>Ga0182030_10017802_pt1 | contig 13678 bp, 16 predicted proteins | sample 812S3MmetaG_FD_121299 | JGI IMG/M metagenome (GOLD analysis project Ga0182030, IMG submission 121299) | Permafrost microbial communities from Stordalen Mire, Sweden - 812S3M metaG (Illumina Assembly) | ecosystem: Environmental > Terrestrial > Soil > Wetlands > Permafrost | place: Sweden... | reverse complement strand
GCGCCAGGCGAGCGAGGTTGCATCGTCGGCGGCGAGAAAGCTTTCCGGGAAGCCGCCACGGACCCAGAGGCGGTCGAAGCGGGCCCGGTCATTGCCGACTTCCAGCGCGTCGAACGGCTCCATCTCGATATAGGCGATGCGCCCGGCGAGCGTTTCACCGGATTGACGCAGAAGGTCGAGCGAGGCCGATCCGAGAATAAGGAATTTACCGCTGCGCATGCCGCGACGGCGGTAATCGTCGATCAGGCCGCGCAAGTGCGGGAAGAGCCCCGGCGCGCGGTGGATTTCGTCGAGGACGACGAGCCGATCGGAATTGGCGCGCAAAAAGCTGTCGGCGTCTTGCAGCTTGGCGCGGTCGACAGGGGATTCCAGATCGAGATAGACGGATGGACGCGTTTGCGCGATGGCGTGGGCCAGGGTGGTTTTGCCGACCTGGCGCGGACCAAGCAGCGCTACGGCGGGTTGGCGGGTAAGTGCGTCTTCAACGGCGGAAACGATTCTTCGGATAATCATCCTAGCAACCTATCTAAGTGATGGATGATTTACAAGGATAATAGCGGATTTAAGGCGGTTCGGATTTTCGATTTGTGCCGGTCCCGCCGCCACTTCTATGGTTGTTGGCATTGTCGTCAGCGCAATCCTGGACATTTCGGTCCGTTTTGCAGCTAAAGCGGCGTCCTAACAAGCCGACTGCCCACCACATCGCGAACCTGACCACCCAGCCGATTCTCGTGGTCGTCGTCGCCCTTCCGCTTGTCGGGAAAGGCGCCGCAGGCCGCTCTCAATCCATCCAAAAGCTCGTGCAGAATCAGCATACAAGCTGCAGCGCCGCTCGCGACGCCAGCGGCATTTTGGTAGACCATATGACTTCGAAACGCCGCCGCAGACCTTTCTTCGCCCGATATCCCGGCGAAACCGACGAAGACTTTTCACGGCGCAAGGAAACATGGGGCGCGGTGCTTGCGCGCTTTTTGACGTCGCGCCTCTCGAAACGCCGCCGCAGGCGATTACGTGGGAAATGGCGCGAAGAACGCGCACTTTTGAGCCAGGCGTGGACGACGGGCGTTGACAGCGGCGACGCTGGCGGGGTCGATTTCGACGCATTGAAGAAAGAGGCGCGTGCGCGTAGATCAGCCGCCCGGCTCCGCAGCAAATATGGCATCACGCTTAGCATTCAAGCAAAGGCCCCGCTGCCGCGCGAGGCTTTCGATGAGATGTGGGGGCATGAAAATGACGGTTTATGAACTCATCGAACGTCTAAAAACTCACGATCCAACGGCGCGTGTCGTCGTCGCTGGCTATGAAAATGGCCTCGACGGCATCGTTGAGGTCATAGCGCTGAAGATCGCGCCGAGAAAAAATCCAAATGAATATGACAGCGAATTTCGGCTAAATCGCAAAGGTGAGGCGGCCGTTTATCTGGGCAAGGGAAATCGGGCGATCGCAGAATGACGTCAAAACGCAAACGCCAAAGACTTCGCGGAAAATTTCGCGCTGCAGTGCGAGCATGGCGGCGCGCTGGCGAGCTAGGCACGCCGGACTTTGCGCGGATCTTTGCGACATGGAGGCAGGGCGGATTCAACGCGCCGCTAATTCCAAACGCCGAGACCATCGAAGCGATGCTAGAAGCTCGCCGCGGAGGATCGGAGGCTGTCTCAATCGACGATTTAATTGCGGATCTAAACGAATGACTTCGAAGCGACGCCGTCAGCGCCAGCGCGGGAAAATACGTACTGAAATTGCGGCGAGCATTAAACTCGGGCTGCAGCAGGCGATAAACTATGCCGAAATCAATGCGCCTAACGCCGCAGCGCGCGAGGCTATCGACGAGGCTGACGAAATCACGAGGCCTCACCAAATGAAACTTGCTGAAGAAATCATGCTTGAAGACCGCGATATACCGGGCTCGGCGACCGAGCGCATCAACGGTCTCTCGTGCTAATTCCTTAAACGCGAAGCCGCACGACGGCGTCGTCGGCCGTCAGACCGGGTCGACAGCTACGCTCCGACACAGCGCAGCGACACATGACGGCATCGGCGTTGCCACTGCGCACCCGAAGCGCTTTAGGCATTGGTGATGCGGCTCTATCAGAGACTTTCGATCAATAATCCGCTCGTCAACCCATGACACTGGAGCTATATTGTGCTTTGTTTCCGTCCTCGCCTCATATGAAGGCAAGCTTTTCGCCATATAGGACACGAAAATGAGCCGCAATGATGGTAAATGTGACATCTAAAATCCGGCGTAATCTTGTCGTTGTTCGGGCCGGTAAAGACTCCTTGCATTCGCAATGGCTGGATGCTGGGCAGGACCGAAACTGGGATCTCGTGGTAAGCCTTTACGATCCTGACGCCGAGTTTGACCACGACGACGAGATCCTTGTCGTGAAGTGTCGCGGCGGCAAATGGGACGGGCTTTATGAATTCTTTTCCAAATCGGACGTTTTACGCCGGTATGAATATATCTGGCTACCAGACGATGACATTGTGACGCGCTCGCGTGATATTGACGCGCTATTTGACGCCATGCGGCGATTCAATTTGTGTATAGGGCAGCCTTCACTGACGCGGGACAGCTTTTATACGCATTTTGTTTTGTTGTCTTGCCCAGGATTTCAGCTGCGGTTCACCAATTTCATCGAAATAATGGTTCCTTGCCTCGAGGTTGGTCTGCTCAAGATTGTTCTGGAAGACTTTCGCGGCTCGATGAGCGGCTACGGCATGGACTCAATCTGGTGCCGCTTATCGCACGAGCCATTCTATAAGTCGGCGATATTTGACCAAATTGCGGTGCGCCATACGCGGCCGATAGGAGGAAGCCTACGCGTCAATATGACGAAACACGGTTATACAGCCCAGGATGAAGGAAGGACTCTGCGCGCTCGTTACCAAGTGCGAGGAAAAACCAGGCCCCTGATTTATGCCGCCATCTCTGCGCGCGGGCGATTGAATGTCGGCTGTAAACGTCTTGGTTTGACAATGGCGTTAGGCTATTTGACTGTTTATCGACAATTCGCGGTGCAAGAACACGCGATTTGGAAAATTTTTCAATTGCTTCGGCGGCAATTCGCCGAACGCCTAGACTTGTCGGCTCTTCAGCGAGAACCGCCGCTAACGCCAGGAGCCGCTGACAAGGGGCGGGCCGATCACGCGGGCGAAGGCGCGGATAGGGGCCAAAAATAGCTGCAAGGTGATCATGCGGCCATTTTTGTGTTGCGTGGCCATATGCCGCGCCCAGACGATGCCGTAGCGGGACCAGCGCTAAGTTGCGCGGCGAAGCCCCGGCAGACTTGCCAGGTGGGAACTTTAGCTCAGCCATGCGCGTTGTTTGGCAGTTCCAACCTCAATTAGATGCGGACCTAATATGAAACGGTTCTTGGCACGCGCAGCAATCACGACAAGCATTTTTCGAACGTATTCGCGTGCAGTTTTACAATACGACAAATAGGATGGACGACCTACACTTACGATTGTGATGAATTTGGTTATGGATAAAAGGCATGCACATAGAAGATAATTCATATTATGCTATTTCTCTGGCGCAACAGATGGTCGGCCAGCGCACTCCGAACGTAATGAATTATCTGGTAAGAGACTTAGGTTCGGCTGCTGACCAACTTCGAAGATCAGACATCTGTCAGCTCGACGCGCGTAATGGCCTTTAGCGGTAGCGAAGGACGAAGCCATATGAACCCGGACCAAAAGCCGAATATAGAGCTTGGCAGATGCGTGTTAACTATTGTCGCCATCACGGCGTTCATCTTCGGCATTTGTTCCCTTACGCCATCCCGAAGCGCCGCGACGCCTTACGCTTCCTCCACACCAGCGGCGATTGTTGATGCATCACCTACATGTGGACTTCCGCCATTAGGCGCAAGCGCCGAGCCAGACGCATTCGCAAAGGGTCGCTGCGAGCTAAACGCTAAGGCTGACGACCAGCTTGATCGGGTGGCGAAAGTCGTCGCCGCTGCCAATACTGAAATTGATGTTCCCGACAAGGCCGAAGCCGCCAAGCCAACCGCTCCCGCCGAAAAGGAGACGCGCGATCCGGCGCAAGCCGTCGATCAACCCGCCGACGACCAAAAGGGCAATAGCCACGACGCATTGGCCGAAGCGAAGCGCCAACGTGAAGAAGCCATCGCGCATGAGAAACGTTATCAAATGGCGCTCAAAAAAGAAAAACGCGAGGCTGCGGAAGCTACCCGCATTCGCCTCAAGAAAATTCGTGACGGCATCCGAGACGGCTCTATCCGGCCACTTAAGGCGAGTCGTTTATCCGACAAAACTCACAAATGGGACGGAAAGAACATCGTCGCGACCCTTAGCTGTTTCTATGCTGCTGCAGGCGAATATCGCTGCGTCAGGGGTCATGTCAGAGCTGATTTTTCTTATTTCGAGCCTGAAGCCGCAGAGGAAGGGTTTAAGGCCAATTGTGACACAATTGCGAAATCGCAGCGTCGTTCATGCTCGCTGAAAATTCTGTTCAAATACGTTGGCTTCAACGAAACGGTTATTGGGGCCGGCCCTTTAAGGGTCAAAATAACTGTCGTTCAGCCGCAATTTAAGAGTGGGGAAATCCTTTCCAGATAGGTGGCACGCCCGGATCATTGTCATATGCTGGCTCAAACGCGAACCGCCGGATTGATATTGGGCAAGTGCACAATTGTTCGACGCCAGCGGATGACATGCCGGGGGCGCTTGTTGAAAGCGTCAATTTTTTAGAGGTCGCCCGCCCAAACGTCTATGCCGGACAATCGCCCTGTGCAGCAACAGTTCCTTGCCCGCTTTGCAAGCTTAGGCACCCCTTCGGCGCGCAACGATCTCTCTCCAAGCCCCGGGCGGACAAATCCTGACGCCGTCGGACGACCGTCAATTTTTGCCCTAACGTTAAGTTAACCTTCGGCTTTGTAATAGTCTTTAGCGCGCCCGACCGTTTGCGGGGGCAACTAATATTACGCGAGGCCAAGGCTAGAAACGAGCCAATGGAAATGGATGAAGAACTGCGCGAAATGATTGAGCTTGCGCGCGTCGAAGCCGAATTCGCGCTGCTCGAAATCAGGATCCACGGTGCGGTTAACGCAAAAGACGCTCTGCGCCATATGGAAGCTTTGATCGCCAAACTCGACGAGTTCCTAACAATGACGCATTGGGCCAACCGCGCCGCACGCGGCCGCCGCAACTGAACGCTGAGAATTGAACACCGGCTCTTCCGCGATCACGGCCTGGCCTGGCGCGAGGTCAACGCCGACAAGTCCGATTTCGCCGTATATCGGCGCCGACCGATGTTCCGCAGCAATTGGGGTGAATCGCCCGAAACGAGGCTGCTTCCCATAGCTCGGGCTTTGAGTCATTGATGATCTGTGAGACGTTGTTTTGTAAGACAATTGCTGGAATTATAATTCCGTTTTAAAACAAGGTTTTGGCGCGGGGCGGGCAGGGCGCTTCGGGTGGGCGACGGCCGCCGGCCGCCGGGCTTTTTTGGGCCTGCGCCGCGCGCGCGCTGGCGGCTGATCTTGCGTTCTTCTCGAGCATCGCTCGACGAAGGCGCATTTGACTGATGCGGCCTGGCGCTCGTCTTGGTCCCCTGCGCTGCCCCGGCGAAAAAAACCGTCAGGGCGCGTGGCTTGCGCCCTCGAGCCGATGAAGCCAGGCTGAGAGGACGTCCAAAAATTCGGGGAAGACGACGATCGTCGCCGTGGCCGCGACGACGACAAGCGCGGTCGCCGCCATCAGAACGGCCTCCGCGGCGCGTCGTCTTGATTGGCGCTTCTTTTGCGCGTCGGGATCGTTAGCGGCGAATTTGGGATCGATGTTGAATGGGATGGGCATTTCGGCCTTCTCAAAATCAGAAGGGAATTGCGTCTCATCAAGCTGCAAGCTTCAAGACAACGCGCAAGGACGCTTTTTTCGCCGACGCCGAAATCGAAAAAAACAGCCGGCTTTGCCAAGGCGCGGCGCGGGCCGCCCGCCTCCGCGTCGCGCCTTGGCGCTTGCACGCCTAGTTGCGAGGGATGGCCGCGGCCATGTTGGCGCTGATGCGCAGGCGTCCCTCGTCAAATTGCACGCCCTGGTAGACGCCTTCGGTGGTCGAGGAATTGTCCTTATGGCCAACCGCGTCGCGCGCCATGGCGATGGCGTGGCCTTTCCTGACCGCTGTGTCGACCATCGCATGGCGAAACAGATGCGCGGTGAAGCGTTCGCCGAGAACGGCCAGCGTCGTCATTGTCAGGATGTAATGCACGCCTACCGGCGCCAACGCGGCGCCGTCGCGATTGACAAAGACCGCGTCGGTATCGATGACGCGTGCAATTTTAGGCCGCACCCGATCAAAATAGAAATCGAAACAATGCGTCAGCTTCGATTTGAAGCGGCCGGAATGCGGCTCCAAACCGGTTTTCCCCTTCTCTGCCGGAAAATAGGAATTGTATTGGCCGCTGGCTTTATAGAGCGAAATGTCGATTCTGTGGCTGGCGAAATTTGTTAATCGAACCGGATCGGCGGCGATGGCTGCGGTCATGAGCAGACTGCGGTACCTCAAAATCAGGCTCACATCTTGCGTCGCGAAATTCGACGACATTTGCAAGATGATCTGTTCAAGCGCCGCCATCTCGTCGACCATCTTGTCGATGATGTCGTCGGACGCCCACGTCGGCCTTGGCCGCTGCGAGGGGCTGTAGCGCCCTGGAAGCTGCTCGCTCATCGTTTTCAACCATCGATAGCGGGACCGCGGACCGGGGTCGAGCATCTGCAGCGCGGTGTAAATGCGCATCAAAATGTCGCCAATTGATTTTGCGATATTGGTATCGGAGAGATCGTGGATCAGCAGCTTGATGTTTTCGAGCGTGAACCGCATCGGGAACGGCTTTTTGAGTTCTTGCGGCGCGTCACGCTGCAGGCAGCCCATGAAGAATTCGACGGCCTGGCGCTCGTTGCGATGCGTGGCGCCGCTTTGTTGGAGTTTTTTGTCTCCATTGAAGCTTTCGTTGAGGGCGTAAATTGACCGGGCGCGATCGATCGGATCATCGGAAAAGGTTGCTTCCCAGAATTCTCTGTCGCTGGGCGACCAGGCGCCCATCAGGAAGCCGCGGTCGTTCCGGCGCGGCATCTTGGGTCGCGTCTCGGCTGTCGTCATAGCGCTCACTCCTCCTCTTGTTTGTTGCGCTTTTTGGCGGCGAGCACTTTTTCCGCGGCGAGGCGCTTGCGGAAGCCGCGATAGCGCAAGCGGAAATTGTCGGTCAGCGAATAGCCGAAAGCGGAGCGAATTTTTTCGTAGACGGTTGAATTTTCATCCGCCTCCATCAGCATCTTGGCGACGAGGTCGCGCAGCGTTCCCGGTGTCATCAAGAGCGGCTTGCGAACGCTGCCGACCCCCTCGACGAAGAGGCGGGAGCAGACACGCTTGATCATCGTGCTCGCATTCGCGCCGCTCTTCTTCTCGCCGCAGCGATCCTCGAACAACAGCTCGGGGTCCGGTTCCAAAAAGCAATTTGCAGCGATCCAATACCGGTCTGCAATTGTGGAGACCTCATCGGGGAGGAGACTTTCGAGATCTTCGATGGCTCCATCGAGCGTGATCTGCAGGGCTGGTCGAGCGATGAGGTCTTTGTGAGCGATGGCGTCGAGGAAAGCGACGCTCATCAACGCCCCACCCTTGCAGACCGTGCTCGGGTTGATGTGACGGACGCCGCCGACGAAAGCGACGCTCATCAACTCATCACGCTTGCACGCGGTGCTCAGGATGATCAACACGCCGAGCGCCGCCTGCGCCCGGCTCAGCGTGCGCCGGCTCTGCTCTTCGACAAAGGCGTCGACGACTCGCTCGCATTCCCGATAGAGCGCCTCAAACAATGCGGGATCGTCGAAAAGCTGGAGCGTTTTGAACTTGTGCTCCGGAATGTCCAATTTCTTCTTTGCCTGGATGGCGATGAAGCTTTCGACCATAGCGATCGCTTCTGCGCTTTTATCGAGCGCGATCAGCAGTCGACCAATGTCCATCAAGATCAAATTGCGGGAGGTGTCCGGGGTCTCGAAGTCGGCAAACTCCTTTTGCCTGCAGAACGTCTTCAAAACGGCGAGCACGGCGATCTCCTCAAAACTATTTGCGTCGACGCCGAAGCGCTTGCAGATGCGCGCGCAACGGCGCAGGCGGTCGCGCACCCTGACAATCGTTTCCTTGGAGCGGAGTTGCGGCGCCCCGGCAGGATCGGATGTCGAGCTTTTCGGCGTTGTTGCGAGTAGGGCGCAAAACGCGTCGATCTCGGCGCGCAGAGACGCCGAGAGAGCGCCATTTTCCACGAGCCTGTCGTCGCGTTTGTTCGGAATGCGCGGGACCGCAGTCAGGGTGCTGTAGGCGCCGGTCAAGGATTGATTGAAGTACTTGACCGCCGTATTGCATTTGGCAATGCCGAGGTGGTTCAGGCTTTTCTTTTCGCGATACGCAACGATCGCCTTGTCGAAATCGTACAAGGCGAAGGCGCCATCCGAGCCAAATTTGATCAGATCTGCGAGATAGGGGCGCGCCGCAGGCGTCAGATGGCGCCAAAACGGCGCGTATTCCGAATTCAAATCCTTGCGCAGGCGATCCTTGACCGGCCCATCGATGGACAGATCAAAGAGCATCTGGGCAGGCGCTGGCGGGAGGCTGGCCGCGTTGACCGCTGGCGAGAGTTGATCCGAGATTTGCATATCGTTGGTGGTGGAGCATTGAGCTGGCATTTCAGAGTCCTCATGAAGTGCATTGGCCGGATGTGTGATGGAGGGCGCAGCCGTGGGCGTTCGCGCGACATGACGTCGCCCGGCTGATGTGCTGAATTTTGGAGAAGTGTTTGGTCTCAGTCGCTCATCGAGAGATCGACAATCGGCACTTGGCTAGATGGCGAGGGCATCGACGCGAATGCGCGGTCGCCATCGCCGATGGCTCTTTCATTCCAGTTTGCGAAACGTCAGAAACAGGCGCGCGCCGCCGCCCGCTTTGACCGCGGCATTTTTTTTGGCGGCTACGGCGCTCGCCATTCCCATTGGCGCGCAAAGGCGGAGCTTGGAGATATTAATCCGAGCGTTTCCTGGCCGATTGCGGTTTTCGCCGATCATTGGCCGCCGCCCTGGTTGGACTTCGAGAAAATCTGTTCGACTGCGTCGAGCAGCGTTTCGAAATCGAGCTTACCGGTCCTCGCCTCCTCGATCGCCGTGACGACGGCCCGTTTTGTTTCATCGAAGAGGGCCTTCATTTCACCGGTCTGGGCTTCGTATAAGGCGATGAATTCTCCATCTTCCGAGTGCCGCTTCTCGGCCTCGACGAGTTGCTGTTTGAGGAGCTGGTTTTCTTCCGCGGCGTTGCGGAGACGTTCATCGGCGTCGGAGACTTTCAGCTCCTTCTTCCGCTGTGGATTGCGCTGTTTTTTCCATGGCGTTTCTTCGCCGTGCGCACAAAGGAAAGCCTCCACTAGCGCAATGCTACCTTCCACGGTCTCCTTGTAGGGAATGGGTTTCTTCTCTGCCCAATCGCGCGCTTTCTCGAAGTATGGCTTCGCCTGCGCCAGTATCATCCGAACGCAACACCAGGAGTGTCCCGCCTCGAGGTTATCCTCGACCCATTTCATGAAAGCGCCATGCTCGACCAGCGCCTTAATCCTGAGGAGGTAACGGCCATCTTCCGCGGCACGCTCGATGATGAAGGCCTGGTGTTCCTTGTCTCGTTTGAAGCGCCGGTTGACGATGCCTTTGATCTTTTCCAATTCTTCGGTCTTCGACAGTTTTTCCGATTGCGCGCCGCCCTCGGCGGATTCGGAATTGATTGCGATGGCGGCGTTGCTGTTGGCGGAAGGGGGCGGAGAATTTCCAGTGATGGGAAATATGGTCTCCGCTGGCGTCAGAGCCGGCTCGGGAATTGACGGCGCGATCTCAGGGAGATGAAAGGCGTCGACGCCGGACGCGTTGAACAAGTCATTGCACTCGCTTTCGGGGTTGGAAGACGCCTGGTTTTTTGCTTTACGATTTTTCACTGATTGCTCCTGTGGTGACGGATTGATTTGTTCGGCCCCGGAAACGGGGACGCACCTAAAATTGCCGGTCGGCGTGTCGCCGAGATTGGGGCGGAGAGTGGTCATTCCCGGATTTCCAATGTCAGCCGGCGGCGCGGGTCGGCGTGAGGCGCAGACGGCGAAATTTTGCTCTGGCCGGGGAGCCTGCAGCCGCCAACAGGTCGGCGGCGATTTCGCGATAGAGGATGGAATCCGTCGACGACGCCGCAGCAATGTGAAAGTCGATCGCATGGAGCGGCAGAGCGGATCGCGTCGCCGTTACGATTAGGCGCTTGTGGATTGCGAGGCGTTTGGTGAAAGTTTTGTGGTCGGTCATTTTGATCTTTCGGTTGTGCTGATCGAACTCGGACGCAGGCCGCAAAACGGCGCGCCGCGCGAACGGTTTCGCGAGCTTGAAGAATTGACTGGGATGTGGGATTGGTTCTTAGCGCCCGGTCACCATTGCCGAGCTGCCAGCCTTCTCAACACAAGAGCGGATGACGCCCGACGGCTGAGACGCGCTTTCCGAAAAATGGGCGAACGCTTCCGCAAACGCGCTCTCCGTAAAGGAGGGGAGTTGGCGAGAACACTTCGCTCCTAACGAGCATGCACATGCGACCGTCCGTCGATTTGGTTTCGATGTATGGGGCAAGCCCCGATGACGAGAATCGTACTCGCAAAAAAAATAAGAACGCAAATTTCGCAGTTGCGCCGACGCAAGATTTTCCTTGACTCTCGGCTTTGCCCAGCAATTCCGCGGGATCAAAAACCTCGGCATAGTTTTGAGGGTTTTGCGGGCGCTCGGCCATCCGGGTTTGGCTGCCGAGGCGATTGAGGTTTGCTTCCTGACCAACGAGGTTTTTGTCCAAACTCACGAATCTTCTGGATATTCAGGGGGTTGCCGCACGCTCCGAGGTTTTTGTCGGATCGTCATCGAGGGCGATGGAGGTTTTCGGCGGGCGTATCGCCCGATGGCGCCGCGACAAGGCACGCGAAAAATTTTTCTAAAAAAATTTTGCCGCACCAAGAATGAAACCTGTCGTCTCCCACGATTTTTCGTCGATCGACGGATTGCTGGCAAGCGTGCCAATCAGCACGGCGGTCGTTGAGGCGCTTCGCTGCGGCGACGGCGAACCATCGCCACAGCGAATGGATGTGGGCGCCGCTACGATTAGCGGGGCCCACTTTATTTTTGTTCGCCGAGTGCTTGCCGGCAATCCCCGCCGAAACCGGCGCAGCCGTTTATTAGCGCTTCAGGCCGAGGTGGAGCAGGATGGCCCCCTCGGCGATCGCCACCAGTCGGTCGGTTCCAGAATAAATACTGAAACCGGTGATTTCCCGAGCGGGCGAAAATCTTCCGCCGGGGTACAGGGTGTGGCGAATAAGCGTCTTCTGATCCAACCGCAAAAATTCGCAATGACGACGCGCGTCGTCCGATTGTGCCCAGGCGTCCACGGCGCCTTTTCGAACTTCCGCATCGAACAAGGCGTCGAAATCCTCGGGCGCGAGACTTGCGGGCAAGGTCACCAGAATGTCGCGGATGCCGACGCGAACGGGACTGTTCGGCGACGAAAGCTGCGTCGCGTAGAGATGAGACGCAAACCAATCATCCCAACCAATTTCGTCAAGCCACTTTTCATTGACAAAAGCGTAAGCGCCGTAGCGGTCTCGACGAATTTCGCCGATACGGCGGTTGAGGCTGCCTTCACCGGTTGTCGAAGTCTTGTAGAGCGGCATCCCCAAAACGCGGGCGAGCCTCCCAAGGCCCGTGCAACCCGCCGCATAAATCGCGCGGGTCTCGCCAGCAACGAATATGTCTCGATACTGCTCGGACAAAAAGGCGTCGCTCGGACCAACCTCAAGACTTTGACCGCCAACTTTCGCCCATTGGACGTCTAGCGCCGCGGATTTTCGCCTTTCGCGTTTCGGCCATTCTCCATGTCCCCGAATAACCTCCACTGACCTGTCTTTGAACATTTCAATTTTCCTTTCTGGGGATTTGACAAAATGCGCCCCGCAAAAGGAAACCGTTCTTATACCAACATCTCTGATCCGCTGGAGGCACGACCCCGGCCCATTCCGCGACCCCAAAAGGAAGGAATTTACCGGACAGATCGTGCACTGCCTAAACCGGTCATATCGTGTGCTACCGACACGGAAGACGGGCTCGGATTGACGGGGATCACGCCCGGCCAATGCTCGTATATGCAAAGCCATGTTTTCTGACGTCGGCTGGCCGATAGATGTTGCGCAGGTCGATCATCGTCGGCGACGCCAGGATTTTTGCGATGCGCGGCAGATCGAGCGCGCGGAACGCGTCCCATTCCGTGACGATCACCAGGGCATCGGCCCCGTCCGCACATTCGTAGGGATCCTGACAGAATTTCACGTTCGGCATGATCGGCCGCGCCTGCTCCATGGCCTTCGGATCGTGAGCGCGAACCTTGGCGCCCGCATCCTCCAGCGCCGTGACGATGGCGATCGACGGCGCGTCGCGCATGTCATCGGTGTTGAGCTTGAATGCGAGGCCGAGCAGGGCGATGGTCTTGCCGCGCACATTGCCGCCGCAAGCCGAAATAATGCGCTTGGCCATGCCGCGCTTGCGTTGATCGTTGACTGCGACCACGGCCTCGACGATGCGCAGCGGCGCGTCATAATCCTGCGCCGTCTTCACGAGCGCGAGGGTGTCTTTTGGAAAACATGAGCCGCCGTAGCCGGGTCCGGCGTGCAGAAATTTCGAGCCGATGCGGTTATCCATACCCATGCCACGCGCGACGTCCTGGACATTTGCGCCAACCTTCTCGCACAGATCGGCCATTTCATTAATAAAGGTCACCTTGGTGGCGAGAAAACTATTCGCCGCGTATTTGATCAATTCCGCAGTGCGGCGGTCGACGAAAAATAGCGGCGGCTGATTGAGATTGAGCGGTCGGTAGACTTCGCTCATCACTTCCCTGGCGCGCGGATCGGTTGTGCCGATGACGATGCGGTCGGGCCGCTTGAAATCGTCGATCGCCGCGCCTTCGCGCAAGAATTCTGGATTGGAGGCGACCGCAAATTCAGCGTCCGGCCGCGTTTCGCGCATGATACGCTCGACCTCGTCCCCCGCGCCGACCGGCACCGTCGATTTGGTCACGACGACAGTGTAACCCTTGATCGCCTTGGCGATGTCGCGGGCGGCGGCGTAAATATATGAAAGATCGGCGAAACCGTCGCCGCGCCGCGATGGCGTGCCGACGGCTATGAAGACGGCGTCCGCGTCAGCGACCGCCTCTTGAAGGTCAGTGGTGAAGGATAGCCGGTGCTGCTGGACGTTGGAGGCGACCAATTCATCGAGGCCAGGTTCGAAAATTGGGATTTCTCCGCGCAGCAGCGCCTCGATGCGGGCTGGATCCTTGTCGACGCAAACGACATGATGACCAAAGTCGGCAAAACAGACGCCCGAAACCAAACCCACATACCCCGAGCCGATCATCGCAATTTTCATTGGCTCCAACCTCCGCCAATTAATACGGATCGCAGCATCTTGGCTGCGTCACGAAACCGAAGCGCATTAGCATAGCTGGCACACAATTGCATCGTTGCAGGCTTGCATAGAAGGCCTTCCGTTACGGATTTTACGGCCTATAGAAATAAGCGCAGAACGTCCTGGCGCAATC
>Ga0182030_10017801_pt1 | contig 13678 bp, 11 predicted proteins | sample 812S3MmetaG_FD_121299 | JGI IMG/M metagenome (GOLD analysis project Ga0182030, IMG submission 121299) | Permafrost microbial communities from Stordalen Mire, Sweden - 812S3M metaG (Illumina Assembly) | ecosystem: Environmental > Terrestrial > Soil > Wetlands > Permafrost | place: Sweden... | reverse complement strand
TTTTGGAAACAGATATGCATTCAGTAGCATCGTGTATTTTGCAAGATACTCAACCCCTTCCGTCCCCGAAACGGGGAGACCAGGGCAAAATACATGCTTACATTTCAGCTTTTCGATATGCAATAGTGTCGCAATACAGTTTCTACCGAAATTTCATGGCGGTGGTTTTCGGCTCTGGTTTCCCCGTTTCGGGGACGGAAGGGGTTGAGACAAGTAGATAAACCCGGTATTTGCTGGTATAGAGAGAATAAATTTGCTTTAAGCAGGATGTGTGCATAGGCAAGCTTTCAGCGGGGGACATTCTTCATTTTTCTTCGCTACGCTTGAAAAATGCAGTCGAAAATTTTTCACATAATGTAATCCTGTTTCTAACAGGTACTACTGAGTATTTCCTTTTAGCTTGCTGATATTCATGTTTACGCCGGCATCGTTGGGGTGCATGGTGTGGGCTTGTTCAAAGTAGAAGAGGGCGCTGTCCGCCTGGCCCATTACGGTGTAAGTTTTTGCAATGTTTACGGTTGGGTAAAAGGCTTCGCCCGTTGCTTTTATAGCCAGGCGGTTGGTGGCAATAGATTTTTCATAATCCTTTAGCTGGAAGTAGGCAAAGCTGAGGTTGGTATAAGCTTCCAATTGCAGGGGATATTGGGTGATAAATTTTTGGTATAAAGGGATGGAAGCTTCGTATTGCCCTTTGTTATGCATAATGGTTGCCATGTTAAAATAGGGGGCTACAAAGGTGGTATCAATTTTTACTGTTACCTGGTATTGGGCAAATGCTTCATCGTTTAGTTTAAGGGCTTCGAGGGTGCGGCCAAGGTCATATGAAGCATTCATAAACCCGGGGTAAATTTCGAGCGCTTTTTTAAAGTGTGGCACGGCTTCTTCCCTCAATTGCTTTTGCAGGGAAGGATCGGCCTCGTGGTTTGACAATATGAACAGATGAATGCCCAGCAGGTTTTGTGCCTGAGCTGAATTTTCAACAACCGTTATATCGTGCCTGAAAAGGGTAACCTGGTCTTTCCACTGCATATTTCTTGAAAAAGTAAGGCCGGAATAAAGCACCAGGATTACACCGGGTGCAATCTTTAATGGTTGCTTTAATGAGTTAAGGTTAAGCCCTGCATCTTCAAAATCCTGTTTAAAGATAATTGAACCCGCAAAAACAAGCAGGATGCAAAAGCCAATGGAGGGAATAAGCAAAAAGCGGTCGGCAACCAATCCTGGAACCGGCATTACAAGGTTAGAGAACACAGATATAGAAATGAGGTAGAATAAAATGGCGAAACTGAGCACCGGTTTTTTTTCGAAAAAGTAAAGTGCAATACCCAATAACAACAGATGGATAAGCAGGCTGAGAACAGGCACTATATCTGATATTTTTTGCGGTGTAATAACCGAGTATCCATAATAGTAGCTCATAGGATATGGGACCAAAACCATACAGAGGTATTTGCCCAGAACTTCCATTGAGGTGCCAAATTTTAAGGAGAGGGGAGCATTATTACCAAGAGGATATTCAGGATAAATAAGTGGCCTTACGGATTGCACCGGTGTAGGGTCGGCGGCTTTTATACTGTTGATTTGATGATAAACGCCTTTTGCTTTAAGTAAGGTGTTGTTATTGGCGAAAGGATGTGCCCAGGTAAAAAACACGATGAGCGATAAAGGCAAAATAGCGGTGGCGGTGCGAATGGCGGTGGGCCAATAGCTTTTCCAAAGCAAAAAGAAGAAGGCATAAAGCAGCGGCAATAAAATGCCTATACTCCAGATTTGGTTTCCATGATGCAAAATGCCAAAGGCCTTTTTTATAAATAGTATAACTGAACCGGCTATCAGCACCAACGAAACCACCAATAGTTTACGGTTAAGCAGTCCTATAAAAAAGATGATGAACAGAAAATTGAAGGAGTGAAGCCATATAACCGAAACTACCGTAAAGATTAAATAATTAACCAGGCCTGCAATCCTGAAAGCTTTAGGGCCGGAGAATATGTGGCTTGCCAGAAAGACTATCAAACCCATTTCAATAAGACCGGAATGGTGAGGGAATTTTACCCGGGCAAAAACCATAACCAGTGCGATGGGGGTAATAAGAATCAGCTTTATTTCATCTGCCGCAAAAATGTAAAGGGCGCAGATGAAGATTAGCGGAACACAGGTTAACCATGCATCGTTTAGCTGAATTCCGAAGATGGAAACCAGGGCGGGTATATATGCGCCAAACAGGATAAGCAGCACTGGCAGTGGCTTTTTTAATGCATTGAAATTAAGGCTGTGAGTATCCGGTGTGTTGCTATTACGGGTAGCTCTGAACCAGGAATAAACATTTATTAACGAGGCTTTAGATGAGGCCAGAAATGAAGTCCTGTTTTTGAGTATATACAGGGCAGTGACGGCAAAAAACAAAGCAGCACCCAGGGTAATTTGTTCAAACGCGGTATAGCGCCGGGAATAAAAAACGGAGGGAATTATTATTACGGCAGAGGCCCATATTAATTTCCAAAACCGGGGATTTGCAAATACAACCAGGCACAAAGGAATAAGCAAAACAAACGTTATGGTAGTTGGCTTTGATAAAATGCCGCAGGTGAAGAAAAGCAGCACTAAAACGAGATAGACCGGTTTGCTTTTTTGAATATAGGCCCAGGAGAAATTTAAACTGAGCAGGCCAAAAATAAGGGCCAGCAGCTCATCGCGGTTTTTTATGCTGGCAACATCTTCGGTGTGCATGGGAAATGCTGCAAACAACAAGGTGATGAGCAAGGGGAAAATGATATTGTAATTGCCGAAGAGTTTGCAGAGAACTAAAAAAAGCAATACGCATAAAAACGCATAGAGCAGAATATTTATAAAATGACTGATAGTTGGGCTATCGGTTTCAACTTCGCTGCCGTTTACTGCGGTCTTTTTTGCAAACAGGGCATGCTCTAACGCAAAGCTGGCAAAAACCAACGGCCGGTATTCATATTTATAACCGGCATTATCCTGGTAATAGGGAACGGTGAACACTATGGGAACAAAATATCTGAGTTTTTGGGCAAAGCTGCTATCCTGTAATTGGACGCTGTTAAAAGCTTCGAAATTGAACTTTAAAACATCCCAACCTTTAGATGTAATGCGGTGATTATTGGTTACCAGTTCATCATCCAGGTTATAGCCATTAAAAAGGGTATTAAAATACAGCCCAAAGCTGAATGCAAAAATTATGAGCGCATAAAGCCTTTTACCCTTTAGCCATGAGTTGCCGGGTGAGAGAGGTTTTACAACGGGTTTTTGCTGTTTTTTCTGCTTGGCCATAATAACAGAATGTTTTGCACCTAATCAGCGCTAAAAGCGAAGTAATTCAATTCTAATTAAATGAGGGCATTTTTTTAAGGGATGTATGAAGGGTAATTAAAAGCTTCGTTCCTTTAGCCCGCTTTTAACCATAGCGTTGGTATAGGCTGTTTTGCCTATGTTAATCAGCTCGGCTGAGCGGTAAAACTCAAATACCGGGCATACCTTACACAGTACTTCAACCAGCACATCAGCCGGTGAATTTTCAAGCATAACTTCAACCAGCCTGTCGAGAGTGGCATCATAAGAAGCATTTAGCAGTTCGAACATGGAAAATGTGGGTATTAGTACGGCCTCAGGCGTTTTTATATCATTTTTAGAAGAGGAATTAAAAAAACCACGGAGCTTATTCAATATTGCCGGGCTCTCGTTTTCGGCAACGGGTGTAAAAACGCCCGGTATGCCGGTTGATGCGCGTAAGGCCCGGTAAAGATCTCCTTCGGTAAAATGAACTTCAGTTCGCTCTTGGTTTACTGGCATTGCCCGTCAGCGCCGCATTGTGCGTTGCCCGAAGTTACATCAGCCTTTGTTTCGGGATACAATTCCTCCCATATTTTTTCAAGGGCTTCGGCAAAAACTTCCTGTGGTTGTGCGCCTGAGATAGAATACTTTTGATTTATGAGGAAGAAGGGGACACCTTTTATACTTAAATTTTGCGCTTCGTATTCGTCCTTTCTTACTGCATCTGCGTAAGAATTGCTATTCAGCATTTTTGTTACGTCTGCTTCATCCAAACCGGCTTCAACACCAATTTGAATAAGGGTTTCATGATGGCCTATATGTTTGCCTTCAGTTAAATAAGCCGCCGATAAACGTTCTATAACTGTCTCCTGCAAACCGTGTTCTGCTGCCAGGTGTATAAGCCTGTGTGCATCAAAAGAGTTTGTGGCTTTGGCTATATCCATGTTATAGGTAAGGCCTGTTGCCTTTGCACGTTCTATCAATGCGCCGGTCATTTGCCGGGCCCTTTCAATACTTACATTGTATTTGGATGAAAGCAACGAGTATAGGTCTCCATCATAATCTTTTTGGGCAGAGGGATCCAGTTCGAAGCTTTTCCAGGTTACCTCAACTTTATCTTTGTGCTTAAACCGGTTGAGGGCATTTTCAAATTCACGCTTGCCGATATAGCACCAGGGGCACAAAATATCAGACCATATTTCAACCTTCATTTTTAATTCCTTTTTACTTTATGAGCTGTTTAAAATTAAATCCAAATGCAATTTAACACAAAGAACACAAAGGAAAATGCCAATACAAAGGCCACAAAGAGTATATTTTTAGTGTTCTTTGTATTGAACTTTGTGTTGACATGAATTTCTTTAAGCAGCTTCTAAGCTTAAAACCTTCCGTATGCAATAAAAATAACACCTGCAAAGAGGACAAAGTTGACGCCAATACCGGGATATTCTTTATGGTTGAAGTGATAGATGGCGGCCAATACCATTACCAGGCCAAGGCATACTGCAGCAACAGGAGTAAGTATAGGAACAATAACAAGATACCAGGGTAATATAAGCCCGATGCCACCTAATAGTTCTGAAACGCCAATTAATTTTACCTGTGTGGCAGAGTAATCATTTACCCAGGGCATGTTTTTGGCCAGCTTTTCTTTTGGCTGGGTTGATTTCATAATGCCGGCCAGTATAAACATGGCGCCGAATAATCCCTGGGCAATCCAAAGTGCTGTATTCATTTTTTTAGGTTTTTGTTTGTATTGCAAAGGTACGTATATTTGCTATACTTTGGTAACTACTATACTTTAGTATACCGGTATACTAAAGAGAATTGACTATTGTATTATGGCAAAAAATAAGAAAAGTGAGGGTGCTGCCCCTTCGCACACCGGGTGCTCGCAATTTACCATCCCTATCAGGGATACGCTGGATATTTTAAGCGGGAAATGGAAACTGCCCATTATAGGTGCATTAATTACAGGCAAGAAACGCTTTAAGGAAATGGAACGGGGGATTCCGAAAATTACGGCGCGTATGCTCTCGAAAGAGTTGAAGGAGCTTGAAATAAACCAGTTGGTTAAACGCACCGTTTACGATACAACACCAGTTACGGTTGAATATGAGCTTACCACCTACGGCCATTCGTTGCAGGATGTTTTGATAGCGTTGCGCGACTGGGGTATTAAACATCGCAGCAGGATTTTGGGACCGAAGAAATGAGGTTAGATCTCCCCCAAATACTTTTATCGCACGAAGGAGAATACAGAGTAAACAGCCGGGGAATACAAAATGAACAGCGGAGGCGTCAGATTTATTGTAGAGGATAGCCATTAGTGTTTGAAACACGTGGTCTTTCATAATTCAGGAATTCGATTCGGCACAAGTCTCTCCTCCCCCTACGCCCCCTCCAGAGGGGGATATTGCCAATTTTCGCCATGCGAAAATTGGATTGCCCATTCAATTCGTATGTTTCGAACAGTAGTGGGGAGATAGCTTACTAAGGTGCTATTATAACGCGCTGAACTGCGAAATCATATTTTCCTTCCAACTGTATCAAATAAAGGCCTGGCGCAAATTCTGCTTTAACAGCCAGTTGATTGTATCCTGCTACGCTTTGCACCTGTTGCTGCTGTACCAACTGGCCGGAGATATCAAATATTGTTAGTGAGAGCTGTTCCGCCTGGGATGATGTAAAGCTTATATTGGTTTCGGAAGAGAAGGGGTTTGGAAAAACATTTAAGCTGAGGGTGGGGGCAATTGTTTGAACGGAGGTGCCCAGTGAATCGCCGGCGTTGTTGCCTATTCTGCCTGCAAACCAACTGGTGTTGCTATCGGTTGGGGTGTTGGTGGCAAAAAAGAGGTCGCCGAAATTATTTACCTGCACCATTAACCCGAAGTTGTCAGATGAGTTATCAAAACTTCTGTTCCATTGTACCTGGCCACTATCGGAGGTTAACCGGGTGAATGAAAAGGTGGAGTAGTTTGGCGAAATGGTGGAAGGCGTTTTAGTGTCACCGAGGTATACATTATCGAATTGGTCTACCACTGTAACGGCTGAGTTTACTAAAAATTCGCTGTCAGCAAACGACCAGAGGATGCCGCCGGTAGGATTAAATACTTTATAAAGGCCTGCGTATTGCAGGGTGTCGGTGTTGTCAGTGTAGGGGCCGGAAATGAGGATGTCGCCGTTATGGTCCATTACAAAGCTGTTAAGCATGTTTGTGTGGCCTTTACCGGAGGTGCAAAGTGTGGACCAGAGTATATTGCCGCTGGTGTCAAACTTGTTTACCGCCAATTGCGTTCTGCCCAAAGAATCGGTACCGGTGGAGGCCATAAAGACGTTGCTACCCGGGTCCACCTGCATTTGGATAAAGTTGCCGTTAACGGGCAGGCTGCTTATGTGCGAATTAAAGCCCGGTAGTTCAAGGCCGGTATTGCTATTGTACCGGTGAATAATTACCTGGGGTAAAATGCTATCGTACACCGCGGCCACGATATTTCCGAAAGGGTCAAAACTGATATTGCCTGCCTGGCTATTGTAATTGTCATTAACCGGTGCAGACCACAGTATGTGCCCGGAGTAATCGCATTTAAAAACGCTGGAAACATTATTGAGCTGGCCGAGCATATAATAAGATACCCCATCGGTTATTACAGTTAAAGGAATTGTTTTATTACCGGCTGCAGTATCGCCCACAGCGAGGTCGGATTGCAAAGTGCCGCTGCCATCGTAATATAAAAAGTGTGTTAATACCGCATTGGTGTTGATAGCGGCAATTACCCTAACCCCGGCCTGGTCATCGGGGAATAGCGCTACCGCTTTATCAACGGTGCCAGCCGGTGGGTTATTACTATAAAGGCGGTTCCACATTAAAACGCCTACGCCGTCGTACCGGTTAATAATGAGGCTGCCGGAATTGCTGAAATAAACGGCGCCTGCTAAAAACATATTGTCGTAGTTATCTATGGCGCTTACAAATACCTGCTGGCTATCCTGAGGTGAGCCATAAACCTGGTGCCATACCAGTTGGGGTGAGGCTGAAAAAAGCAGCGCGGTGTTTAGCGCAAAAGCCAGCAGAAGGATAAATTTTTTATTCATGAATCAGGAGATTTTGAGGGTATACAATTACGACTTAAAGTTAATGTACATTTTGGAAAGTTATTTCGCACAGCACGGATAAACAGCCGGGCCTCTCCCGACCGGCACTTCGTGCGGTCACCCTCTCCATCGCAAGCGATAGAGAGGGTAATGAATTGGATAATATGGCACTTGTTTTAAGGTCTCGGACGCGGTCGTGATGCAAGTTAGATTGCTTAAAATTAAGCTTGATATGCGCGTTCAGGTTTGGTAGTTTCTTCTTTCCTTAAATTTTTGGCTTGCTCCTTTACCTGTTCGAAGGTTTCAGTGTATTTGGGGTGGTTGGTGCCCATAATACGGTCCCAGAAATTGAAGTAGAGGCCGTAATTGCTGGTGGCGTATTTATGATGCATGTTGTGGTGTGTGGATGAGTTGTGCCACTTGGTGATGGTGCCTGAAGTAAAGCCGGATGGGAAGAGTTCGAAACCGGAATGGCCCATTACATTTAGCCCGGCCTGGTACAAACCCCATATAAGGATTGCCAGAGGATGAACCGGTAAAATAAATACCATAATAGGGAAGATGGCGGCCTGGATAACAGCCTCGAACGGATGAAAAGCATAAGCAGCCCAGGGGGTTGGGTCATGGCTGAGGTGGTGTATTTTATGCACGTAAGGGTATATTTTTTTCCAGTGCATAAAACGATGAGTCCAGTAAAAATAAAAATCGTGGGCTACAATGAATACCAATACCGAGAATGCGAAGTAAGCCCAGCTGTGTGCATGGATGTTCAGGTATAGTTTAGTATAACCATGGCGGTAGCAGGTAAACACAAAAACGCCATTGAGGGCAAAAATGACTAATGACAGTAATGAGTATCTTAACTCGCGCCATATATGTTTTGTGGCAGGGAATTTTTGCTGGATTTTAAAACGGGCAAAGATTTTTTTGCCTAAAACATAGAACGCCAGAAAAGTAATTCCGGCAAAAAGAAAATAGCGGGTGGTTTCGGCAGTAAAGTCCTGCAGAAAGTCGTGAAGGAATTTTTGCCAGACGGGTGTTTCCAGTAACATGCGCTTGTTTTATTTGTGCAATTTACCCAGCTATAACGAAATGAGGTAGGTTTTATTGGAAAATAATGCATCCTCACCCTCTGTCCTTCGGACACCTCCCTCTGGTTTATCGCAAGAAGCCTTATAAGCTGTAAAAAATTAAATCCAAATTCATGTTAACACAAAGCACACAAAGTTCAATACAATGCACACCAAAAATATATTCTTTGTGGCCTTTGTATTGGCATTTTCCTTTGTGCGCTTTGTGTTAACATGAATTTGGATTTAATTTAAAACAGCTTATATGAGCGAGCCTTACCGGCCAGTTCTACTTGATTGGCCCCAGCCGAACTGAATCCGGCCATTGCTTTAATTGTTGAATGATGGTTTTGGTGGTGGCGGTGTCGTTTTTGATATACCAGTCAATGGGTTGCTGGGTGGTGGTTTTATCTTCGGAGAAGTGGAAGAATACTACTGATTTAACCATTGGGTAATTTGCAGGTATGGAGGCCAGTGCATCGCCGAACCACTTGCTGCGGCTGCCACCTACATCAAGGCAGCCAAACTCGGTTATCATAATAGGTTTTTTGAAGCCGGTCATCTCTTTGTAATGGTTGCCGAATATTTCCTGGAAACTCCACCATTTTGACCAGCTGGCTACGGTGCCGTAATTTAAAGTTCCGATGCCCACATAGTCAACATATTCGCTACCCGGATAAAATGCATCGAAAAAGCCATAGGCAGGGTGGGGGCTCCAAACCCATATTACATTGGTGGCACCAGCCTGCACAAACACTTTATGAATGTGCCTCCAGGCGGCGATAAAATCTTTGGCGGAGTTGTTTTGCGGACCCCAGGGATAGCGATAAGGGTCGTTCATTTCGTGTCCTACCCGCAGGAATATGGGGGTGCCGGACTCTTTTGCAGCAGTGGCCCATTCTTTAATATAGGGATCGTATAAGCCTTTGGCTACGTCTGCCAGGCCGCCTTTATCGCGTTCATTGGCTTTGCGGAGGGCGGGATATTTTTCGGCGTCAAAATCACTTAACCAGGGCTCCCAGGTGATAACGGGAACGGAGCCTAAAGCGATGATGGCGTCAACCTGCTGTTGAGGAAATTGCTCTTCGGCTTTTGTTCCCCAGGCGGTATAAATATGGATTAAAGGAAAACGGGTGTGCAATGAATCTTCCAGTTCAATGACACTTTTAAGGGACTCGCTGATCTGGTTATCGTATGCGCCCAATAAAATAGAGGAAGGCTTTTTAATCAGTGCCGGATTTGCAATAAACGGGCTGAACCAGGTAAGGTCATCGGCACGTTTGTGCTGGCGCTGTTTGATGATAACGTTATTTTCTACCTGCTGCACAGCGTTGCCTGCACCGGTAAAGAAATTCTCCAACGGGCCGCGCGATTTATTACCTGCGAAGGACAGGGCCAACACGATAATTACACCCGTTAGTACCGCAGCCAGTGTAGAGAACACTCTAAATGTTTTTGCCTTCATCTTTACTGATTTTAATTTTTTCTAAATCAACGCTATCCCAGGGGTCTTCTGCTTTTAAATAGTTTGCTTCCAATGCGGCTAATACACCGCCCACGCTCATAATAAATGCAATAAATGCAAAGCCTGCCATGGCCCAGGTTTTTTCGGCAGATAGTACCAGGTCGGCTTCGTCGGCATAGAACCGGCGGTAAGTAAATACGGAGGCCACAGCTATTATGAATAATATTATTTGTGCCACCAGTGGCCTTGCAAAAGGCGTAAAATAACCACGCACCGCTTTTTTGGCTGTGGGTATGTAAGGTATATCTGTATTTACCACCGCCAGTAAAAAACCGAGGAAGAACACCGGCCAGCATGCGTATTTTAAAACCATACCCCGCCAATGCACACCCCGTTCGGTTTCAGGGTGGCACATCCATTTTTGCATGTAGAGGTAAATTAATATGCCCATCAAAGCCACGAAAGAGCCACGAATTAAAAAGTCGACAAACGACATTTTAGCTGGCAGCACACCGGTGAAGAAAAACAGGAACGGAATAAGTGTAAAGAAAAAAGAAGTGGCGCCCACCAGGTAATAAGTACCAATAGAGAGATATGAAAGCCTTTGCCAGCCGGTGAGTTTCCAGAACAGCTTTGGAATTTCTTCGAAGGTTACTTCAAAAACGCCGCGGCTCCATTTTAATTGCTGTTTACAGAACGAACCAAAATCTTCAGGCACCAGGCCTCGGCTAACTACAACCGGATTGTAAACTGATTTCCAACCAGCAGCATGTATGCGTATAGAAGTTACAAGGTCTTCGGCTAAACCGATTCCGTGGCCGCCGATGCTTTCAAGTGCTTTTCGACGGAAGGTGCAGTTAGCACCGATGGCTACGCTACACCCGTAACCGCTTAAACTCATTTGTGTTGGGCCGTAGAATGTGTAAGTCTGTTCGGCAGCACCATGGGCTGTGAATGAACGGTATTGATTATAATAAGCCTGCGATACCTGCACAAACCCCATTTTTTCATCGCGAAAAAACCCTAAAGTGTTATCCAGAAAATTAGGGAAGGGGATATGGTCGGGGTCGAGCACCAGGATAAAGTCTTCGTGGGTAAGCTTTAATGCACCGTTTATTTTTCCGGCTTTTGCACCGGGCAGGCCAACCAGTTCGAGCCAAACTGCGCCATTACGCTCTGCACACTCCCTAAAGGCGGGGATACGGGTATCATCTAATAAATAAGTGGTATGCGGATAGGTGATTTCTTTACAGGCGGCCAGTGTTTTTTCAAACATTTCAAGTGGCTCGCCAGGTGAACTAGTAGTGAAAATGGCAACACTTAATCCTTTCTCCGCCTCAACCGGTTCGGGCTTGCTGATGCCGAGGTAATTTATCCAGATTAAAATAAGGCGGCCGATGCCGTACCAGAATATCAGGCTTAGCAAAATGAAGAACCAGATATTGGCAATGTGGTCCTGCCTGAACCACCAGTCAGCAAATTGTAAAACGCTGATGATGCCTGCTGCAACCAATACCAACAGGAAAAACCTATCGAGGTTTTTTACACCGGCTGCCTGTCGAAACTCCCAAAGATTTTTACTGCCCTTTTTTGTCATTCCAGAAATTTATTGTTAAGCCCAGGCCTACACTGGTGCTGGTGTAGAAGTAAGTTTTGCGATAAGTGTAATCTGCTTTTAAATTTATTTTTTTAGTGATGTGCCACAAGCCATAGACGCTGAACTCCATAGGATAAAACTTCTCTGTTGCGTAGCCTTCATTGATAAAGGTTTCACCACCCTGGTTTTTATCCAGGAAGAAATATGGCGTTAGTGCAGTAGCATAAAAACCGACGTTGGCGTTAAAACCGATGTCCAATACTTTAACAGGGTGTATCAGAACAGAAGCTAATGCGGAGTGTATATTCATGTTATCCGGTGTAAAATATGGGTCATAAATGCCGGTTATACCCGCTGTAGGGTCATAGTTGGTTAAAATCTGTGTAAGCGTTTTTTCGGGTGTAAACTTATTGTCTTTAGAAGTACTGAAACTATAAGCGTAGCCTATGCGAAATTCAAAAACGGATACTTTAAGCGGGGGCGTAAAAACCCAGCCACCACCACCTAAAATATAATTCTTACCGGCAAAGCCATTATACTCAAAAAAGAGGCGTCCGTTCACAGTACTGAGGTCGTTCCATCCGGCGTAGGCTGAAACGCGGGTTACCATAATGATGGTGTCTAAACTGCTGAGGGTGTAGTAGTAAGGTTTGCGCCCGGCTTGTGCCTGTAGCTCCAGGTGTTTAAGCAGGATTTTTTTCAATTCGAGATTAGCGGTCCATGATATTTTATTTTCAAAAGGCTGCTTTACAATACCGGCATCAAAAGATAACTGAAACCCGGCTTTTTTGAATGATGATACGTCGCCAACCTGCAGCCATTGGGCGTTTTGCAGTGAACCATTACCAATAAACAAAGGCGTTTGCAGGTTGAGTTTAAGGGTGGCTTCGGGATGGAGGTAAATACCGGCTTCAACTGCAGGGGTGATGGTTTGCAAAGGCTGCGAATCAATATTGTAATTGCCTTTAATTTTTACGTAGGAAGCAGGTGCCTGTTGTAGCTGCTCTGAAAGGGCCTTTGCATCGGCGTTTGTGGCATCCTGCTTAAACACCGCTTCGATTTCTTTTTGGGCCAAGGGGTAATTGCCTTGTGCCAGGTAAATTCTGGCAAGGTTTAAATGCAGTTTTATATTGGTTGAATCATAGCTGTGATAAGTATTCAACAAAGGCAACGCTTCATTATAATCTGCGATGTTAACCAGGGTGTTGGCGTAATCGAGTTTGAGGTAGTAGTTGCCGGCTTGTTCAGCGATGGCTTTTTTGTAGAGCTTTTTGGATTTTTTAAAGTGCTTATTGAGATAAGCAACCTGTGCATAAAGCCAGGTGGTATTAAAATCGGCACTGTGGTTTTTGTAATAGCGTTTAAGCAGGCGATAGGCCTTGGGGGCTTTATTATCCTTCAGTTGTTTCACTTTATTTAATGTATCGGCGGCTGTGGGGAGATAGTTGCGATATATTATATCGCCTGGTTTGCGGTGCTTATCCTGCCAGAACATGGGAGCGATGGCCGATTTGAAACCGGAACTGGTAGAGTCGAATGCGTAATAGCCGGTTAAAACCGGTTTGGCTTTTTGAGCCTTGCCGGTGGCTATCAAAAAATTGGCAAAATCTAACTTCAGATAATAGTTTGTGGGGTGGTCTTTGATTGCCCGCTTATAGAGGCCTTTAGCTTTATTAAATTTTTTAAGCCAGTATTCAGTTTGGGCGTAAACCCAGGTGGAGTTAAGTTCGGTTGGATGGGCCTTGTGATAGGTTTTGAGCAGTGAGGCGGCAGCTTTTAACTTACCCTCACCTTTTAATTTTTTTGCGAAGTTCAGAGTGTCTGATGGTGATTGTGCGGAGGTATTGAGGGTGAAGAGCAAAGCAGCGGCCAGAAAAAACGCTACCAGCAAGGATTGCTTTGCTCCATACAAAAGGGTTAAAAGGTAAGTGTGTGCCTTTAAAATGGCACCGGTTAAAAATCGCATAGGTTCAGCCTGTTATATGGTAACGAACTCAGTATTTTTAATAGAATTTATGCGGGGGAGGGCAAACAAATAACTTAGGTGCATAGGTAAACGAATTTGAAAGATGTTTTTTAAAGCATGGTCAAGGGTAAATAAGATTCAATAATGCTTTAGGGGTTTTCGTTTACAAATATTGGCTGCTTGTAATT
>Ga0182030_10017800_pt1 | contig 13679 bp, 17 predicted proteins | sample 812S3MmetaG_FD_121299 | JGI IMG/M metagenome (GOLD analysis project Ga0182030, IMG submission 121299) | Permafrost microbial communities from Stordalen Mire, Sweden - 812S3M metaG (Illumina Assembly) | ecosystem: Environmental > Terrestrial > Soil > Wetlands > Permafrost | place: Sweden... | reverse complement strand
TCGTCACGAATTAGATGCCACCTGAGATATCGCCACACAATTCGGTTCTTTTCCCGCTGCGATTTGAACCTTATGGACCTATCGCCGACGATCCCAGCCACCTCTTTCAAAACCTCGTCGAACACTAATTTCGATTGGTATTGGTCAAACATCGCTTTGAACAGTTCGCCGAAATGGGCGTGGGCGGGAAGCGATAGCCTATAGACCGCAAAACCGATGACCACACATGCAGCTGCAATGATGCAGAGCTTGCTCGCTGCCGGAACATAACGCAATTCAATCGTTGGTAGCCCGTGCAAGTAGGGCCAATTAAGATGGGCGGTCGCCTCGATGCCAGCATAGACGAGCATCACGACAGCGGAAACATAGAACGCGAAGGAAATGTAGACTGCGCTATCCACTACCGCTTGGGCACTGTCAAGTTCTTCACGCAAGTCCTTGTCGAGAAGCACCCACAACCGGTACCAGTAGAATACACCGTCCAAGCCATATTTTGCTTTTGGATAGGTTTCGTAGCTTTCGATGATATTCCCGAGCCTCGTTGGAAGCGCGACTTTGACAGTGCCTTCCTCATCAATAGGGTAGAGCCCATATTCAACGCCCGCTTCCAAGAAGCGACGGCGATCAGGTGGAGATGGATTGAGGACGATCTCGCTCAATCTCTTTAGCCTACGCTCCTGATTCCATATCAACAATTGGCGGAGTAGTGGTGGCCAATAACGGCGTCCTTCAAAAAGCATATAGATGTGCATGTCGCTGATGACTACGGCCCAGCCCCATGCGATCACTTCAATCGGAAAAAGGTACTCGAACTTAATGCAGATTCCTAAGGCGCGCAGAAAAGCGTGGACCAGTGGAGCCAGTGCCGCTGCGAGGATGGCGCCAGGAAATACCAGACGAAAGATGAACTTGATGCTGAAGTCGAATGGAAGTTTCATAGCACCTTCCAGCTATGTATTGTCGCGTATTGATCCTCTCGACAGGACGTGACGTGATCGCTAAGGCCCCGTAAGGTTATTCATCCCGTCCGCCGCCCGGACCGTGTGGTCCGGACTTTGCCAAGGCGTGCTTAGCTTCCGCGCGCTTAGCGACAACATGGGCGGGCGACGGTTCGCCACGGACGGCACGCGCGATGGCTTCCTTCGTGGCGGCGTAGTTGTAATCCTGGATCTTGGCGTCGTCGGTGGCGTCCCAGTGAATGAACACGCCGACGCAGATGAAGAGATCGTCGGCTTCGGAGACCGGGATCACGCCTTCGGCGACCGAGTCCGCGACCGCCTTGGCGACGCCGGCCTGCGCCGGGCCGAACATCTGCACGGCCTGCTTGGCGCCCTTGATCGTGACCTTGTTGAACAGGATGGTGTTCGGCTTGGCCAGGAGGTTCGGGGCGACGACGGCGAGAAGGGTGGTGAAGCCGTCCTTGTTGTTGACGAGCGCATTGGCGAAAGCCAGCTCGGCGGCGCTGCCGCGCGGTCCGATCAGCAGGTCGATATGCGCGACTTCATTGCCTTCGCCGACCAGCGACTCGCCGACGAGCATCTTGTTGATCAAAGCCATGTGGTTCCCTCCAAAAGCGCTTGGTGTTCCAAAAGCTTTGTTTTTCTGCACTCCCGCATCTGTCATGGTTGACATAAGCGCCGAGTTTCTTGGGGCACAGATTTCAGAAATTGAACCCGAATGCGGCCCGAACCGTCAAGTCGGACTTATAAAAATCATACTGCGCCTCGATCGCACGATTGTCCACCGTTCACGAACGCAGACCTAGCTGCGGCATGGTTGACGGAAACCTTGCAAAACAAGCTCGGGGGCCGCGCTCGAAAGCAAGAAAGAACGACCCGGTGGCCTTGCACAGATGGCCGCTGTTGGCGCGCTGCTGCCAATTCTTTTGCCGCTAGGCCGGTCCGCGTATTGAGGGATTCCCGGCGTCTCGTCCCTCGAGCTACCGAGATTGCTCTGTCAGGCCCGGCGCCACATTTCGCGCGAGGCCAGCAAAAGCGCCGCTCCTCATGTGGAGACCTTTCCTTGCTGCTCGGGTTATGGGGTGTGTGCTGTCCGACGATCGGTTGGCCGGCTACGATGCAAGATGGATGTGGGAGGAGCTTCTTAGCGGCGATAGCTTCTATTCCGTTCCGGGAGCGACCCCCATCATGCCTTACGCCGTCAAAGATGACCTGCAGCCCTCCGTGCGGGATCATCTGCCGTCCCATGCACAGGACATTTTACGCGCGGCGTTCAACAATGCTTTCGACGTGCATTTCGACGATCCCGAGCGCGAGGAGATCGCCTTCAGGATCGCCTGGGCGCCGGTGAAAAGGAAATATCGAAAGATGGGAGCCTATTGGATCGCGCGCGACGCATGAAGGCAGCGGACTTCCGGCATCGTCGGATGCCTTCATTTTGACGGTGACGATGCAGCGAAGGCGTTTCCCCAAACCGGCCCGGGCGCATTCCTTGAAGAATTGTCGTGGTCATCGCCGGGGAATCGTTGTCTTTTCTTTCGGAATCATTAAATGCTCGGCAATCGCATTCCCAGACGGAACTTTTGCGCTTCTCACGTTTCGGAAGACGCGAAATGACATCGACGTCGCTATTCACGCAAAGATAGGCTTCCTCCTGTCGCATGACGAATTCCACAACAGAGCGGTTCGGTTATATTGTTGGCGGTCGATGCAAATCGAAAATCCCGGCTCCTCCGGCATACCGGAAGGCCCTTAGTCTCAAGAGGTCCAATGCGTCATAACGTCCGTCCTTTCAAAATTGAATTCAAGAACCGTTTATCCCGATCAACGCCGATGCGTTCGCCGACGGGCGACGACTCCGGCAAAGATCGGGCAACGCCGGCGTTCTTGGACGTCGGCGTTTTCACGGCAGGCCGCCGCAGCCACGCGAACGGATACGGCGACGCGATGAAGGCCGCCGACGCGCTTTTCGCTCGAAGCGCCCCTGCCGCTCCCGCACCTGAGACGGTTTCGCTATCCAATGCCCCCGCGGGCCGGGTGCTGCCGAGCCTGATCGAGAACGGCGACGTTCTGGCGTTTCGGTTGGCGGAAGCCGATCAGAAACCAGGTCGCAGCCGCATGGCAAGGAAGGCCAAGGCCGCATCTTCCGTTCGGCCAACGAAGCCGACCATCCAGCCGGAAAGCGTCGTGACGCAGGTTTCCGCGGAGCAAGCGGCAACGGAAATCGCGCCGGAAGCACCGATCGCCGCCGCGCCCGATCGTGAGCGTAAATCGATCCGTAAGCGCCGCCTTCTCGACACGCAACTCAAGGCCGGCGAGAAATGGAAACGGTGCCTGTGCTTGGCGGCCCGCTGAACGATGACCGATAAAGCCAACCCGTCGCCTGGGCGGTCGTTATGTCCGCGCACCGGGGTGACCCGGCCATGCAGCCTGCGTCCCGAGGTGAGCGAGTTTAGCGCTTCGCGGAAATCCAACCCCGCCGCCATCAACCAGTTTACACAGGACGACGGAAATGATAGAAAACCGTATTAACTATTTGATATAATTTGGCTTTTAGTTCCATAATCGATATTATGCGAATCGAGTTTTGTTATCCCGCTCGGGGGTGGTGGGTCGGGTTGAATTTCGACTGCTTGGCGCCAAGGAGGTATCTATCCCCGGGCACTTTGCGCTAGCTCCGGGAGAACGTGCCGGCGAGTTCCGGGCTCATTTCGAGCGGGCAGAAAGCCAGGCCTCAGCTTCCTCCAACGAAAAGGAATACTCGTGGTCAGCGACGCCGGAACGCATCCTTGCGCCTTCGACCAGATTCATGATGTAGAAACGGCCGTGACCCTTTCCGTGTCCTGCCTTCTCCAGATGGAAACCCTTTTGCTGAGCGATGCGATTGACGCGTTTCTCGTCTGCGTTGCTCATCGTGTCGCTCCTGTTGAGCCGCTCGACCCGATTAGCTCATCGCCGTTGCAAGCGCGGGCACCATGGTCTGACTCGATTGAATAGACCTGATCTGCTGCGGGCGAAAGGCCTGCTGCTTTTTCGGTCGGAATCTGTCTGTCACGCGCCATTAGCTGCCCTTCGTGTTGGGTAGTGTCCTAATTTGGCGGCTTGCACAAAAATAGATATTGGAAACTCACCCAGTGGTTGCGTAGCTCTCGCCTGAAACGGTCGCTCTTGATGACCGCGACAAGCGAACCGGGAAGCTTGCCAGGATAGACGCGCGCACATTCCTCTCGCGAAATCGCATGCTTCCTGATCTCGTTCCAATAGCGTGATTGATCCGGGCCGGCCGGCAAATGAAGGTAGGCGCGCCCCATCAAGTTCCCCTTCGATGCTCTGCCACGATCGCCGCCCTTACCGCATCCGCTGGCGATCTAATCCCGCCTAAATGTAGCACGACAAAAAACCGCCGCTTGTCGCTTCCCTCGACTGGAGTTGATAGCCGGCTCTGGTCTATGGAAGAGTTGGTCGATGCAACGACAACATGAGGATGCTTGCAATGGATGAAGGAATCATCGAAGAAGGTCCGGATTTCATTATTGTTGAGCTTAGCGCACAATGGATGACCCTAGACGGTAAATTCATAGATGAGGCAGACGTTGCGGTTGACGGCGAGAAATGGCGGATACATAAATATGACGTAGACCCATTTCCATCAAATCCGCACGCCCATTATATCGCTGGATACCAAAGATTCGTGGGGTGCAAATTGCATCTAGGAACGGCGCAATTCTACCGCGGCAAAGAACCGTTGCGGCGTCGCCTATTTGAACCCCAATTCGAAGAGCTGCTTAAATACGCCAAGCGAAAATTTCCTGAATTGACGTTCCCGCTCCCAACGGAATAACGAGGGCAAATTCAAATTAGGACACTACCTCGTGTTGACGGAAGTGGAATTCGACCGTCAGAAATGCGATATCTATTGCATGGCCTACCCAAAGACGTACGACCCCGACAGGCTTGAGGTCCATATCAACGCGGCCAACGCCAAGGGCGGTCGTGGGCGGCAGTGGAAATGGAGCGTGTGCGAAATAAGCCGCGGCCCTATAGCTTCTGGAATCGTAACCGGGGCGCGCCAGAAGGCCGTCGAGGCGGGGAATGTCGCGCTGGCTGAACTTGTTGCAAAGGCGCAAAAACGCGATGCCAAGTCCTAAACGCCCCCGTGATCCGAACCAGCTTGCAAAGTTCGTGATTGACGCGGCGACGGGCGAATCCGGCCCTGTGACAGACACGCCTAGGCAGGCCCGAGCGAAGAAGGCTGGTGCTGCGGGCGGACCGGCCCGAGCGAGAGCACTCACCGCCGAACAACGCTCGGAAATTGCCAAAGCGGCAGCATCGGCTAGGTGGAAAAAATCCTAGGCTGCCCGCTTTTCAGCAACGTCGTCAGTGAAATCGAGGATTAGCTGGATTGGCTTTTCCGAGGGGTTCATCGCGTTGTAGGCTTCGACATCGATCTGCAATTGGAGGCAGTCGCCTATTACCTGTTCGCGACGCTGGGTAAATGCCCGCTCCATGTGGCTTCTGTGAGCGAAGCCCATGATGCCCCAGAACGTCGTCTGGACACCATTCTTCGTGACGCGCACCGCATGGTTCTTCCGATATCGGCGCCCTTCTTCATCGGTTGCGTACTCTTCCCGAAGGGCGCGAGCCATGTGACCGGCAAGGACGTCGATTGGATCAATCTTCGGCAGTTCCAATAGGCCTTCTCGAACGGCCCACTCCACAACTTCGCGCGCGCTCGCTGGCGCGTTTTCATGCTCGTGCTCGAAGCGTCTCCAGAGGGATTGCAACTCATCAGTTTGTGTCGGCATTATCGCATCTCCATGGCGACGGCCGGCGACTGGCCCCATCCGTCAGCGATTGTAGCGGGCAAAACAAATTGCCTGATTTTCACCTGATACTTTTTCAGATAGTCGAACCGTCCGGTTGCGTGTTGAATCTGCCCAACAGGCAACGCGGGATGGACGCCATTGATCTTAGCAAAGGCCAAGACGTCCTTTTCGTAAAAGAATGGATTCTTCCGAGCGATGAACGAGTTCATCTTGTCTCGCGCGACGCAAAAATCGGAAGCTGCTAGGTTCGCTACGCGTTCTTCTTCCGGCACGGTATCGCCAGTTCCGGCATGGTCGCCCTGAAGTTCAGCGTCAATCATGCCTTCCGGAGCGACTTTGCCATGCCCTCTGAGGACGTGTTCGATTTCGTGCCGGAGAACAAACCAAAAATTATCGATGCGGTCGAAGCGTAGCGACATGCCGATAACTGGGGAGTGCTGGTCGAGCCAAAAGCAGACTCCATCGATCTTCGACGACGGCAGCACTTCAACCGCGACGAAGCGAACGCCGCATTCCGATAGGAGTCGTGGGACATGTCGCGCCTCCTCTGGTGCGATCAACATCTCTCGCATACGGGCGACTGCGTCTGACAGGCGAGTCTGTGAAAACTTCGGAACAGCGACTGACTTGGCGATCTGGCGCACCCGGAAAAGCCACGCCAATTGCACTGGCGGAACGGAGCGCTCTTCGTAGCCCGTCTTCTTTGCCGCGTGCGCCAAGTATGGCACCCGGGAGGCATCGGCCACGTCGAAGAATTGCGCCAATTGCCGCCCGAGGCTCTCCGCGTCTCCATCCTGTAGCCAGCCGCGCCTCACCATTTCCCGAATGGGATAGTTCTTCAACAACTGCGCACGGACGGATACAGACGGGTCAGGCTCGTCAGCGGAGGCAAGATCAAAAGCGCGCTGCAATTCGGAGAAATGGCTTGGCGAAAGGCCCAGTGCATCGCCAAGGGCCTTGGACATGGCGGGGCTGACCCCCTGCTTCTCGTTGATGATTTGATTGACCGACTTAGGATGGCAGCCGAGGACGAATACAAGGTCGGTCTGCGACCACCCGCGTTCGTCAAGTATCTGACGTAGAAAGATTCCGGGGTGTTTTACGGCGTCCATTTTCGAGGGCCAATCGTTTCCATTTCGACTCTTTTACCATGCGCCAATTATCTTAACAACCCCTTATACCCCAACAGGGGAAAGTGACCCTTATGCTTGGCTTTGGTGCCCATAAGTGTCATTTTGAACTTATGAACCGTCTGACCGCCGAAGACCGCGCCCGCATCCTTCACCTTCTCTGTGAAGGCCAGTCGATCCGCGCCGTCACACGGCTAACAGGCGCGAGCAAGAATACGGTCACGAAACTGCTAATCGATGCTGGCAAGGCATGCGCGGACTATCACGATGGGAATGTGCGCAACGTGAAGGCTGAGCGCATACAGGTCGATGAAATTTGGAGCCTCACCTACGCCAAGCAAAAGAATGTTGCGAGCGCTAAGGCCGCTCCAGATGGAGCTGGCGATACGTGGACATGGACCGCAATTGAAGCCGACACGAAGCTGATCGTTTCCTACTCCGTCGGCGGTCGGGACGGCGAATGCGCCATGTGGTTCATCGACGATCTTCGTGCCCGTCTCGCGAACCGCGTTCAACTGACCAGCGACGGCCACAAAGCGTATCTGGAAGCGTTCGAAGGCGTGTTCGGCGCGGACGTGGACTATGCGCAGCTCGTGAAGATTTACGGCTCGGGTCCAGAAAGCGCGAAGGGCCGCTATTCCCCGGCGGATTGCACGCGTATCAAGAAGACCAAGATCGAAGGCAATCCCGACATGGCGCACGTTTCGACTTCCTATGTCGAGCGCAGCAATCTCACGATGCGCATGCGCCGTTTTACGGGCCTGACCAATGTTTTTTCAAAGAAGGTTGAGAACCACGCCTACGCCGTGGCGCTTCACATGATGTATTACAACTTCGTCCGGCTTCATTCGAAGCTGCGCATGTCTCCGGCTATGGCGGCTGGAGTTTCGGATCGGCTTTGGGAAGTCGCTGACATTGTGGCGCTGATTGAGGCGAGTGAAGAGGCGAGCACGCCGAAAGTTTGCGGCCCATACAAACAACGCGACGCGGACTGAATAGCTATTTCGGAACTTGCAGCTCGTGGCACGCCTCCCAATATTGGGGAATGAAGCGAGCTGTCCTATCAAACGAAAGGCTCAAGCCCCGCCAACCAGACCCAACTGCCGGGCAAGACGCCCACTATGCTCTGGATGGACCGCTCGTTTCGCAAATTTCAAACTGACCGACTACCCGATCGTGATGTGCCTTGACCCGCCAGCGCGCGTCGCGAGCTATTGAACCCGCTGGCGCAGATTGCCGAGCCCGCCCACGTCATGCTCGTCGATGCGGAATGAGCCGGAGCGACGACCCGCCCGTGACCCTGGACCAGTGCCTATTGCGTCGTCGTTCTTGTCGCGTTGGCGCGCCGAAACCAGATCGCCGGCGTCGCCGTTTCACAATTTCTTGTGCGCGAGCGCTGGGCGAGATCGAGCCAAGGATTCCGTGGGTTTTTTGCCGCGCGGGCCAGCGCTTGTGCGGGTTGGTTTCGCGCGTGACGACCAGCTCGCTTTTGCCTTACGTCTTATTCCCGGCGACGGGGGCGGATTGAAATTGCTTCGTCTAATACCCGTGCTCAAATCACTGGAAAAGCGACGACCCGTCTGCATGGCTCTTTTTCCTACGAGCGCCGGCCACGATAGAAACCCGTCGCGGCGACAATTTTCCCCTCGGCGCTACGCGCCAATTCCTCGCGCAAGACAAAATTGCCGCCGCTCAGGGTCCGCCGCTGCGCTTTGGCCTCGCGCCGCCTACGGCGCTTCAGTTCCATCGCGTCCTATGGCGCTCATAACGGAAAGCCATCGCAAACGGGGCATCGCCCCAATGATGGAGCGCACAAGATAAAGAACTTCGCTGAATTTCAGATCCTCGGCCGCGTCGGCAAGATCAAGCAATTCGACGGCAAGGTGAACGTCACGGTTTGCGCGAATTATCCAACCAAGAAGGACGCCGAGACGCGCGAGAATCCGCACTGGAATGAGGTCTCGATCTTCTCGGAGGCGGTTCGCGACTACGCTTCGAAATACGTCAAGGCCGGCGACCTGGTTCTGGTCCGGGGACGCATGAAGCAGAACAGTTTCGAGCGCAACGGCGAGAAGGTCTACACGGTCGATCTTATCGCGGAGGACTTCTCAATTCTCGCACCGAAAAACCAGAGGGCGATTGAGGCTTCCGCGCAGCCGAAGCCCGGGAAGAAGCCCGCGCGCAGCCGGAAGTGACCCGAGCGGGGCGGTGCCGAGGCCGCCCCTGCCCCGACTTCTCGCAACAGGATAGAGGCGTTCGCGCTCATTTAGTCGACTTTGCCGCAGGCATGGTCTTCGTGGCTTTCGCCGCCGGCTTCACCAATGGCTCCGCATCAAATTCGAAACCCCGCGCGCCGAGCGAACCCTCGAAAATCATCCCGATCTTTCGTTTGCGTAAATGGAAGAGAACTTCCGTGTTCGCCACTCGCACCGTCAAGTTCGTTGCCGTGAGCTCCAAAATCTCAACATCTAGCGGCTCCTTTGGCCGCTCAATGTCGGTCAGCAAAATTCGGCGTTGAACGTCTGAAATCGTCATGGCCTATCCTCCAAATATGCAGCAGACTAACGAAACAGCCCGACCGCGAGGGCCGGGCTAACTTGGATAGCACTCAAGGCGGCAAAATCCCATGCTCCGGCCCGCGTCGTATCAATCAACTTTTATTTCACATCGTCCTTCTTAACGAGGCCGGACAGCGTGGCGACCATGAGCAGCGAGGCCGCCCAGCCGAACAGATTTTCCAGCCAGGTGACAGTGCGAATTAGAAGCCCCATGTGATCACGGTAGGCCGAGGGGCCGGTTGGAAGCCCGCCAGTGAGTGACCTCCAGTCCTTTACCTGACCGAGACTAACTACCGGTAGGATGAGATCGAGCGAATAGACAAGCGGGCTGAACGATGTGTATTCGTGCGGCAGGTCTGGGCACGACGACCAGTTGCCGAACTTCTTTTTCTTTTCGAGTGAACCATCCGGCTTCTGGAACTCCGAAAATTCCGGCGCATCCGGTCGGCAGTGGGCGAGTTGCTGATCATTGAAGATGCGTGGATCAGACGGCCCGAACAGCGCCTCGCTCGCCCCCCAGTAATAGAAGATTCCGCATCCCAGCCAAATCCAAAACATCCACCAGGCGAGCCAGGACGGGCGGTGACCGTACCCCGCCAACTTTCCGTAAAGCCAATGGAATGGTCGCGTATACCATATGCCTTTGCCGATCTCATGCACATGATCTTGTTTTGCGATTGCAATCTTGCGCGCCTGCTCGAGATGGCCCATGTCGCGCAGCACCTTGCTGATCTGTTCCCAAGGCTGCGGCCTAAACTCGCTGGCGCCGAGAAGTTTCGGCGGCTGAGATTTGAGCCAGTTCCGACGTTTGCTCCAATCTACCGGCGCTCCCGTATGGAGACGGTCGTATGTGAAGCCGTCGAGATAGAAGTATGAATCCTGTAGTGGGTCTCCCGGTTGGCCTCCCTCCTTCTCATAGCCGGCCGGACGAATTGCGTCGTCGAACAGTACGTCTACATGCGTATGCGCGAGACTTATGTTGCCTTTGACATTGCTGAAGTCACGCAAGAAGAATCGACCGGTCACTCGCGCACGGTTCATGCTCAACGCGATGTGGGAAAAGTCCGGGTGCGTTTGTTTTACCAGATCCTGCATTGGCGCGCCGATGAAGGTTCCCTTTTGACAAGAGAGATCGCCTTTGATCCTCGCTCCATGGAGCCGCACTACTCCAATGGCCGAGAAGTCATTATTGAGACGTGCGCAGGCGCCGATTTCTGCGCCGTCGAACACGAGGGCATGAGCGTGCCCTTTGGCGTTCGTCTTTTTAAACGTGCCCTTGCGGCAATCGAAATGGCCCCCGATTTTTGCGTTGGCTAAGTTCACTTCGCCCTCGGCCGAGAAGCCTTCCCCAAGGAAAACGTGTCCGTCGATCTTGGCGCCTTCGAACAAAAGAGCGTAACCGTCCGGGTTCTTGAATTTTCCATCGTTGCAATCGAGATCACCCCTAATTTTTGCGGCAATCAATGTCACCATCCCTTCGGCCTCGAAGCGATTGCTTAAGAACACGATACCTTCAATTTCCGCTCGATTGAAAGCAAGTGCCTTCGAGTCCTCGAACCGGGCTCCTTTGCAGTCAAGATCGCCAGCGATCTTGGCACCGTCCAATTTTACTTTGCCTTCGGCCAAGAACCCATTCCGTAGGAATAGATCGCCTTCGATTTTCGCGCCGTCGCCCGAAAGTTCGGCAATCCGGCTGCCATCGAGTTCCATTCTTCTCGTTCTGGCGGCGACCAGAAGGATATTGCCGTCGATCCAACAGTTCTCTAGTAGAACGTCGTGCGGCAGGAGCGCTCCTTCCAAATCGAGCGTTCCGTCGATCCAGGCACCTCGCAGTTGCACGCCTTGTTCGTGGATAGGCGCGTCTTCGTCACCGCCGAGCAACAGAAAGCGCAGGAATTTGACTCTGATGCGATTGGCTTCGGTGCGTTCTTTTTGCGTGTCAGGCCGTGTACCGGATTGCATTGGAGGGAACTCACCTTTTAGGCAAGCTTCTAATAACACCGTCTCGGCCGGGAGCAGATTGCCAAAATCGCTGAGTGACCGACCGTTAGCTTTCTTCGCCATGGCCGCGTACCTATCTTTTTTTCGTTTCGCGCAATGTTGGAGAAACGCTGAAATGCCGGTGCGGGTTCCAATTAATTACGGCAATACGAGAAGACTCATTTGATCCGCGAGCCATTTTGTCTCGAAGCGACCCATCTGACTTGGAGAAGCGGAGGCGTTCAAACCAGCTTTTCCGTCGACGTTTCAGCGCATCGCCGGATCATGGCGCAGGCTCTCGGCGTCGTTCACGTCATCGTATCCGGCAAGTCGTCCAAACACCGCCTGCCGCAACATTCCAACAAGAGCAAGCCAGCCATTTTTGTCGGTGCGTCCGCCGTCAAGCAACCCGTGGGGCTTGCCTTCGCTGGGAACGCCATCGTTATCGCGGCGATCGACGCCGCAAAAAAAACCCTATTTTCATCTGAAATCCCATCGATATAGCCGGCTCGACGCGGTTGAGTTTTCCGCCGCTCCCGCAATATCGACAATATATTATACGAACGTTGCCTCCGACACCCGTCGTGCGAAGGCCGCCGCCGGGCGCGTCACGTGGCGGTCAAACCCTACGGTCGCAACAGCGACGGTCGCCAGCGCCGCCGTTGTTGACACAGCCACCGGCGCCAAGCCCTCAAGAGCGGCGTGGACGCCCCACAAGAGCGGGAGATGGACGAGGTAAGCCGAATAGGACAACTCACCGAGCTTACGCGCGACACGCGACCCGCCCCGCGCTTCCGACTGTTCCCGCGTCACCGCGGAGGCCACGACCACCCCAAAGATCGCGGCGATCGCGACGAGCCCGAAGCCAGAGCCAGCGTTCGACAACACCCGCGCCAGGATCGAGGTGACGATCAACCAATAAGCGGCGAGCGCCAAGGAGACGCGGGGGAGCTTGGCGAGCCAAGCCGCGCGTTGCGCGACTTGGCTCGCCAACATCACGCCGACGATCAAACCGTCGGGCCGGACCGCCCACCAGAACTGGCCCGCGGGGCGGGCCGACGCCGCGCCGAGCGCCAGGAGCGCCAGCCCACCCAGCGCCAGCGCACGCGGCGGCAGCAGAACCAGCAGCGGCGCCAGCGCGTAAAATTGCATTTCCAGAGCGAGCGACCAGAAATGCGAGGCGACCAGCGAATCCCCGCAAGAAGTCGCGCCGGCCCAGCAATCGCCCCAGTGAAAATCGGCGTAAAATCCGGCGGCCGCCGCCAGATCGCCGATCGACGCGCCATGCGCGCCGCTCGCGTCTTGCATGGCCGCTATCGCCGCAACCGTCGCCCAGGCAGGCAGCGCGATACGAATGGCGCGCCTGATCCAGAAGGCGCTCGCGCCGCGCCAGAAATTTTCCGGCGCACGGGCGATCATGCGCGCGGCGCTCTCGAAAATCACAAAGCCGGAAATCACGAAAAACAGATCGACGCCGACGCCAAGCGCCGGCATCGCCAGCCCAAAGGCGATCGCGGAATCGTCGCGGTAGACGAGCGCGACATGCGATAGGATCACCGCTGAAATCGCGAGTCCGCGCAGCTCATCGAGGGCTATGAGCCGTCGCTCCGTCACCGGCGGCCGCGAGGCGATTTGTATTTACAGATGTGCATTTACGTATATGCTCTATTGTAAATACGGAGGCTTGTCCATGCCGCTCAATATTCGCGACCCGCGCGCCGCCGAACTCGCCAAGGAGCTCGCCGCGCGCCGCAAGATCACCATGACCGCCGCGATCATCGAGGCGCTGCAAAACGAAATCAAGCGCGAACGGGACAAAGTCCCGCTGCGCGAACGGTTGGCGCGGATCGCGCTCACCACGCGCGCGCTCGCCGGTCGCAAGGCGCGACCGGTCCCTCGATCCGAGATCGACGATATGTGGAGCCGATAATGTTCATCGACACTTCCGCCGTCGTGTCGATTCTTATGGGCGAGCCGGGCGGCGACCGCCTCGCCGACGCCATCGCGGGCGCGAAACAGCGCCTCACCTCGCCCTTGGTCCGCCTTGAGGCCTGCGCGGTTCTCTCGACTAGGCTCGACATCGCGCCGCGTCTCGCGCAAAAGCAGTTCGACGCATTTCTTGTTGAAGCCGACGTGACCGTCATTCCCGTCACCGACAAGATCGGCGCAATGGCTGTCGCGGCGTTCGAGCAGTTCGGCAAGGGCCGAAGCAATAAGGCGAAACTC
>Ga0182030_10017799_pt1 | contig 13679 bp, 10 predicted proteins | sample 812S3MmetaG_FD_121299 | JGI IMG/M metagenome (GOLD analysis project Ga0182030, IMG submission 121299) | Permafrost microbial communities from Stordalen Mire, Sweden - 812S3M metaG (Illumina Assembly) | ecosystem: Environmental > Terrestrial > Soil > Wetlands > Permafrost | place: Sweden... | reverse complement strand
CGCCGCGGCTATAGAGGTCGGCGCGAGACCGGAAATGGCAGGAAAGGTTATAGTGACCATTATACCGAGCTTCGCTGAGCGGTATCTCAGCACAGCCCTTTTCGAAGGCCTCGACTAGTCTTTTAGTGCTGCTTTTGCAGCACGAAATCCGGACATCAGGCTGCCTTCAATCGTGGCCGGCAATCCTGTTCGGGTCCAGTCACCGGCAAGCCAGAGATTGCCGTAAGACGTCTCCATTTTGGGTCTTATAAGCTCGTCTGAGGGCGACTGACGAATTGTTGCTCGCTTTTCTTTGATGATTCGAAACGGCGGAACGGCATTGCCAAGTTCAGGGAATGCGCGCGCGACGTCAGCCCACAGACGCTGCGCTATCATATCTGGAGGCCCATCGACCATTTGGCGTGCGGCGCTAACAGTAACGCTTGTCAAACCTGGGCGGCGAAATACCCAGTGGGCTGCTCCACCAACGATTGCAATCACCTCGATTGGTCTGTTTTCGGGATCACTTGTCGCGAAATGCGCGTTGACGATTGCCTCATCCTCGGTGGGAACGATGAACTGTTCCAGAAGTCGCCGGGCCACAGCCGGAGGAGTTGCCAGGATTACCCTATCTCCCTTTCCCCATTCTTCAGTTCCGTTATCTGACTCGATTCCGACGATGCGATCACCTTCAAAGGCCAGCTTTTTAATTCTTGTGCCTAGGCGCACATCCGCCCCATGGCGCGCTAGGAACTCTAGCCCCGGCGTTACGAAGGTGTCGGCAAGAGTTTCCCGGGCGATTAGCGGTCTGGCAAAAGATCCGCCGCGCGCCAAAGTCTTAGCCAGGACTCGCCAAAATCCCCGTGCCGAAGCTTCATCGGCTGGAGTGTTAAGTGCTGAAACTGCCAAGGGCTCCCAAAGGATGCGATAGAGCTCATCCTGGCGCAGAACCTCGGCCACCGTCGCATTCGTCCTCGCGAAGGCCAGCTTAAACGAATCCAGGTACTGTAAAATCGTTGTATTAGGCACACGACGATTAGACACTCCGATCCACCAGGGTATTGGCCCATTGTTGGGTCTTACGGTGAAACGACGATTGTGCAGCATGTCTAAGAAGTCGAATCCGTCACCAGCTGGTGCAACCAGACGGTCCTCGGCGCCTACCAGATGAAGATAGCGACGGACATTCGAATTGCCCGACAGAACCATATGGTTGCCATTGTCGATAACACGATCCAAAGCGCGATCGTGATAGGATCTACAGCGTCCTCCAGCCTGTGCAGCCGCCTCATACACCACTACTCGTCTGCCCTTTTTGGCCATAGCCACCGCTGCAGCGAAGCCAGAGAGCCCTCCTCCGATCACATGAACTGTCATCGCCAAAAGGTAGACAGCACTGTGACGAGACCTTCTCGTTTACTCAGGCGCGGCCGATTGCTTCGATCATGCCAGCCGCGTGCCCGCAATTTTTGATACACGATCCCATAGGCGGACTGCATTATTCGCGCAGACCTCAACTCCCTCAGATAGGCATGCGGTGTGATCTTCGGGAGCAATCGGTACCGGCTATCAACTTCGACTGATAGCTTTTCACAAACAACTGCGATGCGAGGATCGGCGACGATTGCCGAGACGCTTTGGGTTGTTTCGATTCCGGCTGCTGCAATCAAGTCGAGCGGGAGGTAAAGCCGATCAATTTCGGCATCCTCATCCACGTCACGAAGGATATTGGTCAGTTGAAGCGTCTCACCCAAATAGATTGCAAAATTCCTGCTTTCAGCATCCGGGGCACCGAAAATACGGCAAGACAAAACGCCCACAGCCCCGGCCACTCGCCGAGCATAGTGAGAAAGGGCGCCGCGGTCGGCAATTCTGACAGTCGGTGCAGCGTCAATCATCATTCCCTCGATGATCAAATCGAATTCATCGCGTGGTAGATCGTAAGTTCGAACCGCGCCGACAAGCTCCCTTGCAAGTGCAAAGCCACCGTTTCCTGCGTAAATTCTATCGAGTTCAATACCCCAGTTCTTAAGTTCGAGTCGCTTGTCTTCGATCGGTGCCGGGGCATCTGCAATATCGTCGACTGCACGGCAAAAGCCATACAAGGCGAACATGGCCCGCCGGCGATCGGACGGCAAAATCTGCATGCCTTTTATAAAGGACGATCCTGCCCGTGCTACCGCAACCGAAACCAGTGATCTATCGTCCGGTTGCTTCGGCGTTCCTCCCGTTAAGACCTTCAGCCCAGGCAACAAAGCATATAGATAATCGCTTCGGGCCAATTTCACGCGGGCCTGCAACGGATCGCCTTTACGCAACCGGTCGGCCAATGCCCTGACCAGTGAAAGCATCACCGCTACTTCAGCTTTTAGGCCGCGCGATTTTATTCGGCCGGGTAGCAACGACGCAATTTCGATCAGCCGATCTGCTCCATCCAGACAACGGTCGATCACCGCGCGCCTGAGCGCAACAGCGGCGGGGTCAAAAAAACTCTCCACGCCTCCTGCCGCCTCAACCCAGCGTCGAGGAATATAAAGGCGTTTCAGGTTTCTCCAATCGTCGCCGCAATCTTGGAGATGGTTGAGTATCTGAAATGCCGCACAAAGCGCGTCGCCGGGCACGAGCGTGTCCGAGTGTTCGCCGTGGAGCAGCAACAGGTATCGACCGACCGGATGTGCCGAATGGCGGCAATAATCGATTAGCTCTTCCCAACTATCACAGCTTAAATTCTGTGCGTCCCGATTGAAGGCTATCAACAGATCTCGACATTCAGCGAGCCCAACTCCGGTTTCAGCTATCGATTCGCGGATAGGATCGACACGATCGTCGCAGCCGCTATCCAAAGCCGCATTCATGGCAGCCAATCCGGCCAGTTTTTCCTCTCGGCTAAGATCAGGTGAATCCGCGATGTCATCCGCCGTGCGGGCGAACCGGTAAAAGGCGGCAACGTGACGACGCAACTCTTTGGGCAACAGCCATGAGCCGACAGGGAAGTTCTCCCCTGCTGCGTCTTTGGTTGGTGTCGCAATGATCGGTGACTTAACGAATCGTTGCCCACCGGATGGCGCCTGAGTCTTTGCGTCGGAGTGAGATGCGGTCATGGCGTTACGGGTAGGCGCGCGGAAGCCTAAGGACAAGCCGGTTTCCAACTAAGCGGCATTTTTTGGCGTCTAACCGATTCATGTCGGTCTCTCAGTCGATGATTCGAATCTGCTTAACGATGCCGGATCCAATTTAATTTTATCTTTTCAGCACGGCGTTGACTGTTCGCTTGATACGCAAACGGATAAAGGAAAGTCATGCTTAGTAGACGATTACCTCGAATATCGATTCGCATCGGCACCCTAGGATTCGGTTTGCTCTCGGTCGCAGTTTTCGGACTCGCCCTTTTTTTGGCGATCGCAGACATCGGCTTCATTCGTATTTGGGACGAAGTCGCCGGCGTAGGATTTGGTCTACTCGGGATCATCCTCGTACATGCCGGCCAATTGATCTTTTGTGCCTTGGCTTGGAGCATGCTGTTCGCCGTTCCGGTCAACTCACAACGCCCAAATCTCACGACGCTCCTGCAAATGCGCTGGATGCGCGAATCGATCGACAGCCTCCTTCCGGTTGCCCAAATCGGGGGAGAGATAGCGGCGGCACGATTACTTACTCCAAGAAGGCTCAGCCTGCCGATTACAGGCTCTTCAATTATAGCCGACGTTACCGTGGAAACGCTGACCCAAGCGATCTTCACACTCATAGGTCTCGCGCTTCTTTATATCCTAGCCGATCCAGGCGATATCGCGCACTGGGCGGTATTAGGTTTTTTCATCGCCGTCGCATTTGCAGCATTGGCGATATTCGCGCAACGCTGGGGTGGAGTGAGACTGTTTGAGCGTCTGTTGTTGGCGATAGCCGAGCGCATGGGTTGGAACCGGCTGGAGGGAATCGGCGGCCTGGATAGCGCACTCAGTCAGATCTACCGTTTGCGGGGACGACTGGTCTTAGCCGGTTTGTATCACCTAGGCGCCTGGTCCTTAGGAGCAGGTGAGGTCATGATCGCCGCCTGGGCTTTGGGCTATCATCCAGGAATCGGCCCATCCTACGTAATTGAATCCTTGGCCCAGGCGATTCGCAGCGCAGCATTTTTCGTACCAGGCGCCCTCGGTGTTCAGGAAGGCGGTTTCGTACTTATTGCTGCAATCTTCGGAATACCAGCGGATGCAGCGATTTCAATATCTCTTACTAAACGCGTGCGCGAACTGGCGTTGGGAATGCCCGGGTTAGCCTTCTGGCAGCTGCATGAATTTCGTCGCGCCAGGAGCAGTAAAGCCACAAAAATGGACAGAGGGGCCCTGTAGGTGCTTTTCTCCCGACCCCCGCCTAGTTTCTAACCCTCCAGGTTCGAGTCCCGTGGAATTACTTTTCGATCTTTTTGGTTTCCTCGATGTCGTTTTGCGTCTGGTCGCTCTATCGACTCAGGCACTTATGATCGGGGGAATAGCCTTCATCCTTCTAGTGGTACTTCCGTTTCGTGCGGAAATCGGTGCCGAAGCTGATGAGATATTAAGGCGTTCCCGAATGCTGCTCAGATGGGGGGCCGGTGTAGCCGTTTTGGGAGCGGTCGCCTATATCGTCATTAACGTCTTACTGCTTTACGGGTCCGCCGACGTCCCGATTGCAGAAGGATTGACGGCCAATTTCGTAATAGCTGAAATGGTTCGGATCGCAACCTCGGCGGCAATATTCGTCGTTGCATCGAGTCCGTCAGTCGGAACGGGGCGACGCTTTGGGCTGTTTGCCCTCGCATTTATTCTCTTGGCTGCCGCCGCGGCAAACAGCCACTCCGTCTCTCGCATGACCGGTCGTGTCCCGATGGCGTTGGCCGACGGAATTCACCAGCTTGGTGCTTCGATCTGGATCGGTGGAATTCCGTATTTCGTCGTCGCATTGGCCCGGACGCACGATGCGCTTGCATGGCGACGGATCGGTAAGCGCTTTTCGCAAATGTCGATGCTCAGCGTCGCCGCCCTAGTGTCCGCAGGACTTGTGCTCGCTTATGTTTTTGTCGGCTCCTGGCAAGGTCTCTACGGCACGTCCTATGGCGTCATGGTCGTAGGTAAGGTTTGCCTGCTCGGGGGCTTACTGATGCTTGGCTTCTATAATTTCCGCACAGTCGAACGACTGCGGACCGATCCCACGACGCCGATTCTCATGATGCGACGGTTTGCTGAAGTCGAAATAGGCGTTGGCCTTTCGGTTTTTGCGTTGGCCGCATCGATTACCTCATCGCCCCCAGCGATCGACCAACCTTTCGCCCAAGTGCCATGGTCGGTCACCATGGCTCGTATGGCCCCAGTTTGGCCGCCAAGATTGGTCAGTCCGGATTTTGACCAGATGGCCATACCCGCTCTCCAGGCAAAGCTGGACGCTGAGGCCAAAGCCGACGCCAGCGCGCCGCAGCATCCCCGTGCCTATGTGCCTGGCGAAGGTATTTTGGTCCCACGTGCGCCTGCCGATATAGCCTGGTCGGAATTCAACCACCATTGGGCAGGAGTCTTTGTCCTCGTCATCGGCCTCCTTGCGCTCCTTGAGCGGACTGGTAAGGTCCGTTGGGCACGGCATTGGCCTCTGGTTTTCCTCGCCCTCGCAGCATTCCTATTCGTCCGTTCAGACCCCGAAACCTGGCCGCTGGGCGATATCGGTTTTTTCGAGAGCCTTCGCGATGCCGAGATACTCCAACATCGTTTGGTTGTCGTACTCGTCGTCGCCTTCGCGTTGTTCGAATGGGGGGTAAGAACCGGCCGGTTTAAACAACCATGGGCCCCGTTGGTCTTTCCGCTCCTAACAGCGGTTGGCGGCGGCATGTTGCTGATGCATTCGCATAATATCTCAGATGTGAAAGAACAGTTCCTGATCGAACTCACCCACATCCCGCTCGCCCTGCTTGCGGTAGTATCCGCTTGGAGTCGCTGGCTGGAGTTGCGGCTACCGCCACCGCACAATCGGATATTCGGCCAAATCTGGCCTATAGCCTATGTCCTCGTTGGGCTTTTGCTGCTTAATTACCGGGAAGCGTAGCAACCCAAAAGCTACCGAGGGACGCCGAAGACTATGGCCGAGACGGCATTGGTAACTGGAGCAACCGGGTTTCTAGGCTCGGCAGTAGCGCGCGCACTTTTGTCCGCCGGCCATAACGTCCGGGTGTTGGTTCGGCCCGGCAGCGACCCTCGCAACCTCCAGGGTATCGACGTTGAGATTGTCCACGGCGATCTTAGCCAACCGGAAACGCTAGAGCCAGCCTTGGTAGGTTGCACTGCCCTGTATCATGTTGCTGCGGATTACCGGCTTTGGGTTCGTGATCCCGATGCAATGTATCGTACCAATGTTGCCGGTAGCGCCGCGTTGATCCGCGCAGCGGCAAAAGCGGGCGTTAGTCGCGCAGTTTACACCAGCAGCGTCGCTGTGCTCGGCATCGATAAATCGGGCAAGCCCGCAGACGAGACTACGCCTGTGACGCTGGACGATATGGTCGGGCACTATAAGAGATCGAAATATCTCGCCGAGGAAGCCGTGACGAAGTCAGCCCGCGAAACGGGTCTGCAGGTCGTCATAGTAAACCCTTCTACCCCTATAGGACCCCGAGACATTAAGCCGACACCGACAGGGCGCACCATCGTCATGGCTGCGACCGGTCGTATGCCTGCTTATGTCGATACCGGGCTCAATCTTGTGCATGTCGACGACTGCGCCATAGGACATTTGCTCGCATTCTCCGAGGGAAAGGCCGGCGAGCGTTACATCCTGGGCGGTGAGGACTTCTCGCTCGCGAAAATGCAGTCTGAGATCGCAAGGATGAGTGGACAGCGTCCGGCAACGATCAGTTTGCCCGTAACGCCTCTATATCCCATTGCATTAGCCGCTGAGCTTATCGGGCGCATTACAGGCCATGAGCCGATGCTGACCCGCGACACGCTGCGAATGGCCCGCAAACGCATGTTCTTTTCGTCGGCAAAGGCCACCCGTGAACTCGGGTATCAACCTCGTCCGGCAATTCAGGGTTTGGCCGACGCAGTCACCTGGTTTCGAGAGGCAGGATATCTGCGATGAACGTCATCTGGCTGTTGGGTGTGCTGACCTTCATCATATGGCTGGTGCTTTGGCTGCGCCATGGCGGCTTTTGGCACACGACCATAGCCCCCCTACCCGATCCGCCTCGTGACTGGCCGGGCATAATCGCCGTTATCCCTGCTCGCAACGAGGCCGAGGGAATTGGCCGCACGGTCGGCTCGCTCCTCGCACAGGATTACAAAGGGCGAATTAACGTCGTTGTCGTGGATGACGAAAGCACGGATGGCACGGCCGACGTTGCCCGTCATGCCGCAGAGTCTACCCACGCATCCGATCGCCTCCACATCATCGGTGGAACCCCTACTCCGCCGGGCTGGACCGGGAAAATGTGGGCGGTCTCACAAGGCTTGGCAAAAGCTGGTCAGGTCGACTCCAGCGCACGATATGTCCTGCTGACCGACGGCGATATCAGTCACGGCAATCGAAATGTCACGCATTTGGTCGCCCGTGCCGAGGGCAGCGCGCTTGACCTCAACTCGCTTATGGTTCGCCTGCGTTGCGAGAGTTTGGCCGAGCAGATTCTGATTCCCGCTTTCGTGTTCTTTTTCCAGATGCTCTATCCCTTTTCCCGGGTGAACGACCCGGCCAATAAAACCGCAGGAGCAGCCGGAGGATGTATGCTGGTCCGGCGCTCGGCGTTGGATCGAATTGGTGGGATTGCAGCCATCAAGGGCGCCTTGATAGACGATTGCGCTCTGGCAGCTGCTTTAAAGCGGAACGGTCCGATCTGGCTTAGCCTGACCAACGATGCGGAAAGCCTCAGAATCTATGGCGACTTGGGCGAAGTTTGGCGGATGGTGTCGCGCAGTGCCTATACGCAGCTCAACTATTCGCCGCTGCTGTTGCTGGGCACGGTGCTGGGACTCTGCGTCACTTTCCTGGCGCCGCCCTTGCTGTTCCTGTTCGCGCACGGATGGGCCAGCGCTTTCGGTCTGCTCGCATGGGCGATAATGGCCGGATGCTATGTCCCGATATTGCGCTTCTATGGCCGCCCGCTTTGGTGGGCCCCCTTGCTTCCTGTGGTTGCATTTGTTTATCTCGGCGCAACGCTCGATTCCGCACTGCGGCATATGCAGGGTAAGGGTGGCGCCTGGAAGGGTCGCTTTCAGGCCGCACGTTGAATATAAGCTAGCCGCGCCGGCAAGCGGCTGCACATTCAAGGGATAAGGTGGTCTGGCGCAATGATGCGGGCAGGTTTGTCAAAAAGTTTAAAGCAAGATGATTCGGCGTCTTTGCAAGGTCTGACGACTTCGAAACTCGAACAGTCGATTACACGCGGCGTGCGTGCGTTGCTCGATCGCCAGCAAGACGACGGGCATTGGGTATTCGTTCTCGAAGCCGATGCCACGATTCCAGCCGAATATATCCTCCTGAAACATTTCCTCGACGAAATCGATCCGGAAAAGCAGGAAAAACTTGCCGGCTATATCCGCGAAACCCAAGAAGATCACGACGGCTGGCCGCTTTGGCATGACGGGCCGCTCGATATATCGGCAACGGTCAAAGCCTATTGGGCGCTGAAAGCAGCCGGTGATTCGATCGATGCGCCGCACATGGTGCGCGCCCGCAATGCCATATTGGCGCATGGCGGCGCTGCCCGAACCAATGTCTTCACCCGCACTATGCTCGCCTTGTTCGAGCAGGTGCCCTGGCGGGCCTGCCCGGTCATGCCGGTTGAGATCATGATCCTGCCGCGCTGGTTCCCGTTCCATCTTGAGAAGATCTCGTACTGGAGCCGGACAGTCATTGTGCCGCTGCTGGTACTGATGGCGGTAAAGCCAAAGCCCAAACTTCGCATCGATATTCCCGAGTTGTTCGTCGAGCCGGTCGAGAATGTTAAGAACTGGCATCCGAGCAACGACCGCAGCGCCTGGGCCACATTCTTCCGCGGCCTCGACAAGGTTCTGCGCATCGGCGAGCCTTTCATTCCCAAAGGGACACGCAAGCGCGCGACCGATCTGGCCGTGGCCTGGGTCACAGAGAGGCTGAACGGCGAGGATGGGCTGGGCGCGATCTATCCCGCCATGGCCAACTCGGTGATGATGTATGAGTGCCTGGGCTACCCCAAGGACGATCCCAATCTGGTGATCGCCAAGCAGTCGGTTGAAAAGCTCCTGGCAGGCGACAAGGAAGGCCGCTTCTATGCCCAGCCCTGCGTCTCGCCGGTGTGGGACACCGGTCTGGCCTGCCACGCGTTGCTCGAGAGCGGTGACCCGGAAGCCATAGCCAAGGCGAAGCGCGGTCTGGAGTGGCTGAAGAGCAAGCAGATTCTCGACGTGAAGGGCGATTGGGTAGCCCGCCGGCCGAATCTACGTCCCGGCGGATGGGCTTTCCAATACGAAAACGCGCACTACCCCGATCTGGACGACACCGCCGTGGTCGCCATGGCGCTGGATCGCAGCCAGGACCCGCAATACACCCCGGCGATCGAACGGGCGACGGAATGGGTCGAGGGTATGCAGAGCTTGAACGGCGGTTGGGCTGCCTTCGAGGTCGATAACGAGCATTACTATCTGAACCATATCCCCTTTGCGGATCACGGCGCCCTGCTCGATCCGCCGACAGTGGACGTGACGGCGCGCTGTATCGGCATGTTGGCGCAGCTAGGCCACACGAGGGAACATCCCCCGATTGCCCGTGCGATCGACTATCTGCGGCGAGAGCAGGAGCCGGACGGTTCCTGGTTCGGCCGGTGGGGCACCAACTATATCTATGGCACCTGGTCGGCGCTGAATGCGCTGAACGCCGTCCATATCGACATTACCGATCCCATGGTGCGCAAGGGAGTCGACTATCTGCTCGCCTGCCAGGGTGAGGACGGCGGCTGGGGCGAAGGCGGGGAATCCTACTATAAGGATTTCACTAAGAGCCCGAAAGTCGTGTCTACACCCTCTCAGACCGCCTGGGCCGTGCTGGGCCTGATGGCTGCCGGCGAGGTCGAGAATCCGGCAGTCGCCCGCGGAGTGGAGTTTCTGGCCAAAAACCAGAATAGGGACGGCACCTGGGACGAGGACAGCTACACCGCCGTCGGATTCCCCCGCGTCTTCTATCTGCGCTACCACGGCTATCGCCAGTTCTTCCCGGTCTGGGCGGTGTCGCGTTATCGCAATCTGATGCGCAGCAATACCAAGGTCACGGCCTGGGGGATGTGACCGAGCCGGCCCCACCTTTCCCGCAGATCGGCATCATTGTCGGTCTGGCCTCCGAGGCCAAGCTCGCGCGGCGCCTCACTCCCAATGTTCTGTGCTCGGGCGGGAGGCCGGATGTCGCGGCCCGCCAGGCGCTCGACCTCATCAATGCCGGCGCCACGACTCTGATGAGCTTCGGCATCGCCGGAGGCCTATCGCCAACCTTGCGGCCCGGCTCGCGCATCGTCGCCACCGAGGTCATTACCGAATTCGACCGCTATCCCGCTCTGGACAGCAGCGCCAAGGTGATAAAGGCCCATACCGGCGCCATCTACAGCAGTTGGAGCATCGTCTCCACGCGCCAGGAAAAGACTGAAATCCTGGCCCGCACGGGCGCTTTGGCGGTCGATATGGAAAGCGGACCCGTCGCCCGTGTGGCCCAAGAGAACGGGGTCAAATTCATCGCGCTCAGAACCATCGCCGACCCGGCCGCTCACGGGCTTCCGCCGGCAGCCCTGCTCGCGCTCAGCCCGACGGGTCAACCGCGCATATTGGCGGTGCTCTGGTCCGTGCTCAAAAACCCCACTCAGATACCGGCCTTGATCCGGACCGCCCGGGAAACCGGCAAGGCGCTGAAGTCGCTGCGCCGCGCTGTCCGCCGCCTGTCGAGATAGTTCGGTTTACTCTGCGCTCAGTCCTACTCAGCGCTCTGGGCGAACTCCCCGTCACCGGCCGTCGCCACGTCGGTGGTAACTTTCGGTGCATGCTTAAGGCGTTCCATTGCAGTCTTCACATGATCTGAGAAGACATATTCGGCCGGACGCTGGTTCTCAAGAGAGATATCCGGCGCCATCGGCCCTTCGGTGCGCGGCCCGCGGATCGCGGCCATCGCCACCTTCAGCGGATGCTTGACCGAGTCCAGAACCGCAGTCGCCTCGAAACCGGAATGGACCATGCAGTCGGCGCATTTCTCGTAATTGCCGACGCCATAGGCATCCCAATCCGTCGTCTCCATCAGTTCCTTGAAGGTGCTGACATAGCCCTCGCCGATCAAATAGCAGGGCTTCTGCCAACCGAAGTAATTGCGAGTCGGGTTACCCCAGGGCGTGCAGGCATAGCTCTGGTTGCCGGCCAGGAAGTCCATGAACAGGGGCGAATGGCCCAGCATCCATTTCTTGCCTTTGCCGCGCCGCAGGATGTCGCGGAACAGGTTCTTCGTCGTGGTCCGGTTCAGGAAATGCGCCTGGTCCGGTGCCCTCTCATAGGCATAGCCCGGCGAGGTCATGATCCCGTCGATACCCATCGCAGTGACTTCGTCGAAGAACTTGGCGACGCGCTCCGGGTCGGCGTTGTTGAACAGTGTGGTGTTGATGCAGACACGGAAGCCGCGAGCCTTGGCCTTTTTCAGCACGGCCACGGCACGGTCATAGACGCCCTTCTGGTCGACAGCGATGTCGTGCATCTCCTTGTCGCCGTCCAGGTGGATGTCCCAGGTGAAATAAGGGTTGGGTTCGTACTCGTCCATCCGCTTGTCGAGCAGAAGGGCGTTCGTGCACAGGATGACGAACTTCTTGCGCTTGATAATGCCTTTGACGATCTCGGCCATTTCCTTGTGCAGCAGCGGCTCGCCGCCGGCGATGGAAACGACAGGCGCGCCGCATTCGTCGACCGCCTCGAGGCATTGTTCGACCGACAGGCGCTGATTCAGGATTTCATCCGGGTAATCGATCTTGCCGCAGCCCGAGCAGGCCAGATTGCATTTGAACAGTGGCTCCAGCATCAGCACGAGCGGATAGCGCTTTACGCCTTTCAGCTGCTGTTTGACGACATAGGCGCCGACTTTGACGATCTGGTTGAGCGCTAGGCCCATGGGTAACCTCCTGATCCGCTTAAAAGGCGGACTTAGTTATATTACGCGACCTTAGCCCGATCGGTAAGCTCGGGCGGCAGGCGAAAGCGGACATTCTCATCGACGCCGGGCAAGGCCGACACCTGAATGTCGGCATATTGGCGCAATGTTTCAATCAGTTCGGTGACCAGAGTGTCCGGAGCCGATGCGCCCGCCGTGATCCCGATCGAAGTCTTGCCGGCGATCCATTCGGGGTTCAGCGCCTTGGCGTCCTCGATCAGATAGCTGGGAATCCCAAGCTCCGTGCCGATCTCGGCCAACCGGTTGGAATTCGAGCTGTTGCGCGCACCCACCACCAGCAGAACATCGACCACGGTGGCCAGTTCCCGCACCGCGCGCTGGCGGTTCTGGGTCGCATAGCAGATATCCTTGGTGTCCGGCCCGGAAATGGCCGGGAATCGCGCCCGCAGAGCCTCGATGATCGCCCGCGTATCGTCCACGCTCAGCGTCGTCTGGGTCACATAGGCAAGCTTGTCCGGGTCCTTGACCTCAAGCTTCGCGACATCCTCGACGGTTGAGATCAGGTGAACGCCGCCGGGGATCTGCCCCATCGTGCCCTCGACCTCGGGATGGCCGGCGTGGCCGATCAGAATCACTGTGCGGTCCTGGGCGGCATAGCGCCGGCCCTCGATATGAACTTTGGAAACCAACGGGCAGGTTGCGTCGATGACCGGCAACCCGCGTTCGGCCGCGGCCTTCTCAACCGTCTGAGCTACGCCGTGCGCGCTGAAGATCGTGATGCCGCCCGGCGGCACCTCGTCCAACTCATCGACGAAATGGGCGCCCTTTGCCCTCAGGCTTTCGACGACATGGCGGTTATGGACGATTTCATGGCGGACATAGACCGGGGCGCCGAATTTATCGATCGCGCGTTCGACGATTTCAATCGCGCGCTCAACGCCGGCACAAAATCCGCGGGGTTGGGCTAGGATTACCTGCATGGTCCAATACTCTTTCGGGCGATGATCAAGGCCCAGTTGCGTCGAATTTACCGATTCCGCACCGCAAAAGCCATAGTGCCTGTCCCCACCCGATTCGCGCAATGGGATGAGGATATAGCGTGGCGCATTAGATGGCGGGTTCAACCCCAACCCCATTCCACTCCGACGCAAGCGCGCACGCCCTCTTTTCATCGAGGGAAGGCGCAAAAGCTTGATCTAAAGAAGCAAAATCATCCGACGACCGACCCCATTCCGGTTTTGGCGGTCCGCGACCAAGTGTTCGATTTTCTGTCGATCCTTCCGATCGACGAGAGCCCAATAGCACGATGACCTCAGTGGCGCTCTTGCATCCGCAGAGATTTCGACACCGAAATTCTGGTGACCGGGGCTCGCCCATAGCCAAACGATTGAAAGCGCCGAAGGTGGAAAGTTACTGCCGATGAGTTCATTGCGCTTCAAGCAACGCCTCTTTGGACGAAACCGGTGATGCTGCTGGAATTTGTGTGACGTCCCATCCGCCTCCGAGGGCTTGGACCAACTGAACCGCCGCAGTCATCTCGCTCACGCGCAGAGTTACCAAAGACTGCTGATCGCTCAATAGTGTCG
>Ga0182030_10017798_pt1 | contig 13679 bp, 13 predicted proteins | sample 812S3MmetaG_FD_121299 | JGI IMG/M metagenome (GOLD analysis project Ga0182030, IMG submission 121299) | Permafrost microbial communities from Stordalen Mire, Sweden - 812S3M metaG (Illumina Assembly) | ecosystem: Environmental > Terrestrial > Soil > Wetlands > Permafrost | place: Sweden... | reverse complement strand
GCCACCAACGGGCTTGTGCTTCCTCAATATGTTGACCAATTGGCCCGGCTCAAGGTCAGCCACGTGACGGTGACCGTTAATGCCGTTGATCCTGATATCGGCGCGCGGATTTATGCCTGGGTCCGGGATGGAAAACATATTTTGCGCGGCCGCGAGGCGGCAGAGTTGCTGCTCAGTCGTCAGATGGAAGGCATCAAACTTTTAAAATCGAAACGGATAACTGTTAAAATTAATTTTATCCTGATCCCCGGAATTAACGACACGCATAGCGGCCAAGTCGCGAAAACGGTCAACCGACTGGGTGCGGACATTTTTAATTGCATGCCTTTGATCCCATCTTCCGGGGCTGTTTTCAGCGGATTTACACCGCCATCAAGTGAAATGGTGAAAACCGCACGTGCGGCAGCGGGAGAGTACCTGGCGCAAATGACGCATTGCGCGCGCTGCCGGGCAGATGCGGTGGGGCTTATCGGCCAAGGCATGGATGAAATAACTTTCAATGATCTTAAAGGCTGTTCCAAGCTTCCGATACACCCCTTTGATAATCGCCCCTTTGTTGCTGTTGCCACGATGGAAGGCTTTTTGGTCAACCAGCACTTGGGAAGAGCGGAGGAGTTTTACATCTATGAAAAGATAGATTCGGGATTTTTGCTCAAGGGATCAAGAAAATCTTCGCCAACAGGTTTAGGGGATGACCGTTGGAAATTAATGGCGGAGATCCTCCATGACTGCCGGGTTGTCCTTGTCAGCGCCGCTGGCGGCAGACCCGTCGATTTTTTGAAAAAAGCCGGTATTGAAGTCCTGGAGATGGACGGGCTCATTGAGCAGGGGCTGGAGCATGTTTTTAATGGAGCTCCTTTGCCGGGCAAGCGGATGATGAAGGGGTGTTCTTGCGGACAGGGGCCTCAAGGGCCCTCATCGTCTGTTGCAGCGGCATGTTCATCCAAAAGTTGTGGAGGTGGGACAGGTGGTTGTGGGGGTAACGGGATGGGTTGTATGTAAATAAAAAGCCCCGCTGGCCGTTAGCGGCCCCCGCATACTGCGGGGCGGGCAATCAGCGGGGTTCTGTAAGGAGAAAACAAAAATGGAAAAACCAAAATATCATATCATTTTGTGCGGAAGCTTTCGGGCGTCGGGTGAAGCTCATGGGGTATGTCATAAAAAAGGGGCCATTCAATACATTCCCTATATTGAGGAAGGGCTTCGGGACCGTGACGTTGAAGGGACAATGATCTCGATGGCAGGGTGTTTTAAAGTGTGCGACCGCGGTCCGTCCATGGTGATTTATCCCCAGAACTGGTGGTACGGCAATATTACGGGGGAATCCGCTGTTGATGAGATCCTGGATGCCCTGGCGGAAGGGAAACCGGCGGAAAAATATTTGATCGCATAAGACCTGGTTACTGCCGTGGTAATGCCTATTGAAATTATTGAATGTGATTTTAGTAATTTCGACCATCGTGAGTCGTTGGTGACGCTTTTAAACGAGTACATCAAGGACAAGATGGGTGGAGGCGAGATCATCGAAGGCTCCCGCAAGGAGAAGATCCTAAGTGACATGAGAGATCATCCCTCGAAGTTAATTCTTTTAGCACTTTGGGAGAAGGTATATGTTGGGATGATTGTCTGCTTTTGGGGATATTCCACATTCCGTGTCTGTCCGCTTTTGAACGTCCATGATCTTATCGTTTCACCTGCTTACCGTCAAAAAGGAATTGGAAAAAAACTTATGGAAGCTATTGAAGAAAAGGCGCGCATTTCCGGATGTGGTAAAATAACCCTGGAAGTCCGTAAAGATAACAAACAAGCCCGGAAATTATATAGATCTTTTGGTTATGGAGGCTGCCAGCCGCCGATGTCGTTTTGGGTCAAAAATATACCATGAAACGAAGATTGATTATTTTAGATTCCACCTTAAGGGAAGGCGAGCAGGCGCCAGGGTGCTCCATGCTGCCTCATGAGAAATTAAACGTCGCCCGCCTGCTGGAGCAACTGAATGTGGATGTTATTGAAGCGGGATTCGCCGCTTCTTCGCGGGATGATTTTTTGGCTATTCAGGCCATTGCCCAAGCTGTAAAAAAACCGATCATTTCTTCTTTTTGCAGGGTCCGCGAGGAAGATATTGATGCAGCCCACGAAGCGCTGAAACAAGCCCGCCAAGGACGGATCCATGTTGTGTTTGGAACATCGGATGTCCATTTAAAATATAAATTTAAAATGACCCGGTCACAAGCGTTGGACCGTATTGCTGAGGCCATCAAATATGCCGCAAAGCGTTGTGCGGACATCCAGTTTACAGCTGAAGATGCCGGGCGCACGGACAGGGATTTTTTGATAACGGTAATTAATTCAGCGATCAAGGCAGGAGCATCGACGGTGAATCTGGCGGACACGGTCGGATACCTTGTACCCCAGGAATTTGAAGGTTTAATAAAGTTTGTTCGCCAAAATGCCGTAGGACTTGACCATGCACTTCTGAGCGTTCATGCTCACGATGACCTGGGCTTGGCTTTGGCCTCAACCCTTGCCGCTGTCCAAGCCGGAGCTGATCAAGTGGAATGCACCATCAATGGGACCGGCGATAGGGCAGGGATATGTGCCCTGGAGAAATTAGTTTATGCTTTAAGGGTCCGCCGGGATTATTATTCAGTGCGTACGGACATTCAGGAAGAGTTTTTAGTCCCGATCAGCCGGCTGGTCGCCCAACATACCGGCACGCGTGTTTTTTCGCCTAACTTAATCTGATTTGACTAATAAGGAAGCTTCACTGCCCCTTTTTGTGAAAGAAAGAAAATAGAAAGAATTTGGGGGCAATTTTCTTTGTGATAAAATAATTAAGACGAACAAGAGGCGGCGGGAAGGTATTAATGGGCTTGGGTTGGTAGCTGTGGGGCCATATACAAGGAGTTGGCATGCGTAAAAATAAGAAGACAATTTTGTTGGTTGATGACAATCCTGTTGCCCAGAAAATGACGGAAAAAATATTCATGAATGACGGTTATCAAGTGCTTTTAGCCTGGGACCAGGAAGAATGCTTGAGAGTTGCCAAAGACCAGAGGCCTGATGTGATCTTGATGGATGTTATTTTTCCAGACGGCGATGGCCGGGAATTTGTCAAACAACTTAAACTAGACCCCGATACCAGGAATATCCCGATCATTTTTGCCACCAACACCATTGATGTGCGGGATGATAAGGGAGACCTGATCATCACCATTGGCGAAGGGTCATTCCGCGCCTTTGCCAAGCCCCTGCACTACCCAAAATTATTAAGCACCATCCGCAAAGAGATCAACCGGGTTAGAAATAACAATATTCCGGATCCTCTCACTGCTTAATAATTCAGCATAAAATTAATTCTTTTAGAGATTGCTTCGTCGCTGGAAAGCGCTCCTCGCAAAGACGTTATACCTTGCTCTGATCTGTTATTTATAAATAAAGGTTAGAGAGGGGAAAGGTACATGCTTTTGACGGCGGTCAAGGCGGCGCCAAGGAAGGGGCCCTGGAAGATGCCGATCGTGACAATTCCGAGGATGGCAATCCTCAAAAGCAATTGCATGCCTGGCGGGACAATGATCTGGGAAGTGTTGCGAGGGGCATCGACATAGATGCGTTTGGCGATCACAAGATAGTAATAAAGCGAAATAACAATATTAACCCCGGCAATTAAAGCCAGCCATGCATACCCGCTTTGAATGACAGACATCAGGAGAATAAATTTCCCAAAGAATCCAGCCAACGGCGGCATACCAGCCAGGGATACCAGGGCCAGAAGCATGGTCAGGGCTAATAAACCGGAACGCCGGGACAAGCCGGCATAATCCGCGATCTCATCGCTACCGGTCTCGATCGAAAATACGATAATAACCAAGAACGCCGCCAGATTTGTGAACAAATATCCTAAAAGATAGAAATTGATCCCCGTTGCTCCAAGAGTACTACCCGCCGCGGCACCCATCAACAGATAACCTGCATGGCTGATACTTGAAAACCCGAGCAATCGTTTAATATTCGTCTGGAACATCGCCACTAAATTGCCGTAGGTCATCGTGATAGCGGAAAGGATCGCTAATACTAAGCTCCATTCAATATGCCAGGCGCCGAAAACACCAAAGAAAAGACGGATAAGCACGATAAAGCCGGCAGCTTTGGACCCCACGGACAAAAGGGCAGTGACCGGTGTGGGTGCCCCTTGATAAACATCAGCCACCCACATATGAAAGGGCACTGCTGCGATCTTGAAACCAACGGCCGCAAAAATAAGCACCATGGCAAAGAGCATCATCGGGCTTAAGGCATGGTTTTGACAATAACCTTGCACCACACTAAAGTGCGTGGAATGGGTCATGCCATAAAGAAAACTGATGCCGTAAAGCAAGAACCCTGAGGCCAAGGAGCCTAAGATCAAATATTTCATCCCCGCTTCGATAGAAAGTTTATCGCTTTTAAGATAGGCGGTCATGACGTACAGGGAAATGGTAAGTATTTCGATGGAGATAAACAACAGGAGAAAATCAGCACTCGAAGCCACAAGGCACATGCCTATCAAGGCCAGCCACAATAATAAATAAAATTCGTTTCGCCGCTCACCTAATGTTTTAAAGAATTCACCTGTCATGGCAAAAACAAAGACCATGGCGATCAGGAATAAACCCTTGAAGAACCAGGCCAGGGAATCCATGACAAACATGCCGCTAAAGGTGATACCGTTAAGGTTGCCTTGGGTTGTCCAAAAAATGATCAGGCCCAAAAGGGCGATGAAACTAAGGTTGCCGACCCAGTCTTTTTTGACGCTCTTGGGCAAAGCGATATCCACCATCACCAATAATACCAGGGTGATGGCCATTAGGACTTCTAAAGAAACTAAATTCCAATTAATCACAGGAAACATATTCAGTCCTTAAAGAGATTGCTTCGTCGCGACGCTCCTCGCAATGACACTGATGCTTGAACTGATGTGCGTCAAAATAATTGATGGCAAGCATCCGACGAGTATTAATAATGCCAATAACAGCACAAAAGGCAATTTTGTGACCAGTGTTTGGGCATCCGTCAATTGCGCAAATTTGGGATTAAGAGGGCCCTGGAATCCCAGACGGATCGCTTTTAGTAAATAAATGGCGGTGATCACCAGGCCCAATATGGCGAACACCGTTAGCCACCGGTATTGGTCCCATGCACCCAAAAGGACCAGGATCTCAGCGACAAAGTTGGCAAATCCTGGAACTCCGGCCGAAGCCAGGGCCGCCATCATAAAACAGGTGCCGACAAACGGCATGCATTTAAGCAGCCCGCCTAATTCATCCAGATTTCGGGTCTTGGTTTGGTCAACAACAAAACCTGTCAGCCCAAAGGCCAGGGCAACCATGATGCCGTGGGCAAACATCAAATACACCACACCGTCCAGCCCAATGGAATTAAAACACGCCAGCCCAAGCAGGATGTACCCCATGTGGCTGCAGCTGGAATATCCTAAGAGATATTTCAGATCACGCTGGGTCAGCGCCACAAACCCACAGTAAATAATATTAACAATGGCAAGGCCTGCGATAATGGGCATCCAGGCATGTGCAGCTTGGGGCATTAATTGGATCGCAAAACGGATGATGGCGTAAGCGCCCATTTTTTTCAGAACTCCCGCATGCAGCATGCTGATGGCTGTGGGCGCCTCTGCGTATCCGACCGGCGCCCAGGTATAAAAAGGCCACAGGGTAAGGGTAATGCCAAAGCCAACGACGATCAGTGGGAATATCCAATTTTGTACTGAGAGTGGCAAGGGATGGTTTGCCAATTGTTGCTGGATCGAAACCAGATCAAAAGTTTGAAGGCCGCTGTATAGATAAAGGGCCAATAACCCGATCAGGGCAATGGAGGCGCCTGCCACTAAATATAAGGTCAGCTTCATAGCCGCGTATTCCCGTTTCTCAGAGCCCCAGATGGCGATCATCAAAAAGACCGGGACAGCGGCCACTTCATGAAAAAAATAGAAAAAGAAAATATCCAGGGAAAGAAATGCGCCGTAGGTGCCAGCGACCGTGATCAGCAGAAGCATGTAATATTCTTTGACGCGTTGGTTGATGGACGCCGATATTAAAACAGCAGAGAACGAGGTTGCTCCCAAGAGCAGTAACATCAGGGAGTTGATCCCGTCGACACCCAGATGATAGGATATCCCTAAGGGGACAACCCAGGGAACAATTTGGACGAATTGGAAACCGCCGGCAACATGATCGTAAGCGGCATATACCCAGACAGACAAGATGAACGGCAAAAGCACGGCAATAGTCGATATCCGCCGGATCAAAGAAGTCTTGTCCGCCGGCACCAGGCAAAGCAGGACCAGTCCCAGCAGGGGTAATAAAAGTATTAAAGAAAGATTCGGTGTTAACATATCATCGAGCCCACAACAGAAAAAAAATAAAAAGAAATATTAATATAACCCCAAGAACAAAGATCAGGGCGTAGAACTGGACCAGGCCGTTTTGTAGATAACGAAAGGTCCTGCCGCCGGAGCGGGCCATGTTTGTCAGGCCGCCAACGCATAAACGCACAATGAACTCCCGTTCAAACCATGCTAAACAGACGGCAAGGGTCTGTTGGATCTTCTCAACATACCAGGTGTAAACAATATCAAAATAGAATTTATTTTGCAATACAGCATAAAGTCCGCCGAGCTTGGTTGCCAAGGGATCAGTGGACCCGCGTTTGCCGTAGATCATATACGAAAAGCCTAAACCTAAGATAGCGATAACAGATGAAATGACGGCGACCTTCATGTTTAATTCTTCCGGCGCTTGTTGGGGGAAAAGCAATTGGGGGATACCTATAAAACCTCCTATAGCAGAAAGAAGTGCTAAGAAGATCAAAGGAAGGGTCATGACCAAGGGAGATTCGTGGGTTTCATCGTTATCCCCCCTCCCTAACCCTCCCCGCGGGGGGGAGGGAACTTTAATTTTTGAATTTCCCCAAAAGACTACCCAGAACAACCGTCCCATATAAAAAGCGGTTAGACCGCTGGCCAAGGCGGCGATCAAATAAAGCAGGGCGTTATTCTCGAAGGCGAGTGTCAGGATAGCATCCTTGCTCCAAAAACCGCTAAAGGGAAAAATGCCGCACAAGGCCAAGGTCCCGATAAGAAAGGTCATACCCGTCACAGGCATTTTCTTTAATAGTCCATGCATCTTCCAGATATTTTGTTCATGATGCAAGGCGTAAATGACACTGCCTGCTCCCAGGAATAAAAGAGCTTTAAAAAAGGCATGGGTCGTCAGGTGATACATCCCTTGCATGGGGCCGCCTAAACCTAAGGCCATGACCATTAGACCTAATTGACTGAGTGTCGAATAGGCGAGTATTTTTTTAATATCATTTTCCACGATGGCCAAGATGGCGGCCAGGAGGGAAGTGATCGCACCGGTATACCCGATAAATACAAGGACTGTTACCGAAGGTTCAAAAATAAAAAATGTGCGCGCCAACAAATATATACCGGCAGCCACCATGGTAGCGGCGTGGATCAAGGCGCTGACCGGTGTAGGGCCTTCCATGGCATCGATGAGCCAAACATGTAAAGGTATTTGGGCGGATTTACCGATCACCCCGCAGAAAAGCAAGAGGCCAACGATCGTCAACAGAGGGGGGTCTAAATGAGGAATTACGTTTACCAATTCCGTAAACTGAAAACTTCTGCCCTGGCCTATATCGGAAATGCTCCACAATAAAATGATCCCGCAAAGAAACCCGAAATCAGACAAACGGTTGACTAAGAAGGCCTTGACCCCGGCATCCGCGGCAGAAGGCTTGGCATACCAGAAACCAATAAGCAGGTATGAGCTTAGCCCTACAAGTTCCCAGAATATGAACAGTTGAATAAGGTTATTAGACAAGACAATGCCTATCATAGAGAAGGCAAATAGACTTAATTCCGCGAAAAATCTGGGGGAACAAGGGTCTTCTTGCATATATCCCCTGGAATAGATAAAAATAGCCGAACCAACACCGGTAACGATCAAGAGCATCATGATCGCCAGAGGATTCATCAGGTACCCAAAATTAATGGTCAAGGCGTCGATATGTATCCAAGTTAAAGATTGCTGCAATTGGGAGGGAGGATTGGTTTGGAATATTTGGGCAAAGACCAAACAGCTACAAACAAAAGAAGTTAGGATACCGGCAATGGCAATGAGGGAACTGGCTGTTTTATCGCGCAGAAAAAAAATAGTAATGAGAACGCATGCCGCCAGCGGCGCAAAAAATGCTGTCCAAATTAAAGGAGAGCTTACCATTTCATAGTCCTTAATTCATCAGCCTGGATCGTGGAAAGGCGGCGGTACATCAAAACGATGATCGCCAGTCCGATGGCGACTTCTGCTGCGGCAACGAGGATGACAAAGAATACGATCAATTGCCCAGCGTAATCACCGTTAAATTTGGAAAAAGCCACGAAAGAAAGATTGGAAGCGGCCAAAAGCAACTCCAAAGACAAAAGTACCTTCAGCACATTACGGCTGGTCATGACGCCAACCAGTCCGATCGAGAAGATCATGCCGCTTAAGGCAAGATATGACCCTATAGTGATCATGAGTTTTTTATGTCCTTACCTGTGCTTAACGCACCCTGGGCCAGGGAAACAATCCCGAAAATCGCAATTAGCAAAAGAAGCGATGTTAATTCAAAGGGTAGTAAATAGTCTGTAAAAAGGATCCTGCCGATGGTTTCGATCGTCCCACGGACCGAAGAAGCTTCCATGGTTTGGGCTTTAATGAAACTTTTAGCGGCTAAAAAGATAAGGCATAGGAACATCAACCCCACCATAGCCCCGAGCCATCGAAAGCGGGTTTGTTGGGTTTCTTTAAGTGCGACGGCATTTAGATTCAGGCACATCACCACGAAGAGAAAGAAAACCAGTACCGCACCCGCGTAGACTAAAAGAAGGATCATGCCAACAAAAAATGCTTCAAGGACCACAAAGAGGCAGGATAATGAGAAAATGGCGACGACTAGGGCCAAGACGTTGTACAAAGGGTTTCGTGCCATAACAACACAAAGGCTGGCAAAGATCAGGATAGCGGCAAAAAGGTAGAAGAAAAAAGGTGACATACCATCTAATCATAGAAATAAACGTAGCATTGTCAAGAGGATAGTGCTATCAAAGTTCTTGTGAGTGTGGGGAGGATATGGTAAGGTATTTGACCATGGCAGAAAAAACAAAGAATAAAAAATTAAGTGTGACGGCTAACCAGGAATTGCAGATCTTGCGCAATGTGGTGGATATTGCCTCTTCCGAGTTGGATTTTACCTTGACCCTGCAATTATTTGTCAAGATCGTCAACGAGATGACGGATGCGGACTCTGTTTTTATCTATCTTTTTGATGAAAGCAAGCAGCACCTGGTATTGATGGCTTCCAAGACGGCGCATAAAAAAGAGCTGGGTAACGTGGTCTTAAAGACCGGCGAAGGCATTACCGGTTGGGTGGCCCGTGAAAACAAGACGGTGGCCATCAAAGCCCGCGCCTACCGCGATCCCCGTTTTAAAAGTTTCGATGTGCTTCCGGAAGACCGTTATGAGGCTTTTCTGTCCGTTCCGATCATCTATAAGGGAAAAGCCATCGGTGTCGTTAATGTCCAGCACAAAAGTCAGCAGGATTATTCCACTGAGACCGTTAATCTCATTGAGATGATCGCCAAACAGGTCGGCGGCATCATCGAGCATGCCAGGCTATTCGAGGACACAAAAAAGAAAGCCCTGCAGTTTGACTCGTTGATCAAGGTCAGCCGCTCGATCACCAGTGAAGATTATCTCGATGAGATCCTTGATCTGATCGTGGTGGTCACGGCCGAGATGCTGAATTCTAAAATTTGTTCCATCATGCTTTTGGATGACAAAGGCGTCGAGCTTGCCATTAAGGCGACCCAATCCCTGAACGCGGAGTATAAACAAAAGCCTAATATTAAGGTAGACAACAGCTTGATCGGATGTGTCATCTTAACCAAAAAGTCAGCGATCGTTTATGATGTCAGGAATGAAGAAAAATATGCTTACCGTGATCTGGCCATCAAGGAAGGCTTGACCTCCATGGTGGCAGTGCCGATGATCGTTAAAGATAAGGCCATTGGGGTCATTAATGTTTACACCAAAGAGCCGCACCATTTTCAAGAGGAAGAGGTCAGTGTATTGCAGATCATTGCCAACCAGGCTGCGGTGGCGGTGGAGAACACTAAATTGATGCAAGAAGCCATGAAGGCCAAGGAAGCCTTGGAAACCCGCAAGCTCATTGAGCGGGCCAAAGGTATTTTGATGAAGATGAATAATCTTTCCGAAGACGCGGCATTTCGGTTGATCCACAAAAAAAGTATGGACACTTGCCGCTCGATGAAGGACATCGCCGAGTCGCTTATTTTAATGGCGGAACTGCAGAAGTAAAATTTTTTTTATTGACAGAACTATATTGACGCGTTATACTTCGGATATCTTACAATAAATTTTGCCATCATTCTGAGCCAATTTAGCTAAGGAGAGTTTCCTATGATACAAGCAAATGGAGTGAAAAAAACGACCGCCGCCGCATCCAGGGTGTCTGCCAAAGTCAAGGTGGAGGCTCCCGTGGTGAAGTCATCCAAATCGAATGGGGACCTAGCCCAAAAAATTGCTCAAAAAGCATATGAACTTTATGTGGCACGCGGTTGCGCCAACGGCCACGACGTCGAAGATTGGGCCAAGGCAGAAAAGATAGTCAGAGGATCATAGAATTTCCTTGACAAATGTGAATTGAGCAGGTATAGTTAAAACAGAGTTTAGGTATTGAAAAGTCCGGAGCAAAGATGTTTCGGACAGATGAACGGGCGTAGATAGTCCTCTTGGTGTTTTAATATTAGACTGAGGGGATTTTTCATTTATAGGGCATTGAAGTCCGGTTTTTCCTCGCCAAAGGCGGCGGGGGACGAACCGGACTTTTTTATGTAAAGAAAGGGGGAATTCATATGAGAATTACCCAAAATGCAACACCAATCATGAAAAACGCGGGAATTATGGCCTTGCTTTGTGCTTTTGCCCAATTGGCCTTAGCAATGGGTTTATTTTGGGCTTTGAAAGAACATATTGTTTAACCAGTACTTAAAAAGCCACGCCATTGGCCCCGCCCTAAGGCGCGGGGCAAGCGGGGCAGGGAGGAAAACGTAATGGGTACAACACCACCAGTAATTCCTATCAATTCCGGGGATACGGCATGGGTCCTGACGTCTTCAGCGTTGGTTTTGTTGATGACTGCTCCGGGACTGGCTCTCTTCTACGGGGGGATGGTCAGACGCAAAAATGTTTTAAGCATTTTGATGCAATGTTTTATGTGTTTGGCCATTGTCAGTGTATTGTGGGTCGTTTATGGGTATAGTTTGGCTTTTGGCCCAGGGCATGGGATACTCAAGCCATTTATCGGTGGTTTGGATTGGTTCATGCTTAATAAGGTAGACATTAATACCGCAGATCCGTACGCGCCAACCATTCCTCACCAGGCGTATATGGTTTTCCAGATGATGTTCGCGGTCATTACACCAGCCCTGGTTATCGGTTCTTTCGCCGAACGGGTTAAGTTCTCCGCATGGGTCTGTTTTACCGTGTTATGGCTGACCTTTGTCTATTGCCCTATTGCCCACATGGTTTGGTCACATGATGGCTTGGCCGGCAGTCAATGGGGGGCCTTGGATTTTGCCGGTGGTACAGTTGTGCATATGAATGCCGGTATTGCGGGGCTTGCAACAGCACTGTTCCTCGGAAAACGTGTCGGGACGGATAAACAAGGGATGCATAACGTACCGTTTGTCATGATCGGCGCTTCCCTATTATGGTTTGGCTGGTTTGGTTTCAACGCCGGTTCAGCGGTGGCTGCCAATGGTTTGGCCACCAGCGCCTTTGTTGTGACCAATACGGCAACTGCTGCTGCGGCCATAAGCTGGGCTGTTTGTGAGTGGATTTTTACCGGCAAACCCACCATGGTTGGTGCTGCTTCAGGTGCCGTGGCAGGGTTGGTCGCGATCACGCCGGCTTCAGGTTTCGTGAATGTCGGAGGCTCATTATGGATCGGTTTATTAGTCAGTGTGTTTTGCTACAGCATGGTAGCCTTTGTCAAACCAAAGCTCGGCTATGATGACACGCTGGATGCTTTTGGCGTGCATTTTTGCGGCGGGACTTGGGGCGCCTTAGCTACCGGGTTATTTGCCGTCAAGGCGATCAATTCGTCCGGGTCAGGTGTATTTGACGGGAACCCCGGCCAGTTTATGATCCAAGTCAAGGCTTGCGTGCTGACAACGATATTTTCATTCGTTGTGACATGGCTTATCTGCCTTATCATCGATAAAACCATTGGCATGCGTGCAAGTGCCGAGGATGAAGTGATCGGCATAGATCTGAGCCAGCATCATGAGCGTGCTTATACTATCTTAGACTAAAATAAACTGACATAAGGAGGCTTTCCACATGAAATTAGTCATAGCAATAATTCAGCCCTACAGGCTCGATGATGTTAAGCAGGAGCTTTATGCGGCTAATGTGAACTTGATGACAGTATCCGAAGTCCTGGGTCATGGCCGTCAGATCGGAGTTGATGAGTTTTACCGCGGCGTCAAGGAAACAGGTAATTTGCTGCGCAAGGTCCAAGTGGAGGTCGCGGTCAACGAGGATTTCGTTGAGCCGACCATCAAGGCCATCATCAAAGGTGCCCGCACCGGCAAGATCGGGGACGGCAAGATCTTTGTCTTGGACCTGCCAAGATGCATCCGCATCCGCACAGGCGAAGAAGGAGCAAAGGCAATAGGGTAAAAGAAAGTGACAGGCGCGACTTTATTAATATAGAAAGTCATGCCTGTCACTACTTTTTCAAATAACGGTCGGACACAAGGTCCGACCCTACGAATATCATAATTTCGGGTGTCCCATTGACGAAGTCAATGGAGTATGGCGTATCACTGCACGCACAAAAAATCTTGACATTAATAATGTTAAAAGCTAATATTCTGCTACTTTTATTGAGGGCAATGAAGTCCTCCTTGAAAAACTTCAGGTAGGTTTATTTCAGGGAGGATTTTTTTAGGGAGGAAGTTAAATTTAACCATATTAAGTAGCCCCGCCGGGCTGATGGCCCATGCGGCGGGGTCCTGTAAGGAGGGTTTTATGAGTCAGGCTCGCGAGGATGTCATTGAGGCAGCTTGTTCGCAAGAGGGCTGCTGTAATGGTTCTTTTAGTGAACATTTGCCGGAACATTTCGGCGAAAACGTATTTAATCTCAAGGTGATGAAAGAAGTTCTTTCTCCTAAAGCGTATGTTTCTATCGAAAAAACCATTAAAGAAGGCGGTAAGTTAGATACCTCTATCGCTGATGAAGTGGCTGAGGCCATGAAAAAGTGGGCCATTTCAAAAGGGGCCACCCATTTTACCCATTGGTTTCAGCCCATGACAGGGACAACGGCTGAAAAACATGATTCTTTTATCGCTTGGGACGATGCTGGCGGAATTACCTTAAGTTTTTCCGGCAAAGAACTTATTCAAGGCGAGCCTGATGCCTCCTCTTTTCCTTCCGGCGGTTTGCGCGCGACTTTTGAAGCCCGCGGTTATACCGGTTGGGACCCGACATCTCCGGCCTTTATTAAAGAAGGACCGGAAGCGACGACTTTATGCATTCCGACATTC
>Ga0182030_10017797_pt1 | contig 13680 bp, 9 predicted proteins | sample 812S3MmetaG_FD_121299 | JGI IMG/M metagenome (GOLD analysis project Ga0182030, IMG submission 121299) | Permafrost microbial communities from Stordalen Mire, Sweden - 812S3M metaG (Illumina Assembly) | ecosystem: Environmental > Terrestrial > Soil > Wetlands > Permafrost | place: Sweden... | reverse complement strand
TATTCCGGAATGACCTGGCAGCAAGGCTTACGGTCTTTTGCCTTCTCGATTATCACGGCCATCCTTTTTGTGAGTTCGATCAGCATGAACGGAGCGATCACTCATCTATCCGCCTTGCTGACCGATCGAGGCCTCACGCCTGGAGACGCGGCGCTATGCGCCTCGATACTCGGCGGATCGAGCCTGCTTGGCCGGATCGTTGTGGGATGGCTGCTGGATCGATTTTTCGGGCCACGTGTCGCGTTTATGATTAACCTCACTACCGCCCTTGGCGTTTTTCTCCTCGCTCGGGCGAGCAGTTTCCCGGCCGGTTGCCTTGCGGCTGCACTGATTGGCGTCGGGGCCGGAGGCGAAGCCGCGACTACACCCTACCTGCTCACGCGTTACTTTGGGCTGCGTGCTTTTTCCACCCTTTACGGTCTCACTTGGACGTTCTATGCCGCCGCGGGAGCAATTGGGCCGGTGATACTAGGGCGCGCATTTGATGCCACTGGCTCCTATTCTTCTTTGCTGGTTCTCCTCGCGGCAGCGCTCGGGCTGGCTGCCGCAACAAATCTGTTGCTTCCACGCTATTCGGATTCGTTCGCTACTGAGGTTCACTGAGCGAAGACTCCAAGCCAGCGTGGAGCACGCGCGGCAGTCCTTTCTCTCGGAGCATCTGCGCTCCTCTCACCCGGTTATTTCCGTACTCTAGCGGCTCCCCACTGTTTTCCGGAGGCCAGTGGTTCCGGGGCATAACTTCCGGGTAGCCGGTCATCAGCCATCAAACATGGCCACCAGCCATCCCTATTGCAACTTCGCGTACTCTGCCTTGGTTTGCTTCAGGATAGGGATATCGGGATCGGCGTCTTTCCAGAGGGTGAGGAAGTCTTTGTAGGCGGCGAGCGCCCGGACGCGGGCTGCATCGGCATCCGCTCCCTGCGAGGTTCTCGCCTGCAAGGCGTTTGCCCGAGCGACTCCCAGATGCGCCAGCGCTCCCGTCCAGCAATTCCACACGATGCCGTTGTGATCGATAATCTTCTGAAATTCGGCGGCAGCGGCAGCACCTTGTCCGTCGGCCAAGTATGCTTCACCACGCACGTACGTCGGATACAGGCAGGAGATATTCATGACGAAGGGAATGTTGCCTAACTCAATGGGCGAGGCAGATTGTAAGGCGTTCAGGGCGGAAGCCGGGTCCTTTCTGTCCAGTGCCAATTGCGCCTTAATCGATGGCAGCCAGAGCGACTGCATTTGCGTGCCCAGAGGAAATCGTTCCCCCAAGTCTCGGGTCAACGATTCGGCTCGCGTCGTGTCGCCCGCCATGGCAAACGCAAGCGCCGCTTCGACCTCGACGCCCTGACTCGCGGGAGCAAGCTTCAAAGCTTCTGCCGCTGTCTGCCGGGCTCCCGTGATATTGCCGTAAGTCGCTTCTCGTTGAGCCGCAATTGCCAGATCGATTGCCCCAGCCTCTTTATTGTCGGATCGCGCAGCTGAATCTAAGGCCCGCTTGGTCAGCTCCCGAGCCTTGTTCGCACGACCGGCATAAGCCTCGGTGTCAGATGCGAGCGCCAGTCCAAAAGCTTCATACTTGGGCTTGCCTGCAAACCACTGTTGCTGTTCCGCCATTGCAGCGGAATCCGAACCGACAAAGGCAAGAGCGTAAGTCGCAGTGTGCAATATCAAATCATCCCCTTTTCGAGCCTGCGTGTCGTCGACGATCTGCCGCGTCTCGTCGAAACGCTGCAGGGCTAGACTATAGTTGGCGAGATTCTCGTTCCATGATGCACGATCACCTGCAAGGCGCCTGCCTTGCCTCACGATCTCTGCGGCTTTCTCATAATGCCCCTGCGCGGCATGCGCCAGGCCCAAATTGTTGTACGCTCCGTATTCCCGTGGATAGCTCTCAATCCACTGCTCATATATCTGCGCCGCTTTATCTAGCTCTCTGGTCACATTTTGGTAGTAGTTGGCTGTGATGGCTAGTTTTTCCCGTTCGCTGGCATGTTCCCGCAACTGGAATGCTTTCGTGACGTACTCACTGGTCCGCTCAGTCTGGCCGAGATAGGCATAGCCCAAGCCTACTCCCCTGTAGCCCATAGCAAAATTCGGATCAAGCTCGATGGCACGTTGATCGTACGGCAAGGCTGCGCCAATGCCTTTCTCGTTTTGGGCCTTTATCCCAAGGCTATACGCTTTCAACGCTTCGAGCGAAGAAGTTGTTGCCTGTTCGAGTGGAACATCAAACCGCTGCACTGTGGCCAGCGATTCACCCAGTTCGCCGCGCAGCTTGGATGCCGCCTCGCCCAACACTTCGAGCACCTTTTCCTTCGACGCCGCTGTCACTTGCTCTTCGGCCAGCAAGTCGCCGGTCTGGCAGTTCATCGCCTTCAATTCCAGGACATACTTGCTGCCCAAACTGCCGATTGCTCCGGCAATGTAGGCTTTGCTACCCGCCCGCTGGCAAAGCTCGCGAGCCACATCGAGTGTGAGTTTCGTGCCGGCTGGGAGGGTCATCAATTTCAGAGTCTTCGCAACCGTGCTGTCGGGGAGTACGTTCAGGAAAGGCGACTGCCGCAAGGAGATGCTGAGCGCGGTTCTCAGCGTGTCGTCGAATATTGCGTCTCCGGTACTGTTCGCAAAATCGGCGAGGACGATAGTGTCTTTGTCGGTGAGTTTCGGGCTTCGGTGGAAATAGAAATAACTACTGGTCGCCAAAACCAGGATCGCCACAGCAATCGGAACGATTACCCTCCACCGTTTCGTGGGCGGGGCTGAGCCGCTTGTCTTCGTAGCGATCGAGGCTCGCCCCGACTCTGTGTCCCGTTTGAGTCTCTGCAAATCGGAGCGAAGATCCGCCGCGTGCTGGTAGCGTAAATCCAGGCTTTTCTCCAAGCTCTTCAGGATGATTCTTTCCATATCCGAGGAAAGATCGGGATTGAGACGGACCGGGGGCACCGGTTCCCGGCTCAAAATCGATTCGAAAATCACTCCTGTACTTTCTCCCCGGAAGGGCAGCGTTCCTGTGGACATCTCGTACATGACAGTGCCAAAGGAAAACAAATCGGTCCGCGCATCCAACTCCCTGGCGCGAACCTGTTCTGGTGACATATAGGTCACCGTGCCCATCGCTGTTCCGGGACCGGTTAGAGAATCCTGCAGCGTTGGGGAGTTGTGATCAGCGTTGGTCTGTTTGAGAACCTTGGCAAGTCCGAAATCGAGCACCTTCGCATGCCCGCGCAGGGTAACGAAAATGTTCGCGGACTTGATGTCACGGTGCACGATTCCGGCGGCATGTGCCGCATCCAGCGCGTCGGCGACTTGAATAGAAAGCGCGACCAGCCTCTCCTCCTCCATCGGATGGCCTGCAATGCACTTCTTCAGATCCATTCCATCAAGAAACTCCATGGAAATGAACATGACATCATTGTGTTTACCGATTTCGTAGACCGTGCATATATTGGGATGATTGAGAGCAGAAGCCGCCCGCGCCTCTCTGCGGAAGCGTTCCAGAGCTTGCGGGTCTTGCGACAGATCATCAGGCAGGAATTTCAGAGCGACGAAGCGTCCAAGCTCGCTATCCTCGGCCTTGTAAACGACGCCCATCCCCCCGCCCCCCAGCTTTCCCATGATGCGGTAATGGGATACGGTGTCGCCGGTCGCGAAATCACGCCTTTCGTGGGTGCCTCTGTTCCGCTCGTGAGCGATCGCGCGCGCGGCCTCTTCTATAGCAGGATTCTCCAGAAAGCTTCCTGCCTGTTGCTGTGCCGTCAGCAGAGAGCGGACTTCGCGTTCCAGCGACTCGTCAGTTGCGCATGCGTGCCGCAGAAACTGGTCGCGCTCCCCAGGCGGACGCTCCAGCACCGACTGCAGTAGGCTGTCGACTTGCTTCCACCGATCAGAGTCCATGGGTCGTGCCCCCAGCCAGTTCGCGGTAGAGCCATGCTTTGGCGGTGCTCCAATCGCGCATCACAGTGACGGGCGAGACTTGGAGAACCTCGGCTGTCTCTTCTACGCTGAGTCCGCCGAAGAAGCGCATTTCCACGACCGGCACCTTGCGGGGATCCAGTCGCGCCAGTTCAACCCGAATGCGCCTCATCAATCGGGCCGAAACTGCAACAAAGTGGGCGCGATTCTGCCACTTCACGCCCTTGTAGTCCGCCCGGCGCATGGAGGCCTCGTTGACCAACGCACTTGTTTGGAGGCTATGTCCGGGCCGCTCGCGTCTCATGCAGTGACGTGCGAGACGGTGGAGTTCGTCATAGACGATGAGGGTCAGCGTGTCGCGCGCGCCGCGGTCTCCGTCACCCCAGGCGCGAAGCAGTCCGCTAACCTCGCCGATAGGTGGTTTCTGAGCCTGGTTATCGCCCGGTAGCGTTGATTTCTCCATCGCGTCACGCCTCGGAATCTTAACCCATAACGGAGTGCTTTCAAGAAAAGTTAATTTCGCATGATAGGTCTGACCCACCGTTTGCGCCTATCTCGGTGAGTATATAGAAGCAACTCGCGAGGACTGGATATGAAATCGAGAGGCTGCAGAAATCTAAGTCAGGCTCCCGAACGGAGCACTTACCAAGGAGGATTTATGAAAGAAACGTTTCTTGCGGCTCTAAGCAGTGCGACTCGCAACGCACTAATCGTGATTGCCGGATTCACCATGCTCATGGCTTTGGCGTCCTCTGCCACGGCTCAGACAATGCACTTCGGGGTGCGCTGCCAGTCTACCTTCCAAAACGGGTGGTCCGTCACCATCGATGTATACAGCGCGTGTGACGACTTCATCTCTCAGACCACGCCCTACGACTACGTCGATTTTTACTATAACCTGCAAGGTGCACAACCGGCCTTTTACTTCGGGCAGGGGGCGGAAACCTGTAATTCCTGCGGCGGTGCCGACAGCGTCGACTTCTTCTTTATGGCGACGCACGGCGGCATCCAAAACCAAAACTCCGCGTTCTACACCATGTGGGATTACCAGACATACGCATCAACACCCTCCATGCGCCTCGGCGATTCCGGGAAGCAACTCAAGGTGCTGGCCACTCTCTCATGTGACACCTTTAAGAACGACGACGGGCTGTTGTGGAACCGCTGGGGAAGCGCCTTTAGTGGAGGACTCAAAATCGGTGTAGGCGGACACGATCTGCTTTATACCAACAATGACACCCAAGCCGCAACGGACTTTGGCTCATATCTGCATAATGCCGGCACTCCCATCGGCTGGGCCTGGCTAGACGCCCTCTATTACGCCCTCAACAACAACCATCCCGCTGTTGCCAACACTGGCGCCTACTCGGCTGACTGCTGGAATCGGCAGGGTGTCACCCTGAACCAGGTGATGTCAGAGCCCATTCTGCGTGACGGCCAGAACGGCTATGTCTGCTGGTCGAATTGGAACTAGTGGTCGTTTTTCCGCAGGAAACGAACTTGTAATAAAAGCAATTCATTCCAATAACAAGGAGAATGCAATGAAAAACAAGAATTTTATTTTCTCGGCAAAGGCGGTGTTAGCAACCAGCATAATGATCACCGGGATCGCAGGCGCGGAAGAGCTTCCGCAAACCCGAGCTCACGAGCAGTTCTCAGTGACGCAAGGATTCCGTGAACCTGTTGTGGCCGAACTGCATCGCGTAAGTGCAGCCGATCAAAGCAAAGTGAGTTCCGCTCTCATCGAGAAGCTGCGTCCGGGCAGCGCTTACCAGAGTGCCAAGCAGGGCAGCAAGCTGCACATCACCGGCAAAGAGTGGTCGCTGGACGTGACCGCCGACGGCTCAGGGGCCGAGTATCAGGATCACGCCGTGGGAGCCCGGGCACACTCGCTGGGTAAGCCCTTGCCGGAAAAGATGTCGGCGGCTGAACTTGAACAGAAAGGCCGTGCTTTCGTTGCCGCCAACCTGGCTTCCCAGATCGTGCTCGGACTGCACGAAGAACTGATCTCGCTTCGCGCCGACTATCGTACCGAAGGGGGCCACGACCTCACCACCGGTGAGATCACTCATGCTGTGGTAGCCAGCCGCATCGTCTTCGGCCGCACTCTCCATGGAGTTCCGATCGTGGGCAACGGTTCCAAGGTCATCATTACTTTCACTAACGACGGTTCCCTGGAGTCGTTCCGCTACGATTGGCCGAAGTATCAGACGGCGGCGTCCCAGAAAGTCGTCGATGCCGGTGAAATTCTCTCGCGCGTTCAGAAGGTCATTGGGGTTCGCAGCGGCGTCACCGCGCCCACGTCGGGCGTGACCGTGCCGAGCAGCGAAGACGAAGCTTACCCGGTCGCGCTGACGCCGAACACTCAGCTCCAATCGCTGGACTGCGGCTACTACGATGCCAGCTCCTTCGCTGAACACACTACTCAATCGATACAGCCGGGATGCACGTATCTCACCGTTTCCCAGGATTCCACCGGAATGCGGGCGGGATATGCCGGTGCGGTGCCGGCGGGGGCTCAGTTCGAACAGGAATCAACGTGGTTGGAAACGCAGATCCTGAGTAAAAAATAAGAGCTATTAAAGTCGGCGTCAAGATGCGCCTGCAGGCGAACCTGCCGAGATGGGCTCAGCGTAAAAGATGAAAAGGGGAGCGCAACCGCTCCCCTTTTGTTTTTCGCTAACGTATCGCCGGGATGCCACTTGCCGATTCCCCATTCCGGCTATGACCCCTTAGCCCGTCAAATCCCGCTACATCAAATGAGGGGCTTTCATGGTAACCGATTCCGATGCCCTTCAATACGGAATTGCAGGCGTTGCTTTACCAGTGAGAAATCAAACTCAGACTCCGGAACGGAGCATTTAGAAAAGGAGAATTATTATGTAAAACCTCAGCATAACCCGAAACCTCCACAACCGCGTCCTGGCCGCTACTTTTCTATTCATCACCAGCGGGATAGTAAGCGCACAGGCAGGAAAGACCTACAGTCAACTCAAAGCAGAGCACCCCGGCTGGGCGCAGGCTCCGGGCGCGCTGGTCCGCCCCGATTGCCTGCACCAGGTCCCCAATGGCGCAAAAGTCAGCGAGTCGGCCCACGGCCGAGCCGGCGAAGATGTGACCTTGAATGGCCAACTCATCGCCCACTTTGATCCCTGCCCGGAGAACTCCATTTCCACTCGTCACCTGGTGCAGGATCCCGGCACTGGTAATGGCTGGGTCGAAGCTGCGCAATGGGATACGGCGCTGAAGTCGCCCGACAACATCGATTATTTGTATGGTTATTGGACTGTGCCGGCAGCTCCCAAGACCTCCGGCGCTTTGGTTTATTTCTTCAACGGCGTTGAGCCCAATGGCGGAGGTTGGATCATCCAACCCGTGCTCCAGTACGGCGACAACGGCGCATTCGGCGGTGATTACTGGGTCTTCGCCAGCTGGCTCGTCCACAGCAACACGGACTATTTCGTTAGCTCGACGGTGTTGTCAGTAAACCCCGGCGACAAAGTTAACGGCTCCCTCTGGGAAACCAGCATTTCTGGCGGCGCGGCAGAGGCTTCCGGCGAGTACCCGCGGGGACCGGCCGCAATTTACATTTGGCTGGGAGATCTCTCTGTCCACCAGTCCAATCTCTCTTTGGCGCTGCAGCATTTTCAACGCACGATTACATTGTTAGAATCACCGGCAAGGTGCCCTGATCGACCGTATCAGACGGCTTGGCCGCAGTTATCGTACTCAAATCAGCCACACCCATCTTCATCACTAACGCGGGTGTGGCTGCAGGCGATCCCAGAGTTGTCGGAGTGTCGGGCCTCGGCGCAGCCAAGGAGAGGAGCGTATCGAGACGGTTAGCCTGGATATCCCGGTGGGTCAGGGGATTGACCCCGAAGAAATCCTCGATTGTAACGGGTAGCCCGACCGCTTGCGCAGCCACTAGCCGAGGTCCACCACTTGGCGCGTGCGACTAGCCCGTTTCTGACCGCGCGGGCTCTCGCCTTACTTTCCGAACGAGAGTCAGCCGGTGCCGTCCCGCGTATTCGAAGGTTTCCCAAATTACGGAGATTGCACTTTAAATCGGAGTTTCAGAAAGTTCAGTAAAAGACAGACCTCAGCCTCCGAGCGTCCCACTTATGTAGCAAAAACACCCTTGATATCTGCGACTTCGATTACGTCACCTGATTCGAGTTGCTTTTGGCCGCCCTCGACCACGATATCATTCACCCTGATGGTCACCGCGTTTTCGGAAGCGGCGATAAAGTAACCATCTTCGGCTCGGTAAATCAAGGCTGCAACGCGGGGAGCAAACCAGCGCTTTAGCCGAATGCCGGCCATCTTCGATTTACCGATCAGGGTCAGTTTGCCGGTCAGGACGTAGCGCTGCTGATCAGTTCGGCCTTTGACGATGCTCAGCGTGCCAATGGTCTGATGTACTTGAGCGGTTTTGACTGGCGGCAGGCTTTGAGCCATGCCGACTCTCCGGACCACAACCGAACCGGCAGAGGAGGCTGCGACTGCGGCTTGAGTGAGCATTTCTTTCGCTTTTGCCGTGTCCAAGACCATAGTGGGATCAAGTTGTGGCGGCATGGGCAATTGCAGGCCAACGACGCCATTAACAGTTCCATACGGTGCGGCGACCGGACGTACTTCGTCACGAAATTCGATCGTGTGCTTGCCGATCGTGGCGTTGTCTCCGTCCTTCAGCACCGCCTTGCTGATGCGTTGATCATTGACGTAAGTGCCATTAAAGCTCTCAACGTCTTCGATGACATAGTGATCGCCTTCCGCGTAGATCCGGGCGTGATATCCGGAGACGGCAGGATTGTCGATACGAAAGACGTTGTCTGGCTGACGGCCAATGGTGACGGTGCCGCCAGAAAGCAAGAGCTCTTGTAAGACCCGGTCTTCAAACTTGAGAAACAGCTCAGCCATGGCGCGACTCCAAAATGCGGGATCTGAGAAAACAATTGCGGCAGGGGAGAGTGATCTTTCCTTGGCGCTGCCACTCGACGATCACGTTCTATTCTGCGCCTGAAAACACAGAAGGAAAGAGTACCAAGGTACCTGAGACCAAACGGGGTTCGCTGGAGAGTTCTGATAGGCGCCGAATGCCGTCAATGCACTGCTCACAGCTTAGTATCGGCCGACAACGCTAAATTGAACTGATCGCGCAGAAACTTGACTGCCTCGTCTCGTCCGGAAGACGCGGTCTGAGGCGTCGCATTCAAGTACAAAACGTACAATTCCGCGGCTCCGTCGCTGTCGCCTTGTTGCGCCAGTGTTCTCGCCGCCTGCAGGACTTCCGCCGGCAGTTCCGTCACTTTTTCTCGCACCGCTTTCACCAGGGCATTTCGGGAATCAATTTCCAGATCTGTCAGAAGCTGGGCCCCGTCGGGCTCCACGCCCTGGTTGGTGATTCCGGCAGTGTCATCCGCTTTGACATCTTGCAAAACAATGGTCGTGGTGTGTTTTTCCTTATGCACGTCGACAGGCTGGCCGAAAAGATTACCCGTCGGATCGCGAAACTGGAATTCGATCTCCGCCGACGCGGTCAGATCAATGGTCTTCTTTGTGTAGTGGTAAGACTCAACAACGATCTCCTGGCGGCTCTGCTCGGTCGTGTCCAACTTATGTCGCAACTCGTCGGCGCTCTTCTGTGCCTGCTGCACCGCGTCCGTGGCATCTGCGATTGCTTGCTTCTTCTTGTGTTGCCCTTGGGCGTCGGCCAGCGCATGTTGAGCCGAGCTAAGCTGCTGCTGGGCGGTTTCATATTCACTTTCAATTTGCAGCCAAGCCGGATTTTTCGACTCATGCGCGCCCGCCCGGTATTTCGATTCCGGAGCTTCCAGGTGTGCATTCTTGACTATGCGATGTTCCAAAACCTGCCCGACAAGCGTGAAATTCGGATGTTGAGCCTCCTCCGCCTCCGACGGATTCCGCATGACCGCAATCGGCGTCCCTAGAGAATCGAGTCCGCTGGTTATCGCGTCTGCAAGCTGGTCGGCAAAACCATGGCTGTCGCGACGTGAAGTTTGATCGCGAAATACGATGCTGACCGAGAGTTGGGATCGCCGTTGATACAGTGGTTCGTAACGGGCCATCTCTTCTTTTAGGGTATCGAGATCGGTAATCCCGTAGCGCGCTGCTTGTTTCAGGTAAAGCCACCCCACACCGGCTCCGGATCCCGAAGTTTTCTGTAGATATCGATTGGCTTGGTCGAGATAGTAAGCACTGATCTTGGCGGAAAGGAAGTCGCGTTTGAGGGTGATCGCCGGGTCATCTCCTAAAGCGCTGGCACGATCCCACAAAACATAGGCCTCGAGCGCCGCATTCTCGTCAGCCGGGTTTTTGATCGGAAGGTGCGACTCCTGGATTTTCTGGGCGCGCTGCACTGCGGCGCCAATATAATCGTGCGACAACGCTGTCAGCTGTGGCGTTACCAAGGCGCGTTGTTTCTCAGGTAAGTCGGCGAGTACGCCATAGGCCTCGACGAACTGCTTCTTGCGCGCGTATTGGTCGCTTTCGAGAACAGCAGCGTCTACCGCCTGTTGATTGCGCTGGGCCTCGAGTTGAGCCGCAGCGTTGTCGGCCGCCGTCTGGACATCCTTGCGGTCGGGCCGGAAGGCCGCCGCTTTGCCAAACTCCGTGATTGCTTTTTCCCACTCGTGATGGGCGGACTGCTTCTGTCCGTTATCGTAGTAGTGTTGAAACGCCGCATTGATCACGCCATCCACGCGGGGCATTTCGGAAGCGAAGGCGAGATAAGCACCCAGCGAGTTGACGGCCTGATCGTAATGCGATTCTGCGATCAACACCTGCGCGTTCACGATGGCGGTATCCAGTTTCCGCTGCTCGGCGGCAATCTCGCGCTGCAGACTAAGCAGCGGAGCATAGCCTGGCCGCACTTCCAACAGACGTTCTACGTGCACCTTGGCAGCAGACAGTTGCGAATATCCAGACGCATGGTCTTGCACGGCTTTTCGGTACGCCTGCAGTCGTGTCTGATCGGGCCGCGCCAGGTTGTCCAATTCTCGCGATATGTCGTCCATTAACCGCGCGGCGGGCTTGAAATCGGGAGATGCCTGGCTGGCGGACTGTGCCTCCAAGAATGCCTGCCGCAGCATAGCGAGGTCTTGCTTCTTGGCGCCGCTCGAACTTTGAAACTGCGCAAAAGCAGCTTCGGCTGCCTGCTGATGAAATGCCGCGATGGTATTTTGAGCAGAAACTCGCCGTTCGGAAGACGGATAACGCGTTGAGAAATCCTCCCAGTCGCTGAGCGTATTTGCTCGTTGCGCACGCAGGAAGTCGGCAAGTTCAACGTCCGGCGCGGCGATAAACACCAACTGCACACCGGGCTTGAAGCCTGGGATCACCGCATCGCGAGGCGAGGAGGAGGCAGGCGTCCCTCGAATCGTGGCTTGTTCAGCTGCCGCCGCTGGCGTGAGTTCAACGCTCCGTTCGAATTTCAGATTGCTGGGCAGAACGCATACAGACTTGCCGTTTGCGGTTAGCGTGAGCACGCCGTCGGCGCCGCGCTGAAGCGAGCTAGCTCCCACCATTGACACTCGCGGAAGCCCATTATAAGTATTCTTGTCGAGCCTCGAAACCCCGTCGCAGCTGCGAACTTCGATCTTTCCATTGACTGCTGCTTCCGTGATCTGTACATACGCCGCGCCCTGAGTGCCGTCGAACAAAACTACCGCGGTCAGGGCCGCGTCTTTGGCGCTCGTCGTGATCGATGCTCCGCCCACAAAAACAACGACGAGAACAATCGCGACGCAGCAGTGTTCGAGACAAGACGCCTCGCTTGGCCGCTTCGAACGACGGGAGAAACAAATAGGCTTCCACAACTTCATAAAAGTCTGCAAGCATACATTTTCTCCCGGGAACGAGCGGGTGAAAGAAGATAGATAGCCCAATTAAAACTAAAGTAAGTGGGAAGCAAAACTTGTCGGCGCTATGATTGAAGATGAGTGCGTAGACTCCATAACTTGTGCGTTTACGCATATTTGCGATAACAGCGCACTAGAGACTTCTCATGGAATTGGAAAAACCACCCAACGACCGGGTTGAGCGGCGGGGATCTGCTGATGAGCCCACGACTGGGCGCGCGCATCCTTCGAGTCAGTCGCACCTCACGGCATTGAGCCGTTACCAGATTCAGGAAGAATTAGGGCGCGGCGCCATGGGAGCTGTCTATAAGGCATTCGACCCCGTAATTGCCCGTACTGTCGCGCTCAAGACCATTCTGATCGACAATAACGCTCCTGATCGCGCCCAGATGATCGAAAGGCTCAAACAAGAAGCCAAAGCGGCCGGCGGACTGGATCATCCCAATATCATCACCATCTACGACGTTGGCGAGGAAAACGGCGCCATTTACTTGAGCATGCAGTTCGTCAAAGGCACCACCCTCGCCGAGTTATTGGCTCGTGTTGGCGTGCCTTCCCTCTCAACGCTCCTCGCTTGGGCTGACCAAATGTTGGCTGCGGTCGGTTTTGCACATGCCCGCGGCGTCATTCATCGCGACCTTAAACCGGCCAACCTCATGGTGACCGACCAGGGCGTCATTAAAGTCCTCGACTTCGGAATTGCCAAGATCGACAACACATCCCTCACGCAAACCGGGATGGTCCTCGGTACGCTTGGCTACATGGCTCCCGAGCAGATCGCCGGCAAGAAAGTGGATCATCGCGCCGACATCTTCTCCCTGGGTGCCGTTGTCTATGAATTGCTGACCCGCGAAAAAGCTTTTGCCGGTGATGTCGCAACCGTCCTCTACAAGATCGTAAACGAGGATCCTGTCGCGCCATCGCTCATTAACCCGGCGATTCCCGGCGGGATCGATGCCGTGATTCGCAAAGCCCTCGCCAAAGACCCACGGGATCGATTCCAGACTTGCGAGGAAATGCGGCAGGCCTTCCTCGATCAATCTGTTCGCGCGCCGCTCACTCTGGCCGCGACCGCGACCGCAGAAAGGGTGGTTGCCAACCGGTCGCCAGCCCCAGCCAGCGCCCGGCGTGCCCCTCAGTTCGAAACAACTCCACCGCGAATCTGGCCGCGTATGATTCTGGGCTTTGCGCTCCTTTTCATCGCAGCGGCGAGTTGGGCTTTCTATATCCGTTCGCAAACAGGCGTGTTTCCTCCGTTTGCTGCGAAACTCGAGACCAAGATCAGAGCGTTGATTTCGGGCACTGGAGAGCCCAGCGAGTCCTCCACGCAGGTTCCGCGCCCTGCGGATGAGCACAACGTCGCGCCCGTCCGCGCTCAGAATCCAGAGGCGGCGGATGCTCCGGCGGCCGCTTCACAAGTATCCGCAAATCCCGGGGCCTCGAGTCCCGCAGCCGTACCAACCCTGCAGCCGGTAGTTGCCCAGTCATCAAGCGATCATCCGACAAGTGAAAGCGCAACCATCTCTGGCGCCCCGACATCACCAGCGGCGACGTCCCAGAAGCCTCTCGATTCGTCACAGGCCGCTTCATCTCAAACCATTGAGTCGAGTGACCACCAGCAACCTGCGACCGACAATTCAACTGTCCATGGCTCACTTACCGCGTCTTCTGCCTCCCGCGATGATGACAAGCAAAGCGTACCGCCAGCCGCACTAAAGCCGTCTGCCCAAAAACGTGCTCCGGAAGCGGCTTCGACGGTAGACGGTTTCAGCCGGCAGGACATCCCGGATCTGCTTCGACAGGCCGATTCCTCAACCGCGCGCGGCGATTATCGTCTGGCGCGTTATGAATATGGACTTGTGCTAAAGCTCGATCGCAACAATGCCCCGGC
>Ga0182030_10017795_pt1 | contig 13682 bp, 16 predicted proteins | sample 812S3MmetaG_FD_121299 | JGI IMG/M metagenome (GOLD analysis project Ga0182030, IMG submission 121299) | Permafrost microbial communities from Stordalen Mire, Sweden - 812S3M metaG (Illumina Assembly) | ecosystem: Environmental > Terrestrial > Soil > Wetlands > Permafrost | place: Sweden... | reverse complement strand
GCGCTAACCTGGCGGGCGTGCGCACCATCCTCGTCGCCAGCGACGCACCGTCGGTCAGGGCCGAGGTGGCGGCGATCGCCAGAACGCCGGACGTGACCATCCGCGAGGCCCGCTCCGGGCCGGCGGTGATGGCCGAGGTGGCGGAGTCGCTCCCCGACCTCGTGGTGGTGGACCTCCAGATGGGGAACATGGGAGGCATGGCCGTGTGCCTCGAGCTCCGGTTGGAGGCCTCCTACGACAAGCTCGACCACGTGCCCGTCCTCATGCTGTTGGACCGCCGTCCCGACGTCTTCCTCGCCCGGCGGTCGGGTGCCGAGGGCTGGGTGGTGAAGCCGCTCGACCCGATCCGGCTGCGCCGGGCGATCACCGCGCTCCTCGACGGTGGCACCTACTACGACGAGTCCTACCAGCCGCTTTCCGTCGTGTCCTCGCCCGCACCAGCCGGCGCCTGACGGCTCCGGCCGAACAGACAGCATCACCAGCGTGTCCGTGTTCCGACGTCACGAAGACCAGCCGACCCAATCGGACCGGCACAGCCGCGCCCCGGGGATGCGCGGGCGGTCCCGCCGGTCGACCGCTGATACCACCGGGCGGGCCGACGGTGGGGCAGACGCCCAGGAGGCGTTCATCATCGAGGCGCTGACAGACCTGCGCGACACCGTGGTCGGCGAGGTGATGACCCCCCGGGTCGACGTGGTGGCCCTGTCCATCCCCCTCACGGTCGACGCGGTCACCCAGGCGGTGCGTGAATCAGGGCACAGCTGCTTCCCGGTCTGTGGCGAGAGCCTCGACGACCTGATCGGCGTGCTCTTCGTCAACGACCTGTTCCGGGCCGGCTGGAAGGTGACCGGGACCGACCAGCCGGGCGGCGAGACGCCGTCGGGGACGGTGGCGGCGTCGGGGACGGAGGGGGCGGCGTCGGGGACAGAGGGGGCGTCACCGGCGTCGGCCGGGAGTCCACCGACAGGCCCGACGGCCGGGGGGCCGACGGTTCCGGACCCGATCGACATCTCGCGGCGGTTGCGCCAGCCGTTCCTCGTCCCCGAATCCCATCTGGTGCTCGACGTCCTCGCCGAGATGCGCCGGCAGCGTCGGGCCTTCGCGGTGGTGGTCGACGAACACGGAGGGGTGGAGGGCGTACTGACGGTCAAGGACCTCCTCGGCGCGCTGGTCGGCGACCTGCCCGACGAGTTCGACTCCGACGATGAGCCCGACGTCGTGCGGGTGGACGGGAGCCGGTGGCTCGTCGACGGCCGGATGAACGTGGACGATGTGCGGGACCGGCTCGAGATCAACCTGCCCGAGGGCGAGTACGTGACGCTCGGAGGGTTCCTGTTCCACGGGTTCGGTCACATCCCCGCCGAGGGTGAGTCGCTGAACGTCGATGGATGGGAACTCGAGGTGACCGAGATGGACAAGCACCGCATCGCCAAGGTGGTGGCCAAACGGCCCGGTCCTCCGGCCCCCCTGCCGGGTGGCGGCGCCCCCGGCCGGGATGTGGGAAACCAGCACACCGCCGTCGGGTAGCATCTCGCAGGTCAGGGTCGGTGTCACTTCCCGGTCCGACGACGGGCTGTGGCGCAGCTTGGTTAGCGCGCTGCGTTCGGGACGCAGAGGTCCCCGGTTCAAATCCGGGCAGCCCGACCACAAGAGGTGCAGATCAGCGTGTCGAGTGGTGGAGGTGGTGGTACTCCACTCGGAATTCCCTCAATGATTCAACTTCTGTTCATCGGGCCGACATCGGGCCGGCCTTGACACATCGGGCCGGCCAATCGGGCCGGCCTTTCGCGTTCAACCGGATTTCCAGATGTGCCGCATCCCAATAACCTCACCGCTGCGAGCTCCCTCAGCTCACGTGGTGTCGCGAAGAAGACGCTCCACCCCTGCCAGCAACACCGGTAGATCGTGATCGATGGTCGCCTGGACGATGGCGTGCGACGCGTCGAAGTAGTGGTGGGCCAACCGATCCCTCATGCCGGCCACGTCCTGCCAGGCAACCTCAGGCTCCGCCTCGAGGAGAAGCGTGTCGATCCGCTTGACCGCCTCTCCGATCTCGATCAATCGAAGTCGGACGGCGTCAAAGACGAGACCGTCGTCCAGGCCTCCCCGCTGGAGATGGCTCCGGACAGCCTCGACGGCATTGACGATGTCCTCCAGCCACTCCCGATCGGATCGGGTCAAAGCGGGATCGCTTCGGCGTCGATGGCATCCCGCACCACGGGTCGGAGGCTGTCGGATGGAGCGACGTCGACCGACGTCCCCAGCACCTGAGCAAGCTCGCGTTCGAGCTTGCTCCATCCGACGAGGCCGGTGCCAGGAGCCAGGTCGACGACAAGGTCGACATCGCTGTCTGGACCGTCCTCGCCTCGCGCCACGCTGCCGAACACTCGGACGTTGCTCGCTCCGTGGCGACGGGCCGCGGCGAGGACCGCCGTCCTGCTTCTTCGGAGCCGGCGACCGAGCGGCGTGTCGGGAAGACCTGGGCGCGACCGGCCATCGGGCTCCAGTTCCACCACCAGCCGGTGACCGGTGGCGGCGACCAGCCGGGCCAACGTGCTGAAGGCCGGCTCGCGCCGGCTGGACTCGTACGCGCTCACCACACTCTGGGCGACGTTGGCCCGTCGGGCAAGATCGGTTTGGGACAAGTGGGCCCGTAGGCGAGCGCTACGGAGCACTGCTCCGGCAACCGGGGCGGTCTTGGTCATGACGGTATCCTATAACGGATCGTCTATAGGCAGATGCCCAAACCACCGCTCACTCCGGCTACTCATCCGGAGAAGCTTCACGCGACCTGCTGTTCAGTGGCCGCAGGGTCACAACGGGCGGATTCGCGGCGCGATCCTGCGTGCGCTTCTACCGCTGCTCCGCACCCGATCAAACCAACCGGCCTCAGATTGACTGGCCAGCTGTATCACGCGTGATACAGTCAGTTCGATCGAGATCTCAATTCGTGAGCTGCGCAACCACGGGGGTGACATGGTCGACCGTGTCGCACACGGCGAGCGCATGACCGTGACCCGGGACGGTAGGCCGGTGGCGCTCCTGGTCCCCCTCGAGCGTGAGCCCCTCTCCGCCAGCGTGCTCATCGAGCGGTGGTCGCACCTGCCGACGATGGACCCGGACGCGCTGCGCCGTGACATCGACGCCGTGATCGACCAGTCGCTGTGAACAACCCGAACCGAGGGGTCCTCGACACCAGCACCGTGGTTCTGCTCGAGCGGATCGATGACCCCTCGTCCCTCCCACCTGAACCGCTCATCACGGCGGTCACCCTCGCGGAGCTCTCCGTCGGCCCCCTCGTGGCGTCCAACCCAGGGGAGCAGGCGACACGCCAACTTCGTCTGCAACAGGCCGAGGCGGACTTCGACCCACTCCCCTTTGATGCCGCAGCAGCACGAGCGTTCGGGCGTGTCGCCGCATCGCTCAACCGTGCCGGGCGCAAGACCGGGGCCCGGTCCTACGACGCGATGATTGCAGCCGTGGCGCTGGCCAACGATCTTCCGCTGTTCACCTGCAATCCAGCCGATTTCGCCTACGTCGACGACTTGGATCTGCGGCCGGTTCCGCACCCTGACCGGGCCCCCGGAAGATAGGGCACGTGCCGGCTCGTCGAGCATTGATCTCCTGGATCCCCGAAGGGCCGGCTCCCAGGCGAACCGAACTGATGGGTAGCTGACCGACGGTACCGATCACCTACCGACCCATCGTGGTGGGGGACCTCGCCCTGCTGGCGGAGTGGCTGACGCGGCCACACGTGGCCCGGTGGTGGTCGGAGGGTTCCGACCTGGCCGAGGTCACGTCGACCTATGGCCCCGTCATCGACGGATCCGACGAGACGGAGGCGTTCATCGCGTGCCGTGACGAGGAGCCGATCGGGTTCTTGCAGCGCTACTGCCTGCACGACAACCCGGACTGGCGGTCGACCGTCTCCGTCGGGATCGGACGGGCTCCTGCGGCGGGCATCGACTACCTCATCGGTGAGCCCTCGATGACGGGACGTGGCTTCGGTCGTCGGATGATCGCGGGATTCGTCGAGGAGTCATGGGGCCGGTACCCGGACATCTCGGTAGTCGTCGTGGCCGTGCAACAGGGTAACCGGGCCTCTTGGCGGGCTCTCGAGGGAGCAGGATTCCGACGCACGTGGAGCGGCATGCTCGACTCGGAGGACCCGAGTGACCGCGGGCCCAGCCATCTTTATGTGATCGACCGGCCCCCACACTCGGTGCCCGGCCCGGCCTGAGCTCGCCGCGGGCCGCTCAGATCACTCGAAGCCGACCGGCCTGACATGGAAGTCCTTCTCGCGGAACAGGCGCAGACAGGCATCGACGACATCGGTGCGGAACTGGCGGCCCCTCCCGATCTCGACTGCGGCCAAGGCGGCGTCGACCCCGACGGCCGGTCGGTACAGGCGGTGTGAGGACATCGCCGAGACCACGTCGGCCACGGCGATGACCTGCGACCCGAGGAGGATCTCGTCCCCGCTCAGCCCGCTGGGATAGCCGGAACCGTCGAGCCGTTCGTGGTGCTGGCGGATCATGTCGGCGACCGGCCACGGGAAGCTGATCCCGGACACGATCTGTGCTCCGGCTTCCGCATGGATTTTTACCAGGGCGAACTCCGGCCCGGTGAGGGCGCCAGGGCGGGTCAGCGCGCCCGACGTGTCGGCGATCTCCCCGATGTCGTGGAGGGCTGCGGCGACCTCGATCCCCCGGACGGCGTCGCTGCCCAGTTGCAGTTCGAGGGCGACCGCGGCGGCGATGTCGGTCACCTGCCGTTGATGGCCCGCGGTCAAGGGATCGTAACTGTGGATGACCTTGGCGACCGCGTCGCTCCCCTGATCGAGGCTCGTGCGGAGGTTCGATCGGAACCGGTCGCGCTCGGTCACCTCCCTCCCCCTCATCACGATGCCGGTGACGTGGGCGTGCTGGAGGCGGTTCGACGTTTCGATCTCGAAGGTCTTGGCCTCGTGCGTCGACGAGACGATGTGGACGGAGTCGGCCACGACCGTCTCGGGGGACTGCAGGACCATGGAATGGTGTACGAGCACGCGCTCGAGGTCGCCCGCCTCCACGTAGCGGAAGAGGCTGGTTCCGATGGCGTCCCCCTGGGAGAGCCCGAACGCGGCGAGGGCGACGAGGCTCGCATAGATGAGCAGCCCCTCGTCGTCGACGACGACCATGAAGGCGTTCGGAGCCTGTCCGGGACCCTCGTACTCCGCCACCTCGTCCATGAGCCCGGACGGACGGGACTCCTCGATCGTCGCGACCGAGGCCCCACCGCCCGGATTGCCCGTTCTGACCATGTCCGACTCCCTCACCGTTGCCGGTCATCGGTCCGCAGTGCCGGTCACCTGTCCGTGCTATCGACAGGTTCGGTGCCGGCGAAGAGTGGGAGACGCCCTATTCGCTGGGAGGGAGTGCTCCCACCGGACCACTCCCCCGCCCGGCGATGACGACGGTCGAAGACCCTAAGGTGCACGGCATGGACCTCGCCGTGCATTTTCCGAATTTCACCCTGCCGGGCGGGCCGGAGTCGTTGGCGCCCACACTGGCCGCCACCGCCCGCGCCGCCGAGGAGGGTGGCTGCTCGACCTTCACCCTGATGGACCACTGGTTCCAGATGGAACAGCTCGCCACCTCGCAGGACCCGATGCTCGAGGGCTACACCTCCCTCGGGTTCCTGGCCGGCCAGACCGAGCGGATCGCCCTCGGCACGCTGGTCACCGGTGTCACCTATCGGCACCCCGGGCTGCTGGCCAAGATCGTGACCACCCTCGACGTGCTGTCGGGCGGCCGGGCCTGCCTCGGCATCGGGGCGGCATGGTACGAGCGTGAGCACCTCGGGCTCGGCGTGCCGTTCCCTCCACTGAGCGAACGGTTCGAACGCCTGGAGGAGGCCCTCCAGATCTGTCGCCAGATGTGGAGCGACGACGACGGGCCCTACGAGGGACGGCACTATCAGCTGGCGGAGACGATCTGCTCCCCGCCGCCGATCCAGAGCGCCGGCCCCCGGATCCTCATCGGCGGCAGCGGCGAGACCAAGACCCTCTTGTTGGTGGCCCGGTACGCCGACGCCTGCAATCTCTTCGCCGGCGACCCGTCGGTGGTGGCCCACAAGCTGGACGTGCTCGATCGCCATTGCCAGGCGGAGGCCCGTGATCCCGCCACCATCGAGAAGACCATCATCTGGAACGCCGATCCGTCCGCCGATGTGGACGCCTTCATCGCCGACATGGGCGTCTACGCGGCGCTCGGGATCGGGACGGTGTGGGTGTCCCCACCCGGGCCCGACCCGGCGACCTGGGTCTCACAGCTGGCCGGCCGGGTGGTTCCCGCCCTGCGGGAGCTCCCGGGCGGACAGTAGGGGCACTGGCAGAACGGGCACCGGATGGTGCTGTCCGATCCGTACCGCCTGGAGCGGTTCGTCACGGCCCAGGAGGCCCACGGCACCTTCCAACGGGCGGTCGGAGAGCTGCGTCGGGGCCGGAAGCAGAGCCACTGGATGTGGTTCGTCTTTCCTCAGATCGCCGGACTGGGAAGGAGTGCCACGTCGAAGCGGTTCGCACTCTCGTCGCTGGACGAGGCCCGCGCCTATCTCGACCACCCGCTGCTCGGGCCGCGCCTGATGGAATGCACCGGAATGGTGGCCGCGAGCGCGGCGGCGAGCGCGGAGCACATCTTCGGGGGTGTCGACGCCCAGAAGCTGCGTTCCTCGATGACGGTGTTCCTGCGCGCGGACGACGGAGCGCAACTCTTCCAGCAGGTGCTCGACCGGTACTTCGGGGGAAGCCCCGACAGCGCCACCGGCCGGCTGCTCTGAGACCGGACCGCGGCCAGGCGGACGGCGGACCGGTGGGCGCCCGGCCGGAAGGGCGGACCGGTGGGCGCCCGGCCGGAAGGGCGGACCGGTGGGCGTCGGTGACCGCTGCACCCAGGTTGACGGCCGTGCGACGCCATGGGGCCCAGGGACTGCGGCGGATGAATGCTCAAACGGGCCGCCAGTGACTACCCTCGAATGGGAAGGGAAGTCCGGCCGATCCGCGGGCCATCCCTTCCCGTCCCGAGTATCTGGAAGCAGGGGTAACGATCGAGTACACCATTCTCAAGCCACCGCCCAGGCGGCGGAGGACCGTCTGGCTGGTCCTTGCCGTCGTGGTCGTGGTCGCCGTCGGAGCCGTTGCGTTCGTGGCCGGTAGGCACGCGGCCACCGGCCATTCGGCCCAGGCCGGCCACACCACTGCCACCGTGGGGAATCGGGCGGTGAAGAGCTTCACGGTGGCGGCCACCACGCCCGCCGGCGGTGCCACTGACGTGCCCTCGGACCAGACGGTCACCGTCCAGCTGTCGTCGGCGGTCGGAACCGCACTGGGCCAGCCGAGCTTCGACCCGCCCGTCGAAGGGACCTGGCACAAGGTCGGACCCGCGACCCTCGCCTTCGCCGCGGCGGCACCGTTCGTGCCGACCACCACCGAGACGTTGACCGTTCCGTCGGGGGCGGCCGGACCCCACAGCACGAGCGGTGCGACGCTGGCCAAGCCGGTGACCGTATCGTTCGCGGTCGCCCAGGGGAGCACCGAGCGGCTGCAGCAGCTCCTCGCCCAACTCGGCTACCTCCCCCTCTCCTTCACCCCCGCCGGTCCGCTGATCTCCCCGGCCGAGGCGACGACCGCCCAGGACGGCAACTTCGCGTGGCGGTGGCCGAACCTGCCGGCATCGCTGACGTCCCTGTGGAGCGAGGGTTCGGAGAACGTGATCACCAAGGGTGCCGTCATGAATTTCGAGAACCAGAGCGGGCTCACCGTGGACGGACTGGCCGGCTCGAGCGTCTGGAGCGCACTCCTCGGCGACCTGGCCGCCGGCAAGACGAACGCCGATCCCTACACGTACGTGTTCGTCTCCAAGCAGCTCCCCGAGGCACTGACCCTGTTCGAGAACGGCACACCCACCATCGTCAACATCGCCGTCAACACCGGCGCCCCCGGGGCCGACACCGCTGCCGGCACCTATCCGGTCTTCGAGCACGTGGTCAGCTCGCGGATGCAGGGCACGAATCCGGACGGTTCCACCTACGACGACCCGGCGGTCCCGTGGGCCAGCTACTTCAACGGTGGTGACGCGCTGCACGGATTCGTGCGAGCCACGTACGGATCCTACCAGAGCAACGGGTGCGTCGAGATGCCCGTCGCCGAGGCAGCACAGGTGTGGCCCCTCACCCCCATCGGCACCCTGGTCACCGTGGTCGGCCCCACCTCCTGAGCGGCGCTGCCCGGGTGTCTGCCGGAGCACCTTAGGATCGGGGCAGACGAGCACGGGGAGGAAGTGCAGTGGAGATGGAGTATCGCCGCCTGGGCAGGACCGGACTGAAAGTGAGCGTGCTCTCGTTCGGGTCATGGGTCACCTTCGGACCGCAGCTGGCCGGGAGCCTGGCCGAGGACTGCCTGGCCGCCGCCTACGACGCCGGCGTGAACTTCTTCGACAACGCCGAGGCCTACTCGGCCGGCGAGTCGGAACGGATCATGGGTGAGGCCATCGCCTCCCTCGGCTGGCCGAGGCACACCTACGTGCTGTCGACGAAGCTGTTCTGGGGGGTGCACCAGAACGTCAACATGCGCAACACCCTTAACCGCAAGTACCTGCTCCAGGCCATCGACGGGTCGCTCGAGCGGTTCGGGCTCGACTTCGTCGACATCGTCTACTGCCACCGGCCCGACCCCGAGACACCCATCGAAGAGACGGTGTGGGCGATGTCGGACATCATCACCAGTGGCAAGGCCCTCTACTGGGGAACGTCGGAGTGGTCCGCCGAGTCGCTGCGGGAGGCATGGGACATCGCCGATCGGCACCACCTGCACAAGCCGGTGGCAGAGCAGCCCCAGTACAACCTCTTGTGGCGTGATCGGGTCGAGCAGGAGTATGCCCCTCTCTACGACGGCATCGGGCTGGGTCTGACCACCTGGAGCCCGCTGAGCTCGGGCCTGTTGACCGGCAAGTACCTCGACGGGGTTCCCGAAGGCTCGCGTGCCACCCTTCCCGGGTACGAGTGGCTGAGCAACCTCCTCACGGATCCGGCGCGCAATGACAAGGTCCGCTCCCTCCGGTCGGTCGCCGAGGAGCTCGACTGCACCCTGGCCCAGCTGTCCATCGCCTGGTGCGCACGGAATCCGCACGTGTCCTCGGTGATCACCGGGGCGAGTCGGGTCGAGCAGGTCCACGAGAACCTGGCCGCGCTGGACGTCCTCCCCAGACTGACCGATGAGGTGCTGAAGAGGATCGACGCCGTCACCACCTGAACCGCGGGAGCCTGCGGCTACCCAGTCGGCCGTGGGGGGCCGCCCCGGGAGTTGGTACCCGGCTCGGACCCGGGGCCACCGGGCGGTGAACCAGCGCGACCGGCCAGGAGGAGCACCTGGTGGCTCACCTGGCGGGACACATAGATCGAGAAGACCGCGGCCGGGATCTCGAAGAACACAGCGAGCAGCAGTGCCTGGAGGATCGCAGCGCGACCGTCAGACGTGGCGATGTCGAACCAGGCGTCGACGATCAGCAAGGTGGCAGTAGCCGCAGCCGGAATCTGAACACGCAGATCGACACGGAACGCCATGTAGGCCGTGCGCACGATGACGAACACCAACAGGCAGTCGAACCCCACCCACGCCGCCCGGTAGTGCCTGTCCAGGTCGCGCCGCGGCAGGCTGATCGCCAGGTAGACGATCCACGGCAGCAGCGCCACCGCCGCCGCCGAGAAGATCCATCCCAGCCGCCGGGCGCGCCGCTTGGCCTGGATCGGCAGCGCCTGGTAGACGCTGGCATACAGCTCCGGGTCGGTGCGCTCGTCTTCGGCCACGTCCCAAGCCTAAGTCCCTCCGGCACGCACCAGGCCCCGCCTCCGCCCGGCCGTTCAGCCCGGACCCGGGGCCCTACGGGTCGCGAGTGGTCGGTCCAGTGGGCAGGGGTGCGGCCCGGTGCCTACGGACGCGGCCCCGGTAGGGGCCCTACGGACGCGGCCCCCGACCGTCGTCGGGAAGCGCACCGCGCTTGAGCGCCGCCACCTCGAGGGCGCGCTGGGTGGCCACACCGATGACCGTGGGGATCCGGTGCCAGCTCCCGTCGGCGGCCAACGACCACGACTGCATGTCATCGGCCAGGTTGAGCTCGAGGACCTCCTCCAGCTGCGCAACCGCGTCCGGATCACCGACCGGGATCATCGCCTCGACCCTCCGGTCGAGGTTGCGCCGACGCAGATCGGCGGACCCGATGTAGTAGGTGGCCGGACGGCCGGCCCCCCCGCCGAAGCGCAGGATCCGCGAATGCTCGAGGAACCGCCCCACGATGGAGCGCACCGTGATGGTCTCGGACAGGCCCGGCACGCCGGGTCGCAGGCAGCAGATCCCACGGATGATCAGATCGATCGGGACACCCGCCTGGGACGCCCGGTACAGGGCATCGATGACGGCCACGTCGTCGAGTCCGTTGACCTTGATCACGATTCGCCCGTCGGGACCCGCCTCCGCCTCCTTGTCGATGCACTCCACCACCCGGTCGCGGATGCCCCCCGGCGACGTCACCAACTCCTGGTAGTGGGGAGGCTGGCTGAACCCGGTGATGTAGTTGAAGAACCGGGTGACATCGGCCCCGAGCGCCGGCCGGCACGACAGGATGCCCAGGTCCTCGTACATGCGCGCCGTCTTGGGATTGTAGTTGCCGGTGCCGACGTGGCAGTAGAGCCGGACGGCGTCCCCCTTCTGGCGGACCACCAGGGTCGTCTTGGCGTGCGTCTTGAGACCCATCAGGCCGTAGATGACGTGGGCCCCGGCCTCCTCGAGGGCTCGGGCCCAACCGATGTTGGCCTCCTCGTCGAAGCGGGCGGTCACCTCGACCAGCACCGCCACCTGCTTCCCGTGCTCGGCGGCGCGCACCAGGGCGGCGACGACCGGGCTGTCCCCCGAGGTGCGGTACAGGCACTGCTTGATGGCCAGGACGTGGGGGTCGTCCGCGGCCTCGTTCATCATCTCCTCCACCGAGGCGGAGAACGAGTCGTAGGGATGGTGGACCAGCACGTCCTGGCGGTCGAGCACGGCAAAGATGCTGGCGTCCTCTTCGCGCTCGACCGTGGTGAGCGCCGCCGGGACCAGGGGCGTCCACGGCTCGTCGTGGAGCTCGGGCCGGTCGAGGGCGTGGACGGCCCACAGGCAGTTCAGCCCCAGGGGACCGGCGAAGCGGTAGACGTCGTCGGGACCCAGTCCCAGCTCCTCGGTCAGGCGCTCGACCGGGGCCTCGGACGTGCGCGAATCCACTTCCAGGCGCACCACGGGGAGGAACCGGCGCCGGCGCAGCTCTTCCTGGAGGGCCAGGAGCAGGTCGTCGGCGGCGTCGTCGTCGAGAGCCAGGTCGGCGTCCCGGGTGACCCGGAAGATGCAGGGCGCTCCAACGTCCATCCCCGGAAAGAGCTCGTCGAGGAAGGCGATCAGCGTCTGTTCGAGGGGGATGAAGCGGTCGCCGCCCGGCAGCCTCAGCAGGCGGTCCACGTTCGGGGGGACCTTGACCCGGGCGAACCGAGACGTGGAGTCCTTGCGGTTGCGCACCTCGACGCCCACATTGAGCGAGAGGTTGGAGATGTACGGGAAGGGATGGCTCGGATCGACCGTCAGCGGGGTGACCACCGGGAGGATCATCCGGTCGAACACGTCGTGCAGGTAGGTGCGATCCTCGGCGTCCAGCGCCTCCCATTCGCAGAGCTCGATCCCCTCGTTCTCGAGCTCGGGGGACAGCCGGTCCAACAGCAGGTACTCCTGACGGCGCACCATGCGCTCCAGGGACGCCCGCACGTCACCGAGGAGCTGCTCGGGGGTACTGCCGTTGAGAGCAAGGCTCTTGATGCCGGCAACGACCTGGCGACGCAGGCCGGCCACCTGAACCTGGAAGAACTCGTCGATGCGCTCGCTGAAGAGGACCAGGAATTTGACCCGCTCGAGCAACGGGATGCCCGCGTCGTCCACCAGGTCCAGCAGCCGGTCGTTGAAATCGAGATCGGACAACTGGCGGGCGAAGTACCTGGAGTCGGAACCGGGCCCTGCATACATCTGGGAACCACGCACTGCATCCACACTCATCGAGCCAACGATAGCAACCGGCTTCCTGTCACCTTCCGGGCGTCGCCCCCGGGCACCGTCACCAGGACCGGCGTCACCAGGACCGGCGTCGAGGCCCGGGGAACGAGAAGCGCAGCTGCGGCACGAGGCCCGGCTCCGGCGTGCGTGGACCCGCCGGAGGTGGGCCACAATGGGGAGAGCAGACCCGCTGAGGAAAGGCGCACTCCGTGAGCACTGATCGCACGATCGAGGTCGTTGTGGAGATCCCCCGTGGAAGCCGCAACAAGTACGAGTACGACCACGAACGCCATGTCATGCGGCTCGACCGCCGCTTGTTCTCCGCGACCTTCTACCCGGCCGACTACGGCTTCGTGCCCGACACCCTGGCCGAGGACGGCGACCCGCTCGACGCCCTGGTGCTCCTGGACGAGCCGACTTTCCCGGGTTGTCTGGTGGAGAGTCGGCCGGTGGGGGTCTTCTGGATGACCGACGAGAAGGGGCCGGACGCCAAGATCATCTCGGTGGCCTGCGGTGATCCCATGTGGGAGAGCATCCGGAACCTGGAAGAGCTCCCGCCGCACCTCACCTTCGAGATCGCCCACTTCTTCGAGGTCTACAAGGACCTCGAACCTAACAAGCTCACCAAGGTGGGCGGGTTCGACGGGGCAGACGCGGCGTGGGAGGAGATCGAGCGCTCGTTCGAGCGCGCACGATCCCTCGGTCAGTGACCTTCGGCGAACGCTGCCGGTGATGCGGCCCGGGTCATCCCGCCCGAGCCCCGGTGGTCAACCGAGGATCTTCGCCTTCTCCGCAGCGAACTCCTCGTCGGTCAGGACACCCGAATCGTGGAGTCCCGCCAGCTCCTTCAGCTGGGCGAACTTGTCATCGGTGCTTTCGGCCTGAGGCTGTGGGGCAGCTGCCGGCGCCGGTGCGGCCTGCTGGGCCGCTGCGGCCTGCTGTTGGCTGGCCTTGTTGGCGCCTGCCTTGGACCCCATATAGGCGACTCCCCCGATGGCGGCAACACGGAGCAGTGGGCTTCTACGCATCATCATCGGAACGCTCCTCTCTACGACTCGGCGCCGAGGTCGATGCCGAGGGCGAATGCGATCTCCGCGGCGGCCGACACGATCCGGACGTTGCCGACGGTGGGGTTGAGGGCGACCAGGAGGCCGAGGATCTCCTCGGGTGTGACGCCGGCATCGAGGGCCATCCCGACCTGGAAGGCGTAGGAGGCCGGGGCGGCTTCCGAAGCGATCAGGGCGGCGATGTTGGCCAACGAGTAGGACTTGGGATCGAGCCCGGACGCGTCGAGGTTGTCGAGCCGCGCCTGGAACAGGCCTTCGAGGGCGCCGGCATCGTGTTGCGCGACACCGAGCAGGGTGTCGCTGACGTTGGACGAGACGGTCATGGTCATTCCTCCACTTGTTCTTCGGATCACACCTGATGGCATGGAAGCCAGGGCGACCGCTCCCGCAGGGACAGCTGCGATCGGACCGCCCAGCCACCTTACCGGATCGGCTGCGCGTCCACCGGGCCGTTCAGGCGGCATCCGACTCCTCTTCGGACTCGAACGACCCGAGGATGACCGCGGCGG
>Ga0182030_10017793_pt1 | contig 13682 bp, 11 predicted proteins | sample 812S3MmetaG_FD_121299 | JGI IMG/M metagenome (GOLD analysis project Ga0182030, IMG submission 121299) | Permafrost microbial communities from Stordalen Mire, Sweden - 812S3M metaG (Illumina Assembly) | ecosystem: Environmental > Terrestrial > Soil > Wetlands > Permafrost | place: Sweden... | reverse complement strand
CAATATCCAGACCAATTGTGATAACTTCGCCCATGGACGGCTCCCCTCAATGTGGTTTGCTTTGACGCAACCACCCTATGGCACTTCGATGCCGCAGAGCGGGCGCCGTCCACAGCATCATTCGGCCAATTTGCCGGCCATCTTCCCGCAATATTTGTTATTGAACTCAGATCTGTTAATGGACCCGGTTCGCCGGGCTAGGCGGGACCATTCTACGGGGGGAGAATTTGTGTTGCGGTTACATCGATTGCACGACCCTAAGCCGGCGCTGAAAGCACCGGCATGAACGGTCCGCCAAAAGTCATCACCATCGAGGAGCATTTCACCTCGCCGAAATTGCGCGACTTGCGCGGCGAAAAAGATACGCCGATCCAGCGCAAGCTCGACGACCTCGGAGCGCTGCGCATCCGCGCCATGGACGAAGCCGGTATCGATTTGCAGGTGATCTCCGAGAACAATCCGGCCACCCAGAATCTCGACGCCGCGACCGCCGTCAAACTGGCGCGCGCCTCTAACGACCGGCTCTATGACGCCGTGCGCGCGCATCCGGACCGCTTTGCCGGCTTTGCGACCTTGCCGACGCCCGATCCGAAGGCGGCGGCCGACGAGTTGGAACGCGCGGTGACCAAGCTCGGCTTCAAGGGCGCCATGATCATGGGGCTCACGCATGGCCGCTTCATGGACGACGTCCGATTTCGACCGATCTTCGAGCGCGCCGCAGTTCTCGACGTGCCGGTCTATATCCACCCGACGCCGCCGCTGGCCGCGGTGCAAGAGGCTTACTTCAAGGAATATCCATTCCTGGCGGTGGCGCCGCTCGGCTTTACGCTCGAGACCTTGACTCACACGGTCCGCCTGATCGTCAGCGGCTTGTTCGACGCGCTGCCCAAGCTCAAAATTATCGTCGGGCACTTGGGCGAGACTGCGCCGTTTCTGCTGTGGCGGACCAGCTATCTGGTTGCCGAGCGCGCGCCGATGGCACGGCCGTTCGCCGACTATTACCGCGAGCATTTCTGGCTTACCACCAGCGGTTCATTTTCCAACGCCGCGCTGACCTGCGCGATCGCCGAGATGGGCGTCGAGCGAATCCTGTTCTCGGTCGACTGGCCTTTTATGGATAATGCCGCCGGCCGCAAATGGATGGACGCGGTGCCGGTAGACGACCATGATCGCGCCCTTATCTTCGGCGCCAATGCGCGCAAGCTGCTAAAACTATAACGATTAAAAACGCATAGGGAGCGCTATGAATACCTTTCGAGCCATTACGCTGCGCACCGCCGCGCTGCTCATATCGGCGTCGCCCGCTTTCGCGCAAAGTCCGCCGGCCTATCCGACCAAGTAGGTGACGATCATCGATCCGTTCACCGCCGGCAGCGTCAGCGATCTTCTGGCGCGTGTGCTGACCGAAAAACTCAGCGCGCTCTGGAAGCAGAATGTCATCGTCGAAAACAAGCCGGGCATTGCCGGCACCATCAGCGTAGGGAAAAGCGCACCCGACGGCTACACCTTGATGTCGTCATCCAACGGCCACACGATTATTACTGCATTTAACAAGGATCTGCCTGTCGATCCGGTCAAGGACTTCGCCGGGGATTACCATGATCGCATCGGTTCCCGTGGTGATGATCGTGCCGCCCGAACTGCCGGTCAAGAATCTGCAATATCTCATCGCGCTCGCAAAGGCAAAGTCGGGGGCGCTCAGTTTCACATCGGCCGGGCCCGCCAGCTCGAATTATCTCGCCGACGAGATTTTCAAACAGGAGGCCAAGATCGACATCGTGCATGTCCCCTTCAAGGGCACGTCCGAGCAGCTCACCAGCATCATGCGCGGCGATACGCAGATGAGCTTGGCCTTTTTGGGCAATGGACTGCCATTCATTCAATCGGGCAAGGTCAAGGCTTTGGCGGTAGCGACCGACAAACGCAATCCCGCTTTGCCCGATGTCCCGACTTTCGCGGAAGCCGGCATCCCGGACTATCATTATAATTCCTGGTTCGGCTTTTTCGAGCCGGCCGGAACGCCGGCGCCGATCCTGAAGAAAATAAACGAGGAAATCGCGGCTGTCATGAAAATGCCGGGCGTTCAAGCGCGCTTGCAGACCATCGGCGCTGTCGCGATGACCGATACGCCGCAAGAATTCGACGCCGTCATCCGCGCCGATACCGAGCGCTACGGAAAATTGTTGCGGGCGGCCGGAATAACGCCGAAATAGGCCAAAAAGCCGCCTTTCTATTCCACTGGACTATGGTTGGCGGCGGTGAGAATGTTAGCGGCTGGCTTCACGCGCTCCGCCGCTTTCAATTCGCAGATGGCGTTTCCGGTATATCGATATTTCCAGGCGTTGAGGGGGCATGGTGGCTGAGACTGTCGCTGCGATCGTGGCCGCGCACCGGGCAGGCTCTGCAACGCCGGAACAAACGGTGGCGCGCAGCTATGCCCGCATTCGTGCCCATAACGATCCCGCCATCTTCATCAGCCTGCGCCCGGAGGCCGAGGCGCTGGCGGAAGCGCGTGCACTGACCGGCAAGAGCCTACCGCTTTACGGTATCCCGGTCGCGGTCAAGGACAATATCGACGTGGCTGGTCTACCGACCACGGCCGCCTGTCCGGCTTACAGCTATAACGCCACCCATGATGCGACCGCGGTGGCGCGGCTGCGGGCGGCGGGCGCCATCGTCATCGGCAAGACCAATCTCGATCAATTCGCCACCGGGCTGGTCGGCGTGCGCTCACCCTATGGTGTGCCGAAGAATCTGTTCAACGCCGATCTCATTCCGGGCGGCTCAAGCTCCGGTTCAGGTGTCGCGGTCGGCGCCGGACTGGTGCCGTTGGCGCTTGGCACCGACACCGCCGGCTCTGGCCGCGTGCCGGCCGGTTTCAACAATATCGTCGGCTTGAAGCCGAGCCTCGGGCTGATCTCGACCCATGGCGTGGTGCCGGCCTGCCGCACGCTCGATTGCGTATCGGTTTTCGCGCTCACCGTCGACGATGCCTGGGCGGCAACCGCCGCCATGGCGGGGCCGGATCACGCCGACAGCTATTCGCGCAACCATCCGCTCGGACGACCTGGCGCCATGCCTCCGCACATAAAGCTCGGCGTGCCGTTGCCGGGCCAGCGGCTGTTCTTCGGCGACAAACAATTCGAGGCCGGTTATGCCGGCGCGCTTGAGCGGCTGTCGAAACTCGGCTGCGAAATCATCGAAGTCGATGTCGAGCCGTTCTACGAAACTGCGCGTCTCTTGTATGACGGCCCGTGGGTTGCCGAGCGCACCATTACCGCGCGCTCGATGCTGGCGTCGGATCCCGGCGCAATTCACCCGGTGACCAAAGAGATCATTCTCAGCGGCTTGCGGCCGACCGCGATCGACGCCTTCGCGGCGTTCTACAAGCTGGAACGGCTGCGCCGCGTCGCCGATTACATCTTCGCCAATCAGGTGGACGCGCTGGTGCTGCCGACGGCGCCGACGATCTATACCGTCAAACAGGTGCTCGCCGATCCGATCCAGCTCAACAGTCGCCTCGGCACCTATACGAATTTCGTCAATCTGCTCGATCTTTGCGGCTTGGCGCTACCGGCGTTCATGACCGAGGGTCATGTTCCGTTCGGCATCACCTTGCTCGCGCCGGGTGGCGACGATGCGCGGCTGGCGGAGATCGGCCGCGTATTCCACGCCGATACGGCGCTGCCGCTCGGCGCGCTCAAAGCGCCGCAGCCGGCGCTGGCGCAAGTATCCAAATCGCCCGCTGCCGGCGAGGTCGCGCTGGCCGTGGTCGGCGCGCATTTGTCCGGCTTGCCACTCAATGGCGAATTGCGCGCGCTCGGCGGCCGTCTGCTGGAAACGACCAGGACCGCGCCCGATTACCGGCTTTACGCACTCGACGGCACTGCGCCGCCCAAGCCCGGACTGCTGCGCGTCGATGGCGGCAAGGGCGCATCGATTGAAATCGAGGTCTGGGCGCTGAGCGTGGAAAGTTTCGGCCGTTTTGTCGCGGCTGTGCCGCCGCCACTGTCGATCGGCACCATCAAGCTGACGGATGGCTACGGCGTGAAGGGATTTCTGCTGGAAGCCGCGGCGGCCGCGGGCGCCCGCGACATTTCGAGCTTCGGCGGCTGGCGCAAATTTTTGGCGGCGGAAAAACTGTCGGCCTGAAGACTAAATCGTCTCCGTATAATGCTCATATTCCTCGCGCACGGTGACGATATGCGCGTACATGGCCGTGGAGGCGATACCCTGTTCGCCGCGTAAAATCGCCTGCACCACTCGGTCATGCTCGATATGCGATTTGGCGAGCCGGCCAAGATTGCGGAATTGCGCGCGCCGGAACGGCTGCACGCGGGCCCGCGTCGCCAGCGTGATCTCGGCGAGATAATTATTGTGCGCGCCGGTATAGATGCTGTTGTGAAAGGCTTCGTTGACCTCGTGATAGCGCTGCGGATCGCCGCTCTGAATCATGATGCGCAATTCTTCATGGATATCCTCGAAGCCGCGCCGCTCCAGGCTGGTCATGCGCTCGGCCGCAAAACCGGCACAAAGCGCCTCCAGCTCCGCCATGACTTCGAACATGCCGGCGAGCTGGTCAGCGCTCGGCCGCGCCACGACCGCGGCGCGATGCGCGCGGACCTCCACAAGTCCGCTTGCCACCAGCAGGCGAATCGCCTCGCGCACCGGCGTGCGCGACACCTCGAAACGCCGCGCCAGCGTAGTTTCGTCAAGCGCAGCACCGGGCGCCAGCGCGCCGCGCACGATCTCGTCCGCGATCTGCAGGCGCAATTCCTCCGCCCGCGTCTTGCGCGGCCATGAGATGGCCGCAGGGTTGGCGCCAGGTGCAAGCAAGCTCATGAAAAAACCTGTGCGTTATTCTGGCGCATGACATTTCCCGCAAAACCAATCCCCGCTTTTCGGGACCACGCGCATTAAACGGGCGGATGTGGGATTGCCGCCAGCAGGTCGCGGGTATAGCTGGCTTGCGGCGCGACCATAACGCTTTCGGTCGCGCCTTGCTCGACGATCTGTCCGCTCCGCATGACAATTACCCGATCGCATAATAACCGCACTACGTTGAGGTCATGCGAGACGAAAAGATAGCTCATCCCAAGCGAATCTTTAAGGTCCTGCAATAGGTTAAGCACGACGGCCTGAACCGACACGTCGAGCGCTGCGGTCGGCTCGTCAAGAATAATGAGGTCCGGCTTGAGCGCAATGGCGCGGGCGATGCCGACGCGGGCCTTTTGTCCGCCGGAAAGCTGATGCGGGAATCGGTCGAGCAAGTTGAGCGGTAGGCCGACCAGGGTCGCCAGTTCCTCGCAGCGTGAGCGAACTTCGCCGCGCGAAATCCCGCCCAGTTGCAGCAGCGGATCGGCGATGGCGCGCGCGCCGGTGAAGCGCGGGTTGAGGCTGTCGGTCGGATCCTGGAAAACCATTTGAATCATTTTGCGCTGCGGCAGCGTCGCAAATTTACGCGCCGGGATTTCACCGATGTCCTCGCCGTTGAACATGATCAGGCCGGAAGTCTTGTCGATCAGGCGCATCAGCATCATGGAAGTGGTGGACTTGCCGCAGCCGGATTCGCCGACCAGTCCGACGCTCTCGCCGCGCGCGATCTGGAAGCTGATGCCGTCCACCGCGCGAAACATGTCGGGTTCCGCCGCCGGCTTGCGGCTGAACATTTTCATGAACGACGCCGCTCCGCCCTGGCGCGGATATTCCTTCACTAGTTTTTCAATGACCAGCAACGGCGCTTCGGTGCCGGCTTTGGTCTTGGAGGCCGATGATTTCTTGTCCGCCGTTTTAGCCGTGGCTTTGGGCCGCGGTGTCTCGCCTTCCGGCAACAGGTCGCGCAACGAAACGCCCGGCCGCGGGGTCGCCCGCATCAGCTTGCGCGTATAGGCATGCGACGGCTTCTTGAAAATGCTGCTGGACGCGGCCGTCTCGACGATGTGGCCCTTTTCCATCACCACGACGCGGTCGCAATAGGCGGCGGCAAGGCCGAGATCGTGCGTAATCAGAATGGTGGACATGCCGCGCTCGCGCGTGAGCTCCACCACCAGGTCCATCACGGCCTTCTGCGTCGTTACGTCAAGGCCGGTCGTCGGTTCGTCGGCGATCAGCAATTGCGGCCGGCAGGCTAGCGCTAAAGCGATGACCACGCGTTGGCACATGCCGCCGGACAATTCGAAGGGATAGGCATGGTAGCGTTCACGCGACCGCGCGATGCGAACCTGTTCCAGCGTTTTGATCGCCCGCTCGCTGACCGCGTCGCTATCGACTTGCGCGTGCTGCAACAGCACGTCCTCGATCTGGTGGCCGACTTTGCGGATCGGATTGAGCGCCAGACGCGGGCTTTGGAAAATCATCGACATTTCGCGCCCGCGCATGTCGCGCATGTCGCTTTCCGGAATGCCGCGCAGATCGAGGCCTGAGAACATCACGGAGCCTTCGGCAATGCTGCCGGCGCGGTCGAGAATGCGCATCACAGCGTAAGAAGTGACCGACTTGCCGGAGCCGGACTCGCCGACAATCCCGACGGTTTCGCCCTTGGCAACGGTCAAGTTTATATGTTGAACGGCGCGCACGACGCCGCGGCGGGTGGCGAATTCGACCGTCAGATCGTGAATATCCAGCAGTGGCAAATCGCTGGCGGCGTTGCGGTCGACTTTCGATGGCTTGGGCTTTTTCTTGGCCATTATTTATGTCCGCCGCTGAGGATCGACCAGGTCGCGCAAACCATCGCCCAGCAGATTGAAGCAGAACACCGCGATCATGAGCGCGGCGCCTGGGAAGAACGCCACCCACCACTCGCCGGAAATGATGTTGGTCGCGCCCTCGGCGACCATGATGCCCCATTCGGGCGTCGGCGGCTTGACGCCGAGCCCGATGAACGAGAGGCCCGCGGCGTTGAGGATGGCATAGCCCATAGTCAGCGAGATTTGCACCATCATGATCGGCATGATGTTGGGCAGGATATGCATCAGCAGGATTCGGAAATCGCCGTTGCCGGATAGCCGCGCCGCCTGCACGAAGCCAGCCTCGCGCCGCACGTTTGCTTCGGCGCGGGCGACGCGGACATAGAGCGGGAAGTTGATGATGGCAGTGGCGATCACGATGTTGGTCACCGTGTTGCCCAAGGCCGCGACGATGCCCATCGCCAGCACGAACAGCGGAAACGCCATGATGGTATCGGAGATGCGGCCGACGATCCGATCCGTCCAGCCCAGAAAGAACCCGGCGCTGATGCCGGCGAGGCCGCCCAGTACGAACACCATCGCCACCGAGGCGATGGCGATGACGAAGTCGAGACGAGTCGCGACCACCACGCGGCTGAAAATATCGCGGCCCAACTGATCGGTGCCGAACCAATGGTGCAAAGACGGCGCCTGCAAGGTCGCCGTGGTGTTGCTGGCCAGTGGGTCGTAGGGCACGATGTAAGGTCCGATCAAGGCGCAAAGCGCGATAATGACGAACAGCGCAAACGAAAGGCCAGTGACAGGATTTTCCTCCACCACATAGCGCGCGTGACGCAGGACCGAGTTGCTCGGCGGCAGGTTGACGGGCGGGTTGGGTTGAGCTGACGCCGCCGGCGTCATGGTCAGGCTGGTTTCGGTCATGCCTCGAGCCTTACGCGCGGATCGATCACGCCGTAGAGCATGTCGATCAGAAGATTGAGCGCTACGTAAAGCACCGCCATGGTCAGCACGAAGCCTTGCACCGGGGCGAAATCGGACTGCAGCAGCGCCTCGACCGCATAGGAGCCAATGCCGGGCCAAGCGAACACCTTTTCGACCAGCACATTGGCGCCGAGCAGGAAGGAAAACACCATGCCCAGCGTCGTCACTACCGGCAGCATGGCGTTGCGGAAGGCGTAAGTGATGATCACGGTGCGGCTGTCGAGGCCGCTGGCGCGCGCGGTGCGGACGAATTCGGAGGCCAGCACCGACAGCATCGAAGCGCGCGTCATGCGCGCGATCGGCGCCAGAGAGAATACCGCCAGCGTCGTCGCCGGCAGGATCAACTGGCCAAGCGAAGAACGGAAGGTTTCGAAATTGCCGATCAGCAGGCTGTCGATCAGATAAAATCCGGTGATATTGCGCGGCGCGGTGGTGAAAGCGTCAAGCCGGCCGATTGGCGCCGGCGACCAGCCGAGCTTGAAGTAGAAAATATAAACGAACAGCAGGCCGGTGAAGAACACCGGCAGCGACACGCCGGCGGTGGCCACGATTCGACATAAATGATCGATCCAGGATCCCTGCTTGACCGCGGCGAAAATGCCGAGCGGCACCGCGATGACGATCGACAGGATGAGCCCCAGCAGCGTCAGCTCAGCCGATGCCGGAAGCCGGCTGGTGATTTCGGTGGCGACCGGACGTCCGGTGGACAGCGAATTGCCGAAATTGCCGTGGGCGAGATCGTTGACGTAGCGCGCGAACTGCTCAGGCAATGGCCGGTCGAGGCCGAGGCCCTTGCGGATTTCGGCGATCGACTGCGGCGTGGCGGCGGGCCCCGCGAAATAGACCGCCGGATCGCCGGGCAAGACGCGAGTCAGCAAGAATGTGACGATCACGACGCCGACCAAGGTCGGGAGCACTGTCACCAGACGCTTGGCGATCGTCGCCAACATGGTTCTCTAATCCCAGAATTGTCGAATACGCCGAAGAACCCAGGCATGCGCCATTTGCGGCGCATGCCGTCGCTATATTCTTAGATCAGTCCTTTACCAGCGAGCGGTAATCGACCTGCCGGTGGAACCAGTAGACATAGCCGGAGATGTTCTTCTGCGTCGCCACGTTCAGGAACGGCTGGAACATTGGAATACGCGGCACATCGACATAGGCCTTAGTGATAAAGCCCTTTACGTCGGTGGCGTATTTGTCTTTGTCGCCGACCGCGGCGGCGCCCCGCGCGCCGTCGATGAAAGCGTCCATGTCCTTGTTGACGTAACTCGGCGTGTTGAAGATCGCGTTCTGCCCGGAATAGCACCAGAAGAAGAAGTATTCCGGATAATCCAGCCAGCCGGAGAAGAAGTTGACCATCATTGGCATCGACTTCTTCGCCATTTCACTGCGCCAGTTGGCGCCCGGCACCTTGTTGATCGTAACCTTGATGCCGATCTGACCGAGGCTTTCCTGGATCAGCTCGGCGATAGGCTCCGAATTCACCGCGTCGCCGAGATCGAAGGAAATCGTCGTCTCGATCGGTCCGGCGCCGGATTCCGCCATCAGCGCCTTGGCCTTGGCGAGATCGGTCGAATAGCCGGTCGGCTGCGGCCACGCGATCGTCGTTACGCTGTTCGATTTGCCGCCGAACAGCGGATTGGCGATGCCGAACATCGCCGCGTCAACGATCTTCTGATAGGGCAGCACATAGGCGATGGCCTGGCGGACTTTCTCGTTGTTGAACGGCGGCTTCACGACGTTCAATTCGAGGCTGTACATGCCGTTGCCGATCGGATTGGAAATCATCTTCAGCTTGCCCTCCTTCTTCATCTCGGAGAAGTCCTTGGCGGGCAAATCGAATGAGACGTCGGCATCGCCACGCTCCATCAAGGCGCGGCGGTTACCCTGCGAGGGGATTGTGCGCCAGATCACCTTCTTGAGCTGAGGCAGCTTGCCGCCGACCCAATCGTCGTTGCGCTCGTACACGGTCTCGACGCCGGGCTTCCAGCTCGTCACCTTGTAGGCGCCGCTGCCGGCGGTATTGCTCTTGGTGTATTCGAGCGCCCACGGATCCTTCTCGGTGGCGTTCTTCTTCAAGAGCCCGGAATTGTAGATGCCCGGCACGATCACCGCGAGATCGGGGATGGTCAGGCGGTCTTTCTTGATGAAGTCGATGCGCACGGTGCTGTCGTCGACCACCACGAACTGTTCCTTGTTGAGCAGCGAGCCGGCCTTCATTTGAACGGTCGGAAAGCCGCCGACGCTGACGGCGCGGTCGAGCGACCATTTGACGTCGGCGGCCGTGACCGGCGTGCCGTCCTGGAATTTGGCCTTTTTCTTCAGCTTGAAGGTGACCGACATGTCGCCGACATTCATGTCTTCGGCGAGTTCCGGTATGAACTTGTCGCGGTCGTAGGAGATGGTGCCGTCGGCCAGCGTCTTCTTGCCGTGCGTGATCAGGCGGTCGTAACAATTCCATGACGCCTCGTAACCGGGACGGTTGGTCCCGACGCCGTGGATATCAAGGTTGTTGGGTCCGTTCTCGGTGACGAGAAGCAAGGTTTCCTTGCGCGACTGCGCCTGCGCCGACCAGATGGCCGGTGCCGAGAGCGCGCTGCCAGCCGCTAGCGCGGTGGCCGATTTCAGAAATTCACGACGCTTCATGACAATCCCCTGACAATTTTCTCTAGGGTTCCTTCCGCAAAGGTCATGCCAAAACGCGCCGCGCCGGGCGATTTCGATAATCGATTGATAGTTCGAATAAATTCCGATTGGCGGGCCAGAGCAGGGTCGAGCAACCCAGTTTGAATTGCATACAATTCAGAAAAACAGCCTAAAAAATATGCAAACTACACGGATATTTTATTCGGTGACAAAAATATCAAGCCAAATCGCGCGCGGCGATGGGCACACGGTGGCGGCGCACGCGGTCTTCATCGACATCGACGCCCAAGCCCGGACGATCGAGGCTCTCGGCGTAGCCTTTGCCGGTGGCCAGCGGCTGTGCCGCGATGTCCTCGCCTAAACTTGTATGCGTCAGCGTCAGGCCCCAGGCGATATTGGGAATGACCGAGGCGACATGCAGTGCCGCCGCGCAAGCCACGCTCGACTCGCCGGTCTTGCACGAGACATTGACGCTCATGCCGAGCTTTTCGCACAGCCGCCCGGCCTCGACGACCGCCGCACAGCCGCCGAGTTTAATTGCCTTTAGACTCACCCCGCGCGCCGCATTGAACTCATGGTGCCGCCTTATGTCGTCGAACGAATGGATGCCTTCGTCGGCGCCGATGGCGATATTGGCGTCCACCGCAGCCACCGCCGCCATGCCGGCAAGATCATGCGCCTCGACCGGCTGTTCGAAAAAGTCGAGTCCGCAGTCCCGCACGCCGTGCACATAGGCGATGGCCTGTTCGGTGGTGAAGCCCTGATTGGCGTCGGCGGAAATCAGCATCTCGGTGCCCGACCCCTCAGGCTTGAGCAGTTTGCATATCGCGCGCGTGCGCGCGGCGTCCTTGTCCGCGCTGTCGATGCCGACCTTGATCTTATAGGCGGTAACGCCCGCGGCTTTTTTCTTTTCCGTATCGCGCAGATCGCCGTCGAAATCGCCGCCGGCGATCACGCCGAGCAGCGCGATGCGGCTGCGTATCTTGCCGCCCAGCAGTGCATGAACCGGCTTTTGGTCGGCCAACCCGGTAAGATCGTGCAGCGCAATCTCGATTGCCGCTTTGGCGCCGAGATTGCCATACATGCGGCCATCCATGGCGGCGAACGCGCCGGCGATGTCGGCCACATCGCGGCCAAGCAGCGCCGGCGTGAGATAATGCACGGCGCAGACCATGCTCTCGAGCGTCTCGCCGGTCATCAGCGGGGCGGAGGCGGCCTCGCCCCAGCCGACCAGGCCGTTGTCGGCCTCGATGCGCACCAGCATATTGTCGGCGCGCCGAATTTCCTCGCCCGCCATGATGACGGGCTTGAGCATCGGCAGACTGACCGCGATCGGCTCGATCGACTTGATATTCACGATTCTCTACTGGATTTTCGGAATCCCGGCGGTGTCGATGATTTCTTTGAACTGGCCGATTTCCTTGTTGACGCGCGTCCAGGCATCCTTGGCGCCCTTCGGACGCACCGTGAATCCCGATTTGTACATTTTTTCCTTCATTTCCGGCGTGCTGAGTACTTTCAGCGTCTCTTTCTCCACCCAGGCAACAATATCGGGCGGCGTCTTGGCCGGCGCCAGCAGCACCATGTCGGTGGGGAAGACGAAATCTTTGTAGCCCAGTTCCAGCATGGTAGGGACATCGGGCAGATCGGGCCAGCGCGTCTCGGCCGACACCGCGAGACAGCGCAGTTTGCCAGCCTTGATATGCGGCGCGGCGGGCCCCAGCGACCCGGAGCTTAGCTGCACGTTATTGCCGAGTAGCGCGGTAATCGCATCGCCGCCGCCTTTGAACACGATATCAGCGAGCTTCGGCAGCTTCTCGCGGATTTTCAGCACCTCGAGCTGGATCTGCGGGCTTGTCCCGATCGGCGGCGTCGCGCAGTTGAATTTATCGGGGCTGGCCCTGGCAAGATCGATGAACTCCTTCATGGTCTTTGCGGGCAGTTCGGCGTTTACCACGAAGGTGTTGGGCGAAGACGCTAATTCACTGACGCCGACGAAGTCCTTTTGCGGATCGTAGGGAATCTTGGCGTAGAGACTGGGGTTGATCGACCAGGCATTGGTCGCGAGCAGCAGCGTGTAGCCATCCGGTTCCGAACGCGCCGCATTGCCGAAGCCGATGTTGCCGCCGGCGCCGCCGATGTTTTCGATGATGAAGGCGTTGCCGGTCGATTGCTGAAGCGCGGTGGCGACAATGCGGCCGACGATATCGGACGGGCCGCCGGGCGTATTGGCGACCACGATCTTGACTGGGCGCTCCGGATAGGCGGCATAGGCCGATCGGACGCCGAGCAAGGCCGGTGCAGCGATGCCGGCCGCCAGCGCGCTTGCGCCCTTGATGATAGTGCGGCGCGACAGCGCCCCGTCGGTGATGATTTTCGTCATGAATCCTCCCTGATTTTTCGGCGCGGTCTCTTCGTTAGCGCGACCTTGGATAGTAGGGTAAGCTTTTGCCAATACTGGAGCAATGGTATCTCCTCCCTCAACCGAGCCCGCCGTCCCCTGACTTTCACGATATTGAAATCCACCTATGGCAGACCCCAACCCGCACACTGCAGCCACTTGGCACGAAATCCTGCTGGCGAGCCTCAAGGCCAATGACGTCAAGCTCGTCGTCTATGTGCCCGACCGGGTGTTCACGCCGCTTATCAAGGCCATCCACGCCGACCCGTTCTTCACCACCTTTGCCGCCACCCGCGAGGAGGAGGCGATCGGCATTGTCACCGGCGCCTGGATGGGCGGCATGCGCGCCGCCGTGCTGATGCAGACTTCGGGCTTTGCCACGATTCCCAACGCGCTCGCTTCGCTGGTGGTGCCGGGCCAAATTCCGGCGCTGATTTTCGTTTCGGAGCGCGGCACGCTCGGCGAATTCAATCTCGGCCAGGCCATGGTGTACAAGACCATGCGGCCGGTGCTGGAGTCGCTTGGCATCGAGACCCACACCATCACCCGCCTCGACGAACTCGCATTCATTATCGACCGCTCGATCAAACAGGCGGTGGCGACGCTGGCGCCGGTCACCTTCGTCCTTTCGCCGCTGCTTACCGGCGGCAAAGTGTTCGAGGCATGACCATGAGCACGCCTACGAACGCCCACAACGCAAAAGTGATGAACCGCTTCGAACTGACCAAGCGTCTGGTCGGCCAGCTCACGCATGAGGAAGCTGTCATCGGCGGCATCGGCAACGCCAATTTCGATCTGTGGGCGAGCGGCCAGCGGTCGCAGAATTTCTACATGCTGGGCAGCATGGGACTGACGATCCCGATCGCCTTCGGCGTCGCCATTGCGCAGCCGCAGCGCCATGTCGTCGCGCTGGAAGGCGACGGCTCGCTGCTGATGCAACTGGGTTGTCTCGCCACCGTCGCCAT
>Ga0182030_10017792_pt1 | contig 13683 bp, 10 predicted proteins | sample 812S3MmetaG_FD_121299 | JGI IMG/M metagenome (GOLD analysis project Ga0182030, IMG submission 121299) | Permafrost microbial communities from Stordalen Mire, Sweden - 812S3M metaG (Illumina Assembly) | ecosystem: Environmental > Terrestrial > Soil > Wetlands > Permafrost | place: Sweden... | reverse complement strand
TGTAATCCATCGCTAAAATATCAGCATTGCATCGACACAAGAAGGGCGCCGATTATCAATAGTTGAGAGGCTTCCCGCCTCCCCTATGCTTTGTCAACAAACCGGATAAGCATGGTTCAAACCCTATGGGCGAGGCTCTTTTGCGGAACTGCGCAAGCAGCATGTTGGGCGTCCGCTCGTTGTGCATTTCTGGTCGGTGACTTGTCCGTCCTGTCTCGCGGAATTGCAAGACTGGGCGAAAATCGCGGCCGAAAGAAAGTCTCTCGACATCGTCTTCGTGAATGCCGATCACGACAACGACCGCCCCCGCGCGGAAAGCCGCATCGACAAAGCGGGGCTTTCCAACCTCGTCCAATACGGCTTCGCCGACGATTTCGTCGAGCGGCTGTATTTCGAAGCGGACAAGAGCTGGCGCGGCGAATTGCCGTTCACCGCGCTGATCGGCGCGGATGGCGGCCTCGTCACGGTGACCGGAACCCTCGACGATCCGCTGATCGTGGATTGGTTTGCGCAGGCGGGAAAGTGAAGGCGACGTCTTAAACAGCGCTCGACAAGCCGGCGCCTTCCGTGTTGTTGAGCGGCTATGGGGCGTCCGAGAGGGCGCCTGTCCAACAGGACGGGCCATGGCCAAATCCCGCTCGACTTTCGTCTGCCAGAATTGCGGCGCAATCACCAATCGTTGGCAGGGGCGTTGCGACTCCTGCCAGGAATGGAACAGCATCGTCGAAGAAGACGCCGGGCCGCCCACGGCGATCCGCGCTCACCGTGGCCGCGTTTTCGCGCTCGAAGGGCTTTCCGGCGAAGGCCAGGCGGCGCCACGCGTCGCCACCGGCATAGCGGAATTCGATCGCGTGACCGGCGGCGGCTTCGTCCACGGCTCGGTGACGTTGCTCGGCGGCGAGCCGGGCATCGGCAAATCGACGTTGCTGATTCAAGCCTGCGCGGCGCTGGCGCGGCGGAATGCGCGCGTGATTTACATTTCTGGCGAGGAGGCCGTGGCGCAGGTGCGGCTGCGCGCGGCGCGCCTCGACCTCGCCGACGCGCCGGTGGAACTCGCCAGCGCCACCCAGGTCGAGGATATTTTGGCGACCTGCTCCACGGGCAAGCGCGCGGCGCTCGTCGTCATCGACTCGATCCAGACCATGCACACCGAAACCGTCGAGTCGTCGCCCGGCACGGTGACGCAGGTGCGCGCCAGCGCCCAGGCGCTGCTACGCCACGCCAAGCACAGCGGCTCGTCGATCATTCTGGTCGGGCATGTGACCAAGGACGGCCAAATCGCGGGGCCGCGCGTCGTGGAGCATATGGTCGACGCCGTGCTGTCCTTCGAGGGTGACGGCGCGCATCATTTCCGCATGTTGCGGGCCTCGAAGAACCGCTTCGGCGCCACTGGAGAAATCGGCGTATTCGAAATGACCGGACTCGGCCTCGCCGAGGTCGCCAATCCGTCGGCGTTGTTTTTGGCCGGTCGCGACGCCGCCGCGCCGGGCGCCGCGGTGCTCGCGGGCATGGAGGGTCAGCGTCCCATGCTGATCGAGATCCAGGCGCTGGTGGCGCCGAGTTCGCTCGGCACGCCGCGTCGCGCGGTGGTTGGCTTCGACCAAAACCGACTGGCGATGATTCTCGCCGTGTTGGAGGCGCATGGCGGCTTGAAACTGGGCGCGCACGATGTCTACCTAAATGTCGCCGGAGGAATGCGCGCGGACGAACCGGCGGCCGATCTCGCGGCGGCGGCGGCGCTTGTTTCTTCGCTGACCGGCGCGCCATTGCCGCCGCGCCAGGTATATTTCGGCGAGATAGGCCTCTCGGGGGCTGTGCGTCCGGTTATTCACGCCGGCCTGCGGCTCAAGGAAGCGGGCAAGCTGGGTTTTGCGTCGGCCGTTGTGGCGCAAACGCAACAGCTCAACGACGAAGAGAAAGGCGCTGGCGTGACGCCGCGCCCGTTGAGCGATGTCGGCGCGTTGGTCGCCGAAATCGCACGGACGGCGCGCCGCCGCGAAAGCTAGAAGTCAAGATGCTGCGATTATTGATTTATCTCGCTATTGCTTGCTATGGCAGTATTGGCGCGTGAAACAATTGGCTCTTTTCCGAGAAATATTTCGCCGCGGAGGCTTTGCGTCTGCACGAATCAGTTTATGAATGAGCTTCCTAACGACACCGACGTAGGTCGTCGCGCGGCGCGGAATTGATCGACGCCTGCAAGAACGGTCGAATTTTCCAGTTCTGAAATCGCGCGTTGGAGCGAGCCTGTCATTGCGGACTGTATTTACGCCGCCTATGAGAGCTGTTTTGGCGGTCGGAACGATGTCTCCGAAGCGCTGGGGCGTCGCCACTGCCGTCTTTGGCGCAATCTGTTGGACGCGGAGCCGATCGTCGCGCGCTATTTACGGCGCGAACTGCTCAAGACCGCCGCTTCCGCGAAGTTGGGCAGCGCCACGGTGGACGCCATCGATGCTGCAGTGTTCGGCCATCTGCTCGACGTCATCATGCGTCGCGGCCAGCGCTCGCGGGACATCGCCCGCAATGACGGCATGTCGCTCGTTCTCGCCGCCTCGACGCTCGGAGAGATCCGCAAGGCCGCGTAGCGGCAGTCTCACGCCCCGCAGGCCGCCATCGCCTCAAGCATATGCGCCGGAGCTGGAGCCTCCGCCACGACGGCGGGCTTGCTGTCCTGCATCGGAATCGTTACGCCCCGCGCGTGGAGATGCAGCGGCCGGGACTCGCCGGGCCGCCGCCCATAAATCGGATCGCCCAGGATCGGCCATCCCATCGCTTGGGCGTGCACCCGCAATTGATGCGTGCGCCCGGTGTGGGGCCTCAACTCGAGCAGCGCGAGATCGCCGCCTTGGGTGTCGACGCCGCGCCCGAGGACCCGCCAACTGGTCTGCGCGGGGAGCCCCAGCGGGTCCACCCGCATCCACCAGCCGCGCGCCGCGTCGAGCCGGCCGAGAGCCAGGTCGATCTCACCGCTTTCGCCTTCCGGCGCGCCCTCGACCACAGCCCAATAGGTCTTTTGAATTCGCCCGCTTTTAAACAGCTTGCCGAGGCGCTCCAGCGCCTTGCGGTGTCGTCCGAGCACGAGGCAGCCGGAGGTGTCCTTGTCGAGTCGGTGAGCCAGCGCCGGCGCCCGCGGCAGCCCGAAGCGGAGTTGATCGAAATGATCTTCGAGATTGTCGCCGCCTTTCGGTCCGCGATGCACGGGCAGGCCGGCGGGCTTGTCGACGACGAGCATCAGTCCGTCGCGGTGCAACAGGCGGGAGAGAAGATCGAGTTCGGTCATTATAGCCTGTTCTTCGCGGGCGTCCCGTAGACGCCCTATGGGACGCATTTACGCGGCTCCGGACGGATGCGCAACGTCGCTTCGCGTTTCGGGCGCGTCTGTTTTATTGACGCTTTTTTAACCTAAACTGTTGGGCCGCCGTTCAGTTTGTCCAAGTTATTTTAAATTCTATGGATGTTGCTAGAGCAGGACGCTTTCACATGGACCCCTCGGACCCCCGCCGCGAAGACAAGACCGACGCCCTTGGAGCGCCGGCGGACCAAGCCTCCGCGTCGGCGCAGGGCGATGAGGTAGACGCCGCGCCGCGCGATCCATCGGCCGCCGGCTCCGGTCGAATGATCCGGATGCCGCGCCAAAGCAATGACGACTGGCGCGGACCAAAGCGCGCGGGCGATCCTCGCGCCAACCGCGTGGAGCCTTTGATCATTTCGATGAGTCGCGAGAGAGCGGGCGGCTATTACGACATTCCGCGCGCCCGCTCTGCTTTCCTCCGCCATCCGCTCGCAAGACGCTGCCGCTCCTGGACATGGATCGCCGGCGCGGGCGTGGGACTCGCCTCGTTAGCGGCCGCGATCAGCCTCGGCTGGGCGGTCGGAACGACGAAGCCCGCCGCCGACGCGGACGGTCAGCGGGCTTTGATCGACGCGGTTGGCGCGCTTCAGCACAAAATCGCCACGCTCGAAACGGCTTCCGTCAAGAAACCAACCGGGAACCCCGCCGTCAGCGCCGCGCAGCTTCGCGCCGCCATAGCGCAGCTCGAAGCGAGACTCGACGCCGGCGCTGGCAAGACCGCCGCCAAGCTGTCGCAACTGACCGCGCAGCTCGAAAAGCTCGACGCGCAGGGCGCTAAGGAGGGCGCGGCCCGGCTCGGCGAGATCACCGAGCGGCTTGATCGGCTGCACCACGAGATCGCCGCGCACGAGATCGTCTCGATGGAGACGACCGGTTCGATCGCAAAGCCAGCGCCGGCCGCCGCGCCGTTGCCCCCGGTTCGCGCCGCTTACGCCGCGCCGCCCAAGGATCCGCCGCCCAAGGAAATAAGGCTCAAGGACGTGCGCCCGAAGGCCCCGGAGCCGCAACACGCGCTCGACGGCTGGGTGTTGCGCGGGGTCCATGACGGAACGGCGCTGGTCGAGGGCTCTTCTGGGCTGCGCGAAGTCGCGCCCGGCAGTCTCCTGCCCGGCGCGGGACGGGTTAAATCGATCGAACGACATGGCGGAAACTGGGTCGTGCTCACCACCGCCGGATTTATCGAAAGGGCGGAAAGGTTCGACTAGCTTTCTCGTGGAGTGTTCATGTCCGTGAGCGCCCCTTCGCCTTTGGAGCCGCGCGACGGCGACAACTGCGGCGAAGGAAGATGATGACGACGCTTGAACGCGTCCGGCCCGCGACGCTTCGTCCCGCCCCCTTTGATTTCGAAAACCCGTGCCCATATCGCGCTTAGGGTCGCCGCGAGGGGCCAGGAGGATGACGGGCCGCCTTTCTCAAGGGGTCGTCCTTTGATGGGGAAGCATTTATGAACATCGAAAAATACACCGAACGCGCGCGCGGGTTCATCCAGTCGGCGCAGGGTCTCGCAACCCGTGAGGGGCATCAGCAATTCACGCCGGAACATATTCTCAAAGTCCTGCTCGACGACGAGCAGGGGCTCTCGGCCGGGCTGATCGACCGCGCCGGCGGGAGTTCCCGCGAGGCCCTGCAGAAGACCGAGGCTGCGCTGGCCAAGCTGCCGAGGGTGGCGGGCTCGGGCGCGGGCCAGCTCTACCTCGCGCCCGTCACGGCGCGGCTGTTTGAGAGCGCCGAGCAGATCGCGCAAAAGTCCGGCGACAGCTTCGTCACGGTCGAGCGGCTGCTACTGGCGCTGACCTTGGAGAAAGGGTCGGAGGCCGCGCGTATTCTGGGCGAGGCCGGCGTGACCGCGCAAACGCTCAACGCCGCCATCGAGGATTTGCGCAAGGGCCGCAAGGCCGACAGCGCTTCGGCCGAAAGCGGCTACGACGCGCTGAAGAAATACGCCCGCGATCTCACCGAGGCGGCGCGCGAGGGCAAGCTCGATCCGGTGATCGGCCGCGACGAGGAAATCCGCCGGACCATTCAGGTCTTGGCGCGACGCACGAAAAACAATCCCGTGCTGATCGGCGAACCCGGCGTCGGCAAGACCGCCATCGTCGAGGGGCTGGCGTTGCGCATCGTCAACGGCGACGTGCCGGAGTCCCTGCAGGACAAGAAGCTGCTGGCGCTCGACATGGGCGCGCTGATCGCCGGCGCGAAATATCGCGGCGAGTTCGAGGAACGGATCAAGGCGGTGCTGAACGAGGTCACGGCGGCGGCAGGCGGGGTGATCCTGTTTATCGACGAGATGCACACGCTGGTCGGCGCGGGCAAGGCCGACGGCGCGATGGACGCCTCCAATCTGTTGAAGCCAGCCCTCGCGCGCGGTGAATTGCATTGCGTCGGCGCGACCACGCTCAACGAATACCGCAAATATGTCGAGAAGGACGCGGCGCTGGCGCGGCGGTTCCAGCCGGTGTTCGTCGGCGAGCCGACGGTCGAGGATACGGTCTCGATCCTGCGCGGCCTGAAGGAGAAATACGAGCTGCATCACGGCGTGCGGATCAGCGACAGCGCGCTGGTGGCGGCGGCGATGCTCTCCAACCGCTACATCTCCGACCGCTTCCTGCCGGACAAGGCCATCGACCTGATGGACGAGGCGAGTTCGCGCCTGCGCATGCAGATCGACTCCAAGCCCGAGGAGCTTGACGAATTCGACCGGCGCATCGTCCAGCTGCGCATCGAACAGGAGGCGTTGCGGAAAGAAACCGACGCGGCCTCCAAGGACCGGCTTGCGCGGCTCGAAGGGGAACTGGCGGGGCTGGAGGAGAAGTCCGCCGTATTGACCCAGCGCTGGCGGGCCGAGAAGGACAAGCTCGGTCAGGCGCAGAAAATGAAGGAGCAACTCGACAACGCTCGCAACGAACTTGCCCAGGCGCAGCGGCGCGGCGAATATCAGCGCGCCGGCGAATTGGCCTATGGCGTCATTCCCGATCTCGAACGCAAACTCGCCGAGAGCGACGGCAAGGACGGCGAAGTGGTCGAGGAGGCGGTGACGGCCGATCACATCGCGCAGGTCGTCTCGCGCTGGACCGGGGTGCCCGTCGACAAGATGCTAGAGGGCGAACGCGAGAAGCTGCTGCACATGGAGGAGGCGCTGGCGCGGCGCGTCGTCGGGCAGAGCGAGGCGGTCTCGGCCGTGGCGACGGCGGTGCGGCGCGCGCGGGCGGGGCTGCAAGACCCCAACCGGCCCATTGGCTCCTTCATCTTTCTCGGCCCCACTGGCGTCGGCAAGACCGAGTTGACCAAGGCGCTGGCGAGCTTCCTGTTCGACGACGAGACCGCCATGGTGCGGCTCGACATGTCCGAATACATGGAGAAACATTCGGTGGCGCGGCTGATCGGCGCGCCTCCGGGCTACGTCGGCTACGAGGAGGGCGGCGCGCTCACCGAGGCCGTGCGGCGCAGGCCCTATCAGGTGCTGCTGTTCGACGAGATCGAGAAGGCGCATCCCGACGTGTTCAACGTGCTGCTGCAGGTGCTCGACGATGGACGGCTGACGGACGGGCAGGGGCGCACGGTCGATTTCAAGAACACGCTGATCATCATGACCTCCAATCTCGGCGCGGAATATCTCGTCATGCAGAAGGAAGGCGAGGACTCCGCCGCCGTCCACGCCGAGGTCATGCAGGTCGTGCGCGGGCATTTTAGGCCGGAGTTCCTGAACCGCGTCGACGAGATCATCCTGTTCCACCGGCTGCGGCGCGAGGACATGGGAGCCATCGTCGACATCCAATTCAAGCGTCTCGCGAAGCTGCTGGAGGACCGCAAGATCGTGCTGGAGCCCGACGCCAAGGCGCGCGACTGGCTCGCCACACGAGGTTACGACTCGGCCTATGGCGCGCGTCCATTGAAGCGCGTCATGCAGAAGGAGTTGCAAGACGCGCTGGCGGAGCGCTTGCTCGCGGGCGAATTCGTCGATGGCGCGCATGTGGCGGTGTCGGCGGACGGCGCCGGGCTGACGCTCGACGGCCGCGCGGCGAGGGCTGGGCGCGGCGACAATGTGGTCGAGATGAAGAAGGGGGCGTGAAGCAGGACGCGCGTCCCGCTTCGCTCACCGCGCTCGCGAGACGTTTCGCGAGCGCGGCTCGGCCCGCCCCAAGGGGAGTCGAAATATGAGGGGCCGTGGGGAATTCGAACGCGCTGATTTGGACCGCCTGGGATCATCGGGGTCGACGCGTGGGGACGATTGAGTCAGGGTAGCCGGCGACGTCCCGATCGCCGAGCAACTTTAAGCAATGATCCGGCTTCCGCGGAACAGAACTGGAGTTCCCCGATGAAACACATGTTCTCGGACGTGCGTCCGTTTACGCGTGACCCGCTGTCGTTTCTGCGCGCCAAATCGGAGAGCAGTTCCGAAAGACTGGTTCCTCTTGCTCTTGGTTTCAATCGCGTTTTTCTTGTTAACGACGCGGAGCTTTTAACGCCGATTCTTAAAGCGCCGGAAGAGTTGAGCGACAAGGGCGGACTGGTCCGAAAGTTGGAGCCCGTCGCCCGATGCAGTTCGCTCACATTGAGCGGAGAAGCTCACGAGTTGCGCCGCGCGCCGCTCTACGAAGCTCTGGCCAGAGCAACGGTCGAGGGGCTTGTCCCGGAATTACTGGGGGAAATACGCCGAGCCGCCTTCCAACTGATGCGTCAATCGTCGTTCGACGCTCATGTTTTCGGCGCCGGCTTAGCGTTAAAGCTGATAAACACTGTGTTATTCGGTCATCGGGCGCTCAGCGAAGCGGACGAGCAGGCGCTGGTCGAGGCTATTCGATTGGTGGAAGACGATCTTTCAAAGGAGATGTTCCGAGTCGTTCCCGCAATGCCTTGGACAAAACATAAATATCGTCGAAATTGTCTAATCGCCAAAGATATAATGGGCATCATATTTAACAATGCTGGAGCTATGGCGAGCGAATCGAGTATGTTTGGATTATTAAAACGAATTGGATTTTCTAATCAAGAAATTATTGATGAAATAATAACCATATTGCCAGACTTACGCCGAACAATGGGATCGGCTATAGGTTTTAATTTGTATTATTTGGCAACGAATAATTGTATTCGGACTGAAATAACACAAGAGGCTGACGCATGCCTATCGTATGACGGCGATATTGCTAAATATAAACTTAAAACCACTCATATCAGCGCGTCTCTTGGCATGGAAGTGTTGCGTCTGTTTCCGTCTTCGTGGTGGTTTGCGCGAGAAGTCAAGATGGCGCACGATATCGACGGCTATTCGCTCAAGCCGAGAGATTCGTTGCTCATATCCCCATGGATATTTCATCGGTCCGCCCGTTATTGGAAGGATCCAGACCTGCTCGATTTATCGAGAGACTATGGTTCGAAGGCCTATATCCCGTTCGGCGCCGGGCCACGCGCTTGCGTCGCCATGGGGCTCGCGACATTGCAGTTGCAATTGATAACCCTTGACCTTGCGGCCGCCTTCGAGCTCGAATTGGCCGAAGCCCCTCCCCATCTTGCGCCGACGGCTCTGGCGACTCTTAACCCCCCTCCAATTAAATTGAAATTGCGTATCCGCGAGAAAAAGAAAATGTACAATAAAGCAGCCCGATAACTATAGCAGCGGACCCTGACCTCGTCGCCGGCGCCTAGCGACATCTGCAATCCGAGCTTGTTACGGGCGCGATCGACGGTTTGTCAGGCCGGAAAGGCGAACCCGCGCTGCGATGACGCTTTCCCGTCCCCAGAGCCCCTCGCCATAACGCTCTCCGTCGCGATATGCTGCGCTCATTCGATTCAATGAAAGGAACGCGCGCGCATGCATTACAGCCATGCCCAGTATCTGCCGATGGCTCCGCCGTTCTTTGCAATCCTCGCCGTCGCCCTTGGTGTTCTGCTGATCCTAGTTGAGATCCGCGTGTTGCGTTACGCCTATATGCAGCTTGGCGTGAGTTCCGGCATGGCCTTCCTCCTGCTTTTCAGTTCGCTCATCGGCAGCTACGTCAACATTCCAATCGCCAGGCTCGGCGAGGAAGGTATGGTGACCCAACGCGAGGTGAGTTTTTACGGCATGCGCTACATTGTGCCGGCGTTGGCCAATTCGCCGGAAGTCGTCCTCGCGGTGAATGTTGGCGGCGCGGTCATTCCGACGCTGCTCTCGATTTACTTGCTGTCGACGAATAGGCTGTGGGGACGCGGCCTGATTGCGACCGCCTGCATCGCCGCGATCTGCCACGCCATCGCCCAACCGATCCGCGGCGTCGGCATCGGGCTGCCGATCTTCGTTGCGCCGCTGGCGGCGGCCGTCGTCGCCGCGATCGTCTCCTGGCGCTATGCCGCGCCGTTGGCCTATGCCGGCGGCAGTCTTGGCGTGCTGATCGGAGCGGACCTCCTCAATCTCGACAAAATCCAAGGGCTTGGGGCGCCCGTCCTTTCAATTGGCGGCGCCGGGACCTTCGATGGAATCTTCGTCACCGGCATGATGGCGGTGCTGCTTGCGGGATTTACGGGCGGCGGTCGCCTAGGCGGTGATGCAGAGCATCGTCGACGATGAACGCGCTCGACGACACTCAGCGTCTGTCCGGTGACTGGCTTTCTGATTCGAACTCGCTGTGGCGATTTTGACTGATTTGCTTGGATTGGTTCGAGAGACCTGCGCCGGCTTGGCGGACAAGCGACGGGGAGGAACTCGCGATTGTCGATGGCCGACTTGCAGCCGGCGCGAGAGGCGGATTTTTCGCCCATTTGCGCGTCTTGAAGGTCTTTATCCCGCGCCCGACCAGGGGAATCCCTCCTCCAAACCCTCGCCTTTCACGCCCCGCCGCCCAAGCCTCCTTACACAAAAGGCATAATGAGAATTGCCGGCGCTTTATAGTCCTTCTTGACACTCACGAAGAGCGCCGCCTATAGCTTTTGCGATCACCGCTCAGCGCGGCGCCTTGGCGGAGTAGCTCAGTCGGCTAGAGCAGAGGAATCATAATCCTCGTGTCGGGGGTTCGAGTCCCTCCTCCGCTACCACCGATCCCCCCGACGCAGCGATGCGCATGTTGGGGTAAACGTTGGGAGCGCCCATTAGCAAAGCCAAGCGTCCCTGAAGCTCAATTGTAAAGCCTTGGTCGGTCGGTTTGACGACGGCCTTCTCAACCAGTTCGCGGATTTTCTCCGCCGCTTCGGCGTTGTCAGCTGTAACTCCTTGCCCAAAAACGTCGCGCAACTGCCGAACCAGCTGCTCGTAATGCCGGAGGGCGGCAGGGTGCAGCCCGACGATCTTTTCCAGTTCAGGCTGCGTTTCCAGCTCAGCCAGCAACGCCACTTTCTGCGCCTGGGCGTCCTTCATCCTGGGGCCCAAGACCTCAACCGGAATGCGTTCCGTTTCATAGTCTGACCACATTCTGTCAAGAGAACGCTGGATTTCGGCTAGCTTGCTTTCTAGCTTTCCGCGCCGCCTGACTTTCTCAGTTGCCAGCCGCTCCCGCTCTTCTTGGTAGGTTTTCACAAACTCTCTCAGGAGATGCGGCGCCTTCAGATGCTGTTGCAGGCCGTTCAAAACCGCTTTTTCAATTTCATCGAGGTAGAAAATCTTGCGATTCGAGCAAGTTCCGGCTTCCCTCATCGTCGAACAATGGACCCGGACCCGGCCGTGGTCGCGGTCCTTCATCGACAGACCGCCACCGCAGCAGCCGCACTTCAATAAACCAGACAGCAAGAACTTGGCTTTGCGCTGCTTTTCAGGTGCGTCGAACGTGCGCTCCGCCTTGCGGCGTTGCGCAGCCTCGAACACGTCTTTGTCGATGATCGCCAGGTGCGGTGCGTCAGCTCGTTTCCAGTCCTCCAACGGATTTGAACGGGAAACTCGCCGACCCGTGTCCGGGTCTTTGATCATGCGAACCCGGTTCCACACGACGACCCCGGCATAAAGCTCATTGAGGATTATGCCGTGATGGCGCTTCTTGTTGCCGTTGATGGTCGAAGGCGTCCAATTGACCCCGCGAGGAGGACGCTCGCCTTCCTTGTTTAAGGCGTGGGCGATTTCCCGAGGGGTCTTGCCGGCAACGTAGTCTCGAAAGATCCGGCGAACGACTGAGGCCTCAATTTCGACGATCTCGAGTTCGCCGGGTTTGCCGGCCACCGGCCGATATCCGAACGCTCGTCCGCCGGCGTGACGCCCGTCTCGGACGACGCCCTGCATCCCGCGCCTGACCTTGTGAGCAAGATCGGTGAGAAACAAGGAGCCCAAGAGACCGCGTACCCCGATCTGGATCTGATCCGCCGTTCCCTCATGCACAGCGCGTAGTTCGACGCCCATAAAATTGAGCCGTTTCCAAATGCCGGCAAGGTCCTCCTGGTCGCGTGACAGACGATCCAAGGCTTCGATCAGAATGACCTCGAAGCCCCCATCGCGCGCAGCGTCCAATAGGCGCAACAGTCCGTCGCGGCCATACATCGAAGCGCCGGACCGAGCTCGGTCGTCATAAACGCCAACGATTTCCAAGTCATTTCGTTCGGCGTAATTTCGGCACACCACGACCTGATCTTCGATCGAGCGTTCGTGCTGCAACTCTGTTGAAAAGCGAGCATAGATCGCCGTACGTTTCATCATTGCTTTGCCTTGGCAGGTGACATCGCTTCCGCCTCAATGGCCTTGCGATGATCCTCCCGGGCAGCGCTGCGCGCAAGTGCGCGGACGATTTCGACCAGAGAAAATTCAATGTCCGAGTCTTTTCCGTCGCTTCCAACCGTTGGTTTGGAGCGCCGTCGAACATTCGAATCTGCGGTGAGAGTTTTCGTCCGCGACATATCGAAACGACCATCGCAACGAACTCCCGTTTGAGGAAGTGCCTGGGAATCGGAGTAGCAGAATCGGCAGCAATCGCGCACAAATCGGACGCGTTTGTCGAGAGACCTCGAGCCTCATGGCATCAGGACTCGAGCCTCACCGGACCAGGAAAGGACTCGATATCAGCTGTCGTAGAATTGGATGCGCCAGCGCAGCAAAAAGCGGTATCGGCATACGCGCAAAATCGTGATTGTGGAAGGTGGGTGAATCACGGGAGCGCTACCGCCTTTCCCCACAATACCCAAATCTACGCTATTGCCTCCGATCATGCGCGTGAACAAAAAGCTCGCCGTTTCTGAAGTTCGTGCGCTGCTTACGAAGCGGATCGTCATCCGCTTGGGCCTTTCACCGTGTGCGCGCATCGTTCGGCCCTATCAGCAACTATCTCGGCAAAACGTGACAAAGCTGCGTCATCGAGCCCGGGGCGCGCCAGCGCGCCCTCAACTTCGTGAATTCGCGATTTCACACTTCCGGACAGCTCCGCGACACGCCGGCGGACAAGCGGCAGGCCGAGACCTGCGTCCCTCGCGAACGCGGCCCAGCCGTTCGCATCCATTTCCTCGAGCGTGGCACGCTTACCGATACCCTATGATTTTTTTTGGGGGGGCGCCCGCATGGATAATATCAATTTATTGAGCACTTATGTTGCGCGAAGGGGACTTGGTGCATTCAATCCGGTGAAATCCGTATCGCGAAGTGCCGTGACGGGCAAATGTTGGGTGTGCCGGCCACGGCATGCCTTGGAGGAAAAACCCATAGCGGCGTCGCGCGGCTGCTTATAGGTCAAATTGGGGCACGCCGCACTCGGCGCTGACGAAGGAGGGCATAATGTCATCGAAAGATTTGGGGAGCGTACTTGCGGAGCGGAAAAAAGCGCTACTTGAGGAGCTAAACTTCGTGCACAAGGCAATCTCCCAGGCCAAGAGCTATCCTAAGGCTAGCGTTGAATGGATCGCCAAGCTCGAAAAATGGCATGACGAGCTGCGTGCGCTAATCGAGGGCATTCCGAAAGAAGGTTGAGCGGCGGGAAGGCAATCATGCGACGTTTCCTTGTTCTTGCGCTTCTTTCGGTTGGCACTCTGATTGCTTTTGCGGCGGTTCCGGCGGCTTTGTTCGATCCCGGCGCGGTGGGCGTTTCCGCTTGCGAGACCGGCTCAACGTCCAGTTACCGAAAGACAGGCTCCGGGTGTGGCGGCGGCGGCGGTGGTGGAGGGGGCGGTAAGGGTGGGGAAACCGGCTCAACATCCAGTTACCGCAAGAAAAAATGATGTGGCGGGCGAACTGCACTCGTCTTGCCGACAGTGCCTCACAGGGTTCCGTTTTCCTTTTCGGCTTGTCGCGCAAAACTCAAAATTTTCTGAACGGCCATGATTTAACTGCCGATAATCCGCATGATAGCGTATTCGTGCAACTCCAATTAGGACGGAAGGGATCGGCCATGAAGATCGGCGTCGCCACCAAAGACTGGGTTGCGGTCAGCGGCCATGCCGGGCAGGCGCGG
>Ga0182030_10017791_pt1 | contig 13683 bp, 14 predicted proteins | sample 812S3MmetaG_FD_121299 | JGI IMG/M metagenome (GOLD analysis project Ga0182030, IMG submission 121299) | Permafrost microbial communities from Stordalen Mire, Sweden - 812S3M metaG (Illumina Assembly) | ecosystem: Environmental > Terrestrial > Soil > Wetlands > Permafrost | place: Sweden... | reverse complement strand
GAAGGACGAACCGGCGGCCACGCTCGGCCAGGAACTGCATCTGCCACCGTGGATGAAGGATCGCTGGGGCGAAATCAGGGCCCAGCTGGAACCGATAACCGTTCCCGAAACCGCGACGTCGATTTCGTAAGTCTGCTTCCTCGCAGATTTAATCCCGTTAATCTCGCGCTGCTTAAGCAACGGAATTTTGCCCCTCTTCGTCTGCGTGTTTAGAGGAAAATACTGTTGATACTGACTCGCGGCGTTGTGAAATCAAGTTTGGCTTTGATAATGCTTTTCGGGGTGGCGGCCGGCGCGCCGGCTTACGCACAGGCGCCTCAATACCCGGATCAGAGCCAGCAGAATCCTCCCAATCAGGCTCCGCAGTATCCGCCGCAGCAATATCCGCCACCGCAGCAGCAATACCCGCAGCAACAGCAGTATCCGCAGCAGCCGCAGTATCCTCAGCAGCCCCAATATCCACCGCAGCAGTATCCGCCGCAGCAACAGCAGCAATACCCGCCGCAGACGCAGCAGTATCCGCCGCAGCCATACCCGCAACAGCCTCCGCCGTATTTTCCGCCGCAGGAACTGGACCGGGTCGTTTCGCGCATCGCTCTCTATCCCGATCCGCTGCTGGCCCAGATTCTTCCGGCGGCGACCTTTTCCGATCAGATCCCCGGTGCGGCGAACTGGGCAGATCAGCATCACTATCTGACCGGTCCGGCGCTTGCCGCCGCCATTCAGTCGGATCAACTGCCGTTCGATCCGAGCGTGCAGGCGCTGCTGCCCTTTCCCAACGTCCTCGACATGATGGCATCGGATCCCGCCTGGACCCGTGAGCTGGGCGATGCGTTCCTTTCCAGCCAGCCGGCCCTGATGGATGCTGTGCAGCGCATGCGGCAACAGGCTTACAACTACGGCTACCTGCGCTCGAATCCGCAGATGATCGTCACACCTGGACCGTATATCGGGATAGCGCCGGTGAACCCGGCCTTTATTGTGGTGCCCTACTACGACCCGGCGGTTGTGTTCTATCCGCCGCGTCCTGGCATCGTGGTGACAGGCGCCATCGGCTTCCGCTTCGGCGTGGCGATCGGCCCGGCCTTTGCGCCGTGGGGATGGGGCGTGAGCCGGGTCGACTGGCGCTCGCACGCGGTCTTCGTCAACAATGCGGCATGGGGCCGGACATGGTCGAATCGCGCCGCGTATGTTCACCCGTTCCCGGCGGTACGGCGGTTCGCCGCGGCTCCGGCCTACAGACCGGGTGTCGCCCCGGCCGCACGGGCTCCGGAATCACATGCTCTCCAGCCGCGCAATGATCAGGAGCGAAGAGCCTGGCAGAACGGGCGCGCGCGCGAAGAAGAGCATCATGACGAACACCGCTGAGCAGAAACTTAGTGGGGCCAGGCTTTCCGCCTGCCGCCCGGTTTCGCCCGGCGTCCTCTTTTAACCTTCTACCCTCCCGGGCGCTTCTGCGGCGAGGCGCGGACCGCGCGCTCGAACGCCCATCCGCGAATATGGCTGATCTGCTCCTTCATAGTGCGGGACAGCGGAACGATCTTCACCGCCGTCCCGACGAGGTCTTTTTCAGTAAGCGGTTGACCCGCCAGCAGAGACTTCGTCACCGCGGACACGACGCACTGCTCGATTTCCGCGCCCGTCCAGCCCGCGGTGAACTGCGTCAGCTTCGCGAGGTCGAAGCCGCTGACGTCGATACCCCGCCGCTCGAGATGGATACGGAAGATTTCGATCTGTTCGTCCTCCTGCGGCAGATCGACAAAGAACACTTCGTCGAAGCGGCCTTTGCGGATCATTTCGGCGGGAAGGAGGTCGATGCGATTGGCGGTTGCGGCGACGAAGAGGCCGCGCGTTTTCTCCTGCATCCACGTCAGGAAGAACGCGAAAATGCGGCCCTGCTCGCCGCTCGACTCTGTTGCCGTGATGCCCATCTCGATTTCGTCGAACCAGAGTACGGCAGGCGCCATGTCTTCCATCATGCGGCAGGCGGCGACAAACGCGCCTTCCGGTTTGCCGTGGCGGCCGGAAAAGATTTCGATCATGTCCACACGGTATAGCGGCAGCCCGAAGTGCGATGCGATGGCTTTCACGCAGAGGCTCTTGCCGCAGCCGGGAATCCCCATGATCAGGACCCCTTTCGGCACGAGCTCCTTCGTCAGGCTTGCGCGCATGTGAAACAACTTGCCGCGATCGATCAGCCACGATTTGAGGCCTTCCAGACCGCCGACTTCGGTCAGATTGCCGCCGCTGGTGATGTTTTCGATCACCCCACTGCGGTTCACCAGCAGTCGCTTTTCTTCCAGAATTGCGGGCAGCGCCTCGGGTCCGAGCTTTCCATACGCCGCCAGACCACGGCGCAACGCGTAGCGCGCTTCATCGAGCGTAAGACCTTGCAGCGCACGAGCCAGTTCGGAAAGCTCATCGTCACCCAGACCGGCGGATTCTTTTTCTTCACCCAGCAGCCCGGTCATCTCGACGATATCGGGCGGACGCAGCTCAACCGAAATCACGCTTCGCTCGATTTCGGCGGGGATGTCAGCTGTCGGCGAAGTGATGACGACAAACTTGCCGCGATCGAGACAGGCCTCATAGACGTCGCGCAGGCGCCGCCGGATTTCCGGTGAATCCCTCAGCGGTTCGTGAAAATCCTTGAGATGAAAGATGCCCGGACCCTCGAAGGCCGCGATAAAGTCGAGCGCGGCCCGCGGCGAATGTGTGTCCGGTTCGGCCGACCCGCCGCGCGCGGCTTCAGAATCCGGCCTGTTCCGTACCAGGCCTTCAGTAAGGCTCCACGTCCACAGCGGCGTGCCCATTCCGCGCAGCACGTTTCCTACGCGCTGCTCTTCGGACGATCGCACCCAGGTGAGCGGCCTCCCGGAATTGAAGATATCGCGAAACGTTTTCGCGGCCCGGCTCGAGCCATCCGCGCCGCTCATGTTTCGTCCGCATCGAGCAGCTTGTCGAACACAGGCGCTTCATACTCCAGAAGCCTTGCAATCAACGACTCCGGATCGTCTCCCGATATCACGATCTGCCTGTGCAGCGGCTTCAGGAAACGTTCGCAGACCGCGTGATCGAACAGCGCGAGGAGATGGTCGTAGTAGCCGTCGACGTTCAGAATACCGCAGGGTTTGCGGTGCAGTCCCAGCTGCGTCCACGTGATGATCTCGCAGAACTCTTCAAACGTGCCGAAGCCGCCGGGCAGCGCCAGAAATGCGTCCGCGAGGTCGGACATCAGCGCCTTGCGCTCATGCATGGAGCCGACGATGCGCAGATCGGTCACTCCAGGGTGCGCCGCCTCGCGCTCCGCGAGATGTCTGGGGATGACGCCGATCACTTCGCCGTCCCCTTCCAGAGCCGCATCCGCCACCGTCCCCATCAGACCGTTTCGTCCGCCGCCATAAACCACGCCAATCCCGTGCGCGGCAAGCTGCCGGCCCACGGTGGCCGCAACTGCCGTGTAGGAAGGACGAATACCCGAAGAGGAACCACAGAAGACGCAGATGCGCCGGCGCATTGTCAATCAGGATAGCGAACGTTCGGATTTGCGGCCCTCATGGCATGATAGAAACTCTCCGCCTGTGTCGCCGGGGTCGCCAACAACCAAGGATCAGACCGCATGCCGAAGATGAAAGAGTTCACTGTCACGATCGAAGATAAGCCAGGTGCGCTGGGGAAATGCTTCCTCGCGCTCGCCGAGCGCGGCGTGAACATTCTGGCCTTCCAGTCGTTCGTCGAGGAAGGCGAAAGCCTGGCGCGCCTGATCGTGAACGATCGTGCAGGCGCCATGGCGGTCCTCAGCGGCCTGCGCATGATTTTCGAGGAGACAGACGTCGCGGTGGGGTATCTTCCGAATCGGCCGGGTGAACTGGGGCGAGCCGCCGCGCGGCTCGGCGAAAACAGAATTAATATCGACTACTCCTACTGCGGTGTGGATCCGGAAAACAATCAGACAATGCTGGTTTTTGGAGTCGATAATCTGACAAAAGCCTCGAATCTGCTGGACGATCTGGCGGCGCCGAAGAAGTAACAGGAGCCGCGCTTAGTCGACAGGAATGACCAGCGTCACCATGGGGTGGGGCTCCGTGTTGAACTTGCTGAGAGTTTTCGGCTTCGACCAGAACCGGCGGTAATGGGCCTTGAGGACAAAATCGATATCGTCATTCAGGTCGTTGAAGTGATAGCGGCCGTCCGTCCCTGTGATGTAGGACCGCACCCGCAGAGTGTTGGTGTTTTCGATCTGGACCGCGACCTTGGGCAGAGGATTGCCGCGCAGATCCGTGACCACCCCGGAAACGTCGCGCGGCTGATACTGTGCGCCGGCTGGCACAAAAGCCAGCAGGATGAGTGCGAAACCACGCGAAATCCGTCGGGCCACAACGCTCCCCCTTTCCGACTGTGCACCCGGATGGCCAAAGGGTGCAGCCCGAAGTCAACGCGAGGCGCTCCTCTGCTCACCCAGTTCCGCGTAAAGCTTGAGGACGGCTTCCGCCGTGCGCGCCCAGCTGAAGCTTGCCGCCTGTTTCCGGCCTTTCCGGATCAGTTCCTCCCGCAGCGTGTCGTTTACCAGAACCTCCGTGATGCCGCGCGCAATGTCGAAAACGTTCTCCGGATTCACCAGCATCGCCGCGTCCCCCACCACCTCGGGCAAGGAACTGACCGCCGAAGCGATGACCGGAACTCCTGAAGCCATGGCTTCGAGTGGAGGCAGTCCGAACCCTTCATAGAGCGACGGGAACACGAAGGCCGTTGCCAGCTCGTGAAAGATGCGCAGCGTGTCGAACGGAATGAAGCCGAGAAAGCGCACGCAGTCCTCCACGCGGCTGTGTATGACGGCGCGGCGCACGTCCGGATGGCGCGAAATTTCGTCGCCGATGATGATCAGCCGCAGATCGCGGTAGCCCGCGTGATGCGCCAGACCGTTACGCGCCACTGCAAATGCTTCGATCAGCCGCGGGATGTTTTTCTGCGGACGAATCGACCCGGCATAGAGCAAAAAAGGATAGCGGATCTGGTACCGCTCCAGGATCCGATGACGCTCGCGCGAAAGATTCCGGGCTCCGCTTCCGCCGGGGGAATCCACATGACGGCGCTCCAGAAATATCGGGTCTGGCGCGTTGTAAATCAGCCGGACGCGGTCTGACGTCTGCGGAACGAGATTCAGCACATCGCGCTCCGTAGCGCCGGATACGGCGATGATGCCGCTCGCGCGCGCGAGGCCCCGCCGCAGGCGAAAGCGATGCGCCGCGTGCAGGAGGCGCGGAGACTGGTCGTAAAAAATGCTGCTCAGGTCGTGAATCGTGACTACGTAGGGCTTATCAAGGAACAGCGGAACACGGTGGAACGGGATGTGCGTAACGTCGACATGCAGACTGCGGATCAGCCGCGGCAGGGCGATGTGGTCGACCCGAGATGAGTCGCGCCGCGCGCAGATGATGGTTTCAAAATTCGCCGGAAGGCCGGCGAACTGGCGGACTTCGTCGGGCGAACAAATCAGATGATAGTGATGATTCGTACCCGCCGCCGCCAGAGCCTGTACCAGATTGCGGATGTACGTGCCTACACCGAAGTCGCGGATGCGCCGCGTATCAATCGCAATGCGGAGGCTCACACAGCGGCCGGCTGCATTTTCCAGGCGTAGAGGGGGAATCGCGACGTGAGCGCTTCCACGCGCCGCCGCACCGCGGCGATCACATCTTCCGATGTGACGTTATTCAGAACCTGCGCGATCAATGAGGCCACTTCGCGCATCTCGGTTTCAGTAAATCCGCGCGTCGTAACGGCGGGGCTGCCGAGACGAATGCCGCTCGGGTTCAACGGAGGGTTGACGTCGAAGGGAATCGCGTTCTTATTCACGGTGATGCGCGCGCGATCGAGCGCAAGCTCAGCCTCCCTGCCCTTCACACCCTTCGAGAAAATATCCACCAGCATCAGGTGAGTGTCCGTGCCGCCCGAGACGATGCGGTAGCCCTCCTCCTGCATGCCTTTAGCCAGCGTGGCGGCGTTGGCGATTACCTGCTTTGAATACGCGACGAATTCCGGCTGCATGGCCTCGTGGAAGCAGACCGCTTTGGCTGCCATGACATGAACCAGCGGACCGCCTTGGGTGCCGGGGAACACGGTCCGGTCAATGGCCGCCCCATACTTCTCCTTCGCGAGGATGATGCCGCTGCGCGGACCGCGCAGGGTCTTATGCGTGGTTGAGGTGACGATGTCGGCGTACTCGCAGGGATTGGCGTGCAGGCCCGCTGCGACCAGACCGGAGATGTGCGCCATGTCCACCAGAAAAAGCGCGCCGACGGAATCAGCCACGGCGCGAAACTTCGCAAAATCCAGTTTGCGCGGATAAGCGCTGCCACCCGCGATGATCATCTTCGGTTTGTACTCGTCGGCGAGACGCGCCATGACGTCGAAGTCGATCTGCTCGGTTTCTTTGTTCACCTGATAGGCGGCGATGTGGTACGTCTTGCCTGAAAAATTCAGTTTGTGGCCGTGGGTGAGATGACCGCCGTGGGCAAGGTCCAGACCCATCACGGTGTCCCCCGGCTGCAGCACCGCGCCGAAGGCGGCCTGATTCGCCTGTGAGCCGGAGTGCGGCTGGACGTTCGCGTACTCCGCTTTGAAAAGCTGCTTTGCGCGTTCGCGGGCGAGGTTTTCGACCTCGTCGGTGTATTCACAACCGCCGTAGTAGCGTTTGCCGGGATAGCCCTCCGCGTACTTGTTCGTGAAGACGCTCCCCGTCGCCTGCAGTATGGCCTCGGAGGTGAAATTTTCGCTCGCGATCAGTTCGAGCTGTCCGTCCTGACGGCGCGTTTCCTTCTGAACGAGATCGAAGATAGCCGGATCGACTTCCGAAAGGGGCTTCGACACGGGACGGGACGCCGCAGGATTGGGCATAAGTAAGCCGAATTTTAGCACCCTGATGTGGGGCGGGATGCTATCCCGCTGCGGGGTTGTCAACCCCGCTGTTCGCTTGCCACATCATCGGCCCGCACCGATGCACTCCCGTATTTCAGCCTGAATTCGCGCAATGCATCGGCGGCGATCCAGCGGGACGCACGTGTTCCCTGCTCCCGGACCCGTTCCGCGCAGGCCATCGCAGCGGGCAGCAGCGCGGCGTTCCGCTTGCCGATGTTGCGCAGCGCCCAGTTGACGGCTTTGCGCACGAAGTTGCGGTCGTCGAACGCGTACTTTTCAATCAGCGCGAGCCCGTCGAGGAAGTGTTCATCGTCAGCTGTCCTGTCGTGGACAGCGGCCCCGGCAAGAGTGGCAAACGCAGCCCGCCGCACAAATTCGCGCTGGCTGGCAGCCCACTTCGGAATCTTGTGCCACACGAATGGCGTCCGGTCAAACAGATTGCAGCAGCAGGAATCGCAGACCGCCCAGTTGTCGAAGTCGCGCGTCCACTTGTCCATCGTCGATCTGGAAATGGCCGCGGGATCGGCGACAAGGCTGGCCAGAACACGCACATCGTAAACACCGGTCGCCCAGAGTTGCTCCGCCAGAGTCTGATCCCTGCCGAGACGGCGAGCCATCGCGCGAATGGCAGGAGTCGGGATACCGAATGCTTTCGGGCTGACGATACCGAATCGCGCCATACCTTCGACGTTGGCGGGACTGCCGAGCCTGCGCATCTCGCGCAGAATTTTATCCGCGGCTTGCATGCGTCACCAGCTTCGCGGCGCTGATTGCCTGCCCGACATGCCGCTGGCCATGTTCGGCGATATGGATCGCAAGACTGATGGCGGTGGTCTGCAGGCGTTTGCGTCCGATCTCGCGGATGTCGCCGAAATGCTCGGGCGTCAGCGCGCGCACAAGTTCCGCATAGCGGACGAAGGTCTGGCGGACGGCGGCGATAAGCGCTTCCGCCGTCTCATTCCCTGTACCCTCCGCCTGCAGCGCCGCAAGTTGCTCCGCACTGAGTTGCCGGCCTTCGAGGTAAGTCGAGAGCCGGTCCGTACTGCCCGCCAGATGCTTGGCGTGGAAACCCACCGATGTCATTCCGTGCGCACTGGCCCAAACCTGCTCGACGCTGAGCGGTGCAATCGCGCGTTCGAAATCTTCGAGGATATGTTCGCTCGCGCGCAGAAGATGACCGACTACCGGGTCGATCCCGGCAATGATGCCCCGCATCCATGGCTCGGGCAGGGGTTCAGGCAGGGGCAGAGCCTCAGGCAGTTTGGATCCAGGCGATTCCGGCATTCGGAACCAGGATAGCTTGGTGCCCTCGCGGTTTCAGTCCCGCCCGGCTAAAAGTTTCGTTTGGCCGGGTACGTGCACGATCGAACTCGTGATCTGCGCAGAATGCAGAGAACAAGCACTTCTGAGGAAAACAATGACAAACAGTACACGGCAGCAGATTGAAGGCGACCTTCACGACGCAAAAGGAACGGCTAAAGAGGCAGAAGGGAAACTGACCAGCGATCCGGATCTCGAAGCGGAAGGCCGAGTTGAGAAGGTTGCCGGCATTGTCCAAAAGAAACTCGGACAACTGGAAAAGATGATCGGCAAGTAAAACGCGATTGGCCTGCCCACCGAGGAATCTCCCACAATGCAGGAACCAGACCCTCAACCGCCCGCTCCTGACCCGGATCCGGACCCGCTCCCCGTGGCTCCAGTTCCCATACCCGACCCCGACGGGCCCGGCCCCGACTTGCTGCCGCAGGTCGATCCACCTTTTCGATATTAGATTTGGCCTGCGGGTTGTGAAATGAACTGTCGCGGTCGATAAGCCGGGAGGGTGGCGCAGCTGCGGCGGCCGGCAGGACTACTGCCGGCGCCGCACCCGGTAATGTGTTCGTGACTTACGCTAATGCCGCGACGTGCTCTTCTTCGAGCTCGGTGATGCGCTTCGCCAGCACTTCTTCGAGATGCACCAGAGCCTTCGAGAATCCGGCGATACCTTCAGAGAGCTTGTCGGTGGCCATGCGGTCGGCAGCGTGCATCTTGTCGAACGTAGCGCGGTCCATCGGGATGCGCTTGATGTCCAGCGACTTCGCCTTCTCCGGGTCGAGCTTGCGTTCGAGGACACCATTGCCCTTTTCGAGCTCGTCGAGCAGCGCGGGCGAAATCGTCAACAGATCGCAGCCGGCCAGTTCTGTGATTTCACCGATATTGCGGAAGCTCGCGCCCATCACCTCGGTCTTGAAACCGAACTTCTTGTAATAGTTATAAATCGTACGCACGGAAAGCACGCCCGGATCTTCGGCCGGAGCGTAGTTCTTGCCGGTGTCCTTCTTGTACCAGTCGAGAATACGCCCCACGAACGGTGAGATCAGCGTGATGCCGGCTTCGCCGCAGGCAATCGCCTGGTGAAGACCGAACATGAGCGTCAGGTTGCAGTGGATGCCTTCCTTCTCGAGAATTTCGCCGGCCTTGATACCTTCCCAGGTGGCTGCAATCTTGACGAGAATGCGCTGCCGCGATATGCCGGCCGATTCGTACTGCGCGATGATCTCGCGGCCCTTCTTTACGCTGGCGTCGGTGTCATAGGACAGGCGCGCATCGACTTCGGTGGAAACGCGCTTCGGGACAATCTGCAGTATCCGTTTGCCGAACTCCACAGCGAGATGATCAAAAGCGAGCGCAGCCACCTGTTCCGGCGACGCGCTGTCGCCGAGTTGCTTGCGCGCGTCGCGCAGCGTCCCGTCGACGATCGGCTGATATTTCGGCATCTCGGCGGCCGCTGTAATCAGCGAAGGGTTGGTCGTCGCGTCGCGCGGCGTGAAGTGCTCGATCGACTGAATATCACCGGTGTCGCAGACGACCACGGTCATTGTCTTAAGTTGGTCAAGAAGGGTTGGCATGCTTTAAAATCTCCTGGGAAGTCCCTATAGATGATCGCTCATATTCGGCCCCGATGCCACTGGGGTCGCCGAATCTTCACAGTACAATAATCCGGCGGGTATTGACATGCCGAAAGGGACGCCCCCTTGATCCCGGGCTCCGAACGCCTGATCCACCTCCATCCGGTCGCTTTTCGGGGTTAGTACCGCAGACTCGGTTTCGCCGCCCGCGGCACTGGCAGGCCGTTCTTTGATACAGTCGCAGGTCGGTACCGAACCGCGCGCGTAAGCAAGCGGCACCGGGAATCCCGGGCGCGACCGGAGGTTGATATACATAACCTGATGACGTTCGGACTGATTGTCGGCAACCGCGGCTTCTTCCCTGACCACCTTGCGAAATCCGGCCGCGAGGAAATGATCGCAGTCCTCGAAAAGGCCGGGCACACCGTGATCGCCCTTAGCCCCGAAGACACTAAATACGGCGCCGTCGAAACGCACAGCGACGCCAAAAAGTGCGGCGATTTGTTCCGCGCCCATCGCGATTCCATCGACGGCGTCATCGTCACCCTGCCGAACTTCGGAGACGAAAAGGCGATCGCCGACACCCTGCGCCGCGCCGAACTCAACGTTCCCGTGCTGATCCACGCGTTCCCTGACGCGCGCGATCAGATGACCATCGCGCATCGCCGCGACAGCTTCTGCGGAAAAATGTCGGCGTGTAACAATCTGCAGCAGTTCCGCATTCCCTATTCGCTCACGACCCTGCACACCGAGTCGCCGCGCTCAGAGACTTTCGAAAAGGACCTGGCGTGGTTCGCCGCGGTCTGCCGCGTCACCAACGGCATGCGGCGCCTCCGCATCGGCGCCATCGGGGCGCGCCCCACCGCGTTCAACACGGTCCGTTACAGCGAGAAAATTCTCGAGGCCAACGGCATCACGGTCGACCCCATCGATCTCTCTGAAATCTTCGGCCGCATCGAGCGCATGAAGGACGCCGATCCCGCCGTCGAGGACAAGCTGAAGGCGATTCAGAGCTACGTCTCGACCGAAGGCATCCCCCCGTCCGCGCTGCTGAAGATGGCAAAGCTGGGCGCGGTAGTTTCCCAGTGGATGAACGCCAACGATCTGGCCATCAGCGCTGTGCAGTGCTGGACTTCGATGGAAGAATACTTCGGCGTGGTCCCCTGCACCGTGATGAGCATGATGAGCAACGACCTGCTCTCGAGTGCCTGCGAGGTCGATATCGCCGGCGTGCTCGGCATGCACGCGCTGCGTCTCGCGTCCGAAACGCCGAGCGCCCTGCTTGACTGGAACAACAACTACGGCGAGCATCCCGACAAAGCCGTCTGTTTCCACTGCAGCAATCTGCCGAAGCACTTCTTCGAATCCGTGCGCATGGATTTCCAGGAGATCATCGCCGGCACGGTCGGCAAAGCCAATACGTTCGGCACGTGTGTGGGCCGCGTCAAAGCGGGGGCGATGAGCTACGCGCGCTTCTCCACCGACGATATGACCGGGCGTATTCGCGGCTACGTTGGCGAGGGTGCATTTACGTCCGATCCGCTCGAAACATTCGGCGGCGCCGGAGTCGTGGAGATTCCGCGCATGCAGTCGCTGCTGCGTTACATCTGCGAGAACGGGTTCGAGCACCACGTGGCGGCGAACTTCTCACAGACGGCCGCGGCCGTGCACGAAGCCGCCACGAAATACCTTGGATGGCAGGTATATTGGCACCAATGAGAACGCTGCTGCCCATTCTTTTTCTGCTGAGCACCGCAACTATGAATGCTGCTGTCAAGAGCGAACCCTGGGGACGGACGCCGGATGGCCGGCCCATCGAACTGTACACGCTGCGCAACACCAAAGGCATGGAGGTCACGGTCACCACGTGGGGCGCGCATGTGGTGACCATCAAAGTGCCGGACCGGACCGGGAAGATCGACGACGTAATTCTCGGCTTTGAGAACCTGGACGGCTACCTGAAATCGCCGCCCAATCCATATTTCGGCGCCACCGTCGGCCGTTACGGCAACCGCATCGCGGGCGGCAAGTTCTCTCTGAACGGCTTGACGTACACGCTGGCAAAGAACAATGGTGAAAACTCACTGCACGGCGGCACGGTCGGCTTCGACAAGAAGGTCTGGACGGCATCTCCGCACAACAACGACGGCGTTCTGATGACGTATCTCAGCCCGAACGGCGAGGAAGGTTATCCGGGCAACCTGGCGGTCAGCGTGACCTTCACCGTCACCGAAAACAATGAGCTTCGCATCCAGTATTCGGGCACCACCGACAAAGATACAGTGATCAATCTCACGAATCACGCTTACTTCAACCTCGCGGGACAGGGCGAAGGCGACATTCTCGGGCACATCGCCACCATCATTGCCGACCGCTTCACGCCCGTCGACGCCGGCCTGATCCCGACCGGCGAACTGAAGCCTGTCGACGGCACGCCTTTCGATTTCCGCAAACCAACCCGCATCGGTGAGCGCATTGACGCGAAGGACGACCAAATCGCGCGTGGCGGCGGTTATGACCACAACTACGTGCTGAATAAGAACGGTTCAGGTGTACAACTGGCCGCGCGAGTGGTCGACCAGAAAACCGGGCGCGTGCTGGAGGTCCTCACCACAGAGCCGGGAGTGCAGTTTTACACGGCCAACTTCCTCGATGGCTCGCTGAAAGGCCCGGGCGGCAAAGCATATACGAAGCGGTCGGCGTTCTGTCTGGAGACGCAGCATTTTCCCGATTCGCCCAACCACCCCGCGTTTCCGTCAACCACCCTCAAGGTCGGCGAGACTTATCGCAGCGAAACCGTTTATCGTTTCTCCGTTGACAATCGATGAAACTCGCAATCCCGGTTGGGAGCGCACCGACGAATTCCGCAAAGCGCTGAGCATCGCGGCGTTGCTCGCGGCTGCGAGTTCCGTCAGCCGGTCAGTTTGAAGTAGCCTTCTCGTGCCGGGTCTCCAGTTCATTAACTACTTGCTGCGTATTCGGCACATTCCGCGCGATGGTCTGAACCTGTTGCCGCTGATTCTCGCTGTCGACGGTGCCCGTGAGAGTCACCACGCCGTTCTTTACCGAATGATGGATTCCGCTGCGATATCCGCCTGACAGCAGTGCCGCGTCGAGATTGCTGTCGATGCCCTTGTCGAGATCGGAATAGAGAGTCTTGGTCGTACTGGCATCGTTGGGAGGCACCACCGCGATCTCATTGGCCACCACCTGATCCCCGGCTGCCGCCTGCGCCAGTTGCTGCGCCTGCACCTTCTGCGGATCGGCGGGCACCGTTCCGCCCAGCGTCACGACTCCCTTCTCGCGATCCTGCTTCACCGAGACATCCTTCAGCCCTGCCTGTTTCAACGACGCCCGGACGTTATCCGCCACAGCCGGAGCTTTCGCCTCCGTCGAGCAACCGATCAGCAGCCCCGCGCCGAGCAGCGCCGCTCCAAATACAACTCTGCACATGATCCACCTCCGTGGAACGAAAGGCACGCGGAATGCCGCAGTGCGTTCTGTTACATGCGGAATTTCTTCTATCGGGAAGTCAGCTTCCGCATCAGTTCGATAGTCGACTTCGGCGCTTCGAAATCGGCCTCTTCCACCGGCGTGCGTCCAAAATTGTCTTTCGCGTTGAGGTCTGCGCCGTGGTCGACAAGGTATTGCACCATGTCGTTCGCGCCCGCCTTTATCGCCGCGTGCAGCGCGGTGGGTCTGCCTTTCGGCGCCTGGTTCACGTCGAGTCCGAGCGAAACCGCGAGTTGCACCGCGTCCAGCTTCTTGCTCGATGCCGCGAGCAGCACCGCGCCCGCGCCATCGGTTGAAACGGCTTTCGGATCGCCACCCAGCGCGATCAGCTCTTTCATCATCGTGGCATTGCCGGTTTCCGCCG
>Ga0182030_10017790_pt1 | contig 13683 bp, 8 predicted proteins | sample 812S3MmetaG_FD_121299 | JGI IMG/M metagenome (GOLD analysis project Ga0182030, IMG submission 121299) | Permafrost microbial communities from Stordalen Mire, Sweden - 812S3M metaG (Illumina Assembly) | ecosystem: Environmental > Terrestrial > Soil > Wetlands > Permafrost | place: Sweden... | reverse complement strand
TCATCCCTTTTATAGAATGTTACCGTTACATCAACGCCTTTGTTGATTGCCAACATACCAGTAAGGATAGAAACATCCTCTGTTGACTCCACTTCAAGCTGAATGGAACCGCCCATAACAGCTGATGAAGGACGGCCCTTAGGGTCCACGTCCCTTCTCATTGAATAACTGCAATGAAGAACATCATAGTCCTTATTGAAGATGTGTAAATTAGCTCTTTCTGCCATAGTTGTTTGTTTGTTTGTTTGTTAATAAAAAAATTATTTAGCTTCTGTTTTTGTGTCCCATTGTGTTCCGCCATCCCCTTTCATTCCGTCCAACTTGAGTACAAAACTTTTAGCGGGGAAGTATGGTGTGATATTAATGTCGAGATAAATCCTGTCTTTTTGATTTTCGTCTCTTTCAAAACGGGCGATATTAAATTTTTCGATCAAACTGCTGGTAGTAGGCCCCTGTACACTATCCAGGAATTTTATCATTTGCGAGCGCAGGTCATTTTCGGTACGGCTGGACCAGTTTTCAAAGGCACGGCGGTTAAGGAAGTCAATCAATACTTTATTGATGTAATCAAAAACACGTACTACCGAATAAGTCTGCAATCCGAGATTATCCCCGTTAAAAAGCGTTTTGGCAGAGAATGCCATTACCTTAGAATATTCGTTAACCATTGGGATAACGCCTATTTTATCCAACATGGATATTTCGGATTTTTTCAGGTCGAAACGAACGCCGTCAACTTCATTTAGGCTACCGAATGTTTTACCGGCAGCTACCTGTGCTGTTGGCGTTGCGTACATCTTACCAGCTAAAGAAGCGGAAGGCGGTACCATCAGATCATCTTCTTCGCCTAATTCGGTGCTCTTGGCGCGGCCAACAACCCAGTTACAGGTCATCATCACGTTAGCCTTAAACACATCGCCGCCTGAAAAATTAGCCTCGGTAAACATATCTACCACATCATCTGCTTTATCTGTTTCCAGGAAGTCAGTTACCATCATGACTTTATTTTTATGTGCCATTCTCGCCCATTTTTCAACTACCTTATTAGAGCCGAGATAACCAGGCACACACATAAGGGAGTAATTATTTCTAAGATCAAGACGGTCATAATTCTGGCTTAATTCATTGCTTATATACTCTATAAACCGAGGATTATCCAAATCCTTTAGTGCATCAAGGGGAGCGTTTACAAAGGTTACATTTTTCACCTTGTCTGATTGTGTATTAGCAAAAAACAGGGAAACTGACCTGTAAGACACTTCCAACTCATGCGTGGCGTCAAGCGCCTTCTTTAAGTTTTTCTTTAGCGTAGTGCTTGCCTGTTCAGTTTTACTGTTACATTTTTCAACCATTTCGTTGATGTCCTGCGACTCTGTAATTAGATTCATCCAAAGCAATAGCTTCTTTTTCAAATCTTCTCTTTCCTTTTTTTTCCCGGCTTCTGAAAGGAAAATGTTTTTTCTTGCTTTTCTTTCCGGATTAAGGCTGGCAACGCCATCAATCCCTGCTTCTAAAAAATCAAAACCACCAAATTTGCCCAGTTTCGCCAAGCTTTGTTCCATGGTTTGCACCGGGTTGGCAAGTTTTTCAGGCATTTGATATTCCGCGGTCTGCGGGGCTTGTTGTAGTTCAGTATCTGGCATAATTCGTGTATTTTAAAATAATTTAATAAAAGATTAGAGTCTTATTTATTATTGTCCAACTCCTGTATCATTGCATGTAAAGCATCAACAAAGGCTGCTTTTGTTTCAGGGTTATCTAAAACACTTTTCATGGCCTTATTAGTTTTCAACTGCTTCATTATTTTTTGATATTGATCTTGCTGGATATTCAAATCGGACAAGAACTTGCTTTGGTTGGTCATGTTTTTTGCACCGAAGTCTCCCACGTTATTGAAGTGCAGGTCTTCATTTGCGGTAGCACCATCGGCGCTTTCAAACTCCACGCTTACCTGGGGTTTGAAATGTTCAAACACCTGATCAGTCGAAGTCAGGTTATATACAGCTTCAGGTTTTGAAGGATCCTCGTCTGTAAGTTTTTGAACGAACATGGTTCTGTTTTGAGCAATGTCAGCGATTGCTTCTGAGGCGGTTTGTTCTACTGCGTTCCCACCAACGTCATAGTTGTACATAAAAGAAGATTTAGTTTATTGTAAATATATAAAACAAAATTAAAAAAAGAAACTTTTTTAAAATTATTTTTCGATTAAAAAAGATATTTCATTTGCATCATCCAACGTCACTTTAATTTTTTCACAAAAAAAGAAACTTTTTTAAAATTATTTTTCGATTAAAAAAGATATTTCATTTGCCTCATCCAACGCCACTTTAATTTTTTCACCTTTGTTCACCTGGTTTGTAACTATAAGTTTGGATATAGGCCTCCTTAAGTAGGTCCTAATTACGCCGGATATCTGGCGAGCACCATATTTTGGCGTAAACCCTGTAAGTGCTATTTTCAATTTAGCTTCATCGGTTACATCAAGACTTATATTTTGTTTATCAAGGCTTTCCAGCAAACTTTTCATTTGTATTTCAAGTATCTTCACTACATTTTTTTCATCAATTGGTGCAAATGGAATGATCTCTGTGAGCCGCGCCAGAAATTCAGGCCTAAAGTACTTAGTCATTATTTCCATTAACTGGGAAGACTTTGGCATTATGCCTTTACTAAATTGTTCTACAATCCATTCGCTACCGATATTTGAAGTAAAAATGATCAGTGAGTTGGAAAAATCACCCTCTTTTCCCAGCCTGTCATGCATTTTTCCTTCATCTAATATCTGGAGGAAAATATCAAATACGGATGGGTGCGCTTTTTCTATTTCATCAAATAATACCACAGAGTAAGGCTGCTGCCTTATTTTGTTGACCAGCATGCCTCCTTCTTCATATCCTACATAGCCGGGAGGTGCACCATAAAGAAGTGCAGCTGAATGCTCTTCTTTAAATTCTGACATGTCGAAGCGTATCATTGCTTTTTCGTCATTAAACAAGAAATCAGCAATAGCCTTAGTTATTTCCGTTTTGCCTGTGCCTGTGGGGCCTAACAAAAAGAATGAACCTATTGGCTGGCCTGGCTTATTAAGACCACTTCTCGACTCTACTATTGCATCGCTGAGCGCTTTAACGGCCTGATCCTGCCCTACGACCCTGCGCTTGATGATGCTTTCCATATCCATCAGTTTCTGCTGCTCTTTCGCCTGTATCTTTCCCATTGGGATACCGGTCTTGTAGGCAACTATAGCGGCAAGCTCCTGCTGGCCTACTGCATCCTTTTTGTCCTTTGCAAATTCTTTGAGCGCATTTAAGCTTACCGAAATATAATTCTCTATCTCAGCAGACGTTTCAATTTTTTCTACGTCAATAGCGTCAGTTAACCGTCCAAATAATACGGGGCTTAACTGATTTTTCAGCGACCTGTGAAACCACTTATATGCGGCCAATTTTTCCAACTCCAGCGCTTCTTTATCATTTACTAAAACATCAAAACCCGTTGTCAATTCATCTAACTCTATTTCTGATGTATCATTCATCATTTTTATAGCAGCCATTGTCCTGTCCAGCAGGTCGACTGCAGAATCCGGCAATCTGCGGTCTTTGATGTATCTTTTGGCAAGGCGCACACATTCCGACAGCACGTCCTTATCTACTTTAAGACTGTGATGGGCTTCAAAGGCCGGGCATAATTTCTCCAGCATTTTAGAAGAAGTGATCAGATCTGGTTCATCCACTTTAATAATTTCGAATCGGCGGCTAAAGGCTTGTTCTGGTTCTATAATCTTACGATATTCATCCAGCGTTGTTGCGCCAATAACAGTAAGCTCTCCTCTTGCTAATTCAGGTTTGAGCAAATTAGCTACACCTGCACCCGCAGAACCCTTTGGATCTAGAATGGTATGGATCTCATCAATAAAAAGTATTGCTTTATTCTGTTGCTTTATCTCCCGGATAATACTCTTTAATCTTTCCTCTACCTCACCCTTGTATGATGCACCTGCGAATAACGCACCGAGGTCCAATTCGAACAAAGAAGAATCTTTGAGGTGTTCCGGTACTTTATTTTCTGTAATGCTTAATGCAAAGCCGTCAACTAACGCGGTCTTCCCTACGCCGGGGTCTCCAGTGATCATTACATTTGGCTTTGTACGACGGCCTAATATCTCCAGCATCATTCTCGTTTCCCGGTCCCTGCCTATTATAGGATCTATCTTACCTTCCTTAGCTAATGAGATTTTATCAATGCAATATTTCAACAGGGCATTTCCACTTTTTGGCGCCTGGCCCTGGCCATCATTGCCGGAACTGCTCACTCCTACGGCCTGCTTTATGGAGCTGTCGTTTAAATAGGTGTCAAGTATTTCCTTTTCCCTAAGTGGAAAAGATTTCAGCTGATCAGCCGGAAATCCGATATTAGGTTTTACGAGAGCTGCTATTACGCAAATGGGTGTAATATCATCGAGCCCTAATTTCAACCGGATATTGTCCGCTTCTTCAAATACGGTGGCCACTTTATCATCAGCGCTGATACTCTCATTAATCTTGCCAGTTTTGGGATATTCCTCAATTTTTATTTCCGCCCATTCAGACATGTAATTAATGTCTTTGCCTAAAGTCTGCAGAAAGGTATGTAGGCCAGATTCTTTGTGCAATAGCCCTACCAATAAATGAGGCAAAGAAAATTTTTCATTTTTGTTTTCTTTCGCAACGGATTGTGCTATCTGTATTGCTGTCTTAAGGGAATCACTAAAAGAAAGATTTACCATAATATATGAATTAATTATTTGTGATGAAGCTACCTGTTATATATCAAATCTCCGGGTGTTTTTGACAGCATGCTGTTAATAATCAGCCAACAACAACTTATAGAGGAGAACAAAATTATAAAAATAGTCAAGTAAGTATTAAAATCAAATATTTTGAAATAATTAACTTTCTCCATATGCATACTGCTGGTGAGTATGCCATCTAAAAAAACACCTGAAATACAGGCTAATAAAAAGCTAATAACCAATGCACTAGTAACAAATAACAGTATAATGTAGAAGTAAATATTCCTCGCTTCTTTGTTAGTAAGCCCAATCGCTTTAAAGGTACCGATATTCATTTTCACTTTTGATAAATGCGTTTTCAGGAGGTTTAAAATAAACAGGCAAACAGCGAAAGCGCTAAAAAAAATCAAAAGGAAAGAAATAATGTAAGTGATGTGGCTTAGAAAATCAAAGTTCTCTTTTTCAGCTACTTTGGTGGTATCAATTTCTATTTTTACTTTATCGTTTTGATTATTCGCTATGGTGGAAAAATTATCTGCAAAATCCCTTACACGGTCCAGTTTGGTGAAATAAACCGACATAACATCATAATCAATATTATCGAGCTCTACAGTCGGCGGTTCATAATAGTATATTCTTTGCAAATCAGGAGCATATTCTTTTATACTTGCATCACTTAGTATTGCAGCATAAAAAGCTTCCGACAATTTGTAATCGGGCAATACAGGGCTGAAAGTAACATCAAAATCGTATCCACCTACGTATGATTGTGTATCGGCCGTAGTATTGATAGCTGGGTTGTATGGTTTCATTTGCTCATTAGCGGAAATAATTTTATTGAGTTTCCTTTCAAGGTCCCCTTTGTTTTTACTATCCTGCGGAGCATAAAAAATGTGGATATCTTTCGTATTTTTTTCAATATCAAAAATGTTACTCCTGTCTGACACAAAGGAATTCATAAAGCCTACAGGGAAAATAATGTTATAAGTGCCGGGCAATTCCTTAACCACAGCTCTTATCTGGATAGGTATTTTTATGTCCCTTTGACCAAAAGGCTGGGTAGAATCTGCGGTTGAAGTTCGTAAGTACAAATATTTAGCATCTTTTTTGTAGTTGAGATCTTCCAGTATTTTTTCGGTAACAATAACAGAAGGCTCAGATTGCTTCTTGAAACCAGACTTGATTCCATAAACAATATTTTTGTCAGTTAAGACATATTCACTTAATAATTTAGCATCGCCTGCTACGTCAATCGTTCGACCGTTAATATTTCTGAACTCCCCCGTCTTATCATTCGCATCCATGGAATTTGGCCGCCACACATAAGTTCCATATTCTTTGTACAAACTGGTATTACCCAAAAAATATTTTTGCTTTGTCTCATTATCAGACAATTTCTTCTGGAGTTCCCGAAGCTTTTTGCCCTCGGCATTTTCCCAGGGTATCCTGATGGTGAGCCAGTTAACAAAAGTGCTGTTCATTTTTATTTTCAGATAATGCAAACTTCCGTTACCGAAACCTATGGCTAAAAAAGTAAAAAACAATATAAACGTGAGGATAAACAAGTTCATAAAGTTTTTTCCTAACAGAGTTTTACCCTCTTTTTTAAAAAACAATGACCGGTAGGTGTTTTTTATGTTGACGGATCCCTTTAATTGCTGCGGTGCATTTTGTTCAGTATCCCTATTGTATAACGACCGTATTTTTTGCCGTGTTTTCTGTTCTGTTTCAGGATTATTGAGCCAGTTGTCTCGATAAAAAATATTGTCTTCTTTTATTTCCCCAAAACCCTTTGCCGGGTCTTTTGAAATAATTATGATCTGGTCTGCGTGCCTGAGGGCGAGGTTGATGTCATGAGATACTATGACCGCAGAAATGCCACTGCTGATATTTTCCCTGATTATTTCAAATAGCTCATTGGCATTGGCTTCATCAAGGTTGCCTGTAGGTTCGTCGCAAAACAGAACGGAGGCATTTGTATTCAGTGCTCTTACAAAAGATAAGCGTTGCCTTTGGCCACCGGAGAGATTTACTGCAAGGGTTTCCAGGTTTACATCATCTTCTGTTAGCTTTATCCTTTCCATAAGCTGTTTTGTGCGAGACAAAACAGCCTGCTGATCAACATTTTCTTTTATCATGCCTGAAAGGCAAACATTCTCATAAGCAGTGAAATTTTCCATCAGGTTGGTGTTCTGGAAAATAAAACTGTAATGCTTCTTTCTTATTTCATTTAGCTGGGTTTGGTCGTTCTTTTTCCATAGAGAAGCTATATTGACCGGGGTTGGGCTACCGGAGGGGAATAAGTTAATAACACCATTGTAGATGGTATTATTCATTAAGCCGAGCGTTTCCAGCAAAGTGCTTTTGCCACATCCCGAAGCTCCCAGGATAAACACGATCTTACCGCGCTCAATGTTTAACTTATCAATATGCAACACCTTATCGGCCGCTGATAAAGAATAAGAACAATCAAGTTGTTCAATTGAAAACAGGTATTGGGCATCCATTAAATAAGGTGTGTATTTCTGCTGAATTCAGGTTAAACTATCATTGTTCATTGCCGTTGAGTAAATTATCAGGTAACCAATAAAAGCTTTCATCGCCCTGTTTAAATATATAATATTGATCAGTCCTCACTTTACGTAGTTTGTTTTCAACTGCTTCAAAATTTTTTGCCAGACTCTTGACATCATCATCAGAAACTTTCCGTGAATCTTTGTAATCAGCAATGCTGTGTTTAGTCAATAAAGGATTAGTTGATTTAAAGCCGGTAATGAGCTGCTGCAGATCATCCGGATTCATTTTTGTAATTTCCTCCTTTGCCCTTTTATCCCCAATATAGGTAGCAACGATCTGATTCATGGCATCGCATAAAGCATTCCTCAACTCGCTTGATGTCGCACTACTGATTGAAAGGTTTCTATATGCGCTCTCCAATTGTTCATATTCTTCAACACTTGCAAAAATGACCAAGGAGAATATAGGGTACTTTAATTTATCAACGGTTGTAGTTGTATACCCGGTAATAAAAAACTGGTAACCTCCCTCTATGTATTTATTGATCACATCTTTGCTCGTAGCCCCATTTTCACCAAGGGCATTGAAATACCTTAATAAGGTCGGATTTAATTTTATTTCTTCCTTCGTATTCCCCACCCCATTTAGCGAAGCACTGAATTTCTCCAGATTACGGTCAATGATGTTGTCAATAGTATCCATTGTCTTATTGATAACAACCGGAAGGTCTTCCTGCCTCATTGACTGCTGGATGCGGGGATAAATAATAGCGCCAAGTAAGGGAGAGGAATTAGGATAATCAAGGAAATCCCGGGTATCCCCATTATTCCCAACAGGTTGTTCGTTCCAGGTGCCCCAACTGCTTGCATTTAATTGTAGTGATTTTTCGGGGTTGTCTTTTTTGATTTGCTCACCTACCGCAGTATTCCCTGCCTTAATAATTCTATTTAATTGCGTCTTAAAGTCTGCAAAGCTTTGCGGGGTACTGTGAAATAACTGGTAAGCAATGATGCCCACTTTGCCAGCAGCCACCATACCTGCCAACTTGGCTTCCACATCAGCGTTCTTATTATCACCAGGCCCTCCAATGAGAATAATAACATTATTTTGGTTGTCTGTCTGATCGGCAAACATTCTTAAACCTTTTTCAAGGCCGGCATACATAGCCTCTGTACCAGAGTTATCAGTGCTGCATCCGGCTACTTTTGATTGTGCATCCAGGAAATCACTAACATCGCTCCAGTTTTTAGAAAAGCTGTTCATGCCACTGGCAGACAGATCACCTGACGAGCAATCTTTGTCCTTTCCATTTCTATATACGACCGCAGCATACTGGATGTGATTATGGTAATCGGAGCTCATCCTATTCCCATTAGTCGCAATATCACGTATCCCTTGCTTTATACCTGGGAAAGAGGGCAGTATAGCCTGGCTGCCATCAATTACGAAAACAAGGTTAATGGTACGAATCTTTTCTCTAAGCTGACCCTGCCTGGCATCTAAGGCTGCCTTGTCGTTAGCATCCTGTATTTTTTCTCCGTTTTGTTCCAGTACATCCGTTACGTTGCCGGTAATAATTATACCGTTAGGATCCTTATTTATTACAGGCATTCTTTTTACATCAGCTAGTACCTTGTGATCATAAGGATCATGATCCCATACAGCCGTCGGATTTCCGGTTTTGCCTGACCATGCGTTAACATCATCATGGTTGACAAATAAACTTGCTTTGATATTATTTTTTTCACGCTCTATAATAGCATCATCACTGGCATTGGGCCAAATACAGATACTATAACGCCATACCTGAACTATGCCTGTATCTATCCAGCCAAGAATGGAGCTTGATGGATCAACTCCTCCGGGAGATTTGCCAATCAATGCTTTTTTGTTCTCGTATTTATAAACGTATAAAAACTGGAACATTTTTACGGCATTCTCATTTACTTTTGGATTATCGGGGCTATTATAAATATATACAGTACCTCCCTTCTTTATGTATTTTTCAGGGCTTCTGAATGCCTCTGCATTCTTCAGCACGGGGAGTGCCTTAATCGAAAATCTGTAATCGTTCACTAATGAATGCGACCAGAGCAATACTTTGTCTTTGGGAACCCATCCGTAATCATGATCGTCAAAACCAGCCTTCACTTCATGGGCTGACCTGTTTTTTTTTCCAAGTTGAGTGGCGTTCCAATCTTGTTTAAAAATGTGCAGAAAATTATCCTTTTCGTCTATAACGTAAAAAACGTCCATAAAATTTAAAGACTTAACCTTCTGGCTACCCAGGTCAGCCGTAACGTAGGTAGGGTTATCATCCCTGTCTGAATACACTAACCAAGTACTCGTTGTAGGACGGTCCTGACTGCTTTTCAGAATTTCCTGACCTTCACGAGGTAATTCGTATTCGTCAGGACGATTAAAAAGAACTTTCCCTTCGGTTTGTGCATCTGCATAAGAAAAACAGGAGCATAAAAAAAACAGGATGGTATTTCTTAATTTTATTCTCATTATATCCGGGTATTATTTACTGATAAAATTATACTTGATGTTTGAAGCAAATCCTTTGTCATTCATAACAATTTTTTGCCGTAAAACTTTTTCCTTATTCCCTCCTTCAGTGGGATAATAAACATTAACGGTAATATTGCTTTCAGGGCATTGGGTAACATACTCTAATTCTTTAGGAAAAAAATTGAGCAGGTATCCGGGATAGTCATTGATCAATTCCTGGTTCAAATAGTAATTGGTAACATAAAAATCCAAAACAATGCTTCCAAATCCCAATAATTTATCCTGGTATAATATCTTCCTGATTGACTTTTTATCTTCAAGAGATGAGGGGTACTTACTTTTTGCTTCCGTCAACTTGTTAACGTATGTTTCAAACCGGTCAGGGCTGCTGGAATAATATGGTTTGTCGCCATTACTAATATACAACAGGTGGCTGATATTCTTATCTTTTTTATTCACAGAATCGAGCGTTTTTGTAAAAATATAGTTCATCATACTTACAGGCAGCCCGCTGCTTGACCCTCCCCTTTCACTGTTATCTATGTAGATAAGGTGTAATTGCTTTCCTGAAGTTTGCGCGTCAGCGTTGCAAAATAAATTAAGGCAAAGTATATTGCTGATCAAAAAAAAGCGGCCGATTTTTTTCATAAATATCATTTTTGAGTTACAGCTACATTTCCTATACAATTATCGGGAGTCAAAATAACTTTTACACTGATTATATTAGTACCCTTTTTCAAGATCAACTGGCTGCAATACGAATTAATATCCTTTGGCTGGCCCGAATTTATGACCACATTAATTTGCTGGTTGCCGCAAAAATATTTCTGTATCATCGTGGCGTATGAAGGCGGCATGTCTCCGTCATACTTAGGATCTGTTATCTCCAAAAAGGTTTTCTTTAAGTCAGCCTCAATTTCACCGGTAGGCTTTGGGGACGGTGGTTTCACCCCGGGAGGAAGGGGTTTGTTTTTCACAACTACTTCTACATATTTGTCACCTTGCGAATTGTCGGCCATCACGACATGCAGGTGTATCCTTGTTGTGCCGGGACTCAAAAAGCCGTAAGTCACTTTTTTTGTAGTATCTGTTTGCCCTGTTTCATCCGAGCGCCACAAATATTTGCTGACATTCGGTGTATTACACATGTAGCTTATTTTCTCGCCCACTATAGCTGTAGTTGGGCCGTCAATTGCAAAATTAGTCGCAGGCATAACGTCCGGAATACGGGAACTCACATTGATGGTTATAGATGAATCAACTATTTTACCAAAGCTGCCATATACTTCTGCAATGATAGTGTATTTGCCAGACGACAAATAATGATGGGTGCCTGCATTTGTGATACCTTGCTCACCATCACCAAAGTCCCATTTCCACCTTACACCACCCTGAGTTTCATCTTTGAAAACAATGCTGTCTCCTTCTTTAATATCTCTGGGTGACACCGTAATAAATGCCTTGTGTACTTTATCACTACTCGAGCATTTTTTCAAAACAAGTAAAACCGACGCCAGTAATACGATACCCACAATAAGAAAAATCAACCTTTTATCCATAAAAATTTACTTTTCAAATGTTTGTTAAATAATAGCAATCTTCACACCTATATTTACCCCAAAACCGCTGGATGTTAAACCACTTAAAGAATTTAACATGGAGTTATAACTGCCGACCTTATTGGTAATTTCATAGCCGGCATTATGAGCTGTGTTACTGAATGTCTGCGACATATAATATACACCCAGGTCCAACAAAAATCCCTTTGAAATTTTATAGGTTAATGCAGGTTGGATCAAAAAACCAATAGAGCCTGATGCATAGGAAACACTACCTGTCGTGGCCGTTGGTGCCTTGGCAGCCCCTACATTATAACCCCGTGAAGCCATTGCATCGAGTTGCGTCGGCGAGTAGTATGGAGCTGCTATTAACCAGTCATTGACACCTGGAGGGGCTTGGTTATCAAAAGAAGCCTTCGGGCTCTCATTGTTACCAGTAAAGGCGTAATATGCACTATAATCGAATAATGCGTTAGTGGTATATGAATTGGTAATGCTCAAATTAAATAGCACTCCTGCGTCTGCAGCAAATCCCCATTTATCACTTAACCTGGCTTTGAATTTCAGTAAAATTGGGATATCTATATTCGTTATAGTTAATTGTTCTGATATAGCCTTAGCATTAATCACCTGCCTGTAGGTATTATTACTATTGCTATTTTCGATAGTATCAGTGGCCTGATATTCCACATGAAAATTATCCATTTGCATCGTGCCTTTTTGGCTAAAATACGCTATGCCTGCGCCTATGCCGATGTTTGCCTTCCGTCCAAAATAGTATTCTAACTGGCCGTCAAAACCAATGCTGCTTCCGCTGCTGAAGTGAGGTGCCGAATAAATAGTAGTAGTATTACCCGGTATACTATGATAATTTAGACTAGTAAAAGCAATTGCCGGAACAGACTGGCTCTCGGTGCCTGCCTTTAGGTCTAAGCTTACAAATAATTTGTGCTCTGTACTCTTAGCCTTTGTGGCGCGGGTATGAACCTGACTTGGCAATATCTCCTCATCGGAAGTTACCATACCTACTCTGCCGGAAATGTGCGGATCAACAATGATGATACTGTCTATCTTAACTGATGACATATCACCTGAAACCGCTAAGGTCATCATTATGGTAATATGATCTATTTCAACTAGCTTATTGTCTTTTCTAACTCCTGACATTTTCTTTTCCAGCACTACTCTTACCTTGTTCTCAGCCCCTAATGGTTTATAATCTATATCTGACTTAATCAGTTGTACACTTTTTAAGCCCATGGGATAACGGTCTGCAATCTCCTTACAATATTCTTTGACTGGAAGGCATGCCGCCTCATGAAAGGTAACCTCTGGCCTGAAAATTCTCGCGTCATAGTCAACCATGGCATTTTCACTGGTAAAGAGCCCAATGAACCTGCTAACAGAAGCCGGTGTTATCTTTGACTGGTCTACAGTGTTCAGGGTGGAATATTCTACATAATTATTGACCAGCTCATCTATTTTATTAAACAGCGACATATACTGGTCATTCGTCTGTGAAAATGTGTTCGCCGAAAAAAACAAGGCCGGTAAAAAAAAGAGTATTTTTTTCATGACAGTAAATTCAATTATTAAATGAACTTAATTTTTTACAAATCTTGAATCAGCCACTTTCACTCCATTAAGATAACAAACTAAGAAATAAACAGCAGGTTGCAATCCCGAAATATCTATTGCCGTTTGCACACTTTGTACAGGCACCATAAGCATCTCGCGGCCCATTACGTCCAATACCTGAACCGCTACATTGTTTTCAATATTATCAAACTGCACGTCAAGGTAACTGCCTGCCGGATTAGGATAAACCTTCATTTCCCCAAGACCACCATTATTTGTATTAGTATTTGAGCCCTTGTTATGGTCTGGCGCATGATAATATGATTTCTCGAAACAGCCGGTATTAATGTCAGTGGTCTTTACCCAATAAAGGGTATCAGGAGAAAGAGATGTACCATAATAATAGTTTTGATTCGTATCATTACCACCATTTAAAGTACCGTCAATCAAAGTTGCGGCAACATCATATCCCCATAAATAGGTTATTCCGGCCCTTTCATTTTGAAGACAAATCAAATTTGATTCAAAATTGATAACACTGTCCGGTTGGGCAGTTGAAGTAGCGTTAACAGTTACTGTAATGGAGGAACTCGTTTTGCTTGTACACCGAGTGGAACTGATAGAGTCTGTTAATGTAATTGTAGCGACAACGCCTGGCGTTGAAAAATTCACCAGGCAGTTGTTATGCGATGACGAATCCTGCGCCCAAATAATGGCATTCGTGGCAGTCCAATTATATGTTCC
>Ga0182030_10017789_pt1 | contig 13684 bp, 10 predicted proteins | sample 812S3MmetaG_FD_121299 | JGI IMG/M metagenome (GOLD analysis project Ga0182030, IMG submission 121299) | Permafrost microbial communities from Stordalen Mire, Sweden - 812S3M metaG (Illumina Assembly) | ecosystem: Environmental > Terrestrial > Soil > Wetlands > Permafrost | place: Sweden... | reverse complement strand
TTAGGGCGTACACTACACCCTCAAAGAATTAGATGAATCGGGGATTCACGGAAACCACTTCCCACGCAAGTCGCTGCATGAACGACACTTCACCTTCAATCACACTTTTGGGAGAGGAGCCCGTTTTCTGAAAGCCCCAGGTTGGCGACGGCGGAGGGTGACGGTTCTCCCGTCATCAGCCAAAACGTTCCATCTGCCTCCAGCCTGTAGCCAAAGGGAAATCTCTCCTCAATGTCTGTGTAGCCGCCGGGTGGCCGGGCCGGGCGTCTCTCTACCAGGCGAAGGTAGTCATCTGTGGGGACTTCGTTGTAAGGAAACCAGTCATATGTTCCACAGCGCGAGCACTTCAAGATGAGGAAGTACCTCTGCTTCTCGGGTCTCAGCACGCCACCCTTATCTTGAGCCAAAATGAGTAAGTCGCAGGTGTACCACTCAGTGAAGCGCACGTATTTGGTAAGGTCCATGGATTCCCCGAACCACTTGGTTTCGATGAATAGGGCGCGGTTGGAATCTGGAATCGAAAGTCCCGCCACCCTGAAATCGGGGGTGTACGAAAAGTGTTCTGGCCCCATATCGAATTTCAGGGGTTCATATTCCCATTGAAGTCCAAGACGATCAAACGTCTTCGCCCATTCGACCTCCGTCATAGATCGAAACTTCTCTTTGAACCGGAAGGTGAGGTTGCCGGCAGCATCCCGTTCCATGCCGTAGCCATGTGGGTACGTATCGCTTGTGAGAACATCTCCGAACTCTTCCCACTCCTCTTGCTGTTTCTTCTCAACCCAATTCTGATTCTTCCTCTCGGGCTTGAAGGGCTCGAAAGAGCGGACAAATGGCGTTTTGTAGGCGGTGGTCGGGTGTACCGGTACGATAGGTGGACTCGGCACACCGCGAGACTCGGTGCCCTTAGCTGATTCGGGTTTGGCGGGAGGCAGCAGTCCGCCCGACAATCCTCTCCTGGGCCTGCGCGGGTTCCGCTCACCCAAAGCGCGCTTAACGAAGTCCGGGTTGCAGAGCACGAGGAAAAGGAGAATGAGCCCAAGAATCGCGTGTAGCATTATCGCCCTGTGAATTCCATTTTCATACCAGAATATCTGATTAATGTCTAGCGTGGGGAGACCGCTCGGCAAACCGACGCCGTATTCTTGACTGCGGATTCCTCAAGAGGCCACGCTAAGCTAACTACCGACAAGATCATGTAATCGAGCCGACCTTGTGGGGGCACAAAATCAGCGCTCCGCCTTGGGTCTAGCTGGCGCTGTGGCAGGAGTGGAACGGGGCGTGGCTGGAGCAGCGTTCTTCGGATCCTGCAATGCGCGCAGAATCTCCCCCAGCGCGCGCACTTCATCCTGGCTGTGGCTGTCTGCCCCGCGCTGTTCACGTGAGATTTCATGGAGCACCTGAATCTCTTGCTGGAGGTGCGCCTCCGCAGCTTCGCCATGGCGGTAGTTGTAGTATATGGTTCCGGCCGCGATGATGACCGTGATGACGATTCCGGCAGCAGCGAGTCGAGTGGCCGTCTTCGCTTGCTCTCCGGACCGCACGGTTTCCGCGAGTGCGAGCCGCGATGTCTCTGCGAGGGACTGAGAGAGTTCTGCTTGATTTTGCGCTAGCCCGACTAAGTCTTTCGTGGTCTGCGTGAGTTCGGCTAGTTCCTTGTTGGTGTCGAAGATGGGGTTTCGAGGAGGTTCGAGGTATGGCAGTTCTGGCGGCGCAAAGTGGAAATCTTGCACTGGTAATGGGCGCAGATGCGCGAGTGCGTCACCGAGACTCGCCGACAGTTTCGCCGTGCGCTCAAACGATTTCTTGAGATCATCGCCGATGCCCAGTCCAGCCATCTCTCGCATGCGGGCTGCGGCCTTCAAGGCGCTGTCGGCGGCAGCGCCCCGCCCATCCATCTCTCGTGCGCGGGCTGCGGCCATCAAGGCGCTGGCGGCGCCCAGCCCATCCATCTCTCGTGCACGGACTGCGGCCATCAAGGTGCTTGCGGCGCCCAGCCCATCCAACTCTCGTGCACGGACTGCGGCCTTCAAAGCGCTGGCAGCGCCCAGCCCATGCAACTCTCGTGCACGGGCTACGGCCTTCAAAGCGCTGTCGGCGGCGCTCAGAACAGTTAGGTCTCGCATGCCGTCTGCGGCCTTTGAAAGGCTATCGGCAGCACCCAGGCTGTCTGGATCCCGCAGGCCGTCGGCGGCCTCAGAGAGGCTGTTGGCGGCACCCAGGCCTGATAGATCTCGCGGGCGCTCGGCGTTCGTCGAAGCTTCGTCGGGGGAATCTGAACCGAGGGGTGGTTCTGCCATGTTGCCTCCAAGCATAATCCCGAGCTTCACGTTTGCGCAACGTGGCTTTCAGCGCGATCCTCTGGCTGTCAAATTGGCTGTCAAACCAGTAGTGGAGAGGGTCAATTGAAGGGTAACTGCTTTAGAATGTGGTGCGCCCGGACAGAGTCGAACTGCCGACCTTCTGGTTCGTAGCCAGCCGCTCTATCCAGCTGAGCTACGGGCGCACATGGTGAAGGGCCAACTCCTTTAATGTACCTTCTCCCGATGCGTTATGCAACCAGCCCCTTCGCGTGCTTCGCCGTACCGCGCCCGCCCTCACTGCTCGCTGACCGTGAGCCGCCGGAAATCCAGCGTGCGGCGCATTTTGCCGTACTTCAGGATCAATTGCTCCGAGTCCACCGCCGCCTCTACGTACGGCCCGCCAAATAGCGGCCAGCCCGCGTAATCGAGCGCGGCGCCATTCACCCGCGGCGTCTCCCCGTAAGTCGCCTCCAGCATCTTGCCGCGTAACGAGCGGAAACGCACGCTCGGCGTCGGAGTCAGTTGCACCGCGAGCGGCAGCGCCAGAATCGCCCGGCGGAACGCGTCCATATCCTGATATTCCGACCGCGCCGCCACCTGCACCACCATCCCGTTCTTCAGGTAGGGGCTGAACAGCCGCCGGCCGCCTCCCTCGATCGCCTTCCAGGTGTACGGTTGCAGCGGACGGCAGGCGATCAAGGCGTCGCCGCCGCGCGCGAAAATCCACCCCGACGCGTCCTCGCTTACCTCCGCCAGGTCCTTGGAGAAGAATCCGTTGATATGCGGAAAACGTGTCTCCGCCGGGATGTCGTACAGCACGATCACCGAATCCTCGTCCTGGAAAATCTGCTCGTAGGGCGAGCCGCCCACCAGCTTGTCGGGCGAATCGTAACTCTTCTTGGAACTCACCACGTCGGCCAATCCCTGATCCGGCGGAAACGTGAAGTAAGTCTGCAATTCCCGCAGCGACGAATAGGGATGCACGGTGAAAAACGTATTGTGCACGCCGCGCGGGTCGGGCACGCTCCAGGTCACATCCCACGAGTGTTCCTGGATGGGTTGCAGCGTGCCGCCCTGGTCGGAGCCCACCGCGTACTCGCGCCGCACGTAAGTGGTCTTATACACCGGCCCGTGCAGCTCGTCGAAAAACCGCCAGCGGTTGCGCGTCCGCTTGCGTTCGTAGTGCGTGTACGGGTGCTCGCGGTCGGTGGCGATCCGTTGCAGAATCTCCGGCGGCTCGTAGGCGTGCCCCAGCAGAAAGCAGACCACGTAGTTGCCCGGCGGCTCCGTGGGACGCCCGAGTCCGAACAGCACCCAGCCGAAATCGCTCGAAACGTTCAACCATTTTTCCACCGCCGGACGGTCGTAGACCCGCGCGTGCGCGCCCACAAAAATGCCGTCCAGGTTCTCCGCCGCATAGTCGGCCGTCAGGTAATCCAGCATCATGGCGGCGCGCTGCTTCATCGCCGGATCTTTGGCCCACTCGGCCAGGTAGGACATGGAAAGGAAGTACAGGCCCATATAGTGCGGGCTGTCGTACTCGCCCTGCCCGCGCGTGGTGGTCAGCCGCACCCACGATTCGATCCACCCCGCCGCTTCGCGCATGTTTTCCGCGGACGATTTGCCGGTGTACCATTGGTCGCCATCCTGGTCCGGCCACAGTTGCGCCATCAGATAGAGCGACGTGTAGTACAGCAGCCAGTGGTTCTCCGTGTCGCCCCGGTAGGGCATATAGGTCTTGAACGAGCGGCGCAGCGCCTGCCGCGCGGAGTCCGAGAGCTGACCTTGATCCAGATACGCCACCGCCGTGATCGGGAACATCCAGAACATGTCCCCCGTCGGACCCGCCGCCAGCACCTCTTCCAGCCGGCGCGAGCACAGCGCGGCATCTTCATGCAGCTTGAGTTTGGCCGCGATATTCAGATACCCCAGCGGCCCGGCGGTCTTCGGGTGCGCGTAGGCGTCGATCACAAAACGTGCGCGCTCCTGGAACGCCGGACTCTGCGCATGTAGGGGGAGACACGCCAGCAGGAGCAAGAGTGGCATAAGGCTCTGCCTTGTGCACCAGCCGAGGTCAGGGCGATGTACCGCCCTTCTGCCATCCGATCGCAGCTCGCACGTGTGGGTGATTTCCCTTCTTCTCATGGCCGCTCCGGGACGAATTTCATGCGAAAGACCCGGCTGCCTTCGAGGCCGTCCCGTGTCCACGTCTTGCCATAATCCTGCGACACGTAGAGCGCCTCCTCGTGCACCCCTGCATAGATCCGGCCGGCCTTGGCGGGGTCGAAGGCCACGCTCCACACCGCGTTCGACGGCAGCCCCGCATTGCGCAATTGCCATGTCTTTCCCAAATCTTCGGAGATCGCCACGCCCACGCCCCAGCCCGCCACCGCGATGCGCTTTGCCGCCGTGGCGTCGAAAGCGATGTCAGAGAGATTGCGGCCCGCTCCCAAATTCCCGCCGCTTTCAAAGCTGACGCCGCAATCGCTGGACACGAACAGGCCGCCGCCCTGCGTGGCGGCCATCCAGTAGCACGCATCGTGCGGCGATTGCTCGATGCGCAGCACCTGGAACCCCGCCGCGCCGGCGAGTCGCCACCGCTTCCCCCCATCCTCGCTGCGGAAGATCCCTTCTTCGTTGCCCGCCACCAGCACTCCGCTCTGGCGCGAATCCACGCGGATCGCCTGCGTGTATTTCCGGTGCAGTCCGGCGCTCGCGTCCTGCCATGTGGCTCCGCCGTCCCGGCTGCATCGAATGCCCGCCGTGTGGCTGAAATAGATGACGCCGGGAGCATGACGGTCCACTGAAACATCCAGCAGTTCGGTGACGTCGCTGCCGGTCAGGATCTTCCATCGCTCGCCGCGCTCGCGCACGCGAATCAGCCCGTTGCCCGCCGCCACGTACAGCGTGTCGGGGTCGGCCGGATCGTAATCCAGCGCGCTGATAAAGGGATGATTGAAGCCGGCGTGCCGCCATTCTCCGGCCGCCGTTTTCAAGAAAATGCCGCTGGGCGGAAGCTTGGCGCCCACCACGTAATCCTTCGATGTCACCATGCACGTGTAGAGCGTATACTGGCCCCACGCGGGAAGCGGCAGCATTGCCAGCAGGAACAGCCATCGCATGACGGAACGCAGCCAATCGTAGCCGCGACCGTCAGGGAGCGGTGTTTTCAGCATGCTACACCACCGCTTCCAGGAGTTCACCCTTTTCCAGGTGATACGTCCGCGTCGCGTACTGTGCCGCGTGCGGATCGTGCGTCACCATCACCACCGTCTTGCCGAAATCCCGATTCAATTTCGACAGGACGCTCAGCACTTCCTGCGCCGACGCCGCATCCAGGTTCCCCGTGGGTTCGTCGGCCAGGATCAGCGCCGGGTCCGTCACAATGGCGCGCGCTATCGCCACGCGCTGCTCCTGCCCGCCCGAAAGCTGCCGCGGAAAGTGGCCCATGCGGTCGCCCAGGCCCACCAGTTTCAACGCCGTCGCCGCGTGCTCCACGCGCTCCGCCTTCTTCAGGTTGGTGAGCAGCAGCGGCAACGCCACGTTCTCCATCGCCGTCAACACCGGCAGCAAATTGAACTGCTGAAAAATGAATCCCACGTTCTCGTTGCGCCAGTGGGCGATCTCCCGGTCGCTCAACTCGCGCAGGTTGTGCCCCAGCACGCGGATGTCCCCGCTGGTGGGGCGATCCATGGCGGCGATCAGGTGCAGCAGCGTCGATTTCCCTGAGCCCGACGGGCCCATCAGCGCCACGAATTCGCCCTTGCAAATGTCCAGGCTCACGTCCTTCAGCGCGATCACGTGGAACTCGTCGCGCACATACTCCTTGGTCAGGTTGCGCGTCTCGATGATGACTTCCTTCATAACGTTGCCGCCTTCTGGCGCACTTTGTCTCCGTCTTTCAAACCGGGCGGCGGGTTGAGAATCAGATCCTCTCCGCCCACCAGTCCCTGCTCCACGCGCACGCCCTGAGGGCTGGTGGCGCCGGTCTTCACCGCGCGCCGCAGGGCCTTGCCATCCAGCAGCACGAAGACCGAGCCGTCGCGCAAGGCCGCCGCCGGCACGATCACCACGCCCCTGGCCGCGGAATCCCCCGCGCGCGCCCCTTTCTCCGCCGGTTTCTCCTCGGCGGCGAATGCCACGCTGGCGTTCATTTCGGGCCGCAAATATCCATCCGGCCGGCTGATCTTCACCTTGATCTGCACCGTGGCCTTCTGCCGGTTGGCCTCCGGCGAAATCTCCTTGATGAAGCCGTCGTACTTGCGGTCGGGAAACGCGTCGGTGGTCACCGTGCCGTGCTGTTGCGCGTGCAGCTTGGCGAAATCGTTCTGCGCAATATCCAGTTCCACTTCCAGATCGTTCAGGTCGGCCAGCGATACCACGTAGCCCTTGGCGCCCCGGTCGCCCACGAAACTCGTGGTCACGAACTCCCCCTTCTCCACGGCGCGCTCCAGGATGGTGCCCGTCACCGGCGCGCGGATGATCGTGTTGGCCAGGTTGGTCTCGGCGTAGTTGAGCGCCCCGCGTGCCTGCTCCACCTGCCCGCGCAGCGAATCGATGTCCTCCTTGCGCGGCCCCAGCTTCAACAGATCGAGGGACTTTTGCAACGAGTCGACGCGGTGCAAGGCGTTATCGTACCTTGCCTGCGCGTCGTCGATGACTTGCTGGGCGAGAACTCCATCCTTGGCCAGGCTCTTGTCGCGGTCCAGCGTGATCCTGGCATTGTCCAGGTCGCTCTGCGCCGTCCTCACATTGGCCAGCCCCTGCGCGATCTCTTCCGGACGCGACCCGTTGATCGCCCGGTCGAGATTGGCTTGCAAGCTCGCCAACTGGCCCTTGGCCTGCGTCAGTTGCGCCTGGTACTCGTCGTCTTCCAGCCGCACGATCACGTCGCCCTCTTTGACGCGGTCGCCCTTATCCACGCCAATCCACTTCACCCTGCCGATCACCTTGGCCGCCACCTCGATCTTGTGCGCGGCCACAATGTAGCCCGTCGCGTTGAGAATTACGCCCTGCGGCGCGCTGCCCGCGCTGATCGATTTCACCCGCTGCACTTCCACCACCGGCGCCGGATTGAGCTTCTCCGCGACGAATCGCCAGCCGCCCAGCAAGAGCAAAATCGCCACCCCGGCAATAATCCACCGCGTGGCCCATTTGGAGGGCTCCGCCGAGCGCCGCCTGCTCCGGTCGATTTGCAGGTTCTTCAGTTCCGCATCCATAGTTAGTCGGGCCAGGGTGGGGCAGGCGGGGCACCCTCTGGGTCCGCCTGCCAACCGGTTTGTTCCTTCACGTCATTAGACTTCCCGCAGGGCCGTGAGGATTTCCTTTCTTGCCGCGTTAGAGGCCGGGAACAGTCCTCCGGCCGCGCCCAAAATCACCGCAAACGCCATCCCGATCAGCATGATTTCCGGCGATACATGGAAATTAAACGCCGTCTCCGAGAAATTGGAGTTGCCGATTCCCGTGGTGATGCCGTTCAAGGGAAGCACCAGCAGGCAGCCCAGCACCCCTCCCAGCCCCGAAAGCAGCACCGATTCCAGAAAAAAGCTCAGCAGGATGCTGCCCTTGGAAAAGCCCAGCACGCGCAGCGTGCCGATCTCTCGCGCGCGCCGCGCCACCGCCGCGTACATCGTATTCATGGCCGCGAACGCGCTGCCCACCGCCATGATCACCGCCACAAAGATTCCAATGTACTCGATCGGCGCCGCCGACGCCGTCTGCGCCGCGTAGTATTCCTGCTCCGCGACCGCGTTCATGTTCAGCCGCTGATCGTTGTTGATATCGTTAACCAGCGCCTTGGCGGTCACCGCGTCGGTGGCCCGCACCAGCGCCGAGCTCAGCACTTCCAGACGCTGCAGGTCGCTCCCGATCTGATTGACGTCGCCCCAAAGCTCGCTGCCCTGCGCCCCCCGCCCCGCATCCATGATGCCGACAATCTCCCACTCCCCGCGTCCGAACCGCACCTTGCGCCCGATCTGTACCTCGGGATACCGCTCGGCGGCGGTCTTGCCCGCCACCAGTTCTCTCCGGCCCTCCTGGAACCACCGGCCGCTCGCCAGTTTCACCCCGTGCCGCATCTCGATACCGGCGGGTTGCAGCCCGCGCACTGTCACGTTCGTGCCTTCGCCGGTGTCGGTGCTGGAAAGGTTGATCACCGTGATCACTTCCAGCGATGCCAGCGGCTGGCCGTTCGCGCCGGTGGCGATGCCCGGTTTGAATTTCAGGTCCTGGAACTGCGTGCGCGTGAAGTTACTGACGATTTCCGATTCGCTGCCCTTGCGCATGACGACGATCTGCAGCGGGTCGCCCGACGAGGCCAGCGTGGTGCGCAAACCGTCAACCAGCGCCAGCACCGCCAGCAGCACGGCCACGGTCAGCGCCACGCCCAGGGCCGTCATGATCGTGGTGGTCTTCCGGACCACCAGATTGCGAAGATTGTATGCAACGGGAATGGCCATGATTGGTTAATCCGTACTGCGCAGCGCGTCCACAATCGGTGTGCGCGCGGCGCCCAGCGCCGGCACCACGGAGCTGACGAAACCGATCGCACAGGCGGTCAGAATGCACGCCGTGGCCACCGCCGGCTGCAAGGGCGACATGGGCGGCAGAAAACCTCCCGCCGGACTGTGCATGACGCCGCCCACCAGCACCGTGGAAAGCAGGAAGCCGATGGCTCCGCCGAGCAGCGAAATGGCAATCGCCTCGCCCAGTATCATGCCAAGGATATTGCCATCGGTGAAGCCCAGCGTCTTCAGCACGCCCACCTCGCGCACGCGCTCGCGCACGCTCATCGCCATCGTGTTGGCCGAAACCAGCAGGATGGTGAACATGACCGCGCCCGAAATCGCAATCAGAAAAACTTTCACGTTGCCCAGCATGGACACAAAACCCAGCAGGTACTGCTGTTCGCTTTCGGTCTTGGTCTGCACCGTGGCGTTGCGGTACTCGTCGTCGATGGCGGCGGCGATGCGGCCCGCCGACGAGGGATCGTCGATCAACATGGTGAACACGCCCGCCTGCCCGCGGCGGCGTTCCGGCAGCGACTGCTCCAGGTATTCGCGGCTGAAGTACATGATCTCGCTAGAGCGCGGGCTGTCGAAGATCCCGCGGACGGTGAATTCATAATCTCCCGGGAAAATGTCGCCCACCAGCGTCATGCGGTCGCCGATGTTCAGCTTGTACTTGTTGGCCAGGTCGCGGCCGATCACGCAGCCCGTCCGGTCGCGCTCGAAGGCCAGTCGCTGGTCGTCGGGAATTTTCAGCTCCCGGTAGATGACGAAGACTTTCTCGGAATCGGCGGCAAAACGGGCGAAGAAGTTCTTGGGATCCTTGTAGGTGCCGTTGAACCACTGCGAAACCATCACTTCGCGCACCCCCGGAATCTGCTTGATGCGGTTCTTGTAGGATTCCGGCATCTGCTGTGTCAGCGAGATCTTGTTGCGCGTCACCACGCGCAGCGCCTCTTCCGGCGTCCCGTCGCTGAGGTACAAGGCGTGGTACATGGCGATCATCACGCCCAGCAGGCACATGGAGACGCTGATGCTCGCGATGGTCAGAAACGTGCGGCGCCGGTTGCGCCAGCTGTTCTTCAATACCAGAGGCAGAAATCGAAACATGCGCGTCTTTCTAGTTTACGCATTCTTGCGCCCGCGCGTGCCGGCACTCTCCGCGCCGCGCGCCCGCCCGGGAATCGGCGTCGGACGTCCACGAGCGGCGCCATATTCAGGCGGCGGTCAGGTGCCTATTGCGAATCGATCCCCGGTATCGGCGCCCCACTGTCTCAGCCGGTCAATCAGCTTCTTCCGCTCGGGCCCGTAGCGGTCCAGTTGCGCCAGATTCATCTCCTCATACGGATCTTCATTCAGGTTGAATTGCAGCCAGGGCTGGTTCTCGAAGCAGACGTATTTCCAGCCGTCGCGGGTTACGATCCCGCGGTAGGGAGTGTTCAGAGTGTCGGCCTGGCCGGTCGGCACCACCGATTGCAGGTACGCCGAATCGGGGCTGGGGCCGGCCGGCCCGCCGCCGATGCGATGGCCGCTGAGGTCGGCGCCCTCCATCCAATCCGGCTTGCGGATGCCGCAGAGCCCAAGCGTGGTGGGTGCGATGTCCACATGGTTGCAGAGCACCGGCAGGCGGCCGTTCTTCCAAGGCGCGTAGCGGGGCACGCCGCCAGAGAGGATCATCGGCGTACGGATGGATTCCTCATACGGGCACACCTTGCGAAGCATGCCGTGGGAGCCGTGCATATCGCCATGGTCGGCGAAAAAGACGATGTGGGTATCGGCCAGCAGCCCGGTCTGTTGCAGCGTCTCGACGACGCGCCCGTAGTTCCAGTCCAGATTCTCGATCATCGCGTAGTAGCCCGCCAGGTCGAGGCGCACCTGCTGTTGGAGCTTGGGAATGTGCGCCACATCGGGCCGCAGCACCAGACGCTCGGGGTTGTAATTCGCCATGAAGCGCTCGGGCGCGACGTAGGGGTCGTGCGGCGGCTGAACGCTCAATACGGCGAAGAACGGCTTGCCGGCGCCGCCTTTCCGCTCGGCGGCGCGGTCCTTGACGTAGCCGGTCAGCAGATTGGTAAGTTCGTCGGTCTCGTAACCGGGCAGGCGGTAATGGAAGGCATTCGACCCGGCGCCGCCGTGGACCCAGCAATCCCACTGGCTGTTGTTATTTTCATAACCGGTCCACGTTTCGAAACCGCCGCGCCGCGCCGGGTCGGTGATGAAGAAAGCCGCGCGGCCGTCGCGTTCGTGAAAGCCTCCCAGGTGCCACTTGCCGAAGTACGCGGTGCGATATCCGTTCGCATGGAACACATCGGCGATGGTCGGTTGCCCCGCCGGCATCGGGTACTCGTGTCCGGGGACGCAGTGGTGCGGATAGCGGCTGGTGAGCATGGATCCGCGGAACGGGCAGCAGAGCGGGAAACCGGAGAGGTTATTGGTGAAGGTCACGCCGTTGACGGCCGCGCGATCGAGGTTCGGGGTGCGCGCGTTGGGATCGCCGTTAGAGGCGAGCGCCTGGGCGCGGAACTGATCGCCGAGAATCCAAATCACGTTAGGCCGTGGATTGCGCGGCGGAGCGTCCGCCAGATGTCCGGCGGGCTGGCCTTCATACTGCTGCGCCATGGCGTCGAGCGCGCCGGTTGACGCAAGAGATGCCGCCTGGAGAAAGCTTCTGCGATCCATGATGCTCTCAGTGTAGTCCGGCGAGACGGCGGCGTGGCTGTGCTCTTGAAGTAATCGACCCACGCGTTTGCGCTCACCGTTGCATGCCAACCATCCGCGGCCGTCAACAGCCCCGCCCGCGCCTTCGCGCGACAATAGAGGAGTCCCATGACTCCCGACCCTCGCACCCTCTATACCGAACGCCTGGCCGAACGGCGCGCCGAGATCGCGCACCTGGAAAGGCGCCACCGCCGGCTCGGTCGCGGTAAATTGGCGATGGTCGCGTGCGGGGTCGCCCTCGTCTGGCTGGCCCTGGCGCAGGGCGCCGTTTCCATTCTCTGGGTGCTGGTTCCCATTGCCGGCTTCGTGCTGCTGGTGGTCATCCACGAAAAACTGCTCAAGGAAACCGAGCGCCGCCGGCGCGCCGCCCGATTTTTTGAAAAAGCCCTGGCGCGCCTCGATGGCAACTGGGCCGGCACCGGCGAGGCGGGCGACCGCTACAACGAGGCCGCCCATCCCTACGCGGTGGATCTGGACCTGTTCGGCAAAGGCAGCGTCTTCGAATTGCTCTCGACGGCGCGCACGCGCATCGGCGAAGACCGCCTGGCCGGGTGGCTGAAATCGCCCGCCACGCCGGAGGTGGTGCGCGCGCGCCATGCGGCCGTCGATGAACTGCGCGCGCGCGTGGACCTGCGCGAGGAACTCGCCATCGTCGCCGAGGAAGCCCGCTCCGGCGTGGACCCGGTGCACCTGGCGCAATGGGGCGAGGCGCCGGCGGCCCTGCGCCAGAGCGGCTTCCGCTGGCGCGTTCGCCTGCACACGGCGCTCGGTCTGGCCGGTTTCGCCGCCCTGTGGATTCACCTGCTGCGCTCCGCCAACCTGATCCGTCTGACCGATGGCGTGGACGGCCTGGTGCGCGACCTGTTCCTGGTGGCGCTGGTCGCCAACGGCTGGTTCCTCTACCGGCAAAGCGGCGTGCTGGGCGCGGCGGTTTCGGCGGTGGAGGAGGCGGCCCACGAACTGGGGCTGCTCAGCGAGGTGCTGGTGCGCATGGAGCGGGAAGAGTTCCGCTGCCCCATGCTGGCCGGCCTGCGCGCGTCGCTGGACGCCGAAGGCGATCCGCCCTCGCGGCAACTGGCCCGCCTCAAGCGCCTGGTGGAGAACCTGGATTCGCGCGACAACGTGGTGGTGCGCGTGCTGGAGCCCTTCCTCCTGTGGACCGCGCACCTGGCGCTGCAAGTGGAAGACTGGCGGGCGCTCTCCGGCGGCGCGGTGCGGCGCTGGTTGCATGCGGCGGGCGAAATGGAGGCGCTGTGCTCGCTGGCCAGCCACGCCTTCGAGCATCCCTCCGACGTCTTTCCGGAGTTTGCGCCCGCCGGGCCCTGGATCGAAGCCGTTGCCATCGGCCACCCGCTGCTGGCCGAGGACAAGGTGGTGCGCAACGATATCCGCATCGGCGGCGCGCTGCGCGTGATCGTGGTGAGCGGCTCCAATATGTCGGGCAAGAGCACCATGCTGCGCACCCTGGGCGTGAATGTGGTGCTGGCGCAGGCGGGCGCCCCGGTGCGCGCGCGCCGCCTGACGCTTTCGCCCCTGACCGTGGGTGCATCCATCCGCCTGACGGATTCGCTGCAAAGCGGCATCTCGCGTTTCTACGCGGAGATCCTGCGCCTGCGCCAGATTCTGGATGAGACGGCGGGGCCTCTGCCCGTGCTGTTTCTGATCGACGAATTCCTGCATGGGACCAATTCCCACGACCGGCGGATCGGCGCCGGCGCGCTGGTCCGCGGCCTGGTGCAGCGCGGCGCCATCGGCTTGATCACCACGCACGATCTGGCGCTGGCCGATATCGCCGGCGAACTCGGGGACAGCGCCGCCAACGTGCATTTCGAAGATCAGATCGCCGACGGCAAGATCTCCTTCGATTACCACATGCGCCCCGGCGTGGTGCGCAAGAGCAACGCCATCGAATTGATGCGCCAGGTGGGGCTGGAGATTTGACGGCGGACCACATACGCGAACTGGCGCGCCGCTCGGGATTCGAACTGGCGGGGGTGGCCGCAGCCGTCCCGGCCGATGACCGCGCGCGCTACCACGAGTGGGTGGCGGCGGGCCGCGCCGGTAGGATGGGGTATCTCACCGGCCGGCGCGCGGCGCTGCGCGACGATCCGCGCCTGCTGCTGGCGTCGGCGCGCTCGGTGATCTCGGTCGGCAAGC
>Ga0182030_10017788_pt1 | contig 13684 bp, 12 predicted proteins | sample 812S3MmetaG_FD_121299 | JGI IMG/M metagenome (GOLD analysis project Ga0182030, IMG submission 121299) | Permafrost microbial communities from Stordalen Mire, Sweden - 812S3M metaG (Illumina Assembly) | ecosystem: Environmental > Terrestrial > Soil > Wetlands > Permafrost | place: Sweden... | reverse complement strand
GAAGAAATAAATTAGTTTGTCAGTCTGGGAGGAGATAGTACATTCATGCATTCTGTTTCATTTATCACAAATAAAACTATACCTATAATCGGCGTAAATGTTGGTCGGTTGGGTTTTCTGGCTGATATTCCCCGATCAGGAATCTCAAAATCAATGAATGCCATATTTTCAAATGAATATTTTATTGAAAAAAGGACGCTATTAGAATTTCAATCACCTAAGGGTATTTTTGACGATTTTCCATATGCATTAAATGATATAACCATACAGAAGAAGGGAACTTCAATCGTTACCATTCATATTTATCTTGAAAATCAATTGCTGAATACCTATTGGACTGACGGGCTAATAATTTCAACACCTACAGGATCTACTGCTTATTCGTTGAGCGCGGGAGGCCCCATTGTTGCTCCGGACTGCGAAAATTTCATTATTTCACCCATTGCATCCCACAACTTATCCGTTAGACCATTCGTCATTTCTGATAAAAATACAATTAAACTTAAGGTTGAATCACGTACCACAGACTTCCTGGCCACTTTGGACTATAAAACGGCAGAACTCAGTACAAAGGAAGAAATAACTATAAAAAAGGCCGATTTTAAAATCAATATAATAAAACCAAGAAATCACTCTTTTTTCAACACAATATCTGAAAAATTGTTATGGGGAAAAGATAAAAGAAATTATACATAATAACGATTTTACTCCAGGTATTTGAAAAAAAAGTCCTGAAGATAGTTCATATTAATTTTATAAATTATTAAAATAACTAAAAATTAATTCTTCTATAATATTGATTTTATTATTTTTGTACCTTACGGCACGAAACTTTAACCCAGTTTATGAATTTAAAACTGCTTTTTATTAATTTGTTTGTCCTATCTTCATTAACAATATATAGTCAACAATGGAAGCTTTATCGTTATGATGTTTCAGGTGGATTAGGGACTGCCAATTATTTTGGGAATATTGGAGGATCTACAACTGAGAAGAACTATTTAGGCCTGGCAGATTTTAAGTTTCTTGAAACAAGGCCAAGTTTAAACCTGGGAATCGGATATAAACTTAAAAAGGAGATGAAAGTAAAATTAAATCTGAATTATGGGTATTTTGTCGGAACAGATGTAGGAACATTCAGAGAAAGTGAAGTCGGACACAATTATAGCTTTCATACTTCGTTATTTGAATTATCGGGTCAATATGAATACTATTTTTTAACGGAAGATAGAAGACGACGATCATCAGCTATGGTACGAAGACGAGGTCAAATTAATAATTTTATGCAATTTGCAGCATATGGTTTTGCAGGCGCCGGAGGAATTTATTTTATTCCCGATGTGAAGCAAAATGATAACCTACCCACTTTACCAGGACGAACAGTAAAAAGTGGTACTGGCTTGTACAGCATTGCCTTTCCAATTGGATTGGGAGTTAAAATGTCCATTAATAGAAAGTGGAATGTGGGATATGAACTGGGAGGAAGATGGACATTAACCCGCTATATAGATGGTTTAAGCACTAATGCTACCCGCCATAATGACATTTATTATTTTGGGACGTTTAACATTACCTATAAAATCAGGACATCCAGGAAAGGATATCCAATGTTTTTAAGACGATGAAAATTTTCTTAATACAACCCATGAGAAAATTTATTTTAATAATTATATTTACCATTATGGTATTTGATATTTTTGCCCAGTCAAAAACAGAAGTAGGTTTATCAGCAGGACCTTCTTTCTATTTTGGTGATATCAATACAACACGATCGTATATGAATCCGTCATTCGATGCAGGTCTTATTTACAAATATAATCTCACGAAAAGGTATGTACTCAGAGCAAATATTAATTACATCAATCTGGAAGCTTCCGATGCACAATCTATTGACCAATATGAGTTGTATAGACAAGCTTCATTTAACACATACCTTATTGAAGCTGCTTTATTGTTCGAATTTAATTTTCTGAACTTTAAGTTTAGTGACCGGTATCTGTGTTTTTCTCCCTATATAAATACCGGATTAGTTAGTTTCTACTGCCCTAATACATCCGTTCAACCCGCGATACCTTTTAGCGTTGGAGTTAAACAAACCATCTCAAACAGATTATGTTTTGGCGTTGAGTGGTGCGGTCGTATGACTTTCACTGACAAATTAGATAATTTACCAGTTTCAGGAGACGGGAATATCAAAACCTATTTAAACAATAATGACTGGTATGCTACATTAACCCTTACGTTAACAGTTCGCATTTTTAGTGATGTCAATGATTGTCCTACTTACAAAGATTGCAGAAAATGACGATAAAAGATAGGATAACTAAAAATAAATTGCCTGAACATATTGCTGTTATTATGGATGGTAATGGACGTTGGGCCAGAAAAAAAGGTAATAAACGAATTTTTGGTCACCGAAATGGCATTGTGGCAGTAAGAGAAACAGTTGAAGGATGTGCTGAACTTGGAATCAAATATCTGACATTGTATGCTTTTTCCACCGAAAACTGGAACAGACCTAAACTTGAAGTAGATGCACTTATGTCATTATTGGTTACTTCCCTGCATAATGAAAATGAAACTTTAATGGACAATAATGTTAAGTTATTGGTAATTGGTAATATAAACAGCCTGCCAAAAGATGTTAAACTTCAATTGAAAGAAACGATTAAAAACACATCATTGAATACAGGTTTGACATTAATATTGGCACTAAGTTACGGCGGGCGCTGGGAAATAACTGAAGCAGTCAAACTTATAGCTTCAGATATTATGAATAAAAAAATATCAATAAATGATATAAAATCTGATACGATAATAGGATATTTGCAGACATTTAATATTCCAGATCCTGAATTATTAATCAGAACAAGTGGAGAATTCAGGATCAGTAACTTTTTGCTATGGCAAATCGCCTATACAGAGTTGTATTTTACCAATACACTTTGGCCCGATTTTCGCAAAAATGATTTGTATTTGGCATTAATTGATTATCAGAAGAGAGAACGCAGATTTGGAAAAATAACAGAATGACAAAGTGATGCAGAAAAAGGTTTATTTACATACATTATTATTTATTTTATTATCAATACCCTCTTTTTCACAAGAATTTAAAGACTTTCCGGTAGTTGATTATTCTAATCCACAAAAATACGAAATAGCAGAATTAACAATATCAGGCATTCAGTTCTTAGATACATTAGTAATCAAAAGCATGTCTGGATTGGCTATCGGTCAGATAATTACAATTCCAGGTGAAGATTTCTCAAAAATCATTCAGAAATTCTGGGAACAGGGATTCTTTTCAGATATTAAAATCACTTTAATCTATTTAGAAAAGAATAAAGTAAGAATAAATATTTATTTATTAGAAAGAGCTCGAATCGCAAGTGTTAAAATAGAAGGGGTCAGTAAATCCGACTCAAAAGACCTGACTGAAAAACTTAATCTTAAAATAGGAAGCCAGATCACCCAGAATCTTTTGAACAATTCTACCAATACAATAAAGAAACATTATATTGATAAAGGTTTTTATAATCTTAACGTTGAGATAATTCAAAAAACAGACGAAGTCTCACCAAATAAAATTCATCTGACCTTCAAAATAGAAAAAAATGATAAGGTAAAGATCAATGATGTCATTTTCAGAGGAAATAAAGTGTTTGAAAGCAAACGATTAAGACGAACATTGAAAAAAACCCATCGCAGAGATTGGAATTTTTTCAAATCTTCAAGACTTGTTGAATCTGATTATAAAGAAGATAAGGAAAACCTGATCAAATTTTACAATGAAAAAGGATTTCGCGATTTTAAGATACTTAAGGATTCAATTGAAATACTAAACAAAAAAAGACTAAATCTTTATATTGATGTTTTTGAAGGACATAAATATTATTTTGGGAACATTGTATGGATAGGAAATACCTTGTATACAACAGAAATATTAAATCAGGTATTGAAAATAAATAAAGGAGATGTTTTTGACCAGACCATATTAGATAAACGACTACAGATTGATCAGGATGCTGTCAGTTCACTTTATCTTGATAACGGGTACCTTTTCTTTTCCCTGTCAGCAGTCGAAACGGCAGTACATAATGACACTATTGATTTTGAAATGAGAATGTATGAAGGGAAACAGGCTACCATTAATAACATTATCATAAAAGGCAATACCAAAACCAATGAGCATGTTGTCAGAAGAGAACTAAAAACATTACCGGGAGAGCTTTTTAGCAAGGCAGATATTGTTAGAACAGTACGTGAACTTGCCACTTTGGGTCATTTTGAACCTGAAAAAATTGAGCCTAATCCAATTCCCAATACTACAGAAGGAAATGTAGACTTAGAGTATAAATTAGTTGAACGCGCCAATGATCAGCTTGAATTATCAGGCGGATATGGCGCCAACATGTTTATTGGAACAGTCGGTGTTCGGTTTTCAAATTTTTCATATCGCAATGTATTCACACCCAGTGCATGGAGACCCATCCCATCGGGCGATGGAGAATCATTGAGTATTAGAGCACAAACCAATGGGAAATATTATACTTCCTATAATGGAAGTTTTATCGAACCATGGTTTGGAGGCAAAAAACCCAATTCTTTATCTGTATCATTATTTTATTCCAAAATGTCACAAGGGACCAGAACAATTTTAAGTGTTGATACAAATTATATGTTAATCCGTGGAGGATCAATAGGATTAGGCCGAAGACTCAGATGGCCGGACGATTTCTTTACTCTATATAATGAAGTAGCTTTCCAAAATTATGATCTGAATAATTACAAGAATTTTTTCAGTTTTACCAATGGCTCATGCAACAATTTAAATGTTACTACTACAATTACAAGAAATTCCATAGATCAACCTATTTATCCAAGAAGAGGATCTAAAATTTCTTTAACTGTATCTTTAACTCCACCCTATTCAATGTTTAACAGGGGTGTAGATTATTCTACATTAGCTTTAGCGAATCGTTATCACTGGGTTGAATATAACAAATGGACCTTTAAATCGGAATATTATACAAAATTGGCAGGGAATTTGGTATTAGCTACAAAAGCACAATTTGGAATTCTGGGTATGTACAATTCAAGAGTTGGGCCTTCACCCTTTGAAAGTTATGATGTGGGCGGCGATGGGTGGACAGGATTCAACCTTTATGGACGTGAACTTATAGGTTTAAGAGGTTATGCTAACGGTAGTCTTACTCCATTAGTCGCTGTTAATGGTAATGTAATGAAAAATGTTACTGACAAAACTTCGCAAACAGTTGCGCCAACAAAAAGTGGAAATATCTATGATAAATTTACTTTTGAATTCAGGTATCCGATAACATTGAAAGAACAGGCTACAGTATATGCCATAACCTTCCTCGAGGGAGGTAACTGTTGGTACGGTATTAATGATTTTGATCCTTTATCTTTAAAAAGGTCAGCAGGTTTTGGGATAAGAGCTTTTCTGCCTATGTTCGGTATGTTAGGAATAGACTGGGGTTATGGTTTTGATAATCTTCCTGTTAACCCGGGTCAGAATCATAGTCAATTTGCTTTTTATATGGGACAACAATTATAATAATATAAACTTTAAATTTAAATGCCATGAAAAAAATAGGATTAACAATTATTTTTGCATGCTTAGCTTACCTCGGCTTTAGCCAAAAGTTTGCATTTGTAGATACGGAATACATTTTAAATAATATTCCGTCATATAAAGCTGCTCAGGATAAAATAAATAAATTTTCCGATCAGTGGGAGAAAGAAGTAGAAGCAATTTATGCCGATGTTGACAAAATGTACAAAGATTATCAATCGGAAAAAGTTCTTCTTTCTGAAGATATGAAGAAGAAACGGGAAGATGATATAATGAATAAGGAAAAAGAAGCTAAAGATTTACAAAAAAAATACTTCGGCCCTCAGGGTGAACTTTTCAAAAAACGCCAGGATCTTGTTAAACCCATTCAGGACGAGGTGTATAAAGCAGTTAAGGAACTTTCAGTTGAAGGTGGCTTCTCTGTTGTGTTCGATAGTTCAGTTGGAGCTAACATTCTTTATAGCGATCCAAAATATGATAAAAGTGATGAGGTCCTGAAAAAATTAGGTTATAAAAATTAATTGTGTATTTTTGTACTGTATAATTTTAAAATTATTTACGAATGAAAAAAGGAATTATTATTGGTATAACGTTGGTTTTAATGCTAAGCTTTCCAGGTATTTATAGTCAAAGTCTTAAATTGGGACATATCAACACGCAGGAACTTTTGGCTTTAATGCCTGAAAGTGACAGTGCGCAGGCAAAACTACAAAAATCCGCCAAGTCATTACAGGATGAACTGGAGCAAATGCAGATAGAACTTAATAAGAAATATCAGGATTATCAGGCAAAGATGAGTACCTATTCAGATCTGATTAAGCAAACTAAAGAAGCGGAACTTCAGGATATGAATCAACGCATTCAACAATTTCAAACCACAGCAGAACAGGACATCCAGAAACAACGTACTGAAATTTTCCAGCCCGTGCTGGATAAAGCTAAAAAAGCAATTTCTGAAATAGCCAAGGAAAATAAATTCACCTACATATATGACACAAGTACCGGTGGTCTGGTCTATTGGTCGGATGAAAGTGTTGATATTCTTCCATTGGTAAAGAAAAAACTCGGATTAGCTGACAAGCCAAAAGCAGCATTACCACCAGTAAAATGAAATTAACGGCCACTCCTGCAGGGTGGCCGTTTTATTTTAAGATTATGTTTAAAAATCAACCCATAGGAATATTTGATTCAGGGTATGGGGGTCTCACAGTAATGAAGGAAATAACCTCCGTTTTACCACGATATGATTTCATTTATCTGGGAGATAATGCGCGTACACCCTATGGAAACAGATCATTTGAAGTTGTTTACCAGTACACGCTCGAAGCTGTAACATGGCTTTTCAGTAAAGGATGTAATCTGGTTATATTAGCATGCAACACCGCATCAGCAAAAGCTTTAAGAACCATTCAACAAAAAGATCTTCCTGTCATAGCTCCTGAAAAAAGAGTACTGGGAGTGATCCGCCCCGTTACTGAATCTATCGGAACCCTCACCAAATCGGGTCATATAGGAATTTTGGGAACGAGCGGAACCGTTAATTCCGGATCATACGTAATTGAAATCAATAAGTTTTTCCCACACCTTGTTGTTTCTCAGGAAGCATGTCCTATGTGGGTTCCATTAGTTGAAAACAATGAACATTTGAACGATGGAGCCGATTATTTTATTAAAAAAAACAGTTCGAACCTTCTTCAAAAAGATCCGGAAATTGATGCAATAATATTGGGTTGCACACATTATCCTTTATTGATAAAAAAAATTAAGAGAACCTTGCCTGAACCTATTTCTATTATTTCTCAGGGAGAAATCACTGCAAAAAAACTGGCTGATTATTTAAACCGTCATCCTGAAATGGAGAAAAAATGCAGCAAAAACAAAGTGATCGAATTCTTTACCACTGATTCTTCAGATTTATTCAATAAGAATGCAAGTATTTTTATTGACCGTGAAATACAATCTAAACAAATATCACTACAACATTTTTCTATTAGTTAGTACAGAATATTCGAATTTTTTAATGAATCCTTTATTTATTTCAATAATATTCATTTAATTTTGAAAGAAAAGAAAAAGCTTTGTCCGAAGTCAGAAAACATGTGGAAACTCCGTTAATGAAACAGTATTATGACATCAAGGATAAACATCCCGATGCCATATTACTTTTCAGAGTGGGCGATTTCTACGAGACATTTGGAGATGATGCCATCAAAACAGCTGAGATTTTAGGTATTACTCTTACCAGAAGAGCCAATGGCTCCGCTACTTTCATCGAACTCGCCGGTTTTCCGTTTCACGCGCTTGATACGTATCTTCCAAAATTGGTCAGAGCCGGACAACGAATTGCTATCTGCGAGCAATTAGAAGATCCAAAATTAACTAAAACTATTGTTAAACGTGGAATCACAGAGCTTGTAACACCAGGCGTGGCACTTAATGACAACGTACTGGATAATAAAGAGAATACCTTTCTGGCATGCGTTCATATAGATAAAAACATAGCTGGAATTGCTTTTCTTGACATATCAACAGGGGAGTTCCTGACTGCGGAAGGCTCTATTGATTATATTGATAAGCTTCTCCATAGTTTTCAACCCAAAGAAGTGCTGTTTGAAAAAAGCAAACAAAAAGAATTTACAGAATTTTTCGGAAATAAATTCTATACTTTTAAACTTGACGACTGGATCTTCACCCGTGAAACAGCTGATGACCGGTTGCTTAAACATTTTCAGACAACTTCATTAAAAGGATTCGGTGTTCATGATCTCAGTCTTGGCGTCATAGCTGCCGGAGCTATATTACAATACCTGGAAATTACCCAACATCTCAAGCTTGAACATATTAATTCCATCTCCAGAATTGAGGAAGATCATTATGTATGGCTTGATAAATTTACCATTCGTAACCTTGAAATCTTTCATTCCTTCCAGGATAATGGATGCAGTCTGATTGATGTAATTGATAAAACAGTTACACCCATGGGTGCAAGAATGCTGAAACGATGGCTTGCTATGCCTTTGAAAGATATTAATCCTATTAATGAAAGACTTGATATTGTTGAATATCTGATCAGTAAATCCGATTGCAGAGAGATACTTGAAGAACAATTTCACTTGATTGGAGATCTGGAACGATTGGTGTCAAAAATTGCAGTGGGTCGGATAAATCCAAGAGAGGTAACCCAACTTAAAGTTGCCTTGCAAGCCATAATCCCTTTGAAATCGGTTTGTGAAAGTGCTCAGATAGCGCCATTGAAAAAGATATCAGAGCAACTGAATCCTTGTCATACAATAAAGGAACGTATTGAAAAGGAAATTCAACCGGAGCCGCCCACGATGATCAACAAAGGGAATGTGATTGCTAAAGGTGTTTCAGCCGAGCTTGATGAATTAAGGGAATTGCTGATATCGGGAAAAGATTATATTCTTCATATCCAGCAACGGGAAGCGGAACGAACAGGTATATCTTCTTTGAAAGTTAGTTTTAACAATGTTTTTGGGTATTATATTGAAGTACGAAACACGCATAAAGATAAAGTACCTCAGGATTGGATCAGGAAGCAAACCCTTGTCAGCGCTGAGAGATATATAACCGAAGAATTAAAATCCTACGAAGAAAAAATTCTTGGCGCTGAAGAAAAGATACTATCCATTGAAACACGTCTCTTCCAGGATTTGATTTTAAGCATAGTTGATTACATCCCTGCCATTCAGCATAACGCGTTGCTGATTTCCCGTTTGGATTGTTACTTGTCTTTTACTAAAATTGCGGAGCAAAATAAATATGTCAGACCTGTGATTGACGATACTGATGTTCTGGACATCAGGGAAGGTCGCCATCCTGTAATAGAAAAAAGACTGCCTTCTGATCAGCAGTTTGTAGCAAATGACGTATTTCTTGATGGCAATGACAAGCAAATAATCATCATTACCGGGCCCAATATGTCCGGTAAATCCGCATTATTACGACAAACAGCGTTGATCGTGGTAATGGCACAGATTGGCAGTTTTGTCCCTGCAAAATCTGCAAGGATAGGTGTTATTGATAAAGTTTTTACCAGAGTAGGAGCATCAGATAATATTTCTCAGGGTGAATCAACCTTTATGGTGGAGATGATAGAATCGGCAAGTATTCTGAACAATCTATCGAACAGAAGTCTTATATTATTGGATGAAATAGGCCGCGGAACCAGCACTTATGATGGAATATCTATTGCCTGGTCCATGGTTGAATATATCCACGAACATACCGCGACGAGAGCAAAAACATTATTTGCCACGCATTACCATGAGCTCAACGAGATGGAAAAGACATTTCCAAGAATAAAGAATTACAATGTATCCATCAAAGAGATCGGGAATAAAGTTATTTTTTTAAGGAAGTTAGTACCGGGTGGTAGTGCGCATAGTTTTGGTATTCATGTTGCCCAGATGGCAGGTATGCCAAAAAGTATTATCAAGCGTGCCAATGAAATTTTAAAAGAGATGGAATCATCCCAGCAAAACAATAATTTATCCAGACATATTGATGAGTTTGCCGGCAAAAGAGAGGGGATGCAATTAAGTTTCTTTCAACTTGATGATCCTGTGTTGAAGCTTATCCGTGATGAGATTAAAAATCTCAATATTAACCATCTCACACCCATTGAGGCTCTTAACAAACTTAATGAAATAAAACGCATTGCCGGACTTTAAAATATTGTATAATAATAAGTTGTGATTTTCTTTTGCAGAATTCAAAAAAGATAATAAATTTGCACCACTAAACACCAAAATGCGGGAATAGCTCAGTTGGTAGAGCACAACCTTGCCAAGGTTGGGGTCGCGAGTCCGAGTCTCGTTTCCCGCTCAGGATCCCGGCGTTCCCGGGATTATTCATCTTTATCTGACTGCCCAGGTGGTGGAACTGGTAGACACGCAGGACTTAAAATCCTGTGGCCATTGCGGTCGTGCGGGTTCAAGTCCCGCCCCGGGTACAACAAACCCATTATAACTAATATGTTATAATGGGTTTGTTATGTAAAAACCGGAAGCATTGATCACATTCAACCGGCCAGACTCCAATAACTTTATCTTTTTAAATTACAAGAACTTGTTGATGATTAATATAAATCGGCGAAAGGTGGTCAAGCACTCCGGCTAATGCAGTTTATTATAAAAAACTTGCAGAGAATGAAAATGTCCTCTTAGGAGTTACTGAAAGAGCATAAGGGAGCTACTTATGGAGTAAAAGTTATCATTTTATAAACAAATAGATTCCTTGTAGATGGATTAATTGCAACTACCATATAATCAACTGTTATAAATTTTAATAAAAAATATATTATTTATATGTTGTAACATATAACGTTTATACATATATTTGCATAAAGTTTGTAATTAAACAACAATTAAATTAAATTTATCATGATTAAAATTGGAATTATCCTGGGAAGTACAAGACCCGGTCGCAACACGGAAGCAGTGGCAAAATGGGTTTATGAAATTGCACGTAAAAGAACAGATGCCGAATTTGAACTTGTAGATATAAAAGATTTTAATCTTCCTTTACTTGATGAGCCTGTACCACCTTCTATGCAACAGTACAAACAAGGTCATACCAAAGCCTGGGCAGAGAAAATAAAATCGTTAGACTCTTTTATCTTTGTTACACCCGAATATAATCATTCCACATCAGGAGCTTTAAAAAATGCAATTGATTTTATTTATGCAGAGTGGAATAATAAAGCTGCCGGTTTTGTTAGTTTTGGCTCAATGGGTGGAATACGTGCAGTTGAACAGTTACGGCTCATTATGGGCGAACTTCAGATAGCCGATGTACGGGCACAGGTTGCCCTTTCACTTTTTACCGATTTTGAAAATTTCAGCGTCTTTAAACCTGCATCAACACATGTAACTTCCGTTAATAATATGATCGACCAGGTAGTTGCCTGGGGAAATGCATTAAAAACGATTAGAAAATAAAGATTTTTGGGGTTTGGACTATTATCTGGCAAGCGCAACGCGGAACACGATCATGTTGGACAAGCCACTAACTGATCAGATCAAATCCGGTATATTTGTGAAGGGCTTCAGGAATCAATATGCCTGATTCGCATTGATTGTTTTCCAGAAGGGCTGCAACAACTCTTGGCAGTGCAAGAGCACTGCCGTTTAGCGTGTGCGCGTATTTAGTTTTTTTATCATTCATATCATTCATATCTTTAAACCTGAGTTTTAAACGATTGGCCTGAAATGATTCAAAATTAGATACAGAGCTAATCTCCAGCCATTTTCCCTGGGCCGCAGCAAAAACCTCAAAGTCGTACGTCAGAGCAGAAGTAAATCCCATATCCCCTCCACAAAGTTTTACAATGCGATAAGGTAGTTCTAATTTTATGACCAATGATTCTACATAATTCACCATTTCCTCTAAGGTTTTGTAGGAACGATCGGGATGTTGTATCTGAACAATTTCTACTTTGTCGAATTGATGCAGACGGTTCAGACCACGGACATCTTTCCCATACGAACCTGCTTCGCGCCGGAAACATGGTGTATAGGCAGTATTTTTAATAGGTAAATCGGAAGAATTGAGAATGACATCCCGATATATATTGGTTACAGGAACTTCGGCAGTTGGTATCAAATAATAATTATCCAAGGTGACAAAATACATCTGCCCTTCTTTATCGGGTAACTGACCAGTGCCAAAACCTGAATTTTCATTAACCATGAGCGGTGGCATCACTTCTGTATATCCCGCTTTTGAAGCTTCTTCAAGAAAGAAATTAATTAATGCACGTTGTAGTTTTGCCCCTTTACCCTTATACACGGGAAATCCTGCCCCTGTGATTTTAACACCTAATTCAAAATCAATAATATCATACTTTTTTGCCAAATCCCAGTGTGGCATAAATCCTTTCGCCAGCATGGGTTTTTGCCCCCCGGATCTGAACTCCTCATTATCTTCTGCTCCATTACCAGGTGGCACTGAAGAATGTGGCAGATTCGGCAGAAGTACAAGATTATTCTGCAATTCGGCTTCAAGTTGGATGAGCTGATCATTTAACCCTTTAATCTCTTCTTTCAGTTCAACCGTTTTTTTCTTTGCTGAAAGGACATCGCTTTCTTTGCCTGTTTTCACTAATATACCTATTTCTTTGGAAATGGTATTCATTTCAGCCTGCTTGTTGTCTAAGTTATTCTGTATCTGCCGGCGCTGCACATCTAAATCAATGACTATATCAACCAACTCAATATTCTTGAATTTTTTTATTTTGAGTCGCTCAATAACGAATTCTTTATTTTCTTTTAGAAGATTAAGAGTAAGCATAATTTTTAGTATATAGTATAAATAAAAAACTCCCGAATCAATCCTCTATGGAATAACTGCAGGAGTTAAATCTTTAGTGGCATCTCGAAAAACTGCTTTTTCTTCGTTGGTCTTCATTTTTAAAATCCTCATTTACAAAAGTAAACTCCGGTTTTAAAAATTTGACCGCCTTAAAAAATCTAGTTTTTGGATATGCCCTTTAGGTATAGGATTATTCAGCAACAGGCACGACCGATATAAATGACCTGTTTTTTTCTTTCTTTTTAAATTCAACAACACCATCTATCAACGCGAAAATTGTATGATCTTTACCTATACCTACATTTTTACCCGGGAAATGAACCGTACCTCTTTGTCTAACAATAATGCTTCCGGCTTTAATGGGTTCGCCACCAAATATTTTTACTCCAAGACGCCTGCCCGCGGTATCTCTACCATTACGCGAACTACCCGCTCCCTTTTTATGTGCCATAACAAGTAATATTTATTTTGATAATCTAATTTTATACTTCTTATCTGAATTTTCAGATAGTTTGCCTTTTATGCCTCGACTATATTCTCAATCTGAATTTCAGAGAAAAACTGCCTGTGACCATTTAGCTTCTGGTATCCTTTTCTTCTCTTTTTCTTGAATACCAAAACTTTATCCCCTTTTACATGAGACAATATCTTAGCTGTAACGGAAGCACCTTCCACAGTTGGCAACCCCACTTTTACACTACCTTCTTTATCTATAAGAAGTACTTCGTTAAATTCAACATTGTCTCCTTCTTT
>Ga0182030_10017787_pt1 | contig 13685 bp, 16 predicted proteins | sample 812S3MmetaG_FD_121299 | JGI IMG/M metagenome (GOLD analysis project Ga0182030, IMG submission 121299) | Permafrost microbial communities from Stordalen Mire, Sweden - 812S3M metaG (Illumina Assembly) | ecosystem: Environmental > Terrestrial > Soil > Wetlands > Permafrost | place: Sweden... | reverse complement strand
GTGCTCGGCGTGCGAATTGTGCTCGGCGTGCGAATGCTGCGGCGCCGCCGCGCAGCGCTCGCAGTTCACCCATCCTGAGTCGCCGTTTCGGTAGTGTTCCTTTTTCCAAATGGGCACGCGATGTTTTACTTCATCGATGATGAATCGGCAGGCTTCGAAGGCTTCGCCGCGATGAACCGAACTGACGCCGACCCAGACCGCCATGTCGCTTAAGGCTAACGAGCCCACTCGATGGATGCACAGCGCGTGCTTTACGGGGTAGCGCCGCAATGCTTCGGCGACGATGCGGCCGCCTTCCTTCACCGCCAGTTCTTGAAAAGCCTCGTATTCCAGCCGCGTGACTTCTTGGCCCTCGTTCAGATCACGCACCCACCCTTCGAAGCTGACGTAGCCGCCTGCGCTTAAAGTTTGAAGCTCGCGCCGCGCGCTGTCGGTGTCGATGGCGCTTTCAGTGAAGCGAAAATGCATCAGCCGCCCGCCACCGGAGGAATGAAGACCACCGCGTCGCCTACGTTGAGTTTTCGCGACCAGTCGCTGAATTCACTGTTGACGGCCACCTTGAGCTGATCGCGCGACAGCGTGAATCCGTAGCGGGCGACGAGTTCTTGGTAGAGGTCGGCGGGAGTGGATGCCGACGTTTCCAGGGTTTCTTCGGAACGCCCGGCCTGCTCGCGCATCAATGCGTAATACTGAATTTTGAGCTGCATGGGATTGGAGTTGTCGAGAGCGGCTAAGGCTTCGGTATATTCCTCGGGCGTATTCACATTATCCAATGCACGAGTATCTTGCGCTTCAATCAGGCGTGCGCCATGACGGATGAGAAATTTCCGCGGACAGTGTCCGCCGCCGGCCTGATAATCGGCCAGCGGCTTGGCGGCCGAGGCCTCCCAAATGGCGCAGAGCGGCTCCGGCAACCCATCATGCGCGCTCCTGTACGCGGTCGCGAAGCCTAAGGCAAAGCCGCCCGAATTCCGCTCATGCAATAAATATTCAATAGCGGCATCCGAGAGAAACGGCAAGTCGCAGGCCAGCACCAGCCACGCAACTTTCGGATGTGCGGCAAAGGCGGAGCGGATGCCGACAATGGGACCTTCGCCCGGCACGGAATCCACGATCATGGGCCGCTGCGCGCGCGTCGGATCCAAGGTCTGATTTGCGCGCACGGATACGAACACGCTAGAGACATGCCGGCTCGCGAGTTCGAACGCACGGTCGAGTTGAGTCTTGCCTCGGTACCTGAGCGCCGCCTTGTCGCGGTGCATGCGGGTGCTTTGGCCCCCGGCGAGAATCAGGCCGTATATGGGCGGCGCACTCACGTCTTGCGGCATACTATCTTGCGGCATACTCAAGTTGCGGCCGCCGCATAGCTGTTCTTGCCGCCGTCTTTGGCGAGCAAACGTACCCCGTCGATCACGATGCCGTGCGACAGCGCCTTGCACATATCGTAAACGGTCAACGCGGCGATGCTGGCGCCGGTAAGGGCTTCCATCTCGACGCCGGTTTTGTGATGCACCGTCACGGTACAGCGAATAATGGCGGTGTCGCCCTCCAAATCAATGGCGATTTGACAATTCTCGATCCCCAACGGATGGCAGAACGGAATGAGTTCGTGAGTGCGCTTGGCGCCCAGAACCCCGGCAACGATCGCCGTGTCAAACACCGGTCCCTTGGGCGAGCGCAGGCCGTTGTCGCGCAACGCAGCCGCGACGGCGGCGGGGAATTTCACGCGCGCCTCGGCGATGGCGCTGCGCTTGGTGGCCGCCTTGCTGCTGACATCGACCATGGCGGGGCGCTGATCGGCGTCCAAATGTGTAAAGCTCATGAGATCAGCCGCCGATGTAATACATCTCGATTTTCTTGGTCTCGGGCGTATCGCGCCTAAGTTCCTCACGAAGCTCGCTGTAGCGATCGGTGCGTCCCAGCCACGCACCCCGAATGATTCGCAGCAATTCCGCATCATCGGCGCCGTCGCGCAGGGGGGCCCGCAAATCGATTCCCTGCGTCGCGAACAGGCAGGTGTAGAACTTGCCCTCGGAGGAGAGGCGCGCGCGGCTGCATGCCCCGCAAAACGGCTGTGATATGGATGAAATAAAGCCGACCTCGCCGCCGCCGTCGTCAAAACGCCAGCGCTGCGCGACTTCGCCGCGGTAGTTCTCCGATACCGGATGCATCGGCCAGCGCTCATTGACTCGCGCCGCAAGTTCACGGGAGGGAACCACCATCTCGGGGCGCCAGCGATTGCGATTTCCGACATCCATGAATTCGATGAAGCGCACGATCACCGGCGTGCCGCGAAAGTGCTCCACGAGATCGAGCGCGGTGTGATCATTCACGCCCCGTTCGATGACTGCGTTGATTTTGACGGGGGTCAGGCCTGCGGCGATGGCGGCGTCGATGCCGCCCAGCACTTGATCGAGCGCGCCGAATCCGCCGCTCAGGCGCGCAAAGATGTCCTTGTCCAGCGTATCCAGGCTGACGGTAATGCGCTTCAAGCCATTGGCGCGCAGATCGATGGCGTGATTGGCCAGCAACACGCCATTCGTGGTCAAAGCGATGTCGTCGATACCCGGGATGCCGGTCAGATCGCCGACCAGATCGGCAAGACTGGTGCGCAGCAGCGGCTCGCCGCCCGTCAGGCGGACCTTGCGCACTCCCAGCCCTGCGAATAATTTGGTCAGGCGCACGATCTCGTCGAACGACAATCGATCCCGCGACTTGAGGAATTGGTAGTTCTCGTGAAACTGTTCCTTGGGCATGCAGTAGGGACAGCGAAAGTTGCAGCGGTCCATGACAGAGATGCGTAGGTCATGCAGTGGACGGCCGAGCCGATCGAGCGGATTCTGTGCGCCGCGAATGTCGTGAATGACGGAAGTCATGGGGTCAGATCACCAACGATAAACATTGGCCACGAATCCCTTGGGATAGGTATTGGGTCCCGGCGGCAGTTCGACGAATCCATCGGTACCGGCGAGACTCAAGAAATCCCCCGAGCCGTTCGGAGGCTTAGGTGTTGCCCAAGGACGCCCCCAGTCGTCATGTTCGATGACGACCGGCAAGAAATACGCGAGCGCGTGTTTGAAGGTGACGGGCGTGGCCAGTGCCAGCCGCTCGGGCGCGGCGCGCTTGGTGCCCATCGCCTCGGCAATGGCGGGGATGACGTAGCGGATCAGGCACACCAGGGTGGAGACCGGATTGCCGGGCAAGCCAAACACCGATTGGCCATGAGGACCGATGCCGAACCACATGGGCCTGCCGGGGCGCTGCGCGACGTTGTGGAACACCTCTTGTACGCCAAGCTGCATGAGGGCTTTTGGCACCAGGTCGAACTTGCCCATGGAAACGCCGCCGCTCAAGACCACCACTTCATGAGTGGTCAGATGCAAAGACAGCCGCTCGCGAAGCAGATTCTCATCATCGAGCACGTGATCATTGCCGACGCGGCTGAAGCCGCGCCTGCGAAAGGTCGCTGCCACCGCATAGGCGTTGGAGCGGCGCACTTGAAATTCCGCGATGGGATCGCCGGGTTCGATCAGCTCATCCCCGGTCGAGACCACCATGATGGCCGGCTGGCTGCTCACGCGTACCCGAGCCATGCCGGCGGAGGCCGCCACCGCGACTTCGGGTGCGCGCAACAGCGTACCGGATTCCAGCAACAGCTGGCCTTGGCGGCTATCGGCGCCGCGCCGGTGAATGTTGTGGTAAGGCGAGTTGACGACCGCGGTGTTGAGCGATGCGAATCCATCCGCCACATCCACCTGCTCGATGGGTATGACGTTGTCGCAGCCAATCGGCAGTATCGCGCCCGTCATGATCTCGATGGCGTGATCGGACGACCTGAGCTTCGTCGCCGGCGCACCAGCGGCCTGGATGCCCTGGATTTGAAAGCGCCGTTGGCCTCTTCGCAGCGCTTCGCTGTCGACCGCCATGCCGTCCATGGAGACGCGGTCAAACGGCGGGGCGTCGCGCTCCGCATAAACATTCTCGCGCAGTGTCCCGCCGACGCACTGCATTAACGGCAGCGATTCGATGGGCAAACACGTCAGCCGAGAGTAGATCGCCTCTTCGGCCAGACGCGGGGTAATGAGCGTACTAGCCTGCATAGTTCAAAGTCGGCGGCGGCGGATTCCGACGCCATGAAAATTACGGCGTCTGCCTCGCTTTGTAGATTTTCAGCTGTTCATTGAATCGGCCGACAACCGCCTGCAGTTCATCGACGGCCGCGTCGTTCTTCTTCACATACATTTTGTGCTGCTGGTCGGCCTTTTTCTTCTCATCGGACGTGAGCTTCGCGGGATCCGCCGGCGCCGGCGCGTCCATTTCGAGCTTGATGCAATCCAAATAGACGTTCATCTCGCCGTTGTAGCGTTTGAAATCCTGCGACGCGGCAATCATTTGTTCCTTGGTCGCCGTTTTGCCATCGGGCGGTGTGGCGGGCGATGAGGGGTAGGTGCATGTCGCCTGCGCGTGCGCGGCCAAACCCAATGAGAAAACAAGCATGAGCGGTATCCAAGCCTTCATCGGAAATCCTCTAGTTATCGAGACGAATGAGGTGAAACAAACCCAGTATGATCTTACGGCCAAGGACCGAAGGCCGCCAGCGCGGCCAGGGTATACTGTAAGCATCTGATTCGGTGGAGTTATTTGACGAGCGCGGAGCCATTTAGTTCCCGCTGCGATGGGATCCAACCATGTACGCAACCAAGACAGCCGCTCTTATCGCTTCAGCGGCCCTCTTTTGCGCAGGCGGCGCCCGGGCGCAAGCGGCGGAGCGCTGCACCGGCACTGATCTTAAAGAGCTGCTGGAAACCGAATACGCCTTTGAACAGAAGGCCCAAGAATCAGTACGCGATGCCTTTCTAGCCTATCTCGCGGACGATTCGTTGGTTTTGGAGCCTGGGCCGACTCCGGGCCGCGCCTTTTATGAAGCTGCGAAACCAAGCAACTCCAAGCTGCAATGGTATCCCACGATCGCCGCGGTCGCAGGAGGAGGGGACTTGGGGTTTTCCACGGGACCGTGGATTTACACCAGTGCCGACGGTACTCATTATTATGGTGACTTCGTGACGGTTTGGAAGCGCGATGCGTCATGCCGCTGGCGCGCGGAGTTCGACGGCGGCGTTTCACACGCGATGCCGAAGGACGCCGAGCCCAAGCTGTTGCCCGATCAGGCGGCGCCGTCCGGCACTCATTCGCCCCCGGAAAAGATCATCGCGCAAGGCGCGGTAGACCAGGCGATGCGTGATTTTGAACACACGGCACAGCAAGACGGATTGGCTGCCGGCCTGCGCACGTATGCCCGCAACGGCGACTTTCGATTCTATGTCGAGGGGGAAGCGCCTAAGAACGCGGGTGCGGCCAGCCAATTCTTGGACGGTCGTGCGGTTGTGGGGTCTTGGAGCGAGGATGCGCATGGCCGGTCCGCAGATTCGACCTTGGCCTACTCGGTGGGCCAATTTACAAACGCGAAGCGGGGCGCCCATCACGCCTATCTTCAGATTTGGCAGTACGACCCCAAGGTCGCGAATTGGGGACTGCGCATACTTCTGATTACGCCGCTTGAGAGCGGCAAGTAAAATCGCAAACAATGCAGGAAAGATTCGATTGCGACTGTCGAATTTGCCCGGCGCGGTTCGACTATGCAACGGCGAATCACGCCTATCCTTAGGAAATACACATGAACTATTTGTTACTCATCTACAGCAACGAAGCGGAACTCATGGCACTGGGCGAAGCTGGGCTCAAGAAAATGACCGATGAATACATGGAATTCACCAAGTCAATCGTGCAGGCCGGTCAGTTCAAGGCGGGAGACCGTTTGAAACCCGCCTCCACGGCCTCGACCGTGCGGGTGCGCAACGGCAAGACAGCCATTACCGACGGGCCATTTGCGGAGACGCGCGAGCAGCTGGGCGGCTACTATCTGGTCGAGGCAAAGAACCTGGACGAAGCGACCGCCATCGCGGCGCGCATTCCCGGCGCTAAGATTGGAAGCATCGAAGTACGGCCCGTTTGGCCGCCGATGGGTTGATGAACGCCGAACATTCGCTGCATGAGCGTAAGCGTTGCGGGCAAGATTGAAGAGATCTTTCGCCGAGAGGCGGGTCGGGTCCTCGCGACATTGATCCGCTTGCTCGGGGATTTCGACCTGGCTGAGGAAGCGCAGCAAGAAGCCTTTGCCGCTGCCATCGAACAATGGCCGTCACGGGGAACGCCCGATAACCCGCGGGCGTGGCTGATCAGCACAGGGCGCAATAAAGCGATCGACCGCATACGCCGCGAGGTGTTTTTCCGGGAGAAAATCGCTGATCGCGAGCTTGCCGACGCCGCGCACGCGCGCGCGGACGCTGTCGCCGAGATTGACGAGTCGGATGAGGCCATATTCGGCGACGACAGACTGCGTCTCATATTCACATGCTGTCACCCGGCCCTCAACGATGAGGCGCAGATTGCACTGACGTTGCGCGAAGTATGCGGACTGTCAACGCAAGCCGTGGCGCGCGCTTTTCTCGTCGGTGAAGAGACGATGGCGCAGCGCCTGGTGCGCGCCAAGAAGAAAATCCGTGACGCGGGAATTCCCTACGAGACGCCCGACCCCACGGTACTCGATCAACGAATCGACGGGGTACTGGCCGTCGTGTATGGCGTATTCACGGAGGGCTATGCCGCGACTACAGGCGCTCAACTGATCGATGTGGAGCTGTGCGACGAAGCCATTCGCTTAGGAAGGCTCCTCGATACCTTGCTGCCCAACAATGCCGGAGTCATGGGTCTTCTCGCCCTCATGCTTCTGCATGACGCGCGCCGTTTCTCGCGCGTGTCCAATGCCGGCGATGTGGTATTGCTGGATGACCAGGACCGTTCGCAATGGGACCAGGGTGAAATCTCGGAAGGACTGACGCTGGTCGACAGGTCGCTTACCGCTCGCGGACGTTTGAGTGCTTACGCCGTACAAGCTGCGATCGCGGCATTGCATGTTCGAGCGAGAGACAAGCAGGCTACGGACTGGCCGCAGATCGTCGGACTCTACGAGGTACTGCTGAGATTGCAACCGACTCCCGTGATCGAATTGAATCACGCAGTGGCCGTATCGATGGTGGACGGCGCGGCACGCGCCCTCGATCTGGTCGACTCGCTGGCGGCGCGCGGCAGCGTAACGCAGTATCATCTGCTGCACGCGGCGCGAGGGCGGTTTCTACAGCAGCTCGGCCGGAACGAGGAAGCCCGAGAGGCCTACGGCACTGCGTTGAAAACCGCCGCGCTGGAACCGGAGCGGCGCTTCCTTGCCGCTCGGATTGCCGGGCTTTAAGGAATCCGCGGCGCGCCGATCTCCTCTTTGTGCTCGCCGGACAAGGCAGAACTGCGAAGGTCGGCGCGCGCCGCTTCGTTGGGAGAAGCCGGAATTTCTTGCGTCGCGAGCGCGGTCGCGTTGATGACGGATGGGTCATCGCGCAGCTTTACGTACAGCGATCCTGCCATCGGGTGCGGCACCGGAAGCGCGGAGCCTAGAAAGCCGTCGGGCACCTTTACAGAATGAGCGAACTGAGGATCGCCGGAAACCGAATCGATCAAGAAGAGATTCGAGCCGGATAATTTGCAGGCAAGGTCCGGCGTGGCGGGGCACTTCAAATCCTTCAGAATCGGCAACCGCACCAGATTGGCGAGCGGCTGCCAATCGCCCGCGACGCCTTTGGAATTGATGCGAAATTGCAGGGGACCGAATGCCGCTCCACCGAATACCTTCGCCGGATTGAGCGTTGCCACCGCGACCTGCGAATTCTCGAGCATCACGCCGCCGTTGCTGAAGCTCAACGTCGCGGTGGACGATTCATCGTCGGTAGCGACCTCGATGGTTTCATCGTGCGCAAACGCCGCCGGGTATTGCGTGCGCAAAGAAAATGTCAGTGTCGCGTCTTGAGGCAATTCGCTTTGCTCGGCCAGCTGAATATTGCTGTCGTGACTCGAGGGAGATGATTGTACGATCATGCCGAGCAACGTCACAGCCGGCCGCGGTGCATCGATCGTGCCGAAAAGCGGAAACACGCGGCCGTCCCGCAAAGCAACTTTTGCAGCCGCGCTGCGTTCAGGCTTCAGCCCCGCCACGGACTGCGGGTCCTGCGCTACCATCGGCAATTCATCGATTCCATGCTTCGAGGTGAGTTCGCCGGGCACGAACAGGTTGCCTTTGAACGTCAGGCTGGCCACCTCGTCGAGACGGTTGCCCTTGAGGATGCCGACGATGTCGCCGGAATGAATGGCAAAACCTTCGATTCGTCCGGCATCGGCAAAGGTTTGAATAGAGACGGGTTCGGGTTGATTGTTGCCGTACTGCGTCACCAATAGGGTCATCACTCCCGGCGCTGAATCTTGAAGCGGCAGCTTTATTTCGACTTCGTCGGGGCGGGTCGTTTTCCATTCCACCTTCAATTGTTTGCCGCCCGGATCTTTCAGCATGATGCCGTCGACGCAACTCACGCTGTCGGCCTGGAGGTGAATCGTGTCCTGGCGCCCGACGATCAGCGCCGCTTCATCGCCGGCGGCCAATTCCCACGATTTAGCATGCACATTGATGAGCCTAAAGGTCGGGCCCTCATACGGCTCGAATCCCCAATAGCCCTTGAGCGATGCATGAATGCTGTCTCCAAGAACAGCATTTCCCAAGGCGGTGGTATCGATGACATAGCCGCCTTGCATCGGATCAGCCTGCGCCGGCAGGGCTATGGTTTTGCCGTCTCTGCCCGTCACACTGAGGGTGAGGCCGTGTGCATACGCCGTGGAGAATGCCAGCGGCGCACCGTCGACGGGGAGCACCAGCGTCGAACGCCGAACGCAGAAAATTTCCTTTGGGTCGACCGCGTGCAGCGGAGGCAACTGCGCCGACTCGACTGCCGGCAGCGCTATCACCAACACCGACATGGGACTGTGGAAGGAAGGCGCGGCATTGAGCGTCAAGACAAGCTTGTCTTCCCGCTGCGAGGCCAGCGCAGGAATATATTGGTACTGCGCGGTCCGAAACGAATCCAAGATGCGCGCGATGTCCAGCACGGAGGCGATGTAAGGACTGTAGTAGCCATAGCTGAGCTGCGGCGTATAGCTGGCCTCCATGGCCAAATCGCTGCCGGAACCCGTGGTCAATGCTTCGACAATCGATGTGCTGTGACCATCGTTCAAAATGAGCGATTCTTGTCCCTGCATGAGACAGGGCGCCTGCAGTTCGGGAATCCTATCCAGGCATTTATCCTCGACCTTGATGGCGAGGCTGCGGGCCAAGAGCGGCGCCGCTTCCTTCAGTTTCGAAGGATCGCCTTCATTGAGAACGCGAACTGCCGAGAGAAATCGTTCCAGCCGAGAACGGTCGAGCGCGGCTTGGTTCAAATCCTGCGACGTGCGCACGAACGCGCCGGGCCGCCCGCGCACAGCACCCATCAGCGTTCGCAAGTCGCCGCCGGTGTGCGGCGCAAGGAATACGAGGACCTGTTGCGCCCCCTGCGGCACCGTGACGGTTAAGCCCTCGCTGCCGCATTTCGCCGACCAAATCTTGCAAGCGAAGAACCACTTCTCGGGTGGCGGGTTGGTCGAGCCGCTCAAGAATGCAGCCACCATTAAGTATTGGACAGATTGCGTCTCCGGCAAGTCGGCTTTGATCCAGACCCGATCGCCCGGTGCAAGGTTTGGGACCTGGGAAGCCGGGAGCGTAATGCCGCCGCGAGTCACCTTGACCTCCAGCGTGGGCCCGGCAAGGTCGAAAGGCGCCGGGGCCGCCTCCGCCAGGGACATAAAGGTGACAGCCACCAGCAGGAAAACACATCCTTTAGCCATTATTTTCGGAACCTGTTGGGCCGGAGCGGCACACGCTTAGAGTCTACGGGGTTGCAAGAGTTCGCCCAGGAGTGCAGTTCGCAGTGGGGTATTAAGTTTCCTACATGCTCATTCGGCTTCAGCACATGCGCGAAAGTAATTTGAAGTCTTAAGCGCGGCCCTCATGTCGCCTCAACTGGGCAGCATCAACCGCGGAGGTCTTGTGAGCAATTCTGAAGTCATTCATACGAGCGATGCAGGGTTCGAGAACGAAGTGCTGCACTCTGAAGTGCCGGTGCTCGTGGATTTCTGGGCCGATTGGTGCGGCCCCTGCAAGATGATCGCGCCGATTCTCGAGGAAGTCTCCCGTTCCCAGCAGGGCAAGATTCGAATTGCAAAGCTGAATGTCGACGAAAATTCGACGACGGCGGCCAAGTTCAACATTCGCAGCATTCCGACGCTGCTCTTGTTCAAGAAGGGAGCGCTCGTTGCCCAAAAAGTGGCAGAACTATTGAATGCGGAGCCGGCGTTATCCTCGATTTTTGGACGCCGGCTAGCTTGATCAACGATGAACTTAAATGAGGCAATCTATGAGTAATCTCGCGGGAAAAGCCGCTGTCGTTACGGGCGCATCGAAAGGTATTGGGGCTGCAATTGCCAAGGCATTGGCGGCTGCGGGGGCTTCGGTGATCGTCAACTACGCCACCAGCAAAGCCGACGCGGACGCCGTGGTCGCGGGGATCAATAAGGCCGGGGGAAAGGCCGTGGCTTCGGGCGGCGATGTATCCAAGCCCGCGGGGGCGCAGGGAATCATCGATGCGGCTGTGAAGAATTTTGGACGCATCGATGTCCTGGTGAACAACTCAGGCGTCTATCAGTTTGACGCTATTGAGCAAGTTACCGAAGAGAACTTCCACAGAATGTTCAACATCAATGTCCTCGGCGTCTTGCTCTCGACCCAAGCTGCGCTCGAGCATATGAGTGCGGGGGGCAGCATCATCAACATTGGATCCGTCGTCAGTCGTTTAACGCCGCCGAATTCGGCTGTCTACACGGCGACCAAGGCCTCTGTCGATGCGATCACCGGAGTGTTGTCGAGGGAGTTGGGACCGAGAAAGATTCGGGTCAATTCCATTAATCCCGGCGTGGTCGAGACGGAGGGTACCCGCAGCGCGGGCATCATCGGCTCCGATTTTGAGAAAGGCGCCATGGCGCAAACACCGCTCGGCCGCACGGGACAACCCAGCGATATCGCTTCGGTGGCGGTATTCCTCGCCTCGGACAGTTCGGCTTGGGTGACCGGAGAAATCATCGCGGCGAGCGGGGGATTGCGGTAGTCCGCTTTCGGCGCGCGGTCGCCGCGTTACATCTGGAGAAGGCCTATGACACCGAAAATCGAGGGAGTCCGCAGGTTTCTTGAACTCGGCTGGAAGGAAATAAGTTCCTGGGGGTCGGGAATTGATTTCTCTTTCTACGACCATTTACAGGATCGCATCGATCAGCTTGAACAGGAACTCGCCCGCGCGGAACGGCCGCCGGGCGACGTGGCTGCGGAACCGGGCATGAAGCGGCTTGACCAACACTGCTGACGGGCGCAGCGGCAGTTTCCTTCGGTTAAATGCGGCACCCGGGTTTCCGATTGGCGCCATCAACGCTAAACTGCGTGCGGGCGCCCGTAGCTCAGCTGGATAGAGCACTGCGCTTCGAACGCAGTGGTCGGCGGTTCGAATCCGTCCGGGCGCACCAATTTCCCAAAAAATATTTCGGCTGCCGACGCCATCGAGCCGGAAACGAGCAGTTCGAACCGCCGACAGACAACAAGACGGTTCGACAACTTGGCCGTCTTCGGCCAAGTTGGACGCTGCCGCGCAAGGCGCGGCGGCGGTCCGGAGCGCAGCGGAGGACGAGCGGCGCAGCCGCGAGCAATCCGTCCGGGCGCACCAATTAATCAAGAACTTATACGCGATGTTTTTTCGTCGCTGTGCCATTCAAATGCACTTGTGCCATTCAAATATCGTATTGAGGCTCGCATGTTTGACTGATGTCGGACCCGTTAGAGACATTTGCGACCGGCAGCTTGCGGGCAGGACGGCGAGGTCTCGCCATTGAACTCAGAGCCGATTAGCGGGGCACGCCGTCTTCGTGCGCGACTCCCACCACGAGGATAGCCTGTCCGGATCCGACACTGGATCGATGAGTGATCTACTCCACAGGGTTCGACACACACGCCGATAAGGCCACGACGGCCGTTACGATTCCAATCAACCCATGAGTTCGATGCTTATATTCCATGACTTATCTCCTGAATCACTTGCGTGTCGCCCTAGGTCCAGCTCAGCAACTCCCATTGATAGCTGCTTTCCTTAACCTCGGTCCCGAGTTGTTCGTGGAAGGTTCCCACACTCTCGCGCTTCACCCAGCGGCCTATCTCAGGCGCAAACCATAGGTGTTCTATGCGTTGGGCGGCAGTCCGCTCGGAAAAAATGCTGAACCGGAAGTTGATAATGTTGTAATAGCGAAGTGCGATAAAGTGCCCAGCTGGGACAGTAACTGATTCCCAACGCTGGGCATCCATGGTTAGTTGCCACGGCATAGCTTCCTCACTGCCTGGGATCTTGTAGTACGTACTCACAACGGAAGACCAGCCGGGGCGGAGCTCAGAAGGCCATATTGGAATTGCCTTTTCAAACGATTGCATCTCACTCCAATGCGGATCGACGACTACCATGCCCCATGGCCTCTGGATTTCAATTGGACCCCCGATACGAGCGGCATCGGCGCGCATATATTTGTGCCACCAGCTCTCGCCCCAGGAAGGGAATGTAATCGGTCTGTCCTCGGCCGTTTCAGAACGCGACTCTATCTCGACCGATTGGCCGATTTTAGACACCCGATCGATCTGAGTATCGACCACTTTGCCTGTAAAGTAATCATGTTTGGCGTAACGCCATGACTGCCCCACTGCGGGGGAGCGGACCACTGGCGCGGGGCCGCCCGGGGTTGGTGTATTGGTTCCTCGGGCTACGCACCCCACGGAGGCAGCAGCCGCCAAATATAAAAAATCGCGTCGCGTTGAAATCGCCATTTGAAACTCTCCTAGAGCCTGACCCAACGGTTGCCGAAAGGAAACCAAAGTTAATATGACATCAGAACGGGCAATTCCATGCGCGCAAGAAGATCCCGAGTAACGCCGCCCATGAGCTTTTCCCGCAGCCTTGGATGGCCGAACGCGCCGGCCACGATCAGATCGGCGCCTACCTTCAGTGCTTCGGCCTGCACCGCATCAGCAATTAATTCTGAGGAAACCTCGTTGAGCCACACCCCGGTAACCGCAGCACCGTGTCGCCTCAGGTGCTCAACCATCTTCTCCGGGGGCAGCGCACCGTAGCGCTGGGCGAACTCCGCTGGATTTACCGCAAGCACGGTGACCTGTTGCGCGCGCTCGATGAGCGGCAGGGCATCATTAACGGCGCGGGTCGCGGCGCGAGCCAGGAACGAATATCACGGGCCTTCCAGCGACAAACAACAGTTCCTCTGAGAAGTTGTATCCAGTAGCAGTATAGGAGACACGCGTGCATCGTCAAACCGGAAGATCGGCACGTAGCAAAAACGTAGCGTTTGATGCCGTTTCATGTGCTTCGGTGCCTATTTCGAGTGAGGGCGGCCCTGCTAAGTGGTTGAAAATTAAGAACCTATAAAATCATCTTTGCGACTACGAACCAGGAGGCCGGGGGTTCGAATCCCTCCGGGCGCACACCGCCGACTTCGGTCCTACCTGGGGACATGGTACCCATTTTCTTCCGGAGACATGGGTAACAGTCTGGCACCGAACGGGTTTGGGGCACACTCGACGCGACCTGTCTCGTGGTCAAAGAACCCCAAGTCGTAGT
>Ga0182030_10017785_pt1 | contig 13686 bp, 11 predicted proteins | sample 812S3MmetaG_FD_121299 | JGI IMG/M metagenome (GOLD analysis project Ga0182030, IMG submission 121299) | Permafrost microbial communities from Stordalen Mire, Sweden - 812S3M metaG (Illumina Assembly) | ecosystem: Environmental > Terrestrial > Soil > Wetlands > Permafrost | place: Sweden... | reverse complement strand
GTTTGGGAATAGCAAAAGTTATTAAAAGGACCAGTTGCAAAAAATCAAAATACTCATTGGTATGAAAGATAAACTTCTACCCTTCTTTTTTGCCCTTCATAAATGTTCTACAGATGATTACTTGATCAACGCCTTGTAATCACCTCTTTCTTTGAATACGGAATACATATTTTAAGAAAGAACTTGAATCTCATCGTAGAGAATATCCAGTGACATCGACACTAATCATCCCATTTTGAGATTGAACTCGAGGGAGAATCTTCATTGTAAACGTTTTCTCAATTTAAACATCCCGTTAGCAGATGAGAATGGCACTGCAGGTGGGCCCGGCAGCTACTACGGTCACGTGCTATCCAGTCCCTTTTTGGACTTAGTCAATTATTTCCTCGAATCGCACCAGAAAAAAATTCCTAGAGCTTTAGACGAATTTTTGGCGTCCCCAATTCCACGACAGGAAGAATCTCGACTTGCAAATTTACTCCTGCGCAACTAGGGAAGATTAGACAGGATAGCAATAATCCTGTCAAAATGTCCGCCATCGATTATCTGCTCCACGAGAGCTCGGTGGGTTATGCGATCTTCCAAGTTGTTCACCAAGCAGACACCATTGGAAACCGATTGAAGGAAGTTCAAGATGCGGCTCAAGATCTTGCGAAGTTTGGAAAGATGGTCAAACTCGTCAACTTTGCGCCCTACAGGTATAGACCAACTCCTGTAATTCTGCGATCAAGAATGAATATTAACAATAATACAGAGGAGCTGCGGAAGCGCTTGAAAATATCAACCTCGTCTCTGAAGGTGTCTTGTCTGAGTACCTCCGATCGAACCTCGAACTAAACCTACCAAAACCCTCGAAGAAGAAGAAGATTGTTTTAGGAGTCTCAGACAAGAACTTGGCTGGAAGTATCAAGGCCTCGTTTCCAGGTGTTGAATGCGAGACTGGTGAAACCTCCGAAGTAGTCGCAGATTTGCTCCGAGGATTACGATTCCATGCATCAAAGCTACTGAAGGGTTTGCAGGAGGGCGATGTTGAAAGAGCGCAATTGGGTCTTGGTCACGCATACTCTCGCGCAAAGGTTAAGTTCTCAGTCCAAAAGAACGACAACCATATCATCCAGGCTATTGCTACTTTAGACCACCTCGACAAGGCTGTCAATACCTTCTCTATGCGTGTTCGCGAGTGGTATGGCTGGCACTTCCCAGAACTCGTTCGAATCGTTTCAGATAACCACACCTATGCCAAGCTTGCACTCGCAATTGGTGATAAGAAGAGCTTGACGGACGCTTCTTTACACGATATTGCTGCGATTGTCAATGACGATGCAGAAATTGCTCAAGCTGTGATTGATGCGGCGAAAGTGAGTATGGGTCAAGACATCTCACTCACTGATATGGAGAATGTCTCAGCATTCGCAAACCGTGTGATCAAGCTTGCCGAGTACAGAAGATCATTATTCCAATACCTAGTCAACAAGATGGCAATCGTCGCTCCCAACCTTGCCTCATTGATTGGCGAAGTTGTAGCCGCACGTCTCATCTCCCATGCTGGTTCCCTCACCAATCTTTCAAAATATCCGGCCTCCACAGTCCAAATCCTCGGAGCAGAGAAAGCTTTATTTAGAGCGCTGAAGACCAAGGGCAATACTCCAAAATATGGTTTAATATACCACTCAAGCTTTATCGGCCGTGCAGGCGCAAAGAACAAGGGTCGCATCTCCAGATTTCTAGCAAACAAATGCAGTATCGCCAGCAGAATCGACAATTTCTCCGAAGAGCCAACCACCAAATTTGGGGAAGCATTAAGGAAACAAGTTGAAGAAAGATTAGATTTCTACGCTACCGGAACTGCACCTACGAAGAATGAAGAGGCTATGGTAAGTAACTCCCCTTCCAACCTCTAACATCACTAATCACTGTTTTAGAAATCAGCAATGGACGCCGTCCTAGGCGACATCCAAATCGCAGACCCTAGCGCTAACGCCGACGTCGCTCCCGTCTCTGTCTCCAAACAAGAAAAGAAATCCAAAGACAAAAAGGAAAAGAAAGAGAAATCGAAGGATAAGAAGAGACGGCATAGCGAAGTCAATGGCAATGAGGATGTAGTGGGCGAGAAGAAAAAGAAGAAGAAGAGCAAGTCGGAATGATTCTTGTTTTCTTTTCTTTTCTTTTTTGCTTTGGGTTATCGTGTACATTGGGCGGGTACAGGCGTGCAGTGGTGTTTTGTGTTAAATACTTGAACATGGCGTTGTGGATACGTAGCCAATCTTTTTCTGGTTGGCGGGAAATACCTAGAATATTCTGGTAATAAAATTGCAATGCACCCATTGAAAACGGTTTCATGGATACTCGCAACGCCTTTCTGAACCTGCGCTCGCGAGCGGGTCTTTTCGCTATAGAGAGTCTTTACTTTATATGATATTTTTGCATGTGATCTGATCCTCTTCCCTGCATAATCCAAACATGCCTTCCGAAGCCGTTGAACGCCATGCCACCTGTACTCCTGCGCTGCTCTTAGCTCTTCGCTCCCTTAGATGGATGTTGAATGCTCATGCTCCTTCACTCCCAAATTCATTCGTCCAGTCTTCACTCCGCTTGATATCGTCTTGTGAGACTGTTGGTCGTGCTCCTTTAACAGCTTTAATAAAGTCCTTTAGTTGAAGAGGTGGCTCAAGGAGTTTGTCGGAATCTACTTCTGTCCAGGTCATCTCCATAGCACCGGCATCGCCTGGTGAGCAGGGTGTTAGTTTCTCAATATCGCCGTCCATCACCTGATGTTCATTAGCAAAATGTGGTGCAGCGAAGGAAAAATTGGGGAAGGCATACTTTCTTATAATGCGTAGCCGTCTGAATCTTTCGTACAGGTTGCATAAGAGCATCTTGAACAGCAATGCTAATATCAGATCCTGAGTATCCTTCACTCAACTCCCCTAATTTCCTGTAATCAGCGGCCACGAGATCACATGGTGTCGTCCCAACGCTGATCTCGAACATTTTGGTTCTTGCCGGTAGATCGGGTAGTGAAATGTGAACACGACGTTGGAAGCGACGTCGAATAGCAGCATCTAATTGCCAGGGAATATTTGTTGCGCCCAGTACGAGAACACCTTTGCTGTCACGGCCTACACCATCCATTTGTACGAGCATTTCGGTCTTGATACGTCGGGATGCTTCTGATTCTCCTTCCCCTCGAGGTCCGCAGAGAGCGTCTACTTCATCGATAAAGATGATTGACGGTTTGTTCTCGCGTGCCATAGCAAAGAGTTGTTTTACTAATCTGTGCACCATATGTTAGAATAGAAGCTCCAATCATCAGTAGAAACATGCCCTTACCTTTCAGACTCTCCCATCCATTTGCTGACCAAATCCGACGAGCTGACACTGAAGAAAGTACTATTTGCCTCCGTAGCTACCGCCTTTGCCAGGTAAGACTTTCCCGTTCCTGGAGGCCCATATAACAAGATTCCCTTCCACGGCTGTCTCTTCCCCGTGAAAAGATGCGGAAACTTTATAGGCAAAATAACAGCCTCCTTCAACGCCTCCTTGGCTCCCTCCAGACCCGCAACATCCTCCCACCTAATGTTCGGCTTATCCTGCAATATCGCCCCCGCGAGCGCATTCCTCAACTTCTTATTCTCTGGATCTGTGTCTCCTTCTTCCTCCTTGCCCTTCCCTCCACCTCCCGTAGAACTCCCATTAGCGCCCACCATACCAGGTTTTTTCCGCTTGCCGTCTCCATCTGCTAAGTGTGTCTTCAGCTTTTCAGCCCGCTCCATGTATTCGCCTGCTTTTGCTCTTATCATCTCCTTGGATTTGGCATTCTTCTCCCATTTTAACGCTAGCATGAAGAGTTCAAGGGATTGATAGTATAGTTGGTAGGCTTTTTCATACTCGGCGGCGGTATCGGCTTCGATAGCTTTCTTGACCACGTCTATTGCGCGGCCAAGAAAGTCGGTATTCGACATTTTTAGGGGGGTGAGGTTGAAGGTTGATCGGCCGTGGGGTTGGCAGCAGTCACGATTGAGGCCGGACGAGATTCAGACGGGTAGACTTGAATGCAAAAATAGCAAAATATTCTATAGATTCGTCCGATCGAGGTATGTCAAGCTGTTGTGCGCGCCGTGAGGAGGAGTTGAGAGGCAACCGCGGAGTTGGAAGAGGACGGGGACGCTCGAAAATTGCTCGATACGCCTCCCAATGTACTCAGCTTTCGGATCAGACGTAAATGCAACACAAAGGATGTATTCGGTCGACTGAATCTGTCTTTTCTCTGTTGTCTCGTGAGTTCTGCAGGAGTTATTTAATGACGAACCAGGTTCTTCGCTTGGTGTTGGCCAGGAGGCTGCCCCTCCATGGCTATCACGCTAACGAAGCGATGCCTGGAGCTCGTCTCGTGAATAGGTAAACGGTCTTCAGCCTTGCATGGTCTTTCAATAATACAGTACCAGGCGAACATCCACGACAAATAGCAATTCTTTCCCATTGGGCCATTGACTCAAGCAACTCTTCTCAGGATCTTGTCATCCCTGGTCAAGCCATGGCAGAACAGCAGCAACGCCTGCAAGCTCTTTCTGAAGAATATCAGAAGCTTGAGCAAGGTAAAATTTCCCTTTCTATGGTCCCAAACCAAAATATAACAAATGTGTAGAATTACAAAACAGTATCCAGGCCCGGCAGAAGCTTGAGTCCCAACAACAAGAAAATAAGGCTGTCCAGAAGGTTGCGCCCCAGAACCCAGTGTGTTCGGTCCACGGCTAAGAGAAGTAGGAATTTGCAGGACTCAAAGATGATGCGAACATCTACAAATTAGTTGGCCCAGTGTTATTGAAGCAGGATAAAACAGAGGCTGTGTTGGCCGTGGATGGCAGACTGGACTTCATTGAGAATGAGATGTGAGGATCTTATACTTAGCGGGTTGCAGAAGAGGGCTGACTAGAATATAGCAAGAGGATAGAGAAGCAGATTAAGGATAATCAGGAGAAGAGTGATAAGTTGAGGACTGAGGTCGGTTGCTCTCATATCCCTCAAGCTTTCTAGTCTGACACACAACCAGATCATACAAATACAATCACAAGGCCAGGAAGCACCAGGACCTCAAGCACAAGTTGCTGCATAATTTTTTGATGGGAATGGACCTGTGTTGCATTGCTTGGCGTTTGGTAGAATGTTTAACATGAATCAAAAAGTTTTGCCTGTTATCCTCTGCTCAACGTCTCTAAAATCATAAGACAATCAGATGTAGTGGATTACAGATTGCCCAAGTCCGTTCTCTCAAACTGTATTATGACACGCCGGGATAAATTTACAGGAGAAGGTTTCAAGGTTTTAGTTGTTTCTCCAGTTCTAGGAAAGTTAAATCTGGGGCAAGTGTCCATAATTTGAATGTTCATATATTGCTAAACAATGATAATCTTAACCACCTATATTTTGACAGAAGTAGGGTCTCTAGTAATAGTAGATTCCTTTGACAATAGCAGATTGTTCAACAGTAGTCGGCTGAATAAACATGGGTTTATTGGTAGGAGAACATATTGTAATTATCTCGTAATTTTTGCGATATCGGCAATGTAGGACAAGCGTTCGGTCTTTGAATGTACGAAAACTTCTGGTACTGTTGAGGCTAATTGCTTCAATTTTCATGAGAAAATAGAAGTGAATTTACAGACTCCTTTTCAGTCTTTCATTTTTCCCTAGTGAAAAAGATTTATCAAGAAAAGATTCTGGGCTAATTACATGATCTATAATTCATTGTGCCCAAAAAATTTAGACAACGAGAGCTAAAGATATAGGCTCAGCTTCTTCAGTGCTTATACTCTCAAACACATTTGCGAGATTGCATGTCAAAAGGATTACGCAGTTGTTCTGCATGAATCTAGATCTATCTCGCCCTCTCAGACATACTTTCAAAAGCTGAAATGTAAAAAAAATGGTGATACCTGCTTCAAGGGGACGACGGCCTCAGTCTCCGTCATTCACTACATTTGTCCCCTCGAACCTGTTTTCCAAAGGCGAATACGCAAAAATTTCAAGCCCTGTCCAGTGAATGAAGATTTCCATCTCGTTATTTACTGTCTAGTGCCATCCACGGGCAGATCTATGAAAGAGCCACTTCCTTCTTTTCTGCCGTCCCACACCGACCAACAACAACACCAAGATGGTGAGGACCCCTATCCACCTCCTATTGTCTCACCCTATCTCCGAAAATAACGTCAAAGGCAACTAACATCCCTTCAGTCTCCTGAGTCCGATCCAGAACCAGCCCCCCTCTCGTCCCGATCTCTCCCCAACCACAATCTCACCGAGTTCCACCCCTTCCGCCGCCTCCCCATCGAGCTCCGCTTCAAAATCTTCCGCGAAGCCTTGAAAGCAGCTCCCGCCCGAGTCGTAGCCGTAGCCTACGAATATGCGCCCCCATTTCGCATGACCTACGGCAAGGACGGAATAGATAGAGTCAGAGCCAACGGCGACGACATCCGGATCCTGCGCACTGTCACCCCAGCCCCACCTTTACTTTCCGTATGCCAAGAATCACGGATCGAAGCTCTCAAGAAATACTCTCTTCGCCTCGACACTGAGACTCAAGCTTGCTACATCCGCATCGACCCTGATAATGAGGCTGTGTACTTCACGAAATCAGGCATCGAGGGTGAAGAACTCAAACCAGAAGATCAACTAAGCCACGCAGCACAGAACAGCATTCGCCTTCTAGCAATCGACGACATGCACGAGCATATTCTAATGCAGCTCCCGAAATTCCAGAACGTCGATTCCCTGACCATCATCCTTCATTACGAGGGGTGCAATGCTCATTGGAGCGATGCAGGAGACGTTAAGTACACCAGCCTTGAGAACAGCACTGAGATGGACCAAGCTTGGTTGGAAATGTATGAGTTTTTCTATGAGGGCTTGCAGGTTTATTGGAAGAAGGAGATGGGATGGGAGGTTCCGTTCGAGACTGAATTTATGCAAATTGCGAGGAACAGGGCCAGATGCTGTAATGAATGAAGGATGGGATGCAGGAAAGTGTGTATATGACTCCACTTACTAGCAGTACAAAGGGGTTAAGGATCGGAAAGTGTGTATAAAACTCCACTCTAAAGCAATACAAATGGCATGATTCCAGCAGTTTTTCCCAGTCTTTCGAGAATTCAAGTATGCGTGAAATTAAAGTCCAATGTCTCACAATCATGACACAAGAAATATCAATTTCCAAGATCCAAGATCCAAGTTTCCTGTTTTAGATTTGTTAGAAATAATAGACAATCAACTCCTAGATTCTGAAGTTCCAAAATGCCAGATTTGAATCTATTAACTTGAAATACATTTAAGTCTCCTTCTCAATCTGCATCTCTAACTTTGATATCAAGCATTACAATTTCAAATCCATTTCGTCCGCCGGGCCCTCCATTGAATATCAGCGTTTTCAGCTCACGACTATTATCTTTCACCGTGCTTCGAAAGCTAATCTGAGCCCAACATTACTTCACTGAACCAGAAAAAAATCTCCCGTCGACCAAAGGGTGACCCTCACCCTATCCCAACAAAGCATCCCAAATCCGAGCTGCTTTGGACGAGTTTCTCCATCTCAAAATACTCCAGACGTATCACAGTATTTCCCAATATACCACAAACAGCGTCGTCCACCTTTCTAATGGTGAGATCTATCCAATGCCTCCGACTTGATAAGAGATTCGATGATTGTCGGATGCAATTGACACTTGAGGACGTACGTGGTTAGATCTCCGAATTTCCTGGTCAAATCTGTAGTCTTCACTAAACTATCTGGGTCCGATTTCGATGTCAGATCCTCTAGTAATTCTGAATTGCAAAATCAGTAGTTAATTTCAAACCCTTCTCTAAACCAGCCCATTTAAGAGTTTTGGTGCTCGTGAAATTATCTCCAATGTATCAAGTATTATTACACAATCGCACCCCAAACTTTTAAATGTGCCAGAAATTATGACACTCTCATAGCGTACTTTCTCATTGTTAGATTTTGGCGTCAGAAATAAGAGCACATATCAAAGCCCGCACTCTGAATATCTAAATTTGCAAGGTTTGAATGGATGTATTAGAACTTTTGGCACCTTCAACACTTTTTCTCTTCTTGAATCCCTATCTTTTCTCCCAATACATACTTTAGCCAAATTGTAAACTTCACTAAAGACACTGAATCATATGAAAGTATTTTCATTGGGCTAAAAGATGTAACGCAATCCAAGGCTTCTCAAGTATTTGCTCTGGGCGTGTCAGAAATTGTGAAGTTTGTAGCGTTCCAGTGTGCTGACACATTCAACCCGTTCCCAATCTAGACTCTAAACTCCCCCCCGAGATCTTGTTAAATACATCGAATTCCTAGATAGAAGCATGGGATATGTCTGAAAACTCTGAGAAACGGGACGGAAATTCTAGTAAGGTATGTCAAAGTTCTTGAGGGGGTTTTTAGTCGGCCAATTTAGAGCGTTATTAGGATCACACGCAAATATATTTTTTACGAAGAATATGCTGAACAATCATCGCTTTATGTTTTCCAGGTTGAGATACTGCAATCTTAGTGCGCCAGGCGCTAATGCAAATCACTGAAGAAAAGATAATCTTACAAATGCTTTTTTCTCTTTCTAATGATGTCTCTGTCTAATGTGCCGCTGTAACACTTGCCAATGCCAAACTTCCCACTACTCCTCGTCAATGCCCAATACTCCTGAACTCTGTGCTTCCTCTCCCTTCTGCTCGATCTCCCTCTCAGCCTCGACCTCATCTACCTTTGGTGTAACATCTTCATCACGCTCATCAGCCGCCTCTGCTTCATTCGATTCATTACTGATTGGCGAAGACTTGGTCTTCTTATCACCATTCTGCAATGCCTTTCGTTTGTTCCTCTCTTTTTCCTCCATCTTCTCTCGTACAGATAACAGATGCTCTCGAAGATTTTCTGCTAACTCTACTCTTTCGGCCCAAGTGGTAGGAGGAGAATTGAAAGATGAAGGCAAGCAGATCACAGTGAACTTCTTTGCAGAAAGGGTGAAGAAATCTAATTTCTGTTAGTGACCCTGAAGAACAAAAAGCTAGCAACCTGTAAAACTTACCTTCGAGACTTGATCTAGCATTCCAATCCTCAATGTTAAGGTAAACTACATCGAAGGTCTTCTTGAAAAGCATTATCACGCTCTTGGGAATTACTCGGAGGAATGATCGGTTGTCGCAGAGGTGTACTTTCTTGATAAGGCGTCTCTGAAATGCATTTCTAGCCTCAGCCCAACGCCGAAAATGATCATTACGTCTGAATGACCAGGTTGTAGTGCCCCATAGGACAGGGTTTGCCTCGACATAAATTTGTCGTGACACACGCAAAATTCGAAGGTCGAGTCCTCCTGGTCCTTGAGCGCCGACATTCTGTGCAGCCGTAAGATTTCTATAGCAGGTTTTATGTCGTACGTCAGCATTTCGAAGATCGGGTTTTTGGTTGGTAGTAACGGCTTTCTCGTAATCCTCACTTTTTGAATACTCATACGCCTGTAATTCTGTGACATCTGCTTGGCAGATCTCGTGGAAGCAGCGTAAATGAGATACCGTCTTGACAGTGAATACACCATGACGGCTGTATTCCCAGTTCTCGTACTGGATGTGGATCATCCGATCACCAAGCGCATATCCCCATATCTTCTGACGAATCTCAACGGGAAGGCGCAAAAGTGGCGACGATTGAGAGTTCTGTGCGATACTTTATGCATGTTAGGAGTGAATTGACAGGCTAGGCAGAGGTCAGAAACTTACATCGCTTTGGTTTTCTTATTCTTTGGGGCAATGAAGGCCTGAGTCTTGGCCCTGGCTTTCTTTGCCTTTGTCTTTGGAGGCGTCGTCGGAGCAGATGCAGTCGGCTCCCTTGTGCCAGTCTGGCCAGAAACAGAGGCCATAGTATCGAAGTCGGTCGATGTGCTTTTACGTGTCGTAAGAATTATAGTCGACGATGTGGGTTGGCTGTCTTCAGTTGGAGGACGGAGGATGGTTGCGTTTCAAGGCGAGGCTGAAGGGTCACAGTCGACGAGTGGAAGTCGAAGAGGCGGAATAACAGGTCGAATTGAAGAAGTAAAAAGATGAACAAGAAGACAAGATCTCTTAATCTTGCAGAAAGACCTGCGAAAGGGAAGGCTGTCCAGTGGCCAGACTCCTAGAATGCCGGTTCGCGCAGATCGTCGAGAGGCTCTTGTGTTGTTTGTGTCGAGAGTTGAGGAGATTGCAGACGAGATCACTTTCTGAAGTAGTCCAAAAGTATTTGAGAAAGACGCTAACGATTTTGTTAATTCACTCCTTTGAGGTTGAAGTCGAGCCTGGATGTCGCGAACCATGCTAGCGAGCAGGTGCAGCGACGAGGTGAACATTCATGTGCTTTCTGAACTGGCGCTAGAAAATTTTTGAAGGATGACTTCTTGTCTAGCAATTTTCATTATAACAAGGTCAAAAACGGGGGTTCAATACAACAAAGGGGTAATGGGGTAATGCATGATGTCTATCGAGGACTCAGCCCTCTCCCTACTTTCATTTGCAGCGCACGGAACATACTTGGCTACTAGCCATTTGGAAACATTATCTATTCTACTGCTTTCCAAGAAAATCTTCTATCATCAATCATTCAGTTCAAAGTCCAAAACTCTCATCGTGCCAGAACACCTCCCTCCCAACATCGACCCACCTACCAACATGCCGCCTCAACTCCCTCGCCATCTGTGCTGGTCCACATACTAGTACCGCAACCCGTTCACTATTTCCATGTCTAAATGTCTCATCTACAATCTTTCGTAAGTCTGGCCGTTCTCTCCCCCCGCTGGCATGGATTGGCTCTTCAGCTGGCACCAACTCGTCCATTTCGACACTTCCATCCGCAGGTAACGGATCATCCTCATGATCTTGACTATCAGAGCTGCTCCTCGTCAAATAAATTTTTGCATTTTCGTCGTTTTCAAGGGAATATGTAGAATCTGGATCAGTAACAGCCCAGGAAGCTTCAGCAGCAGATCTCATGGACCAGATAAGTTTGATATGATCAGGCGATTTGGCTTCGGTTTCTAGCTGATCGCAGAGATCACGATAGATTGGTAGGATAAAGGTCGCACCTACACCGCCAGCTACGAGGAGGAATCTATCGTATTTTGAAGCCAGATGAGGGAAATTCCGCGCGGAGCCATAAGGACCCTCGATATTGATTGGTGGTTTGGCTTTGTGGAGAGAAGCAAGAGTTTCGAGCGCTTTTGTTGTTGGACCATTAAGAGCACGAAGCACAAGGGTGATGTCTGTGGCTGACACATCCGCTACAGTGAAAGGGTTGTATAGGGTATCCTGAATGGAAGGAGACGATTTGTTCGGGGGTGTGCTTTCGGGTGGGATATTGAGGTAAACGTGCTGTCCTGGAGCAGCCCTGAACCTGGCCAACTTCGAAGTTGGGAGAGGTATCTTTAATTTGACAAGTTTGGTATGCGGTACTTTAGTGATTGTTGCAAACCCGGTAACGGTTTCCAGTTTCCGGCAAATGATATCCACAACGAACAAGGCGCCGGCCTCGATCAGGTATAGACGTAGCTGCGAGGCATGAAAGAATAATAGCGGTAATATTGCAACGCCGATGAAGAGATGTAGAAGGAAGAATACACGATAGTTCCACTTTCGAATACTTGCCAGACTGGTGGTCGCGATGATAGTCAGGAGGGAAAAGGCGACAATGCCGATGATGACAACCAAAGCTGTGAGTCGCTTGTAAAGAATACCAGCTTGGACGAAGAAATTCATATACCATATAGCATGGTTGAGAAGGAGGAAGTAGATTACACGTCCAGACATTCGATGCCAGGGGTTGAGTTCCTCGTGTGAAGACCGGAAGATGAGTGTAAGTGTCGAATAGACGGATTTCATGGATAGCATATAATGGATAGGGAACTGAGATGCAGCTACGTGCCCAAATCTCTTGGTTATGTGGAGATAGTCTGGTATCGCTGTTAGCCGTGTGTTTCAAAGATTAAGTGACGGGAGGGAGGGGTATATTGAGCATCACGTGATAATATAGATGGACAGCTTCCAGGTTCCGTTGTCATTTCAACTCACCATCTCCAGTCTTATGGACACATAAGAACAGTAGCCAAGTAGTCCAAACTCCAGTAGCAATCAAATGACCTCTGACCCCTAATCCAAGAGGAGCCTCGCCCTCCAACCACCATCGAACAGACCTCCACTTCTTCACAACAGTCCCTGTCGTGCTATGGCGACGACGTTTGACTGTGGGAGAACTTGGAACCTCTGAATAATCAGTCTTTGATCTCTGCCTTTCCGAGTATACCCAAGCTCCTAATCGATAGAGCTGATAGGTAAGCATCGGTACTAGTGCTGAGAGTTGAGCGTAGACTCCATATCGATCCAACAATTCCCGTCGCTGTACCTTTTGTAGGTCTGTGAGATCAACGAGGTGGTACGGCCAGCCCATATTGACCTGCCAAAATGAATCTGCCGGTCTAGACAATTGATGAGTAGCTAAGGCTGATATCCTCTTTGGATGGTCGAGGCTGTAAAGCTGAGTTGGCGCCTATCAGTGTGGACTTGACAGCTGAAATGGAAGCAACATTCAAAGTCAGTCGCAAGAGCATTGATATGAGTCTCTGGACCAGGCCTCTCAGTCTCAGAAAAACCATTAAAAGCTGTCCAATTCAAAAATCTCATTCGTAAGCAACCAGCCTCCCGCGCCCCAAACGGGCATGGGGTTAAAGATCCCCCGGATGCCACTAACAGTACTAGTACAAGCACTAGTAATAGGTTTTGAAACCCTGTCGATATTTCGATCTATCTTCACGTCACTGTAAATTAATGGCGCCCGAATTTTAACCCAGATATCTATTCCCTCCTTTCTTCGTCTTCTTCTTCTTCTTCTTCTGCATCTTGGTTCTATCCATTAATTCTTTTCTCTTAATGAAATGACCACACTCACTCTGCGCCTGCTGCGCACGCCTCTTTCGCAATCCACGTTCAAACCGCAACTCCTCGCCTTTTCGACCGCCTCTCCTACGCCCAGAAAAGCCGCACTCTTCTCACCGATAACTCAATCTCTCCTCTCAAAACGCTGCGCCTCCACCTCCACCGCATCCTTCCCATCTGATCCCTCTCCACACCGACACCCCATCAACGGCCCCCTCAGCACTCACCCTGCCCCGCTCTCCCTCCCCAGCCGCCAACCCTCCCAACCCCTGATCACCCACCTCTTTACGCTCGGCAAATCCTACCTTACCTTCTACAAAACAGGCGCCAAGAACATCTACCACAACTTTCGCTCCTCCCGTTCGCTCCGCCAACGCATCTCCAAGTACCCGTCAATAACCTCCGCGGTTGGCGCAAAAGCGATCACACGTTCGGATTTTCAGTTGTTGGTTAGGAACAGCCATGATATGCGCCGCGTCCCAATATTCGGTCTTCTGTTCTTGATCTGCGGGGAGTTTACTCCACTGGTGGTGGTATTGGTGGGAAGTGTGGTGCCGTGGACGTGTAGGATTCCAAGACAGATAGAATCGGATCGCCAAACCCTCGAGTCTCGGCGCTCCATCTCCTTCCGCAACCTGACCACGCCACCTCCTGCACGGAGGACTACCGTGAACGATTTGGGGAGAATGCAGTTATTGCATATAAACTGGAGTCTAGGGTTAAGTAGTAGTATAT
>Ga0182030_10017784_pt1 | contig 13687 bp, 12 predicted proteins | sample 812S3MmetaG_FD_121299 | JGI IMG/M metagenome (GOLD analysis project Ga0182030, IMG submission 121299) | Permafrost microbial communities from Stordalen Mire, Sweden - 812S3M metaG (Illumina Assembly) | ecosystem: Environmental > Terrestrial > Soil > Wetlands > Permafrost | place: Sweden... | reverse complement strand
TGTGCGGGGCCGTGAAGTGCTGCTGATGAACGAAGCGGGAAAGCCCGAAGTCCAGAATTTTTACGGTGCCGGAGTTCAGCAGGAAAATGTTTCCCGGCTTGATGTCTCGATGGACAATGCCTGACATGTGAGCGGCATGCAGCCCGGATGCGGTCTGGCGGCCGATGTCTCGAATGCGCGCACTATCGATGGGGCCATCCAGGATCAACTCCGCAAGAGTTTGGCCGCGGTAGTAGGCCATCACCAACAGCAGAGAGCCATTGGGAGCCGTCTCGACCGTATAGATAGTGCACAGGTTAGGATGGTCGATTGCAGACGCGGCACGGGCCTCGCGCAGAAATCGTTCGCGCATCTCTACATCTTCTGAGATGGACGGCTGCAGCACCTTGATGGCAACGGTGCGTTCGAGCCGGATGTCCTGAGCCTCGAAGACGACACCCATGCCGCCTTCTCCCAGCTTGCGGACAAGGCGATACTGCAGGAGCTTGTCTCCGGGATTGAAGGCCATCTGCATATCAAAGCTCTCTGGACGCAGACGCAAGTGCGATGCGGGGGGCGGTAAAGATGGTTGCAGCACCGGCGGGATTGGAAATGCGCTCGAAGTGCTCCAGAATATCGGAAAAGACACTTTCCAGGTGCGCCACGGTGGCGATGGCGCTGACGGAAATCAAATCCTGGTGATGCTGCGTTAGCGGCAAAGCATCCAATGTCGCGTCGAATTCGGCAACGTGATCCGGATCCAGCCTGGCGTGCATTACGTGGGCGGACATTGAGGTGAGTGAAATGCCGGTGCGCCGGGACACGGTCTCCAGGAATTCCATGGATGCCGGCTCTTCCAGCACGGCAATGTATCCCAGGAACGCGATCGGGTGAACGTGAAACATCCAGTAATACTGCACGCCCACCAGCGCGGCCACGCTTGCATACGGCAGCCGCTGCAATGCAAGATTGCGTGGAATGCCGAGGGATGCAAGATCATCCAGTAGCCACTGTTCGTGACCGGACTCTTCGTCGGCGTGTTCCAGATAATACGTAGACAGCCAGGCGGCGATAGGATCCCCCGTGGACGCACCCGCGCATCGCTCGGCGGCTACACGCATCGCGGGGGAAGAGCTGGCTGTGACCCCGTAGATGGCAAACAGAAACTCAGGGTAAAGCTCGCTCAACCTGGGGTGAAACCACACTTCGCGAATCAGCGAATCGAGCCGTCCCCGAACAAGGGAAATCATTTCGCGCAGGCGTCCACTATGCGTCATCATCCCGTCTCCCCAGCGGCCATGGCGCTCCTCGGAACAGTGCGAATAACTCGCTGCGAGCTCCTGGCTAAACCATGACTGTTCCCATGCGATGGGAATCTCCGTCTTTCACCTTGCGCTGGAAAAAAGCATCTCCGAGCTTGGCGCGCACCGAAATTAGCGCGTCGATTTCCGCGGGGCTGAGTGCATTGACGCTCTGGATCTCGTCAGGTGTGAGGGGGATGTGGGTTTGAACTAGGCCAGCTTGTTGAAGCCTCTCTACATTCGTCATTGCAGTCCTCTCGAGGTTGTTGTGCAGTCCGAGTCCCTTACGACGCACCCAACACAACCGAATGTTAGCACACAAACCTGCGAATGATTCGCGTTCGCAGAGACTAGCAGGTGGCCGCTAACAGGGCGGGAACATGAAGGTTATCGATGCTTTCGGATGATAATGTTTCGATCGACTCGAACACGCATTGGGCAGGAGTCGAGGCGGTGAAGCGGCGTGCCAGCGCGCGTCCCGAACCCGTCGCCAGGGTACGGCCGCCGGACAAAATGGTGAAGCGAGGAATGTGCAGTTGCAGGATCACGCTCAATTCGGCGCGCACCACGGCCAGTGGTAGGTTGTGGCTGGGATGGGATTGAAGCTCGGCAAGGATGGCATTCCGGCGTCGGTACTGAGATCGAAGATACCGCGGCTCAAGCGACCGGCTGAGCAGGTATCCATAGGTGAGGGTGTCGCGAATTACCACGCGCGGAGCATGCAGATTCTCCAGCACCGCAAGCCATTGCGAACCCGGCGCGAGCAGCGTTTTGCGGGCACGGATCAGCAGCTCGGCGGCATGTCGATAGCCGCCCAACATTTGCGGCAGAACTGCAATGGGAGTCGTATGCGTGAGTGCATTGCCATGGTCGATGAGTTCCCCGCCAATGGAGTTGAGCCGATAGCGGCCGTCTGAAGACAGCGACCACGCTGGAAGTCGGACAACGGAAACAGGCGCGGCGTGGCCAAACAAACCGGAGACATCCGGCAGGTTTGAATTGTGTTTGCGTGGGAGCAGCCCAGTATCGAGGATCTCGTCCAACGGGTCGGCGAGGAGGACTTGCTTATGTGAAGACTTCTTTCCAAGAGGCTGATGACGGCTTGGAGTTGCAAAACATTCGGCGTCAGTGACGGCTGGCCCGAAGGGGGTGGCGATGATGTTCGCAAGATGCAGGTCGGTCAGACGGGCATGTTGCGCCAGGCAAAGCATCGCTCCCGCAGCGTGCCAATAGTCGACAGCGGTGGTCGGGCTGCTCGGCGACGTTTCATCCGATTCCCTGAAGAGCAGCTTTTCTTCTGGAAGCACCGATCCGGACCAGCCGTAGGGGCGGTTGGCGTCGATTGTAAACACGCGGGCCGCCGGCAGAGGAAGCTGCGGATCAAGCCGGGCGGTGGTGTCGAGCAGTTCACGCCACAGCCACTCCCCGGTGAGCGGGCGGGGCTTGTAATACAGACAGCCTCCTCCTCGAAAGCAGACGCGCAGTACGGCATGACCGCCAGGGTGCATGTCCGACGCTGCTCCGGAGATGGAGTCGATGGGCGGCAACTGACCACATTGCAGAGCGACCGCCAAACGTGAATGATCTCGATGCAGGCGCCGAAGAAACGTGGCGATGGCCGCGACCCACTCGCAGACCGCGCTTCGTATCAGTGGCGGCAGCAGCGGGAAGTCACGGTCGATGTCACTTGCGGACGGGTCGTCTGGCGCGATGCCAATGGCGCCCGCGGCCTGGGTAAGAATACCGATCAGCCTGTCTTTGAGCAGCGGAAGCAGCGAGTCCAAAGGAACAGGCTCGCCCTGAAATATGCGGTGCTGATGGGGAACGCGCTGGTTCAGCAACCCAGATGCCTGCGCGAGCCAAGGCTCCAGCAGCGTTTCCATTGCCGGCGGGAGGTTCTCGATCTGCAGTGGGCGAAGCGTGCCGCGATAGCCCAGGACAAGCAGCCGGGCGGCTTCGGTCTGGCGGCTCGAGGATTCTCTCCCCATGGAGTTACGCATGCCGACGTGAAGAGTACTCGCGAGCCGTTGCGGCGAATTTCGTCCCTGACGATTGGACGGTGGTCACTGACAACTTCCGTAGCAGACTTCGAGGAGAGTGCAATCGTCGCCCGCGGGAGCGGTATCCATAAAGCGCTGCACCTGCTGGAAGATATCTTGAATGCTGCCGCCCTTCTGCACGGAAGATTCAAGCCGGGCATCGCCGAAAAATTCTCCCGAAGGATCTTCCGCCTCTGTGACGCCGTCTGTGAAGACAAGCACCCGCTCGCCGGGCTCGACGTGAATCGTTTCGGAAGCATAGACAGCGTCGGGCATCAAGCCGACGGGAAGATTTCCGTTTGTGAGGATGGTAACTTCGCCGGCCTGGTGGCGCAGCGGCTGCACGTGGCCGCAATTGAGATATTCCACAGAGCCATCCGGAGACAGCTTCAACAGGATCAAGGTTGCATACTTCGAAATCGATTTGTCGCAGATGTATTTGTTGGAAAACATGGCGATCTGCGGCAGCGACAACCCAGCCAGCACCTGGGCGTGCACCAGTCCCTGCAGCGTAGAGGCCAGCAGCGCTGCGGAAACTCCTTTTCCTGAAATATCCGCGACTACAACATAGAGCGCGCTGTCGGTGGCGATGACATCGTAGAAATCGCCGCCAATCTCTTTGCAGGGAACGCTATGAGCAAGAACACGCGCGTAGGAGAGCTCAGGAATTCGCACCGTCATGAGACCTTGCTGAATCGAGGCAGCAATGCCAAGTTCTTCGCGATAGCGCCGGGCAGATTCCTCAGCGCTGGCCAGAGATGCATTTTCTACCAGCACCGCGGCTTCCATTGCAATGGTCTTCAACAAGTCGCTGTCGACGCGCATCAGTTTTTGCCGCTGCTGGCGACTGTCGAGATAGAGAATCCCCAGAATTTCCGCGAGCGGAGACTTCGGGTCAGCGGAGCGCTTGCGCAGCGGGATGCAGATGACGGTACGAAGACTTTGCGCCACGATGCTGGCCGAGGGAGAGCCGGCTTCCGCAGACAGCGTATCAGTGACAATGAACTCCGATGCGCTGTGAATCGCCTGTTGAATGGCGGAATGCGACAGGGTTGAGTCGTCCTCGAGCGGTTCCATCTGAATATTTCGGCCAACGGACAACTGCAGATTTCCGGCCGGATCTTTCAGGAAGACATATCCGCGTTCGACCTCAGTCAAATGCATGGTGGTTTCAAGCAGCGAGATAAGAATCTCGTGGACGGCCCCCACCATGTTCAGCTTGCGTGCGGCATCGAGAAACCAGGAGAGTTTTTCCAGGTCCGATGTCGGCTGCTCGCGATGAAGCAGGCCGCTGAGGACGGAGGTTGTGTCTTCCGCCTTGCCGAAGCGAAGCAGCGGACCCTGCAGGCTGCCAAGCCGGATGATGTCGCTCGGCATTAAGGTCTGACGTTGGACGCGCTTGCCGTTGACGTAGCTGCCGCTCTTGCTGCCACAGTCGACCAGGTGGAACTGGCCTCCTTCGTAGACAATCTCCGCGTGATTGCGCGAGATATAGGGATAAGGAAGGACAAGATCCCGATCCGGAGAGCGTCCAATCGTAAAAGGAGAGTGCGCCATGACTGCCTCACGCTGGGAGGATCCATCGACCAGCAGCAAAAGCGTGTTGGGTGTGGGCAGCATCGTAGTCCCCATCTTAAACCGGGGAAGAGTTCGATCACCGATGGCAATTGCTTGAGAAGGAAGTGTTGCGGTTGTTTCAGCCCGGCAAAGCAATCCCGGATGGCTGGGAGGACATCCGCCAAGGAAATTGATTTGTGTGGTGGCGGCGAGTGGAATCGAACCACTGACCTACGGGTTATGAGTCCGTCGCTCTAACCATCTGAGCTACGCCGCCATTTTGGAGTGGAGATCTATCGAGGCCGCAAATTCATCGTCCATGGGGCCCGCTGCAATGCCATTCGATCCACCAACAGCCGGCAAGCCACGTGCGAAACATCTGCATGGACGACATTGCGAACTAACCGGGCACGCAACTAACAGGGTAGCATTTGGAAGCGCAGCAGCAAAGCGGCGCACCCGACGTTTTTCATCGAGGATAGGTCATGGTATCTCGCAGAAGTTTTATGGTAGGAGTCTCCGCCGCATGCCTGGCGTCCTGGCAACGCTTGCATGGCGCGATCGGCGGTTTCGGAAGGTTGGCGGCATGGCGGTCGAGATCGGACGCAAGCGCAACGCGCATCGGGAATTTTTACTACAAGGCTCCCAACGGCATCGCCTTTATTTGGGAGGATGCGGCGGGGTTCGTGATCAACCCCGGCGGCTCCTATAACGCGGGGACGGTCGCGCCGGATGACTCCTTTCACAAAATTATTTTTTCACCGGAGAAGGCTTCTGCACACCTGCGTCGGGTGGAATTCGAATGGTCGCGCGTGGGCGACGGGGTTGTGGGTCGCCTGGTTGCCTCGGATCCAGGCGAGATGAGTTTCAGCCTGAACGAAAACTGGCCGGGATTCAGCAGCGAATTTTCCGCCGAAGGCGACGGGGTGAAGGGTGTGGCGACACTCGCGACCGGAGAAACGGTGACGTGGCGGCTGAAAGCCAATCCCGCAGTGAAGTCCGCGGATGCAACGCAATTTGCCGTAGCTCTTGGAGGGCCAGGCAAACCCACCTACCTTGTAGCAGGATTCGGAGAGCTTCCCGCGTTCGACGGAATTGACAGCCATCTCGCTGAGTCCGAGAAGGCGTATGAAGTGCGGCGCCCAAAAGCGAAGGGCCCGTCGGGCGATATTCTTGGCGCGATTGCGGACAACCTGAATAACTCGCGGATCTACTCGAATGACAATAACAGGGTCGCAATCAGCGTTTCCCGCACCTTCGATGTGCGCTCCGCGAACGCGTGCCCGTATTTTTGCTGGGACAGCTTCTTCAGCGGGCTGTTGGCCGGCCTGGATAACCCGGAGATGGGACGTAAGACCGTGCGAGCCATCCTTTCCTATCAGAGCGCTGATGGCCTGGTTCCGAATTTCGCGCACTGGAATGATGGAGGCATCAGCAGCGATCGCTCGCAGCCGCCGGTCGGTTCACTTTGCATGTGGAAGATGCACCAGTACTGGCCGGATCTCGATTTCTTGCGCGAAGTCTATCCCAAGTTGGCGCTCTGGCATGGATGGTGGATGAAGCAGCGCAATGCTCGCAACGACGGCCTGCTGCAATGGGGAAGCAGCACCGGCGAACTGGGTGCCGCACAGGATGAAACCGGATGGGATGACACGCCGCAATTCGAAGGTGTCGAAGGCGTAAAAATGGTGGGCCATACCATGAACGCCTATGCGGTGGATTTGTGTTCTTTGTGGGCCATGGATGCGCATCACCTGGCGCTGATTGCCGATGCGATCGGTAAACCGGAGGACGCGAGGCGGTTTCGTCAGGATGCGATCGACATGAATGGCCGCATCAATGCGAAGTTATGGAATGAGACGCTGGGAATCTATTGCAGCCGTTTCTGGGACAAGGACGATGGTTCGCCCGGTGACTTTCTGACGCGCATCACGCCGGCAAATTTTTACCCGCTGATCAGCGGTGCGGCGAATGCAGCGCGTGCGCAGAAGGTGCTGGCGGTGATGACCGATCCGGAGCAATTCTGGGGAGAATGGATCTTGCCGACCGTCTCTCGCCGGGACCCCTTATTTCTGGGGCAGACCTACTGGCATGGAACGATCTGGGGGCCGGTGAATTACCTGGTGTTTCAAGGTGTGAAGCGCTACGCATCCCCGGAACTGCAGGCAGCCTACGCGCAAAAGAGCGTGCAACTTTTTATGGATAACTGGCTGGCGGATGGATACTGCGGAGAAAATTTCTTCAGCATCGATGGAAGTGTCGGCGGGAATCGCAACTACACATGGGGAGCCCTGCTTTGCCTGATCGGCGTAGAGTCGATGGTCGATGTCGGGGACGATGGCGTTGCCAAACCAGGCCCCGGTTATGGCGAAACGGCCGAGCTGCTGAATCTGCCAATCCAAGGCAAACTGCACCGGGTGGCGCTGCAGGCCGGAAAGCCGCGAGTGACGATCCAGCCGGAGTGAGGCTTCAAGGCCGAGCGCGTGCAAAGCGCGTCCATCCATGAACTGAAAGATTTTGCTTTAGACTCAGATTTACATGCCCGCACCCTCCAATTTGGCGGCCGCACAGGTGATTGGTGTCATCCCGGCGCGCCTGGCTTCGACGCGTTTACCGCGCAAGATTCTGCGGGAGATTGCCGGAAAGCCAATGCTGGCGTGGGTCTACCAGGCTGCGTCGAGCGCCGGGGTATTTGATCGCCTGATTGTCGCCACCGATGCGCAGGAAGTGGCTGAACTTTGCCACGCCAATGGATGGGAGTGCCGAATGACGTCCTCGGAACTGGCGAGCGGAACGGATCGTGTCCATGCTGTCGCGCAGCAGCTCAGTCGAGACGAAAGCCGAGATCAGTCGAACGATATTTTCGTCAACATCCAGGGGGACGAACCGCTGCTGCGGGCGGAACATTTCCGCGCGCTGCTGCTTCCCTTCCACCGCGCGGACGTCGATGTTTCCACGTTGCGGACACGCTGCCCAGCGGAGGACATCGGCAATCCTAATGTAGTGAAGGTAGTCGTCGATCACAATGGCAAGGCGCTGTATTTTTCGCGGGCGACGATTCCGTTCGATCGCGATGGAAATGCCGGCGGCAGCATTCCATATTGGAAACACCTGGGACTGTACGCCTACCGGAAACACATCCTTGATCGCTTTCCTGGCCTGCCAAGCAGCGGGTTGGAGGCCGTCGAGCGGCTGGAGCAATTGCGGTTGCTCGAGAATGGAATTGCGATCCACGTAGCGGCGGTGGAGCACGACACGATCGGGGTCGATACAGAAGCCGACCTGGAGACGGCGGCAAGGCTGTTGCGCCAGCGGGAGCGGCAGCCGATTGCGCCCTGAAGAATTTGCCCGGCTGGCCGCCCACGCCAGACGAAACCCAACGGTTCCGATACACTAAATGCTGGAGATCAGGATGAATCTGTTTTGCTTTCTTCCTCCTCAGGTGGCTCGCCGCCTGAAGCTGGGAGTGTATTTGTGCGCAGTTTTCATGGCAACATCCATGCTCGGGCGGGCGCAGTCACAGTCGCAGTCCAGCAGCGATACTGGCAACAATAACGGCGCCACCCCGACGATTAATAATCCGCAGAACCACAACGTGAGCACGGGGAACTACATCCCGCCACCGCCGCCTTCGGGCCCGGATGTTTACTACAACCACCGTTGGGATTTATATGGTGGTTTTGCGTATACAAATTTTTTGGCTGGACCGGCATTAATTCAGCGGTCGAACATGGGCGGATGGGAAGCGGGCGCCACTTATTGGCTGGGATGGCATTGGGGCCTGTTGGCAGATGCGCGTGAATACATCGGCACGTCCGGCGTGTTTCCGAATAGCGATGGCGGAGGCCAACCGCCGAATTGCACACCGTTTTCGACCACCTGCAACAACAATCCGACCATCACCGGCCCGCGCATCATGCAGTACTACTTCATGGCTGGACCGGAATATCGAGCCATTCGCCGGGCCAAGGCATCGGCTACGTTTCATGCGACGTTCGGCCAGGCGTGGGGCATTTTTGACGCCGCCAATTTGCATGGCCTGGATGTGCAGACCATCGGATTATTTGCAACCCAATGGACCTTTGCCAGCGCGATTGGCGGCACCTTCGATTACAACTACAGCCCACGAATTGCGTTTCGCGCGCAGCCGGAGCTGTTGATGACTCGCTATGGCGGAACATTCCAGCAGAATTTTGGTTTTTCCGTAGGCCCCATTTTCCGGCTGGGCCACCTGGATACGTCCGGTGGAGCAACGCCATCTGATGGCAAACACTGGCACTTACATAACCCGCTGCATAAGTGACCAAAGGGCTGCTCCTTCGGTACTTTGACACCTATGATGAGCACGAAGGAATATCTCAATCAGAAGCGGATTGAATTTAGGCCCTCCCCCCTATCTCCAGTCTTAATTCCTTCCGCTTTCCTCTCCCCCTTAAAAACTAATCAACGGCATCGAAGCGCAAAACTGCGCAGAGCCGCGTGCGGCTGCTGGGATCCGCTTCTCGCATCCATGGGACCTACGCGCAATCTGCCTCCACCGAGTGGAGGCAACATCGCTTTTTTGATTGGGAGTTTAGGCCAGTTCGTAGCCGGCGAAGAAGTAGCCAATTTCGAAGGCGGCGGTATCTTCCCCATCCGAACCGTGAATTGTATTTTCTTCAATGCTACCGGCAAACTTCTTGCGGATGGTGCCTTCTTCAGCGTTCGCAGGGTTAGTGGCGCCCATCAGTTTGCGAAGGTCGGCGATGGCATTCTCTTTTTCCAGCACCATGACGAAGATTGGACCTGACGACATGAACTCTGTCAGCGAATTGAAGAATGGACGCTGGGCGTGGACCGCATAGAATCCTGCAGCCTGGTGTTTGCTGATCGATAGGCGCTTGATGGCAACCAGGTGGAAGCCTGCAGCCTGAATCATGGCGAGGACGGCGCCGGTCTGGCCCTTGCGGACCGCATCCGGCTTGATGATGCTAAACGTGCGTTGCAATGAAAACTCTCCTTGAGCTGGTAAAGATTTTAGATTTCGCTATGCCTTGCCGATGACCTGGGCCAGGGTTTCGCCAATCAGTGCGGGCGATTTGACGACGTGGATGCCGGCGGCTTCAAGCGCCTTCATTTTATCGGCCGCGGTTCCCTGCCCGCCGGAAATGATAGCGCCAGCATGGCCCATACGGCGGCCCGGCGGCGCGGTTTGGCCGGCGATAAAGCCTACCACCGGCTTCTTCACATGCTTCTTCACATACTCGGCGGCAGCCTCTTCCGCCGTCCCGCCGATTTCGCCGATCAGAATAATTGCTTCGGTATCGGGGTCCTCGTTCAGCAGGCGAAGTCCATCGACATGCGTGGTGCCAATGATGGGGTCGCCACCGATGCCAATGGCCGTCGACTGGCCGATGCCGCGCTGGGTGAGTTGGAAGACGGCCTCGTAGGTCAAGGTGCCGGAGCGGGAAACGATGCCAACATTGCCTTCCATGTGAATGCGACCGGGCATGATGCCGATCTTGCATTTTCCGGGCGAGATGATTCCGGGACAATTGGGCCCGATCAGACGCGAGTTGGAGTGCTTCAGCTTCTCCCAGACGCGCACCATGTCGAGAGTGGGAATGCCTTCCGTAATGCAGACGATGAGCGGCAGGCCGGCATCTTCGGCTTCCAGAATGGCATCTGCGGCAAACGGCGGCGGCACAAAAATAACCGTGGCGTTGGCACCGGTTTTGTTGACGGCCTGCTCCACGGTGTCAAAAACCGGCCAGCCCTCATGGGTGGTTCCACCTTTGCCTGGCGTCACGCCGCCGACGACTTTGGTGCCATATTCGGCGCAGCCCTTGGCGTGGAAGGTGCCTTCACGACCGGTAATTCCCTGCACGATCAGGCGAGTTTTTTTATCTACCAAAACGCTCATGTAGCTCCTAGCCTCTTTTCAGCACAGTATCCAGGGTACAGGTCTCAGGGAACAGGACATACAACTCATACCATTCCTGCGCTCTTCTGCTGATCCGTGGACACCGCTCTCCGGTTACTTTTCTGTATTTGCAAACTCTTGATGATTGCAGTGAGCATTTTGCCAACCTCGTGAGAAAAACTCTCGGCCGTTTTCCACGCTTCCTGATCACCAAAGCTGAGTTCACTTGCGATGATTAACTGAGTTTGAAGTTCACAATTCGAGCCGCGAGCCATACCAAGGAAATGTACAGACTCGCCCTGTGTAGCCCGCCCGTATCCCTCCGCAATGTTGCTCGCGACCGAAACCGACGAACGGCGAAGTTGGCTAGTCAGTCCAAAAACCTCCGCCTTCGGAAATTGCTCGGTGAGTTTGTAAATGGCCACAGTCATCTGCACTGCTCGTTGCCATACCGTGAGATCACGGAATGAATTTGCCATACTTACCCACCGCGCCCTTCTGATCCCTAATTCCTGCTCCCTGACTACTGGCGCTTTGCTGCATTCACCGCTTTTTCGGCTGCGTCCTTCATGGTTTGGCCAATGATGAAATTGAGACCCGATTCCTTCAGAATCTGGCGCCCTTCTTCCACGTTGGTACCTTCCAGGCGCAGAATGACCGGCACCTGCACATTCATTTTTCTGGCTGCCTCTACAACGCCGCGGGCCAGAGTGTCGACGCGCAGGATGCCACCAAAGATGTTGATGAACACGGCCTTTACGTTCTTGTCAGACAGCAGAATGCGGAACGCGTTTTCGATCTGTTCCTGGTTGGCGCCGCCGCCGACGTCGAGAAAGTTCGCTGGAGAGCCGCCAGCGTACTGGATGATGTCCATGGTTGCCATGGCGAGACCGGCGCCGTTCACCATGCAGGCAATGTTGCCGTCGAGGCGAATGTAGTTCAGGGCGAACTTAGAGGCTTCCACTTCGAGCGGATCTTCTTCGTTGGTGTCGCGCAGTTCCTTCAACTCCTTATGCCGAAACATGGCATTGTCGTCGAAGTTCATTTTGCAGTCGAGCGCGAACAGCTTGTCATCCTTGGTGGTGATGAAGGGGTTGATTTCCATCAGCGACGCGTCGGTCTCAACGCATGCCTTGTAGAGGCCAGACATGAAGTGCACGGCCTGGTTGATCTGGGTTGGCTTGAGGCCAAGGGCGAACGCCAGCTTGCGCGCTTGATATGGCTGAAATCCGACCGCGGGATCGATGTGCTCCTTGAAAATGGCGTCGGGAGTTTTTGCGGCGACTTCTTCAATTTCCATGCCGCCGGATTTCGATGCCATAAAGACCATCTTGGCGGCGGCTCGATCCAGCACCATTCCCAGGTACAGCTCGCGGTCAATGGCTGCGGTTTCTTCAATCAGCAGGCGCTTGACCTTCTGGCCTTCCGGGCCGGTCTGATGGGTGATCAGCTGCATGCCGAGAATCTTTTTGGCGAATTCCGCGGCTTCGCCAAGATTTTTCGCCACTTTGACGCCGCCGCCCTTGCCGCGACCGCCGGCGTGGATCTGGGCCTTCACTACGACGCCGCTGGCGCCCGATGCGAACAGTTTTTTGGCCACATCCACGGCCTCTTCCACCGTGTTGGCTACTTCTCCGCGGGGCACGGCAACCCCATACTTCGCAAGAATGTCTTTTGCCTGGTACTCATGAATTTTCATAAGGATTGTCTCTAATTCTAACGGCGCGCCGCTGGCTGGATGGCACGGCAAAGCGTCTGCCGGACACAAGAAAAAGCAAAAGACAGCGAACCTTCGATACTATCGGACGAGCGGGAGCGGAGCAAACCGGGCAGCCCGAAGGCAGTGAATCAGTATGTATCCATAGGCTGAGACTTTGCAATCGTGTCCCGTCCACGCGGCGTGAGAAGATGGTTGCGTTATGAGCTCTTTGAATACTCTCAAGAATTTTGTCATATTCGTCGGCGATCCGCTGATGGGCGTTTTGGGTTTCCTGATGTTTCGCTACCCGGAGACTTGGGCCAAAATGAATGCACGTTTCTCGCATGAGAAATTCGATTCGCCGATGCAACTGGCCTCTACTAAGAGGGCGGGAATCTTAATGATGATCCTCGCTGCATTCTCATTGGTGAGCATGCTCACCCTGAATCTCCTTGTTCAGTTGAGGTGACAGCAGGAGCCACTATCAGCCTGCGGATTCAAGCTAACCCACTACCAGCCCGGAATCGCGAAGTGCGAACGCAGACTTCAATGCCAGACCTGATCCAAACGTTGTCGATTTTGAACGAAGAGCACGCGACCCTGAGCCGCGAGCAGGCTCGCGCGATGATGCAGACAATTCTGGAAGACACGAAGAACCAGTTGCCCAATATGCAGATTGAGGCAGTGCTGATGGCGCTGGCGGCGCGTCCGGTCACCGCCGATGAGCTGGCCGGATTTGTGGATGCCATGCGCGCCGCTGCCGTGACCCTGCCGTTTACGGACCAGGAACGCGCGATGCTGGTGGATACCTGCGGCACCGGCGGCGATGCCAGCGGAACCTTCAATATTTCTACCGCCGTGGCGCTGGTGGCGGCAGCCGCCGGAGCGAAAATTGCCAAGCACGGCAATCGCAGCCTGACCAGCCGCTGCGGCTCGGCGGATGTCCTCGATGCTCTGGGAGTGCCGACTTCATTGACGCCCGAACAAGCCGTGGAGTGCCTGCGCGCCACGGGATTTGTTTTTCTATTCGCACCGTTGATGCATCCGGCGATGCGGCGCGTGCAGTCGATTCGGCGATCCATTGGCAGACGTACGGTCTTCAACATCCTGGGGCCGCTAACCAATCCGGCATTAGCGCCGGCGCAGATCCTGGGAGTCTATGCCGCCGATCTGGTTCCGCTCATGGCAGAAGCGATGGTGAAGCTGGGCG
>Ga0182030_10017783_pt1 | contig 13688 bp, 8 predicted proteins | sample 812S3MmetaG_FD_121299 | JGI IMG/M metagenome (GOLD analysis project Ga0182030, IMG submission 121299) | Permafrost microbial communities from Stordalen Mire, Sweden - 812S3M metaG (Illumina Assembly) | ecosystem: Environmental > Terrestrial > Soil > Wetlands > Permafrost | place: Sweden... | reverse complement strand
TCTGACCCCGGTATTCCCCGGTTTTCCAAATTAGAAGGTCAAAGTGGGCCAAAATACAGGAGCGAACTCAGGACGACGCCCCGGGTAATTAAAGATACGCAGATCAGGCTGTCCACTGTTCCCCGTCCACTGTTCCCCCTGTGCGCCCCACGGTTTCCCGTGCCTTGGCGGCAAGATCCAGCGCCCGGAATTCCGTGAGCGCTTTGGTCCGCCGAATAATCGGACAGAATCGGCCGGAACCCAAGAGATTGTCGCGCACGCGATGGCGCTTCGAAAGGCGCGGGCTGCCCAGGAAATATGCGTCCGGGTCGAGAAGATCGATGGCGGCGGCGCTGGGCGCGTTATCCACGTCGAGAGTGCGGCCAGTCAGGATTTCGTAGAGATACCACGCGCGCCGCGCCGGAATGCCGGTTGGAGCAGCCCGGACAATGGCCTCAACTTCGGCCTGGGGCACGGCTTCGAAGACCCGCTTCAGGATCAGGAGATCGATGTCTTCATGACGGAGCGCAAAGATCAGGTGATCGGCAAAGGTGTCGCCCGGCCAGTATCGTTTATCAAAGACGGTCCAGGCCCCTTCTTCCCGGTGGCTGCTGCGAACGTGCTGCTCCGATATGCAACTCGGTCGCCGAACTGGCCCACGAATAGCGAGCGCTTGAACGAGCGCCGCCCAGCCGGCCAGTCGGTTGCCGTCTGGGACGGTCTTCTCCTGGAAAACAGTACTAAGCGCCAGTCCAAGCTTCATATGTCGAAAACCCTTCGGCCCGGTCGAAAAATACAGTAAAACGACATATTATGTCGAAAACCACTTTAGCATGCCATGGGTGGCCTAATGCCCTCCGTCCGTCCACGAAGGACGCTGCAATGCTCCGGATATTATTCCTACGCAGGACACGAGATTGCGGTTTCGGAGTAGCCGACGACGCAGCTACTGGTAGTTCGGCCCCATGCTGGCGTTGGACCCATCGACGATCCAACCTCGAACAGATCGCTCCGCTCGGAAGCGGCCCGAACGAACCGCATCATCTCCTGCCAGTGCGCCAATATCGAGTATTCGGCATCACCGTTTCCCGTTCAAATGAAGCATCGGCCGAGGAATACGAAGGGCTAGAAGGCACCCACGACGCAGGCTGCGTTGCCCGCTCGGCTTGCAACCTCAACATGTTCCGCAAGGAAAGGGCGCGAACATTTAGAACCTCAGAACCATGCCGGCCGACAGCACCGGCTGCAATACCTCTAGAACCCGGTATCATGGACGTCTCCTTGTGCGACAAAATAGATAAGGCCGAACACATGTTCTGTGTGTCCGGCCTTTCGAGTGCTACTGTACCACGCCTGTCAAGCACGGCTTGTTAGCGACAAAGGGGCTTCTTGTCGCTCGTTCTAGTGGCTGCTTCAGTTCCCCGTATGTCTCGTACAGCGGAAGTGCAGCCCTTCATCGAGTGGCCATGAAAACCGTCAGGTGCCGAGGATCGTTGGGGAATGCGTATTTCCCCGATATCGGGCGAACTCCTAGCCCCATGTGTTCCGGACCAATTCGAGCAATCGCTGTTCTCGCTGCTCAACTTGTGGTGGTCCCCACCCCTCGTTCTCGATCGTTTGCGCGACCTCGGTCGCTGAGTGCTGGCCGGTGGCGCGGTATGCCGCCGTCTTCTTCTCAGGGGTTTCATCACTCAGGGTCGAATTGAGTCCGGAGTAACCTGTCCCTAGTTTCCGTGTCTCAGCATAAGGGTGCAGTCCAGCCTGTCCCCGAATTGCCGAATTGGTACCGAATTGGTAAATTGGTAAACCTAACCTGTCGATGGATGTTTCGTTCAGCTATGGGAGGCTGCCGGATCGAGTTGCCCGGGCGCGGCGCCGCGCACACGGCCCCACCAATTCTGCAGGCGGTCGAAGTAAAGGTAGACCACCGGTGTGGTGAACAGGGTCAGCGCCTGGCTCATCAGCAACCCGCCGATGATGGTAATGCCCAGGGGACGGCGCAACTCCGATCCGGTGCCGGCGCCCAGCGCCAGGGGCAAAGCGCCCAGCATGGCGGCGAACGTGGTCATTAGAATGGGGCGGAACCGCAACAGGCTGGCTTCGAAAATGGCGTCACGGGGACTTTTGTGCTCGACGCGCTGGGCGGCCAGAGCGAAATCGACGATCAGGATGCCGTTCTTCTCCACGAGGCCGATCAGCAGAATGATCCCGATCATGGCGATGACGCTGAGGTCGGTGTGAGTGAGCATGAGAGCCAGCAACGCGCCCACTCCGGCCGAGGAGAGTGTGGAAAGGATGGTGATGGGATGAATGTAGCTCTCGTAGAGGATGCCGAGCATGAGATAGACCGCGACCAGGGCGGCCAGAATCAGGTAAGGCTCACTGCCCAGCGAATCCTGGTAGGCCTGCGCGGTGCCGGTGAACATGGTCTGAATGGTGGGCGGAAGGCCGATCTTGCGGGCCGCCGCCCCGATGACCTCGACGGCATCGCCGAGCGCGACGCCCGGTTGCAGATTGAACGAGATGGTGACCGACGGGAACAAGCCCTGGTGGTTCACGGAGAGCGGCGCCACCGCCGGAGCGAAATGGGCGAAGGCGTTGAGGGGGACTTCCTGCCCGTTAGGCGCCTGCACGTAGATATCCCGCAAGGTCTGCGGATTTTGCCAGTACTGCGGGGCGGCCTCCATCACGACGTGATACTGGTTCATCGACCGATACATGGTGGACACCTGGCGCTGGCCGAAGGCATCGTAGAGGGTGTTATCGATCAACTGCGGCGAAATGCCGAAGCGCCCGGCGGTTTCGCGATCGTAAGTCACCAGGGACTGAAGGCCGCGGTTCTGCTGGTCGCTGTTGACATCGACGATGATGGGGATGGATTTCAACTGCTGGAACATGCGGGGCGCGTAAGAGATGAGATCCTGCAGATTGTCGCCCCGCATGGTGAATTGATAGAGCGCGGCGCTGTTCCTGCCGCCAACTCGAAGATCCTGGGAGGACTGCAGGTAGAGGATGGCGCCGGGGACCTTGGCGAGCTGCGGCCGCAGGCGCTGCATGATGAAGTCGACCGTGATCTTGCGTTCGTCGAGAGGCTTGAGGGAGATGAACATGCGCCCCTGATTCTGGGTCATGGCGCCGCCGGCGCCTCCCAGAAAGCCGTTGACAGTGTTCACCGCGGGATCGGCGGCGATGATGTTGACCATCTGCAACATGGTCTTGTCCACGGATTGAAACGAGGAGTCCTGGTCGGCGATGAGTTGGCCGTTCATGCGTCCGGTGTCCTGTTGCGGAAAGAATCCCTTGGGGACTTGAATGAACAGGTACACATTCAGGCCGACGGTGGTCAACAGTACGAGCAGGGTGACAAAGGAATGGCGGAGCACCAGCGCGAGCAGCTTGCCATACAGATTCACGATCCAGGCAAAGCCATTTTCCGCGGCCTGATACATGCGCCCATGGGATTCGTGCTCCCTCAACAGGTGGGCGCACATCATGGGCGTGGCGGTGAGCGAAACCACCATGGAAACTCCGATGGCCACCGAAAGCGTGACAGCGAATTCGTGGAGCAGGCGGCCGACAATCCCGCCCATCAGCAGCAGCGGGATAAACACGGCCACCAGGGAAATGCTCATGGTGATTACGGTGGACCCGATTTCCTGAGCGCCCTTCAGCGCGGCGGCGAACGGCCCGAGGCCCTCTTCCATGTACCGGGTTATGTTTTCGATCACCACGATGGCGTCGTCCACTACGAAGCCGGTGGAGATGGTGAGGGCCATCAGCGAGAGGTTGTCGAGGCTGTAGCCTGACAAGTACATGACGCCGAAGGTTCCGAGTAGCGATACCGGAACCGCGATGCTGGGAATGAACGTCGTCCGGACGTTCTTGAGAAAGATGAAGACCACCATGACCACCAGACCGACTGACAGAACCAGTGTGCGTTCCACATCGTGGACGGAAGCCCGGATGGTCTGGGTTTGATCCATGGCGATTTGCAAATTGATCGACGCCGGAATGGCGGCGTGAATCTGTGGCATCACGGCGCGGATGCGGTCCACGGTTTCAATGATGTTGGCGCCGGGTTGACGGGAGATGACCACCAGCACGGAAGGCTTGCCGTTGGCGTACCCGGAATTGCGGAGATCTTCCACGGAATCGACCACGTTGCCGACATCGGAGATGCGCACGGCAGAGCCATTGTGATAGGCGATGATCAACGGTTTATAGTCGCTGGCCTTGAATATCTGGTCATTGGAACCGATCTCCCATCTCTGCTGTCCATCGGAGAAACTTCCTTTGGGAGTGTTGACGTTGGCGGCGCCCACGGTCGACCGGACCTGTTCGAGGCTGATTCCATACTTGTTCAGGGCGGGTGGGTTTAACTCGATGCGAACGCCGGGAAGCGCGCTGCCGGTGACCGAAACCTGCCCCACACCCTGAACCTGCGCCAGTTTCTGGGCCATGATGGTGGACGCGGCGTCGTACATCTGGCCCTTGCTCAGCACCTTGGAAGTCAGCGCAATCATAAAGATGGGGGAATCGGCCGGATTCACTTTGCGGTAGGTGGGATTGCTGGGGAGATTGCTTGGCAGGTAACCGCGGGCGGCGGCGATGGCTGCCTGCACGTCGCGCGCCGCGGCGTCGATGTTGCGGTTCAGATCAAACTGGATGGTGATACTGCACGATCCAAGGGTGCTTGTGGACGTCATCTCCGTGACGGCGGCGATGTGCCCGAACTGGCGCTCCAGTGGAGCGGCCACCGACGATGCCATGGTCTCCGGACTGGCGCCGGGCAAGCCGGCGCTCACGGAAATCGTGGGAAAATCCACCTGCGGCAAGGGAGATACCGGAAGAATCCGGAATGCCACGACGCCGGCCAGTCCAATGGCGACAGTGAGAAGTGTGGTGGCGATCGGCCTGTGAATAAACGGGGCGGAAATATTCATGCATTACTCCGCGGGAACGGGCACCATGCCGGAGTTGGATTGCGGGCTCCGCGAGAAGCGCCTGGCCAGCCGGTCAAAGAACAGATAGATTACCGGGGTGGTGAAAAGGGTCAGCATCTGGCTGATGAGCAGGCCGCCGATCATGGTGATGCCCAGCGGCTGGCGCAACTCCGATCCGGTGCCGGTACCAATAGCCAGCGGCACGGCGCCGAGCATCGCGGCCATGGTGGTCATCAGAATCGGGCGGAAGCGCAAGAGACAGGCCTGGTAGATGGCGTCCACGGCCGGCATGCCTTCGTTGCGCTCGGCATCCAGGGCAAAATCAATCATCATAATGCCGTTCTTGTTCACAATACCGATGAGCAGGACGATGCCGATGAGCGAGATGACGCTAAAATCCAGGCCGCAAACCCTAAGGGCCAGCAGGGCGCCGACGCTGGCCGAGGGCAGCGTGGACAGAATGGTAACGGGATGGATGTAACTTTCATAAAGGACGCCGAGTACGATGTAGACGGTGGTGAGGGCCGCCAGAATGAGCACCCATTCGTTGCTCAGCGACGACTGAAACGCGTGGGCGGTGCCCTGAAACTCCGCTTGCAGGGCGGCCGGCAAATTGAGTTCAGCCTTGACCTTATCCACGGCATTCACCGCGCTGCCCAGGGAAGCCTTGGGCGCCAGATTGAAGGAGAGCGTGATGACCGGGAACTGGCCCTGGTGGTTTACGCTAATGGGGACGGCCACCGGTTCCATGTGGGTAAAGGCGCTGAGAGGAATCTCGCCTCCCGTGGGGAATGGCATCGAAGATGAGATGCCGCCCGCCGCGCTGCTGCCAAGGGGCGCGTTAGAGCTAGTGGACCCACCGCCCGCCACCAGGCCCGAAGCAGTCGCCGCGGCGCCCACGCCCGTGCGAATGAAGAGCTTGCTCAGATCGAGAGGATTCTGTTTGAACGAGGGCTTCACTTCCAGTACGACGTGATACTGGTTGAGTTGCGTGAATATGGTGGATACTTGCCGCTGCCCATAGGCATCGTAGAGCGTCTGGTCGATCGTGTAGGGTGTAATGCCCAATCGTCCGGCGGTGTCGCGGTCGAAGACCAGATTGGCGCGCAGACCCTGCACCTGCTGGTCGGTGGCTACGTCGGTCAACTCGGGCAGTTGCTTCAGCCGGGCCACCATGATCGGGGCATAGGTGTTCAATTCATCCGCGCTGGGGTCTTCCAAAGTGTATTGGAACTGGGTGCGGCTGACTCGGTCTTCGAGCGTGAGATCCTGCACCGGTTGCATGAACAGAGTGATGCCGGCCACTTCCGCCAAGTGCGGCTGAAGGCGGCGAATCACGTCGGCGGCACCGGCTTTCCGCACGTCGAGCGGCTTGAGATTAATCAGAATGCGGCCGCTATTGAGCGTGGTGTTGGTTCCATCGATGCCGATGAAGGAGGAGACGTTCTCCACAGCCGGATCCGTCAGAATCACCTTGACGACCTGCTGCTGGAGCGTCGACATCTGGCTAAACGACACCGTCTGTCCGGCTTCCGAAACGCCCTGAATCACGCCCGTATCCTGCATCGGGAAAAAGGCTTTGGGAATGGTACTGAACTGGTAAGCCGTCAGGACCAGCGTGCCGAGCGCCACCAGCAGGGTGGCGGTTCGCCAGCGCAGGACAAACCGCAAGATGGAGCCGTACACCGCAATGATGGCCTGGAAGCCGCGTTCCGAGGCGCGGTACATGCGCCCCTGCTCGGCCTCCGGGGTGTGTTTGAGGAGCCTGGCGCACATCATGGGCGTGAGCGTGAGCGAGACGACGGCGGAGACCAGAATAGTGACGGCCAAAGTGATGGCGAATTCGCGGAAAAGCCGCCCGACGATATCGGCCATGAAAAGCAGCGGGATGAGCACCGCGATCAGAGAGATGGTCAGCGAGATGATGGTAAAGCCGATCTGTTCCGAGCCGCGCAGCGCCGCCTCCAGCGGAGGTACGCCTTGTTCGATGTAGCGGGCGATGTTCTCGATCATCACGATGGCGTCGTCCACCACGAAGCCGGCGGAGATGGTGAGCGCCATCAAAGTGAGGTTATTGAGACTGTAACCCAGCACGTACATCACCCCGAACGTGCCTATGAGGGAAAGCGGGACAGCCACGCTGGGAATAATGGTAGCCGCCAGGTTGCGCAGGAACAGGAAGATCACCATGACCACCAGCACCACGGTCAGGATTAGCTCGAACTGGACGTCTTCGACCGATGCCCGAATGGTATTGGTGCGGTCGGAGACGATGCTGACGTGCATCGATTGCGGCAGCGTCGCCGTAAGCATCGGCAGCAGCGTCTTGATGCGATCAACCACCTGGATGATGTTGGCGCCGGGTTGTCGCTTGATGTTCACGATGACGGCGGGAGTCTCGTTCACCCAGGCGGCCTGCCGGTCGTTTTCGACGTCGTCAACCACGTCGGCGACATCGGTGAGTTTCACCGGGGCGCCGTTGCGGTAAGCCACCAGGATGGGGCGATAGTCATTCGCAGAGAGCAACTGGTCGTTGGCGCCGATCTGGTAGGCCTGGTGCGATCCGTCGAAGTTCCCCTTCGCCTGGTTGACGTTCGCGGCGACGAGGGCGCTGCGAATATCCTCCAGATTGAGCCCGTAAAATGCGGTCGCGGTGGGGTTCACCTGAATTCGCACGGCCGGCTTCTGTCCGCCGCTCATGCTCACCAGACCCACGCCCGGCAACTGCGAGATCTTGGGCGCCAGGCGTGTATCGGCAAGATCCTCGACGTGCGAAAGCGCGTCGGTCTTGGAAGTCAGGGCCAGGGTCAGAATCGGCGTATCCGCGGGGTTGGTTTTGGCGTAAACCGGCGGAACCGGAAGATCCGAGGGAAGGTACGTTCCGGCGGCGTTGATGGCTTGCTGCACTTCCTGCTCGGCAACGTCGATGCTCAGGTTCAGATTGAATTGCAGGGTGATGAGCGAACTTCCGTCGGAACTGGCCGAGGTCATCTGCTGCAGGCCGGGCACTTGGCCGAACTGGCGTTCCAGCGGCGCGGTGACGGAAGAGGCCATCACGTCCGGGCTCGCGCCTGGATAGAAGGTAATGATCTGAATGGTGGGGTAATCCACTTCCGGCAGCGCGGAAACCGGCAGTTGCTTGTAGGCTACCGCACCGGCCAGTAGAATCCCTACCATCAACAGCGAGGTCGCGACCGGTCGCAGAATAAATGTACGGGACGGACTCACAGTTTCTTCCCTCCAGACGTGGCCGCGAGGTGCTCTCCGGCGATCCGATATGTCCTGATGAACGACTTACGTTTCTTGTAGTCGGATGACAAAATGGCAGGCGAGCCAAGAAGAAAGAGGCGTATTGCTCCCACGTCGCTTATTAGTAGCAGCAAAGCGTCGGAAAAAGCTATAGCGATAAAGACCCATTGATGTGGACGAATAGAGTCCTGATTGGGCGAAGATATGACGAAGGACTCGTTGGCGTCCGGCTCGGCGGCAATCTCCAACTGCGCTAGGAAACTCTATCCAATCCGTCGCGCTGTATGGCCCCGCCACGACGGATGCGATGAGGCGCTTGCTGTCCGGATGCAGGCTGTCGTTTTGCGGGATAGCCCGCTAAAACATGTTCCAGAGGTGTTGCGTATAGACCTCGTGGTGGTACTGCACTTCCGGGCCCTTTACGACCGTCCCGAGCAAGCGAGGGCAGCGGTCTGCCGCGGCCTTCTTCAAATCGGCGTACCGGCGTTTTACATCCTCGCCGAGGAGTTTGGTCGTCCACTCCGATTTGTCGTAGTTCGCAATCGCATCGTAAATGTTATCCGGCAAATAGCGAGGGGCGTTTCGAAGATTCTCGATTTCGGCGATGCCCCCTTCGATGCCGGTCTTGAAAATCCCGTACAACAGAAGATACGGATTGGCATCCGGAGCGACCGAGCGGACCTCGACCCGGGCACTGCGTGAGTTGCCGATGGGAATCCGGATCATGGAGCCGCGGTCCGTGGCGGAAGCCTTGATCTGATTCGGGGCTTCGAAGTGCGGATCGAGCCGGCGGTATGCGTTCACGCTGGGATTCATCAACAGGCAGAGGTCGTTGCCGTGCGTAAGGATCCGATCCACGAAATCCCAGGCGAACGGACTCATCCTCTCCAGGCCCTCGGCATCCCAGAACAGGTTCTTCCCGTCCTTGGTGATCGATACGTTGGTATGCATGCCGCTGCCGTTGACTCCCACAATCGGCTTGGGCAGGAAGCACGCGGTCAAGTCCATCCGGGTCGCCACCTGGCGGCAGATCAATTTGTAGATCTGAATCTGATCGGCGGCCGCCACAACCTCGGAGTAGCCGTAGTTGATCTCGAACTGCGAAGGAGCCACCTCGGGGTGGTCTTTCTCGTTCTGGAAGCCCATCGCCCGCTGGACTTCGGCGGATGTGTCGATGAACTGGCGCAGCGTATCCCCGGGCAGGGAGTGGTAGTACCCGCCCGAACTGACATACTCGAACTTGCCGGTCTCGTGAAAATGCCGCTCGGCGTCCACGCCCTTGAATACGAAGCCTTCGATCTCATTGGCCGCGTTGAGAGTATATCCGTGGCTCTTGTGGACCGAACTGGCATAGGCTTTGAGCACGGCGCGGAGGTCCGCCGTGTAGGGTCCGCCATCCTTGTCCACCACCTCCCCGAAGACCAGCACTTTGCCCGCGCCAAAAACGTCGGACGGCCCCCAATAGAAGGCGGACCAGTCGATTCCAAGCCTCAGATCGCTCTCTCTTTGGGCCGTGAAACCCCGAATCGAAGAGCCGTCGAAGGTCATGTTATCCCAGCTCTTGACGAAAAACTTCTTGTCGTAATCGAGCATGTGCAAACGGCCTTCGAGGTCGCTGAACAGCACGGTTACGGCTTTAACCCGCTTCTCGTCAGTCAGGTACTTGAGGCGCTCTTCCTGAATCTGATGCATCGGAACGCGCTTCATCCGCTGTTCCTTCGCATGCAGGTTCAGTTCTTCCAGATCGGAATAAGAAAGTCTCAACAGGTCTTGTAGTTCGTTACTCATTCTGCTCCCTGTGGCTGGGATGCCGTTTTCCACTGTAAGGCCGCGGCAGTGCGGGCCCGATTTGCCGGGAAAGCCATGCCGGATGGAAAGTTCGTATCCACCTCGATTTTTTCCCTCCTAATTGTCGGTGCAAAGGGTGCGGCTTCGCCAATAGATTCTGTTTATGGGTGCACATAGTTCTGCTTGTGGTGGGGGAGCGGGCGGTCAACGCGCGGTGCGGGCGAACCTGCCGGGGGGCCTTTACGAAATCCAAATACCATTTTTATGACTTTTTCATGCGCCGGCCTGTACGCTTGACCCAATCGTATGGGTAACGGGATCTCAGGCTGGAATACTGTAAAGCACGCTTGGCTTGGAGTGCTCGGCATCGCCGCGGTGACCCTGGTCTGCTTCCCGCTCCACGTGAACCTGGCAATACCGGCGTTTCTCTACCTGTTGACCGTCGTGTTTCTTTCGCCGGTAAGCGGGTTCACGTCCTCAGCCATTGTTTCGGTGGTCGCGGTTCTGTGCCTCGACTATTTCTTCACGCCTCCCATTCTGCAACTGGACGTTGCGAGTCCAATCGACGCCGTAACTTTGCTCACCTATCTGGTAACCAGCCTGATCATTACGCGACTGGCCGCCGAGGCGCGCCAGAAGGCTGAGTGGGCGGAACGGCGCCGGGAGGCCAATGCGCGCCTGTATGAGGTTACCTGGCGGCTATTCTCGATCGAGCCTCAGGCAGTCTCGGGGACAGGAACCGTGAAGATATATCGTGAGTTGCTCGATTTTGAAGCCGTCTGCCTGTTTGACGGCAACACGGGAAAACTGGAAGCCTGCGGGAACGCCAGCAATCGCCTGGTGGAGAAGACCCGAACGGCCTACGAAATCGGCCGCGACTACCGGGACGAGGCGCAGCGAACCTGGGTCCAGTGCCTGCAGGTAGCGGGGAAGCGTATCGGCGCGATCGGGTTCCAGGGTTTGTGCGACGCCGAATTGCTGGCACCCCCGCTGTGCATGCTGGCTGGCGCTACCCTGGAACGGGCGGAGACATTCCAGGCCTCCAGCGCCGCCGCCGCCGCATCGCAGGCGGAGATGCTGCGCTCCGCCATCCTCGACGCCTTTGCCCATCAATTCAAAACGCCTTTGGCCGCAATCTTGACAGCGGCGGGGGGAATCCGGGAGACCCGTGAATTAACCGCGCAACAGCTTGAAATGGTGGAGATGATTGAGGTCGAAACGGTTCGACTGAGCCGGCTGGCTACGCGGCTTTTGGCGACCGCCCGGTTGGATCGCCAGGAAGTACAGCCCAGGCTCGAACGGACCAACCTGGCGGATTTGATTCAGGGTATGGTCGATCGGTGGCCCGTCGCGGGCCTCCAGGTCTTCATGGATTTGGGCGCGGAGCGGATCGAAGTAGCGTCCGACCGGGAACTCCTGACGCTGGCGCTGTCGCAGTTATTGGATAATGCATGCAAGTACTCGCCTCACAGCCGCCCCGTTCGAATCAGGCTCGCATCGAAAGACGAAGAAGCCTCTGTCCGCGTCAGTAACCAGGGAGATTCGGTTCCGGCGGCGGACAGAGAACGTATCTTTGAACGCTTCTATCGAGGCACGGTGGCTTGTAACCTTGCACCGGGCGCCGGGCTTGGCCTCTATGTCGCCCGCAAGATTGCGCTCGCGCATGGAGGCAGCCTCAGTTTGGAGGAATGTGCTCCGGGTGAGCTCGAAACCGCGTTTTGCCTGAAACTGCCTGTCTTCAGGAACGAGCCCAAATATGTCTGCCAAGCCAGCTAGGGTGTTGGTGGTCGACGACGAATCGTCCATGCGCCGCGCTCTTCGCGCCTCTTTGACGGCCAGCGGGTATCTGGTGGAAGACGCACGGGACGGTCAGGAGGCCATTGAAAAGGCTCGCCAGCAGATCTTTGACCTGGTGCTGCTGGATGTCAACATGCCTGGGGAAGGCGGCATCGAAACGTGCCGCCGGTTGCGGCCCTTGGTGCGGAATGCCGGAATCATCATGATCACAGTGAGCGCCAGCCTGGAAGATAAGGTGAGAGCGCTCGATTCAGGCGCTGACGACTATATCACGAAGCCCTTCCTGCTCAGGGAGTTGCTGGCGCGTTTGCGGTCGCTTATGCGGCGAAGAGGGCCGGAAGACGCTCCCGCGGCGGACGTGGTGCGGGCGGGCGACCTGGAATTGGATATCGAGCATCGCTTGCTTTATAAAGCAGGCCGGGAAATCCATCTTTCCCCTACTGAGTTCGACCTGCTCTCCTACCTGATGCGGCAGCCCGGCATGCCGATCGAGCATTCCAAACTTCTACAGGCGGTTTGGGGCCCCGAATATGGCTCCGAACTGGAGTACCTGCGGTCCTATGTAAAGCTGCTGCGCAGAAAGATTGAGGCGGACCCGGGCCGCCCGGAATATATTCTGACCGAACCATGGGTTGGCTACCGGTTCCGTGGTCCTTCCACTCGCAGCGCGCACTAGCCAGAGGCGCGAATCTCCCCTCAGGGCCGCGACCGTCAGCGAGCGTTCGCGACTGCTTGAATACCAAATCACCCCGTCAAAGCACTAACGTGGTACCCCCATCTGGATTGGGCCCACTTATGAAAGTCTTACACCCCCTTTACGGTTTCCTTATTGCGCTCGCCGTACACTACCAAATACTAGTGAACAGGTTTGTAACGCCGTTATGGCTCCGATAGAAACTATCGATTACGGCTTTCATGCCTTTTTCATGAGTCTGCGATCAGAATCGTACGAAGCCGCCAAGTTAGTCCGGCCGCGTAGCGGCATCGTCAACAAGAAAGATTGCACGTTTGACAAGGGGTGATTGCGTATATGAGTGCCTATAAACGAACACAGTGTCTCCTCCTGATCGGCGCGGCGGCAATTTTGGCGCCAGCCTTAGCAATGGCCGACGATTCGGACAGCGTGCTGGGCTTCGGCGCGCTTCGGGGAGTGGCGTTAGACGCAGCAGGCAGACCGTTGGCGATGGCTAGTGTAGCGATACATAGTGCGGATGGCGCCACCGACCAGAAGGTAGTTAGCGATCACGATGGCGTCTTCAGCGCGGATCGTCTCAAGCCGGGACACTACTTCATTACTGCCAGCAAAGAGGGATTTGGCAGTTCACAAGCCACCGCCGTACAGGTAGTACAAAACCAGACGGTACGCCCTTACTTAGTGTTAGCGGAGCCGCTCGCGCCTGCTACGCCTCCCGTGGCGGCGCCTGCTCCGATGACGGTTGAGCAGGAGCTGCAGGTGATGAAAGACCGCATCGCCGCGCTGGAAGCCGAACTGAAGGCGCGCCGGGCCGCGGCCGCCGTACCCGCCGCCGTCGCAGAGCCCGCGACTGTAGCCGCGGCCTCGCCGCCCGTATCGGCGCCAGTGCCCGCTGCGCCAAGCCAGGCGCCGCAAGCTCCCGCTCAAGCTCCCGCGCCGCCACCGGCCGCGCCAGGCACTCCGGATGCTTTGCAAGCCCCGGACCCTGGCCCCGCGGTCGACAATGTCACGCCGTTCGCTTTTGGAGATTTTACCTGGCTGAATGGCGCGCCGCGCAATAAAGATACGGTGCTGGACACGAAGTTCTTCACCCCGGAAATTCGCTTTGATACGAACTATATGGAGGATTTCAACCAGCCGGTCGATCACACCATCGTGGGGGCGACCGAGTCATTCCGCTCTGGCGAAGTCCAGATCGAGCAGGCCAGCGTGGGCGGCGATTTTCACTGGCAAAACGT
>Ga0182030_10017782_pt1 | contig 13688 bp, 10 predicted proteins | sample 812S3MmetaG_FD_121299 | JGI IMG/M metagenome (GOLD analysis project Ga0182030, IMG submission 121299) | Permafrost microbial communities from Stordalen Mire, Sweden - 812S3M metaG (Illumina Assembly) | ecosystem: Environmental > Terrestrial > Soil > Wetlands > Permafrost | place: Sweden... | reverse complement strand
GCAAGGCCTTTTTGATCATCTCGGTGGCTTCCTCGACGCGCATTTTGTGGTCCACCAGCATGTAGCCGAGGTAGTTCAAGGCGCCGGAATGTTCGGGATTGGAAGCCAGGACTTTGCGAAATTCGGCTTCGGCGGGCTCGACCTTCTTCTGGCGCTCGAACATGGCGCCGCGCATGAAGTAGACGCCTTCCTTCTCTTTGGGGTTGGCGGCGATCTTCTCGGCTTCGTCGAGCACCTTGGCCTCTTCGGTGAAGTACTTACCCTTCTCGTAAACGGAAGCCAGCATGAGCAACCCGGGCAGGTCGGGCTTGCCTTTCATGCGGGCACGGAGCTCGGCGGCGGACGATTCCACTTCCTTGCGCACGCCATCGGTATTCTTGGCGGCGCGGTAGGTGTCGATGATCTGGAGCGTGATGGCGTCGCTATTTTCCTTATTGAGCGCGGAGGCCTTGCGGTAGGCATCGACGGATTCGGTGTACTGGGCATTGGAACGATAGAGGCTGCCGAGTTCCTCGAGCAGTTGGCCGCGGGCGGCGGCTTCGGAAGCGGAGTATTTGGGGCGGGTGGTTTCGTCAACGAGGCCCTTGAGAATGCCGATGGCCTCGGTGTATTTGGCCTGGGCTTCGAGGAGGCGGACCTCTTCGTAACGGACTTCCATATCCTCGGGGCTGAGCGCTTTGGCCTTCTTCAACGCCTCGGCGGATTTGACGTAGTCGTGCTTGACGCGGTAGATCTCGGCGATGCGCAGCTTGGGCTGGGGGTTGGTGGGGTCTTCGTCGGAGAGTTTCTGGAAAATGCTCAAGGCCTCTTCCACGCGGTCGCTCAACATCAGGTTATTGGCGAGGCCGGACTGGAGGCGGGTATTATCGGGCGCCATCTCGAGGGCTTGCTTGAGGGTGTCGGCGGCATTTTTATAGTCGTGGACCTGCTCGTAGGCCTGACCGAGGGCGATGAGGGTGCGTTCGTTGGGCTCTTTCTCGGTGGCCAGTTTGAGCTTCTCGATGGCGCGCTTGTTATCGCCGAGGTCGGAGTACAACATGGCGAGGCCGGTGAGCGCCTCTTCGTTATCGGGTTCCGCCTCCAGTGCGTTGTTGTAGGCCTTCTCGGCGTCCACGGAATTATTGGAGACGCGATAGAGGCGTCCGAGCGCGACCCAGCTTTCGGAATCCTTGGGCTCCTTGTCGGTGACCTTCTGCAACTGCTCGATGGCCTTTTTCAGGTAGTCATCGTTGATGCGATTGTCGGGGGTGCTGATCATCTTCATGTAGATGCGGCCGAGCATGCGGCGGGCATCGACATTGTCGGGATTGATCTTCAGCATCTCTTCGGCCTGGGTGACGGCATCGCGGAGGTGGTTGGTCTGGATGTAGAGGTCGGTAAGCTCTTCGAAGACGAGGCTGGCGCTGGGATCGAGCTTGAGGGCTTCCTGGTAGTGCTGGATGGCTTTGGTGAGGTAGTCCGGCTTGTTGCCGTAGGCCTGGGCCAACTCCGCGTAGACGCGGCCCATGGCGAAGTTGTAGTATGCGCCGGCTTTGTTATCTGGCGTCGGGGTTTCGGCCGGGGTCTGCCCGAACATGAGGCAGCCGAGGGAAACGGCGAGGAGGAGCGCTTTGGCGGAACGAATCATGACCCTACCTTCTTTTCAGCCAGGCGGCATCCCGCGAAGGCTCGAAAACCATCTTTTTATTGTATAACGGGGTTTGACTGCAAATTCCCCACACTTCATAGAGGCAGACGCAAGCGGGAGGCCCTTGGTTGCAGTGGCGGGTCCGACGGGAAGCGGAAAGAGCGATCTGGCGCTTCTGCTGGCGGAAAAGTTCGGTGGAGAAATCGTCAACTGCGATTCTTTGCAGGTGTATCACCACTTCGATATCGGGACGGCCAAACTGCCGCTGGGGGAGCGTCACGGTATTCCACATCATCTGATCGATATTCTGGAGCCCGACCAACTTTTCACCGCCGGCGAGTACGCGCGCCTGGCGCGGGCGGCCATCGCCGAGATCTCGGCCCGCGGCCGGCTGCCGATACTGGCCGGAGGCACGGGGTTCTACCTGCGGGCGCTGCTGGAAGGCCTGTTCGACGGGCCGGTGCGCGATCAGCCGCTGCGCGACCGCTTGAGCACCCGCGAGGCCCGGCGCCCGGGATCGCTGCACCGCCTTCTCAAGAGATTCGATTCCGCCGCGGCGGGAAAGATTCATGCCAACGACACGCCAAAGGTGACGCGCGCGCTGGAAATCTGTCTGCTGACGCGGCAGCCGGTGAGCCGGCTTTTCGCGCAGGGGCGCGACGCGTTGCGCGGTTATCGCACGCTGAAGCTCGGACTGCTGCCGGACCGGGAAGCGCTCCATCCGCGGCTGGATGGGCGCTGCGCGTGGATGTTCGAGCATGGGCTGGTGGAAGAGGTGCGGGGCATTCTGGCGCTCGGCTTTTCACCGGGGTGCAAGCCATTCGAATCGCACGGCTACAAGCAGGCGATGCAGGTCATACAGGGTGAATTGAGCGCGCGCGATGCGGTTTTTTACGCGCAGCGCAACACGCGGCACTATGCGAAGCGGCAGATCACGTGGTTTCGCAGGGAGCGCGCGATGGAATGGCTGAAGGGGTTCGGTGATGCGCCACACATTCGGGAAGCGGCGGTTGCGAGCGTGGCGAAGTTTCTTACATCTTGGCGCTGACCGGCGGCGGAACCTTTTGCGATCTGGTTCGTATCATTTCGTGTAAGCGGGATCTTGCCAGCGAAGTAACAAGCACTGGCGGGAGATAGCCAACGGGCCGATTGCCAATCGGCCGCAGGTTAACAACCTGCGCCACATCAGTGGCACACGAAATAGAGAGGGAAACAATTATGACGATGAGGAAAGTTCTGCCTTTTTTTCTGGTGGCGGGGCTGGCGGTGGCCAGCGCGCGCTCCTATACGATCAGTCTGTTTGAACCCGCAATGGTGGGCTCCACGGAACTCAAACCGGGCAACTACAAGCTTGAAGTAAACGACCAGACGGCGATCATCCGCCAGGGTAAGATACAAACCGAGAGCCCGGTGAAGGTGGAGGAAGGCGACACCAAGTTCGATACTACGGTGGTGCGGTACGTCCCCAGCGCGGACGGCAAGGCGCACATCCAGGAGATCCGCATCGGCGGCACGAAGACGAAGCTGGTATTTACGATGTAGGATACAATCGAAACGGTCAGGAGGAACTGCATCAAGAGCCCATATCTGGCCGTTCTCATGGCGTTTGCCGGGGCGGGTTTGGTGGCGGCCCAGGCCATCCCGCCCGACGAGATGCATGCGCGGACGGTTCCGTACGCGCCTCCAGCGGCGGTCACATTGCGCACCGAGGTGGACGTGGCTGACGGTTTCCATGACGCTGAAAGCACCGCCGGGAAGCTACGCGGCGCGGGCGGTGGCGCAGGATGGGCTGGAAGGCAAGCTGGCGGCGGCTGGTGGGGCGGTGGAAGTGAAGTAGCGCCGGGCGAAGCTCGGGTTGGCAGGCGGAAGCGCCTGCCCCACCGGGGTCCGCTCCACCGTCCTTATTCCATGCGCAGGGCTTCCACGGGGTTGACGGACGACGCGCGGTGGGCGGGCAGGTAGCTGGCGATGGCGGCAGAGGCGAGCAGGGCGGCGGAGGCGACGGCGTAGGTGAGCGGATCCACCGGGCTGGTTTCGAACAGCAGGGACTTCATGATGCGGGTAACGGCGGCGGCAGCGGCAAGTCCTACGCCGATACCGATGGCCGCCAGCAGGATGCCCTGGCCGACCACCATGGCGCGCAGTTCGGTGTTGCCGGCGCCGAGGGCGATGCGGATTCCCAGTTCGCGGGTGCGCTCCGAGACGGAGTACGAGACGACGCCATAGATGCCGACGATGCCGAGCAACAGCGCCATCCCGCCGGCAATGGCGAGCATAGCCAGGGTGAAGGAACCGCGGGCCATGGAACCGCGGAATACCTCTTCCATGGTCCGAACCTGCACGATGGGGACGTCCGGAGCCACGCTCCAAACCACCTTCCTGACCTGGGTCAAGAGGCTTGCGGAGCCGGCGCGGTCCGTGCGGATGGCGAACACGGTTCCGCGTTGGATGAGCTTCTTGTTGCCCCAGAAATTGTCCATGACCGCCGGCCAGTAGACGGTGGCGGGGGCCTTCTGGTCGGCGCCATCGTGGCGGACATCGCCCACCACACCGATGATTTCGCGCCACTCGTCTTCGGAGCCCTCGCGAATGCGCTTGCCGATGGCGGAAGCGGGATCGCGCCAGAGTTCGCGAGCCATGTTTTCGGAGACGATGGACACGGTTTTGCGCTGTTCGAGGTCGGTCCAGGTGTAATCGCGGCCGGCGACGAGGGGAGTGCCCATGGTTTGAAAGAAGCCCGGGGTCACAAACTTGAAGCGGCGGAGCGGAGGCACCCGGCCCTCGGAGTAGACGTGATCCTCGGCGTAGAGGACGTCTGTACTATTGTTGCCGTCAGTGGGCACGGAGTTGGCAAAGGACACGGCGGAGACGCCGGGGATTTCGGCGATCCTGCGGCGAATCTCCTGCTGCATGCGGAAGACGCGTTCGGGCTCCTTCACCTGGCCTTCGGCGATCTCGATGCGGAAGGTCTGTAATTGGGCGGGGGCGGTGAATCCGGGGTGGACGTGGCGGAGGGCTTGAAAAGTACGGATCATGAGGCCCGCGGAGACGAGCAGAACCACGGCGAGCGCGGTTTGCAGAATGACCAGCGTGTTGCGCGCGCGGTGCCGTTCTTTGCTTTGGCTGAGCGAGCGTCCGCCGGCACGCAGGACGGCGTTGGCGTTGGGCGCGGCATACTTGAAAACGGGAATGAGGCCGAAGAGAAGGCCGGCCACGAGCGAGATGGCCAAGGTGAATAAGACGACCAAGGGATCGAGCGAGATGTTGTCGAGGCGGGGAAGGTAAGCGGGCGCGGCCGCCACCAGGAGACGCAGGGCGGCGTAGGCAAACGCGAGCCCCAGGACGCCGCCGAGAAGGCCAAGGAACACGCTTTCGGTGAGGAGCGCGGCGGCGAGGCGGCGGGAACTGGCGCCGAGAGCCATGCGGGTGGCCAGTTCCTGCTGGCGTCCCTCGGCCCTGACCAGAAGAAGGTTGGCGACGTTGGCGCAGGCGATGAGCAGGACAACTCCGATGCTGCCCATGAGCACCCAGAGGACCTTGCCCAGATCGCCTACCACGTCGTCTTTCAGGGGCCGGACGGCGGCCTGTATGCCGGCGTCTTCGAACATTTTGGCGCTGAAGCCGCCGGGCGCGGGGAATTTCCGGTTGACGATGGGGATCATGCGCGCGACATCGGCGTTGGCCTGGGCGAGGGTTACTCCGGGCTTGAGGCGGGCAATGCCGCGGAAGCTGAAGTTTCCCAGATGGACCTTGGGGCGATCGATGCGGAAGGGCAGGATAAGGTCGGGCTTCTCATCGAGAAAGCGGAAGGATGGCGGCATGACGCCGGCGACAGAGGTGAGTTTCCCATCGATGACGAGCTGGCTGCCGAGAGCCGCCGGATTGCCGCCGAACTTGCGCTGCCAGTAGCCGTAAGTGAGGATCGCGGTTTCCGGGGTACCGGGGGTATCGTCGGCCGGGGTAAACCAGCGGCCGAGAGCGGGCCGGACTCCCAGGGCGTTGAGGGTTCCTTCGGTGACGGACAGGCAGCGGACCTGTTCGGGCGCCGCCTGCCCGGTGACGGCCACGCTGCCGCCCGTCCAGACGCCGAACTGCTGGAAGGTGCGGTTTTCCTCGCGAAAGGTGAAGTAGTCGGAGGGCGAAGCCTCCAAGTCCTTGATGTTGAGGCGGGGCGCGGTTTGCCAGACGCCGATCAAGGCGCCGGGGTCGGTGTAGGGCAGCGGTTTCAGGAGGACGCCGTTGACGACGCTGAAGACGGCGCTGTTGGCGCCGACGCCGATGGCAATGGTGAGCAAGGTCACGGCGGTGAACATGGGCGCGCGCAGCAAGCGGCGCACAACCTGACGGATCTCAGTGAAGATGGTCACGTTTTCAACCTCCCTGTCCGCTCTTGGCGACGCCCGGCGGGTTCTAGAGATCAATACGCCTTCGCGGCGGCAAAGTTCGCAATATTCGATGGTCCGAGGGCAAGGAGCGCGGGGAAAGCGCTTGCCGGTACAATGAGGACATGTCCGACAAATTGACCATCGCGGGGCGGGAGTTCCGTTCGCGGCTCATCGTGGGAACGGGAAAGTATCGCAGTTTTCAGGAGATGACGCGCTGCCACGAAGCCAGCGGCGCCGATATGGTGACGGTGGCGGTGCGGCGCGTCAACCTGACGGACCGCGACAAGGAATCGCTGATCGATTTCATCGACCGCACGAAGATCTTCATTCTGCCGAATACGGCGGCGTGCTACACAGCGGACGACGCGGTGCGCACGGCCATGCTGGGGCGCGAAGTGGGCCTGTCCAACTGGGTGAAGCTGGAAGTGATCGGCGACGAGAAGACGCTCTTCCCGGATAACGCCGGATTGCTGGAGGCTACTAAGATTCTGGTTAAGGAAGGCTTTGTGGTTTTGCCTTATACGAACGACGACGTGGTGAACGCGCGCCGCCTGATCGATGCGGGGGCAAGTGCGGTGATGCCGCTGGCGGCGCCCATCGGCAGCGGGTTGGGCATACAGAATCCGGTAAATCTGCGCATATTCCGGGAGTTGATCACCGAGGTGCCGATGATCGTGGATGCGGGCGTGGGTACGGCGAGCGATGCGGCGATCGCCATGGAACTGGGCGCGGACGGAGTGCTCATGAACACGGCAATCGCGCTGGCGGACGATTCGGTGAAGATGGCGCGGGCCATGAAGCTGAGCGTGGAGGCCGGGAGGCTGGCGTGGGAAGCGGGCCGCATGCCGCGGAAGCTGTATGCGTCGGCGAGCAGTCCGCCGGCCGGCGTGGTGGGGTCGTAGGGCGGGTGGGACAGACGATCGCCTTGCGTCGTCTCTCAAGCCTCGCCGTATCCCCACAGTTTGACAGGCGACACAAAACGATCGCCTGTCCCACCAAGCAGGACCACGTGTTACTATTCCGTTTTGAAACGAGGGCAATTCCGTGAAAGTCTACGAAAGCAAGGATATACGGAACGTTGGTGTAGTGGGCCACGGCGATTCCGGCAAGACGACGCTCACCGCCGGGTTACTGTTCACCGCCGGAGCGACCAACCGCCTACTCCGGGTGGATGAGGGCAACACGATCACGGATTTTGACGAGGAGGAAATCCAGCGCAAAATCACGATCTCTACCGCCATCGCCGTGGCCGAGTGGAAGAAGACCAAGATCAACCTCCTGGATACACCGGGTTACAACATTTTTATTAACGATACGTGCAGCGCCCTGGTGGCTGCCGACGCCGCGATCGTGGTGGTGGACGGGGTGGCGGGAGTGGAAGTGCAGACCGAAAAGGTCTGGGCATTCGCCGAACACTACAAACTGCCGCGGGCGATTGTGGTGAACAAGCTGGATCGCGAGCGCGCCGATTTTCAACGCGCCCTGGCGAGCGTGCAGGAAAACTTCGGCCGCACGGCGGTGCCGATCCACCTGCCGATGGGCAGCGAGCGCGATTTTAAGGGCATCGTCGATCTGATTCGCATGCGCGCGTATAGCTACACGCCGGATGGCGACGGAAAGGGCAAGGAAGGCGACATCCCGGCCGAGTACGCCGGCGAGGCGCAGGCGGCGCATGAAGCGCTGGTGGAGATGGTGGCGGAAGGCAACGACGCCTACATGGAAGAGTTCTTCGACAAGGGCACCCTTCCGGTGGAGCATATTTTAGATGGGATGCGCACGGGGATCAGGGAAATGCGCATTTTCCCGGTGATGTGCGGGGCGGCCAATCACAACATCGGCAGCGACTTGATCCTGGATCTGATTGTCGACGACATGCCGAGCCCGACGGAGCGCGGGGAGATCACGGCGTTCGTCAACGGCACCGAAGCGCACCGGCCGATCGCCGAAAGCGGCCTGGCGAGCGCCTACGTCTTCAAGACCACGGCCGATCCGTTCGCCGGACGGATCAACTTCTTCCGGGTGGATACGGGCATCATCAGGAACGATTGCAGCCTGCAGAACGTCAACAAGAGTTCGACGGAACGGCTGGCGCACCTGAGCAGCCCGAACGGCAAGACCTTGCAGCCGATCACGGAGCTGCATGCCGGCGATATCGGCGCGGTGGCCAAGTTGAAAGACACGCTGACCGGCGACACGCTGGCGGAGAAGGGGTTCGATATCACGTACCCGCCGGTGAAACTGCCGGAGCCCTCCATCGCGTTCGCGATCGAAGCCAAGTCGCGCAACGACGAAGACCGCATGGGCAACGCGGTGCACCGCATTTTGGAAGAAGACCAGAGCTTGCGTTTCTACCGCGACCCGCAGACGCGCGAGTTCCTGCTGGCGGGGAGCGGACAGCAGCATGTGGAAATCGTGGTCAGCCGGTTGAAAAAGCGCTATGGGGTGGATGTCACGCTAAAGGCACCGAAGATCCCGTACCGGGAGACGATTCGGGGCAAGGCCGATGTGCAGGGGCGGCACAAGAAGCAGACCGGAGGCCACGGGCAGTTCGGCGACTGCTGGATCAAGATGGAGCCGCTGCCGCGCGGCACCGGCTTCGAGTTCGCCAATGAGATCTTCGGCGGTTCGATCCCCAAGAATTTCATCCCGGCGGTGGAAAAGGGCATGGTGGACGCGGCCGCCAACGGCTACTTGGCGGGCTTCCCCATGGTGGATTTCAGGGTCACGGTCTACGACGGTTCGTATCACGACGTGGATTCCAGCGAACTGGCGTTCAAGCTGGCGGCGCGCAAGGCGTTCAAGGCGGCCATGCTGGAAGCCAAGCCGACGCTGCTGGAACCCATCATGAATGCCGAGATCCAGGCGCCGGTGGAGTACGCGGGCGACCTGATGGGCGACCTCAACAGCCGCCGCGGGCGCATCGCCGGCATGGATACGAAGGGGGCCACGCAGTTCATCCGCGCCCAGGTGCCGATGTCGGAGATGTTAAACTACCAAAGTGACTTAACGGCCATGACGCAGGGCCGGGCGAGCTTCACGATGGAGTTCGACCATTACGATTATGTGCCGCAATTGCAGGCGGACAAGGTGATCGCGGCTGCAAAAGCCGCCAAATTGGGCGAAGAGGAAGAAGAGGAATAAATGCACGGCGCGCGTGTGCGAGTGACACACATGCGGGGCGTTTACGTGTGGTAGTGGTTGCATTTGGTGCCGAATGTGAGTTAGGCTACTAAGGTCAATACCGGGCTCCGGCTCATAATAAGTAGTTTATTTTCATAGTTTGAGGCGGTGGGATGGAAGTTCGAACCTCGGCTCTCTGCGCTTTTTCGCTGCTCGCTGTAGCGGTAGTCACCTCCGGTTGTGGATACCAACAGCAGTCCAAGTTCCAAATGTCCTTCCTTCCGCCGGCGCCGCGCGGAGCGGCGGCAGGCGTGGAATTGCCCGAGCCTCCGGCGGTGCAGCGCAACGTTTACCTGGGCGCCGACATCCCGGCGGTAATCCTTTCCAATCCGCAAATCTTACAGCGGCGGACGCAGGGCGAAACCACCATCCAGAATGCGCTGCGGCGGTTCCAGGCGGGCAAGCGCTCCTATCAGGCTGGGGATTTACCTAATGCGCGGCAGGAATTCGACCGCGCCATCGATCTGATGCTGGAAGCGAGCGACGAGGGACTGATCGACCGGCAGCAATATGAGCGGCAGTTGGACGAGATGGTGGACAACATCCACCGCTATGACCTGGCGGACCTGGGCGGGGCCGCGGTGATCGACGAGGGAAAGTTCGAAAAAGCCCCGCTGGAAGATATTTTGCAGATGACGTTCCCGGTGGACCCGAAACTGAAGGACAAGGTGCGGGAACAGGTGGCGGCGACCACTTCCCAATTGCCGCTGGCGGTGACCGACGCGGTACTGGGATACATCAATTATTTTTCCAACCGGGGCCACAGGACGCTGCTCAACGGATTGCAGCGTTCGGGACGCTACCGGCCGATGATTCAGCGCATCCTGGACGAGGAAGGGATTCCGCAGGAGATCATCCACCTGGCGCAGGCGGAATCGGGATTCATGCCGCGGGCGGTGTCGCGCGCGGCGGCCGGCGGGATGTGGCAGTTCGTGAAGTTTCGCGGCAATGAGTACGGCTTGAAGCAGTCCGCCTATGTGGACGACCGGATGGATCCGGAGAAGGCGACGCGTGCCGCCGCCCACCACCTGCGCGACCTGTATCACGAGTTCGGCGACTGGTACCTGGCGATTGCGGCCTACAATTGCGGTCCGGTGACGGTGGAAAAGGCGGTGGAGCGCACGGGATACGCCGATTTCTGGGAATTGCGTTCGCGCGGTGTGCTGCCGGCCGAGACCACCAACTACGTGCCCATCATTCTAGCCATGACGATCATGGAGAAGAACGCGGCGGAGTATGGCATCGAGGGCTTCCAACTGGATCCGCCGCTGGAATACGACACGGTGGAGACGACGGCGGCCACCAGCCTGACTTTGGTGGCGGATATCCTGGACATGCCGTTCTCGGAACTGGCGGCGCTCAATCCGGCCAGCCTGCGCGGTATGATACCGGAGAACTATACGCTGCACGTACCCAAGGGCAGCGGCAATCAACTGGTGGCGGCGATGCAAGCGATCCCATCGAACCACCTGGATGCCTGGCGCATGCACCGTGTGGGCGCGGGCGAGACGCTGGCCACGATCGGCAAGCGCTATGGGGTGATGCCGGCCAATATCGTGGCGGTGAACCGTCTCGAATCGGCGCAGGCGGTGGAAGGCGATCGCCTTTTGATACCGTCGGTACAGCGCGTGCAAGCGGCGCCTGTGGTAAAGAAGACGATTGCCGCATCGGCACACCGCAAGGGGACGACCCGCGGTAAGCCGGTCACGACGGCATCGGCGCGCCCGGTGCACAAGAATCCCGTGGTGGCGGCGCACAATACGGGGAATTAGATTCTCGAGTGCTGGCTGGGGAGGCACAGTCCTACGGATTTCCGCAGCATGGTTTCAATGGATTGCGCACCTCGATTCAACTACCCCATGTGAGATTCGAACTCTCTTGGGCGAACGTTGCCCGATGCCTGCGACTCATTAAAGAAGTTCCACGAACTCCTCCACCGTAAGCCCGGCCTCTCGAATCAGTGCCCGCAGAGTTCCCTTGGCGAGCTCCTTGTGGTTGGGAACCGACAAGCGCCGGTGCGGTGGGTCGGCGTGCCGGAGAATCATGTGGCTGCCGTGCTGCTCATCGAATTCGTATCCAATTCTTCGGAACGCCCGAACCGCTTCGCTGCCAGAAACCACCGGCAGCTTCATCAGCCGGCGACCTCAATGACCTCTTCGAGAATGCTCGGAGGTACCGGATCGCCATGCTTCTTCAGGCTCTTCAGATAACCTTCGATCGCCTCGCGGATATTTGCCGTCGCTTCCGCGCGCGTTCGGCCCTGGGAAACACACCCGGGTAAAGTGGGACACGTGGCCACAAACACCCCGTCCTCGTCTGGTTCCAGGTAAACGCGATACCTCATTACCAAGCATTCTAGCAGAGTCCCTCCTCACCGAGCGATGGCGGTGACCACACCGGCACAGTACATGTGGCGGGTCGGGGACATCTCCTCCTGGTCCAGATACTCGTCCGGAGAAATCCGTGGAATGTGCCGCACCGGCATACTCATAGACTACTCCCGCGCCTACGGGTGCCGGGGACGGGGTTGGTTTCGTTATCCTTCGGACTTGCCGACGACGATGATGGAGAAGGTGAGGTCGCCGGCTTTGAGGGTGAGGGTCCAATCGTGTTCGCCTTCCTTGACTACGGAGGGCGCGGCGGCGCCGGAGGGAGGCGTTTCCAGCGACAGGACGGCTGGGTGCGGGGTGCCGGAGGCTTTGCCGCTCATCTTGACGAGGTCGTCGAAGCCAGGCTTGGCGGCGGGGGCCGGGTCGGCCGCGAGCGGTGTCAGCAGGGCGAAATCGCGTTGCGGGGCCACGCCGGAATGGGAGCCATCCACGGGGAACAAACTGAAGCGGAGGGTGTAAACGCCGGCAGGAATGACCTGGCCGCGGCGGTCGGCGCCCTTGTCGGGGAAGCGGATGAGCCCGAGCAGGGTGCCTTGGGCGATGCCGAAGGAAATGGCGGCTTCGTCGGGTTTGGCGCCCACCGGCAGGGATTTGGCCAGCCAGACTTCGCACCAGGGGCCGGAGGGGCCGCTGACGCGGAATCCCTGGGTCTGAATCGCGGAGGCGTAGGCGGCGGGCAGACCGGGTGCGGCGGTGGCGACTGGCTCCAGTTTATAGTCTTGAGCCAGGACCGGGAACGCAACACAGAGGAAAACAAAGAGGCAAAGGACCAAGCGGTTCATCATGGCAGTCCGGCGGGGCGGAATTATGGAGCGGGAGACCGGATTCGAACCGGCGACATCGACCTTGGCAAGGTCGCACTCTACCAGCTGAGTTACTCCCGCTCAGCGTAAAACTCTATTTTTACCCGGAAACATAACCGATGTCAAACGTATTGGGAAAGTCACACAAACGAAAGCATTTATAAACTTGTGGACAAGCCGATCCGCTGTGCTATTCTACTTCTCGGTTGAGGGCACAGAAGCTAGGAAGGAGCGCGCGGTGTAACGGGTGCCGCGCTGGCGTTTCTTCCGGTAGTCAGCACGTCCGCAGTCTGCGCTGTTGTGGAAAACCCTGTGGAAAATGTGTGCTCTTCGTGTGCAAAAGCTAATGAACTATTGGGATCGGATACGTAACTATCTGCAACAGAAGGTCACTGCCGAAGGATTCGACAACTGGCTCAAAGGGACAGCACAGGTCGGTCAAGAGGGCGACACTTTGTACGTTTCGGTACCGGACCGGGAGACGCGGGCGTGGCTCGAAACGGAGTATTCGAACCTGATCGCCGCGGGCATCGAGGAGTTGGGGCTTCCGCTCCGGCGGGTGAGCTACGAGACGGCGGTTCCGCGGGCCGCGCACCCGATGGCGGCCGCGGCGCCGGTGCCCGCGAGCGGGGGTTCGAGCGAAGCGGATGCATCTTCCTCGGCGCTGAACCCAAAATTCACGTTCGATTCGTTTGTGGTGGGGGCGTGCAACCAGTTCGCCCACGCGGCGGCGAAATCGGTGGCGACGAACCCCTCGCGCAGCTACAATCCCCTGTTTTTATATGGCGGCGTGGGGATGGGCAAGACCCATCTGATGCACGCCATCGGGCGGGAACTGATCGACCGGCACGGCGCGATGCGGATCATTTATACCTCCAGCGAGCGCTTCATGAACGAGATGATTTCCTGCATCCGGACGGAGCGGATGCAGCAGTTTCACCAGCGCTATCGCGAGGCCGACGTACTGCTGGTGGACGATATCCAGTTGCTGGGCAATAAGGAGCGGACGCAGGAAGAGTTCTTTCACACCTTCAACGAACTGCACGATCATCAGAAGCAGATTGTGATTTCCAGCGATTCGCCGCCGAAGGACATACCCGGACTGCTGGAGCGCTTGCGCTCGCGTTTCGAATGGGGACTGCTGGCGGATATACAACCTCCGGACCTGGAAACCAAGATGGCCATCCTGGACAAGAAGGCGGAGGTGGAAGGCGTGAAACTGCCGGACGATGTCCGCTCGTTCATGGCTTCCAAGACCAAGTCGAACGTGCGCGAGCTGGAAGGGGCGCTGGTCAAGTTGATC
>Ga0182030_10017781_pt1 | contig 13689 bp, 13 predicted proteins | sample 812S3MmetaG_FD_121299 | JGI IMG/M metagenome (GOLD analysis project Ga0182030, IMG submission 121299) | Permafrost microbial communities from Stordalen Mire, Sweden - 812S3M metaG (Illumina Assembly) | ecosystem: Environmental > Terrestrial > Soil > Wetlands > Permafrost | place: Sweden... | reverse complement strand
CGTGCAGTTGTTCGGCGGCAACGGCTACATGGCCGAGTACCGGGTGGAGCAGCTTGCGCGGGACGCGAAGTCGCTGATGATCTACGCGGGCAGCAACGAGGTCCAGGTCACCCACATCGCCAAAGGCTTACTGAGCTAGATCTTCTGGCGCCGAACGTGAAGTGAGTGCCAAAAATCGGGCGAAATCTCGCCGTGAGAACCCCCCGCAAGCGGGAGGTGCCCCCAGTTCGGCGCAACGAGTGCGCGCTAAGCGCTAAGCCACGACCCACACCGCCCGGGCGGCGGGGCTGCCCAAGTCCACGGTGGTCTCGTCGCCGTCGGCCGACTCGATCGCCACCGAGATCATGCCGGCGAATTCGCGCCGGGTCAGGACCCGGATCCGGGAGTCCAGCCGGATCCCGACGCTGGTGAAGTAGCGCAGCATCTCGGGGTCGGCATCGGAGATGCGCGCCACCGTCGCGCTGTCGCCGTCGCCGCACACCCACAGCTGACGGGCCGGCGGCGTCGGAACCTGCCCGTCGGAGGCCGGGATCGGGTCGCCATGCGGGTCGCGCTGCGGGTACCCCAGCTTGGCGTCGATGCGGGCCACCAGGCGGTCCGATACCGCGTGTTCGAGCACCTCGGCCTCGTCGTGGACCTCGTCCCAGCCGTAACCGAGTTCGTTGACCAGAAAGGTCTCGAGTAGCCGGTGGCGGCGCACTACCGCCAGCGCGGCTCGCCGCCCCGCCTCGGTCAGCGTCACCGCACCGTATTTCTCGTGATCGACCAGGCCCTGTTCGGCGAGTTTGCGAATCGACTCTGAGGCGGTGCTGGCCGACACCCCGATCTTCGCGGCCAGCATCTTGGTGCTGACCTTTTCCACCGACCACTCTTGGGCATTCCAGATGACTTTCAAATAGTCCTGGCCGACGGCGGTGATACCGCCCGCCTCGTCATCAGCCCTCACAACCAAAAAGTCTAGGCACCCCGGGCTGGATCCCGCCTCCTGACCGGCACCTCGTCGGTGGACAGGGGGCGAATCGGGATCTTGTGCGCGCGGCGGTACCCGTTGCGCCGTAGGCTTGCGGTCGTGCAGCGGTGGCGCGGCCAAGACGAGATCCCCACGGACTGGGGCAGATGCGTACTCACCATCGGGGTGTTCGACGGGGTACACCGCGGGCACGCCGAATTGATCGCACACGCAGTGAAGGCCGGCCGGGCCCGCAACGTGCCGAGCGTGCTGATGACGTTCGACCCGCACCCCATGGAAGTGGTCTATCCCGGTAGCCATCCAGCGCAGTTGACCACGCTGACCCGCCGCGCCGAGCTCGTCGAAGAACTGGGCGTCGACGTCTTTCTGGTGATGCCGTTCACCACCGATTTCATGAAGCTCACCCCGGAGCGCTACGTCCACGAGCTACTGGTGGAAAACCTGCACGTGGTGGAGGTGGTGGTGGGGGAGAACGTCACCTTCGGCAAGAAGGCTCTCGGAAACGTCGGGACTCTGCGCAAGGCTGGGGAGCGGTTCGGATTCGCGGTGGAGGCGATGTCCCTGCTCTCCGAGCACCTCAGCAACGAGACCTTGACGTTTTCGTCCACCTACATCCGGTCCTGCGTGGACGCCGGCGACATGGTGGCGGCCACCGAGGCGCTGGGCCGCCCACACCGCGTCGAGGGAGTGGTGGTCCGCGGCCACGGCCGGGGCACCGAGCTGGGCTTTCCCACCGCGAACGTGGCGCCGCCAATGTATTCGGCCATCCCGGCCGACGGCGTGTATGCCGCCTGGTTCACCGTGCTCGGGCACGGACCGGTGACCGGGACCGTCGTCCCGGGTGAGCGCTACCAAGCCGCAGTGTCCATCGGCACCAACCCGACGTTCTCCGGGCGCACCCGCACCGTCGAGGCGTTCGTCCTGGATACCACCGCTGACCTGTATGGACAGCATGTGGCGCTGGATTTCGTCGCTCGAATTCGCGGTCAGCACAAGTACGACTCGCTGCAGGAGTTGGTGGACGCCATCGCTAACGACACCGATCGCACCCGTTCCCTGCTGTCCGCGGGCTAGCGGCGCCGGCGGGCACCCCTTTGCCCGCCTCTGAGCGACTTTGCACCGGCGTCCGCAGTTGTCGCGCTGAGGTGGGCACAACGCCCGTCCGCCAACCGAGGGACCTATGGGGCGGATGTGACAAAAGCGGAGCGTTTATGCCTGCCGGTGAAACCGCTGCTAAACTGCCGGACGACATCGGCGCGTGCTGCGGTTCGCGGTGGCCGTGCCTTGATACTCAATGATCGCGGACCGATTGATGGAGATAGTTTCGTGGCGCTTACAGCCGAGCAGAAAAAAGAAATTCTGGGCCAGTACGGCCTGCATGACACCGACACCGGATCGCCGGAGGCGCAGATCGCGCTGCTGACCAAGCGGATCTCGGACCTGACCGAGCACCTCAAGCTGCACAAGCATGACCACCACTCGCGGCGCGGATTGCTGCTGTTGGTGGGTCGCCGGCGCCGGCTGATCAAGTACATCTCCCAGATCGACGTCGAGCGTTACCGCTCGCTGATCGAGCGGCTGGGTCTGCGCCGCTGACCTCCGGCGCAGCACGGGGCCTTGCTGGCAGGCCGGGTTCGCCGGTGTAGAGTGGGGGCGTTCTGGGCCACTTCGGCCCGAGCAAACGGTGCGGTCCGCGCAGATCCGCGTGCTCCGTTCCAGCGCGTCATGACGGAAGCAGCCCAGTCTGTATCGGGCGGTCTTCGGTAGTGGCTGCCGGGCTCCCCCGGATCTGGGGCAGGTCGGCCGCTTCGATCGATGGCCGTAGCCGTATTCAGACTTTCGTTCTTCGGGAAGCTTCCAGGCTGGCTCGCGGTGCCCGTCTGGGCCGGTGAGCTGTCCCGAAACCCTCCGGGTTGCGCGTGACGACGCGAAAAAGCTGAATAACTCGAGAGAGGCCGTACGGACACCTATGTCTGTATCTGAAATTGAAGAAGGCGTGTTCGAAGCGACCGCCACCATCGACAACGGGAGCTTCGGCACCCGCACCATTCGTTTCGAGACCGGCCGGTTGGCCCAGCAGGCCGCCGGCGCCGTCGTCGCCTACCTCGACGACGAGACCATGCTGCTGAGCGCGACAACCGCCAGCAAGACCCCGAAAGACCACTTCGACTTCTTCCCCTTGACGATCGACGTCGAGGAGCGGATGTATGCCGCCGGTCGTATCCCCGGTTCGTTCTTCCGGCGCGAGGGCAGGCCGTCCACCGACGCGATCCTGACCTGCCGGCTCATCGACCGGCCACTGCGCCCGACGTTCGTCTCGGGCCTGCGTAACGAGATCCAGGTCGTGGTCACGATTTTGAGCCTGGACCCCAACGATCTGTACGACGTGCTGGCCATCAACGCTGCGTCGGCGTCGACCCAGATTTCCGGGCTGCCCTTCTCCGGTCCCGTCGGCGGCGTGCGTGTCGCGCTGATCAACGGCCAGTGGGTTGCCTTCCCCACCGTTGAGCAGCTCGAAGGCGCGGTGTTCGACATGGTCGTGGCCGGCCGCAAGGCTGGCGATGACGTCGCGATCATGATGGTCGAGGCCGAAGCTACCGACAATGTCATCGACCTCGTCGAAGGCGGTGCCAAGGCGCCGACGGAAACCGTTGTGGCCGAAGGCCTGGAGGCGGCCAAGCCGTTCATCGCCGCGTTGTGTACCGCGCAGCAGGAGCTGGCTGATGCTGTTGGCAAGGAAACCGCCGAGTACCCGGTGTTCCCCGATTACCAGGACGACGTCTACTACTCGGTCGCCTCGGTGGCCACCGAGGAGCTGGCCGCCGCGCTGACCATCGGCGGCAAGGCCGAGCGCGACGCGCGCACGGACGAGCTCAAGGCCGAGGTGCAGGCGCGCCTCGCCGACACGTACGAGGGCCGGGAAAAAGAGGTCAGCGCGGCGTTCCGCTCGTTGACCAAGAAGCTGGTTCGCCAGCGCATCCTGACCGACCATTTCCGCATCGACGGTCGCGGCATCACCGACATCCGCGCGTTGTCGGCCGAGGTCTCCGTGGTTCCGCGGGCGCACGGCAGCGCGCTGTTCGAGCGCGGTGAAACTCAGATCCTAGGTGTGACCACGCTGGACATGGTCAAAATGGCTCAGCAGATCGACTCGCTGGGACCGGAAACCTCCAAGCGCTACATGCACCACTACAACTTCCCGCCCTTCTCCACCGGCGAGACCGGCCGGGTCGGCTCGCCCAAGCGGCGTGAGATCGGGCACGGCGCGCTGGCTGAGCGGGCCCTGATGCCGGTGCTGCCCAGCGTCGCGGAATTCCCGTACGCCATCCGTCAGGTGTCGGAAGCGCTGAGCTCCAACGGTTCGACGTCGATGGGCTCGGTCTGCGCGTCCACGCTGGCGTTGCTGAACGCCGGTGTGCCGCTCAAGGCGCCGGTCGCCGGCATCGCGATGGGCCTGGTCTCCGACGACGTCGAGGTCGACGGTAAGACCGAGCGCCGCTTTGTCACCCTGACCGACATCCTGGGTGCTGAGGATGCGTTCGGCGACATGGACTTCAAGTGCGCGGGCACCAAGGACATCGTCACCGCGCTGCAGCTCGACACCAAGCTCGACGGGATCCCGTCACAGGTGCTCGCGGGTGCGCTGGCGCAGGCCAAGGATGCCCGGCTGACCATTCTCGAGGTCATGGCCGAGGCCATCGACGCGCCCGACGAGATGAGTCCTTACGCGCCGGTGGTGACCACCATCAAGGTCCCAGTGGACAAGATCGGTGAGGTCATCGGCCCCAAGGGCAAGATGATCAATTCCATCACCGAGGAGACCGGCGCGCAGATCTCCATCGAGGACGACGGCACCGTGTTCGTCGGTGCCACCAACGGCCCGTCGGCGCAGGCCGCGATCGACAGGATCAACGCCATCGCCAATCCGCAGTTGCCGACGATAGGCGAGCGATTCCTCGGAACCGTGGTCAAGACAACCGATTTCGGTGCATTCGTGTCGCTGCTGCCCGGGCGTGACGGTCTGGTGCACATCTCCAAGCTCGGCAGGGGCAAGCGCGTCGCAAAGGTCGAAGACGTGGTGAACGTCGGCGACAAGCTCCGCGTCGAGATTGCCGACATCGACAAGCGGGGCAAGATTTCTTTGGTCCTGGTGGCCGAGGATGAAGGCGCCGACAATGGGTCCGCTCCAGACGCTCCCGCCGATTCTCCGGAGGCCGCACCAGCCGATGCCGCGACGGCCAGCAGCTGACCCCGCGCTGCGGCGGGGTAAGCACACCGCCGCAGCGAAATCCGCACATCAAGCCGCTTTGCGGCGCACGACGCTGCCGGGCGGGCTGCGGGTGGTCACCGAGCATCTGCCCGCGGTGCGCTCGGCCTCGGTCGGCGTCTGGGTCGGTGTCGGCTCGCGTGACGAGGGTGCCACGGTGGCCGGGGCGGCGCACTTCCTCGAGCATCTGCTGTTCAAGTCCACTCCGACCCGAACCGCGGTGGACATCGCTCAGGCGATGGACGCCGTCGGCGGAGAGCTGAACGCGTTCACCGCCAAGGAGCAGACGTGCTACTACGCGCACGTGCTGGACACCGACCTGGAGCTGGCCGTGGACCTGGTCGCCGACGTGGTGCTCAACGGCCGGTGCGCTGCCGAGGACGTCGAGCTGGAACGTGACGTCGTCCTCGAGGAGATCGCGATGCGCGATGACGACCCGGAGGACGCGCTGGGGGACATGTTCTTGTCGGCGCTGTTCGGTGACCATCCGGTCGGCCGTCCGGTGATCGGCACCGCGCAGTCGGTGTCGGCGATGACCCGGACTCAGTTGCACTCGTTCCACGTGCGCCGCTACACGCCGGAACGGATGGTGGTCGCGGTGGCCGGCAACGTCGACCACGACGAGGTGGTCGCCTTGGTCCGCGAACATTTCAGGCCGCATTTGGTTCGCGGTCGCCAGCCTGCCCCGCCACGCAAGACTGCCGGGCGGCTCACCGGCGAACCCACCTTGGCGCTGGCCAAGCGGGACGCCGAGCAGACCCACCTGTCGTTGGGCGTCCGTACGCCCGGGCGTGGCTGGGAACATCGCTGGGCGCTGGCGGTGCTGAACACCGCTTTGGGCGGCGGACTGAGCTCCAGGCTGTTCCAAGAGGTCCGGGAGTCACGCGGGCTGGCCTACTCGGTGTACTCGTCGCTCGACGTCTTCGCCGACAGCGGCGCGCTGTCCGTGTATGCCGCGTGCCTGCCCGAGCGGTTCCCCGACGTCATGCAGGTGACCAGCAACGTACTCAAATCGGTGGCACGTGATGGCATCACCGAGGCGGAATGCCGCATTGCCAAGGGATCGTTGCGCGGCGGGCTCGTCCTCGGCCTGGAAGATTCCAGTTCCCGGATGAGCCGCATCGGGCGCAGCGAACTGAACTACGGAAAGCACCGCAGCATCGAACACACCTTGCAGCAAATTGGCGACGTGACCGTCGAAGAGGTCAACGCGGTGTCAACCCGGTTGCTGGGCAAGCGATATGGCGCTGCCGTTGTGGGACCGTATGCCTCGAAACGATCGCTGCCACAACAACTTCGGGCGATGGTAAATTAACCGGATGGTATTGGGCTTCTGGGACATCATGGTGCCCATCGTTGGCGCGCCGATGGCTGGCGGACCCGGCAGCCCGGCGTTGGCGGCCGCGGTGTCCAACGCGGGCGGACTAGGATTCGTCCCCGGCGGGTACCTGAACGCCGATCGGCTCGCCGGGGACATCGCTGCGGCGCGCGCCGCCACCACCGGCCCGCTCGGGGTGAACCTCCTTGTGCCGCAACCCAGTGTCGCCGACTGGAACCAGCTGAACTACTACGCCGACGAACTCGAAGGCATCGCCGACCACTACCAAGTGGCGGTCGGCACGCCCGAATTCGGTGACGACGACGACTGGGAACGCAAGCTCCAGGTCATTGCAGACCTGCGCCCGGAGCTGGTCTCGTTCACCTTTGGCGTGCCCTCGCCGGACGTGATTGCGCGGCTCGGCGCGCTCGGGCTGTTGGTGATGGTGACGGTGACGTCAGCCTACGAGGCCGGTGTGGCCGTTGCCGCGGGCGCCGACAGCCTGGTGGTCCAGGGCCCGAATGCCGGCGGGCACCGGGCCACCTTCGCGCCGGACATGGAGCCCGGCACCGAGACGCTGCACCAACTGATCGATCGAATCCACCGGGCGCACCGCGATGTCCCCATCATCGCGGCCGGTGGGCTGGGCACCGCCGAGGACGTCGCTGGTGTGCTGCGCAGGGGAGCGGTGGCCGCACAGGTGGGCACCGCGCTGCTGCTCAGCGATGAAGCCAACACCACCATCGCGCAGCGCACCGCCATGAAGAACCAACTCTTCGGTAAGACCATCGTCACGCGCGCGTTCTCGGGCCGGTATGCACGCGGCCTGGAGAACGAATTCATTCGTCTCTTCGACAATGTGGCGCCGCTGGGCTATCCGGAGGTCAACCAGATGACGCTGCCCATCCGGGAAGCGGCGTCCAACTGGGAAGATCCCAACGGGATGAACCTCTGGGCTGGAACATCGTTCCCCAAGGCGCAGACCGGGCCGGTGGCCGACATCGTCACCAGCCTTGCGGCCGCCGATTAGACCGTGACTGACCGGGCCGGGCCGGGCGTCAGGCCAGCAGGCCGGCCGGGTCGGTGAACGGCAGACCCAGGTCGCTGGCCACCCGTTCGGACAACAGCGCACCCTCGTGCGTCGAAAGGCCTTTCGCCAGAGCGGGATCCGACCGGCATGCCGCTTGCCAGCCATGGTCGGCAAGCTTCAGCGCGTAGGGCATGGTCGCGTTGGTCAGCGCGTAGGTCGAGGTCTTGGGCACCGCGCTGGGCATGTTCGCCACGCAGTAGAACAGCGCGTCGTGCACGCCGAACGTCGGGTCATCATGGGTGGTCGGCCGCGAATCCTCGAAGCAGCCGCCTTGGTCGATGGAGATGTCCACCAGAACGGCGCCCGGCTTCATCTGTGCGACAAGCGAATTCGATATCAGCCTGGGCGCTTTGGCGCCGGGCACCAAGACGGCGCCGATCACCAGGTCGGCACGCTTGACGGCGCCTTCCAGCTCGTACGCCGACGAGTAGCGAGTCTGGATGTGGCCGGTGAACTCCGCGTCAAGCAGCCGAAGCTTGTTGATGTTGACGTCGAAGACCATCACGCTGGCCCCCATGCCGCCGGCGACCCGGGCGGCGTTGTAGCCAGCCGTGCCGGCGCCGACCACCACGACGTCGGCGGGCTTGACCCCCGGCACCCCGCCCATCAGCACACCGCGGCCGCCTTGGGTCCGCATCAGGTGGTAAGCCCCGACCTGGGCGGACAGCCGTCCGGCGACTTCGCTCATCGGTGCTAGCAGCGGGAGCGCGCCGTCGGCGGTCTGGACTGTTTCGTAGGCGACCGACGTGGTGCCGGACGCCAGTAGTGCGTCGGTGCACGCACGCGAGGCGGCCAAGTGCAGGTAGGTGAAGAGGACCTGTCCGCGTCGCAGCAGGCCGTACTCGGCCGGCATCGGCTCCTTGACCTTGAGCACCAGGTCCGCGCCGGCCCACACTTCTTCGGCGGTGCCGAGCAGCTGGGCGCCGGCCGCCTTGAAGTCCGCATCGGTCAGTGCCGACCCCTCACCGGCGCCGGCCTGCACGAGCACCTCGTGGCCGCGGTGCGTCAATTCGGCGACGCCAGCCGGGGTGATGGCCACCCTGAACTCGTTGTTTTTCGTCTCGGTGGGTATACCGACTCGCATGCTTCCAGTGTGAAGAAAGTTCGACGAACAGGCAAACATGCCGACGTTAATTCTGTAGTATTGCGAGATGGCCGATAATTCGACTGATATCGTAGGCGAACTGATCGACTCACCGAAGGATGTTCGTCCCGCTGACCTGGACGACGTGGACCGCCACATTCTTAGCGTGCTGCACGCCGACGCACGCATCCCCAATAATGCGCTCGCCGAGGAGGTGGGGATCGCACCGTCGACGTGTCATGGCCGCGTTCGGCGATTGATTGAGCTTGGCGTCATCCGCGGGTTCTACAGCGACATCGACCCGGTTGCGGTGGGGATGCCGTTGCAGGCCATGATCTCGGTCAGCCTGCAGTCCAGCGCGCGCGGCAAGATCCGCAGCTTCATCCATCAGATCCGGGGCAGGCGACAGGTGCGCGATGTCTATTTTCTGGCCGGCGCGGACGATTTCATCCTGCACGTCGCCGCCCGCGACACCGAAGACCTGCGCTCCTTCGTCGTCGAGAACCTCAACGCCGATGCCGACGTCGCCGGCACCCAGACCTCGCTGATCTTTGAGCACCTGCGTGGGGCCGCCCCCATCTAGTGTGAAAAGAACCCGATACCGCCGGTTCCGCATATCTGGTCGCGTCGCTATACTTGCGACGCGTGACGTCCACCGAGACGACTTTGACCGAGGCTGAACGCGCAGGTAGGGGGACCGCGATGGTGACCGTTGACGACCGGGCGGCGGGTCCGCACTCAGGAAAGCTGGGGGCTTCGCTCGACCACGAGCGGTTGGTGCTGGAGGCTCGCGACGTCGACTTCGACTGGGCACGGCTGCCGTTTCACTACGTCCCCGATGAGCCCTTCACCACCCACATGCTCAACGTGCTGCACATGCTGCTGCCGGCCGGCGAAGAGTTCTTCGTCGAGGTGTTCAAGAAGGCGCTGCCGTTGATCAAGGATGACCAGCTGCGGCTGGACGTGCAGGGGTTCATCGGCCAGGAGTCCGTGCATTCGCAGGCGCACTCGGGGGTGCTCGACCGTTTCACCGCTCAGGGCGTCGACGTGACGCCGTATACCGACCAGGTCAGGTGGATGTTCGAGAAGGTGCTGGGGCAAAAGCCACGGTGGAGCCGGCGACGGCAGGACAGTTGGCTGCTGGAGCAGGTGTCGTTCGTCTCGGCAATCGAGCACTACACCGCCATCCTGGGCGAGTGGATCCTGAACACCCCGGCCCACGACGGGATCGGTACCGATCCGGTGATGCTGGACATGCTCCGCTGGCACGGCGCCGAGGAAGTCGAGCACAAGGCGGTGGCCTTCGACACCATGAAGCATCTGCGTGCCGGTTACTGGCGGCAGGTGCGCGCGCAACTGGTCGTGTCGCCGGCGATGTTGCTGCTGTGGATTCGCGGCGTGCGATTCCTGTACTCGGTGGACCCGCAGCTGCCGCCGGGCGCCAAGCCGCGCTGGCGCGACTACGTCGCCGCGGCGCGCCGGGGTCTGCTGCCCGGGCCGCTGCGATTCGTACGGGGTATCGCGGACTACTACCGGCCGGGTTTCCACCCTTCACAACTGGGCGGGCTCGGCCGCGCCGTCGACTACCTGGCCGTCTCACCCGCCGCGCGTGCATCCCACTAACCCGATGAGCCTCACCGCGTCCGACGGCGTGTCACTGGCCGTGCGTCGTTACACCGAAATCGACCCGCAGCGCCCGACCATCCTGGCCATTCACGGTTGGCCCGACAACCACCACATCTGGGACGCGGTCGCTGAGGAGTTCGCGCAGCGCTACCCCGGCCGATACAACATCGTGGGCTACGACGTCCGCGGAGCCGGCGAATCATCGCGCCCGCCAACGCGATCCGGATATAAATTCCCGCAGCTGGTGTCGGATATCGGTACCGTGATCGACAGCCTGGGGGCCGGACAGGTCCATCTGCTGGCCCACGACTGGGGCTCGATTCAGGCCTGGGCGGCGGTCACCGACGAATCGGCGATGGGCAAGGTCGCCTCGTTTACCTCGATCTCGGGACCACACCTGCAGTACGCAGGCGCGTTCCTGCGCTCGGCGCGTAATTTTCGGACGGCGGCACAGGTCGCCGGGCAGCTGCTGGCCTCGACATACATCGCCTTCTTCCTCTGCCCCGGCCTGCCGGAGCTCGGATTTCGATCCCGGCTATTGGTCAAACTCGTTGCGGCTTTTGAACGCATCGGCGCGCGAGGTCGACGGCGCGCGACGCCGCGTTCGATCGGGGACTATCTCAACGGGCTTAACCTGTACCGGGCCAACATGCTCTCGTCGCTGCTGTCGCGGGAAGAGCTGCCGAAGACCAACGTCGCCAGCCAGGTGCTGGTGCCGCACCGCGACATCTTCGTGACTCCGGCCCTGCAGCGGTTCACTGGCGCAATACCGGCCGGTGGCAGGGTAATTGGAATCGAAGGCGGGCACTGGGTGGTGACCTCGCACCCCGAGGTCATCGCGCGGCTGACCGACGAGTGGATCGACCAACACACCGGCGGTTCGCCGTGACCGAAAGCATCTGGGCCAGCAGGCCTGCCGACCTCTACGGCCGGCGCGACCGCGACCGTCTGGGCACGGTGCTGTGCGGTCTCCGCGCTTTGTTCGACGGATTCAGCTCGGTCTCGCGGTGGGAGCCGTCGCGGGTAAAGCCGGTGCGGCGCGCGCACTCCGCGGTGATCACCAAGCGTGAACTCGTGGCACCCGACGTCGTCGCGCTGACGTTTGCGGATGTGGACGGCGGGCTACTGCCGACCTGGACACCGGGCGGGCACATCGACGTCGCGCTGCCCTCCGGCCGGCGTCGCCAGTATTCCCTGTGCGGGCCGCCCGGGCGGCGGACGGACTACCGCATCGCCGTCCGCCGGATCGCCGACGGCGGCGGCGGTTCGATAGAAATGCACGACGCATTCGACGTCGGCGATGCGCTGATGTTCGAAGGCCCACGCAACGCCTTCTTCCTCGGCGCGTCCGAGCACGACGTGTTGTTCGTGATCGGCGGCATCGGCGTGACGCCGATCCTGCCGATGATCCGGATGGCCCAGCAGCGCGGGATCGAGTGGCGGGCAATCTATGCCGGCCGCAGCCGCGAATACCTGCCGCTGCTCGACGAAGTGGTGTCGGTCGCGCCGGACCGGGTGACCGTGTGGGCCGACGACGAACACGGCGGATTTGCCACCGTCGACGACTTGCTGGCCGGGGCCGGCCCAACGACGGCTGTCTACGTGTGCGGGCCGAGCGGCATGCTGGACGCGGTGCGCCTGGCGCGTCACGAATATGCCAGCGCACCAATACATTACGAGCGATTCAGCCCGCCGCCGGTCGTCAACGGCGTCGCATTCGAGCTCGAACTAGCCCGGTCGGGGCGGGTGCTCCGTATTCCGGCCGATCGCTCCGCGCTGGCGGTGCTGCTTGATGATGATCCGAGCACCCCGTATTCCTGTCAGCAAGGCTTCTGCGGGACGTGCAAGGTCAAAGTGCTTGGCGGACAGGTTGATCACCGCGGCCGCACGGCCGTGGGTGATGACGAGATGCTGGTCTGCGTCTCACGGGCCAAAGCTGAGCAGATCGTCATCGACACCTGAGCGCTCATTCTTCGGACGCGGAGCGATGACGTCGATAGCCCACGTGGGGCACACTCACGCCGCGCAGCGGCGTCCAGATGTAGCTGCGGCCGTCAAGCTGGAAGTTGTTGTTCTCGTAGAATTGGCGCGCCTTGCTGTTCTTTTCTGCGCACCACAAGATCACGTCACTCGAAGGATTCGACCGCACAACCTTATTCAGTAGGCGGACACCGATTCCCAGCTGCTGGGCTGCCTCTGCCGTGTAGAGGGCTTCGAGTCGCAAAGTATCGGCGTTCGCGAAGTCCGGTCCGAAGATCGTCATGCCGAGTATCTTGTTGCGAGCCTCGGCGACCCACAGACCCCAACCAGGACGGTTCACGGCCTCGGGGTAGCTCACCGTGGCCCACCACTTCGGCGTAGCGATCACATCGAGGATGTAGTCCTCGAGTATTCCGTTCCAGGACTGCCGCCACACCGGATAGTGCATCTCGGCGACCTTCGCGAAATCGTTCGGTCCGGCTCTGCGGATCTTGACGCCGCTGGACTTCACATCCGGGAGTGTTCCAGATAGGCCGCCAAGGCGTTGGTCAGACCTCGCCGGGCCATATTGAGGTCGGCGTACGAACCCAGTTGGCGCTCGGAGACCAGGCCCCGCATCGCGCCGGGGATGAGGGCGGCGACTTCGCGTACCCGGTTCGGGTCGACGTCGAGACCGGCGAAGGCGTTCTGGCAGGTTTCCAGCCAGCTTTTGCCCCAGGAGAACAGCTCCGCGGCAGTACGTGGGTAGAGGCGTTCGAGCTCCTCGGGTTCCCGGGGGAGTGCTGCGCGCAGATTTTCGATGGCACGAGAATCCGCCGAAGCCAGTCCGTGGTAAAGCGTTTCGATGATGGCGCCGACACGCTCGAGCAGGGGCGCGTCGGGCCGTACCGGCGTCGACAGCGTCGAGAACGTTGCCCCACGTCGCTTGGCGGTGTGGTGTAGCACCGCGGCCCAGAAGCCGTCGGTATCGCCGAACTGATACTGCACCGCGCCCCAGGTGGCGCCGATGTCCTTGGCGATGCGGTTGGCAGACACCGAGCCCGGCTCGCCCGAAGCCAGGGACCGCAGCGCGGCCTCCAGCATGTTTTCCCGGGTGGCGTTGCCGCGTCGGTTCGGACGTCGGCCCACGATGCCGGCACCGCTGGCTCGCCCTGTCACCTTGTTGATCCTATGGTCTCGACTTACTTTTTCATAGAGGGTACTGTGATTGTTCGACGGATTCGCCGAGGAAGGACCGCGTAGATGGCCAAGCCGCCGTTGTCGATGAAACCGACCGGGTGGTTCCAGGTCGCCTGGTCCGACGAGATCGCCATGGGCGATGTGCACAAGATGAAGTACTTCGACCAGGAGATGG
>Ga0182030_10017780_pt1 | contig 13690 bp, 14 predicted proteins | sample 812S3MmetaG_FD_121299 | JGI IMG/M metagenome (GOLD analysis project Ga0182030, IMG submission 121299) | Permafrost microbial communities from Stordalen Mire, Sweden - 812S3M metaG (Illumina Assembly) | ecosystem: Environmental > Terrestrial > Soil > Wetlands > Permafrost | place: Sweden... | reverse complement strand
TTGTCGCCCATCATCCAGCGCAACAATCTGAGTTCACCGCTCGGCGTATTGCCACTCTTGGCCGGATGGGACGAGAGCAACCTTCAGGGACGAATCTTTGAGTACGACGGCGCCGGAGGCTGCTACGAGCGCCTCGACTTCGCCACCATCGGTTCGGGCTCGCCTTTCGCCGACGGAGCGCTGCGGCTCGGGTTTCGCGACAACCTCGATCGAGAAGAGGCGCTCGAACTTGGTGCGCTCGCGCTCTACGAGGCGGGAGATAACGACCCGAGCACGGGCGGTCCCGATTTTGTCCGCGAGATCTTTCCGATGATGGTGACCCTCAGCGATGAGGGTTTCCAGGAGCTGTCCTCGGCGGACGTGGGGGAGCGCTTTCGGGCCATCAACGTGCGACGCACTGAGTCGCGGGGTGTGGCCGGTGGGTCGTTGCGATGACCAACTACTTTTACGTCTCGCCAGAGCAGTTGATCAAAGACCGTGCCGAGTTCGCACAGAAGGGAATCGCGCGAGGCCGCTCCATCGTGGCCGCCATCTACGACCAAGGCGTCTTGATGGTTGCGGAGAATCCCTCCGCGTCCCTCAACAAGATCTCTGAGATATACGACCGCATCGCCTTTGCGGGCGTTGGTAAGTACAACGAGTTTGATCGTCTGCGCGAAGCCGGCATACGCTGGGCCGACTCGACGGGATTCACGTACTCACGAGAAGACGTCGACGCCCGAGCGCTCGCGAACTACTACGCCCAGCACTTGGGGGACATGTTTACCGAGGGCCAAAAGCCTCTCGAAGTCGAGATACTCGTCGCTCAACTCGGCAATAAAGTCCGTCCCACCAAGTTGTACCGGGTCGCCTACGAGGGAACGATCTCTGACGAGCCGCGTTTTGCCGTGCTCGGCGGAGACGCTGACACCATCAAGGAACGCTTCGGGTTGTCCGAGGACTCCCTTCAGTCACTGTCGACAACGTTGCACAACGCCGTGAGCGCTTTAGCGGGTCCAGACCGGGTGATCACCGTAGAAGACCTGGAAGTCTGTATTCTCGAATATCGCGGCAGTCGTCGCACGTTTGAACGCCTCAGTGACTCACGAGTGAGTGAGCTCTTGGGCTGAAAGGCCCGAGTGAGATCATGTTACGAAGGATCTACGGCGTAGAGACTGAGTACGGGATCACTTTTTCCCTGCGCGGCCAGCGCCGACTCAGTCCCGATGAGGTCTCACGATTTCTCTTTCGCAAAGTCGTCGCGTGGGGACGATCTTCGAACGTCTTTCTCGAAAACGGCAGTCGGCTGTACTTAGACGTCGGGAGTCATCCGGAATACGCCACGGCGGAGTGCGACTCACTGGACGACTTGGTCGCTCAAGATAAAGCCGGCGAGTCAATACTGCGCGAACTGGTGGGCTACGCACAGTCACAGCTGAGCGACGAGGGCATTCGCGGCGACATCTTCCTCTTTAAGAACAACACTGACTCCACGGGCAACTCGTATGGCTGCCACGAGAATTACTGCATCGAGCGCATCGAAGACCTCTCTCGTCTGGAGAACGTCTTCATTCCCTTCTTGATCAGTCGCCAGATCTTTACTGGCGCCGGCAAAGTGGTCACCAACGCGAAGGGCACCGCGTACTCCATGAGTCAGCGCGCGGAACACATTTGGGAGGCAATCTCCTCGGCCACGACGCGCAGCCGCCCCATCATCAATACTCGCGATGAGCCCCACGCCGATCCCGAAAAGTATCGTCGCCTTCACGTCATCGTGGGCGACTCCAACATGAGCGAGTTTGCGACCTTCCTCAAACTCGGGACCGCGTCGGTGGTGCTCGCCATGATCGAAGACGACATCGTGCAACTGCGCGACTACGCGATGGCCTCGCCGATTAACGCGCTTCGCGACATCTCCTACGACCTTTGGAGCAAGGAACCGGTAAAACTCATGAACGGTCGTGACCTCACGGCCCTCGAGATTCAAGAGGACCTGTGCGAACGCGCCGAGAAGTTCGTCGAGGTTCGCGACCTTCCCGCGGACCAGGTGCGTGCAGTGCGTCTCTGGCGCGAAGTGATCGAGCAATACCGCAGCGATCCGATGGGCCTCGCCGACCGGGTGGACTGGATCGCTAAGTTGCAGATCATCGACCGTGAGCGCGAACGTAGCGGTATCGACCTCAGCGATCCAAAGATCGCCTTAATCGACCTCTTGTACCACGACACCAACCTCGACCGCGGTCTGTTCTATCGACGTTCATCGCGCGGTCACTTCGAGCGCATTGTGACCGACGAGCAGATCGAGCGCGCCACGATGACCCCACCCAGCACCACGCGGGCTCACATGCGCGGCACGTTCATTCAAGCCGCCAAGCACTGGCGCCGCGACTACACCGTCGACTGGGTTCACCTCAAGCTCAATGACGAGATGCAACGCACCGTGTTGTTGAAAGATCCCTTTAAGAGCACCGACGAGCGATTCCAGAAATTGCTCGCTTCTCTGGAGCGGCACGGCTGAATCATCGGCCAAAAGTTTTTGAAATAGTGGCATCCGTTCGACCAGGTGGGCCGTTAATTCTTCGGTGAAACCGGCCCTACAATGGGGGCGTGCTAAGTCTGAGTCCATTCAAACTTCTCTTGGTGGCGGCCGTCATCCTGGTGTTAATGGGTCCGGACAAGTTGCCCGAGATGGCCCATCGAATTGGATCGAGTTGGCGGGCCCTCAAGCGACTCCAAGAACGAATGGAGTCAGAAGTTCGTGAGGCCATCCCCGATCTGCCGAGTACCGGTGACATCGCTCGAATCGCACGTAGCCCGATCTCGCTGTTAAATCAGTTAGCCGACCGCGTGGAGGCCAAAGAAGCTGCGGTGGTGCCCGAGACGCCCATCCCGCCCGAGCCTGACGGGTCTACGTTGTTCACACCTCCTCGAAGATCGACTACGCCGCCAGTTCGTGCCGACGCCCCGGCGCCGCCTCCCGATCCTTCGCTCAACTAAACCGCCATGGTCAAAGTTCGTCGCGCCGAATCCGGAATGACCCTGGGCGAACACCTCGCCGAACTGCGTAAGCGCATTTTGATCATTGCCATCTGCGTCAGCGTGGTTGGCGTGCTTGGTTTTATCTTCTATACGCATCTCTTGGCAATCCTTCAGAATCCCTACTGTCGCGCGAGTCCCAAGAGCTGTAAGTTCCTGGTCACCAACCCGCTCGACGGACTCAACCTTCGCGTGAAAATCGCCTTCTTCGCGGGATTCGTCATCTCCTCCCCGGTCATTTTGTGGGAGGCATGGCGTTTCATAACGCCTGGTCTGAAGGCCCGCGAGAGGAAATACGCCATTCCCTTCGTCGCGGCGTCGGTCGTGTTCTTCACGGCCGGTATGACACTCGCGTACTTCAGTTTCGCCCAAGCGATTCAGTGGCTAAAGGACATCGGGGGCCACACGCTGCTCACCGAGTACAACCCCAACCAGTACCTCACGTTGTTTCTCCTCATGATGTTCATCTTCGGAATCGCGTTCTTATTTCCCGTCGTACTGGTCGCACTCGAACTTGTCAATGTCGTCACGCCCGCGCGACTGCTACATAGTTGGCGATACGCCACCATCATCATCGTCGTTGCGGCTGCCGTCTTTACCCCCAGCAGTGATCCGCTGTCGATGCTGGCCCTGGCTGGGCCTCTCGTCGCCTTTTATTTCCTGGCTATAGGCGTGGGCAAGCTGCTGCACAAGTGAGCATCCTCGACTACCGCCAAGGTTTCATCGACGGTCTTGGTTTCGGACTCGATCGATTCCAGCTCGACGCCATTGAAGCCGTCGACAAGCGCGTCAATGTGCTGGTGAGCGCTCCCACTGGATCAGGAAAAACGCTCGTTGCCAACTACGCGATCGGACGCGAACTCGAGCGCGAGCAGCGAACGTTCTACACGACACCGCTGAAAGCCTTGTCGAATCAGAAGTACCACGAGCTCTGTGCGCTGTATGGAGAATCTCGCGTTGGCCTTCTCACCGGCGATACCTCGATCAACCGCACCGCTCCCGTCGTGGTCATGACCACTGAGGTTTTGCGCAACATGCTGTTGACCGAATCGGACCAACTGACGTCTCTCGGGCTGGTCATTCTCGACGAAGTTCACTACTTACAGGATCCCTTCCGGGGGGGAGTGTGGGAGGAAGTTCTCATCCTCACTCCCGCCCCGGTACGTTTCGTGGCACTCTCGGCCACCATCGGCAACGCGGACTTTCTCGGAGAGTGGCTGAGCGAAGTTCGCGGCCCGACCACCGTCGTCATTGAACGAACCCGTCCAATCGTGCTCCACAACCATCTGGCGGTAATGAAACGCGGCCAGCCCGTGGCAGAGATTCACGATCTGCTTGATGGTCAACGACTCTCCAGTGAAGCGCGGCGAATCGACAACCTCATGAAATCCTCTCGCAAGTTCCGCCCGGGCCCGAAATGGCAGGGATCGAAGTCCAGCGCACCACCTCCGCCCTTTCGCGCCCCTCGACGCTCAGAACTCATGCAGGCCTTGGAAAGGGAAGATCTCCTGCCCGTGATCGTGTTCATCTTCTCTCGGGCCGCCTGTGACGACGCGGTGCATCAACTGCGACGAGATGGACTGCTCTTCACCAAACCTGAGGAGCGCCGTGAGATCGAGCAAATCGCCGAGGCGAGGCTGACCGATTTCTCCGCCGAGGACCTTCAAGCGCTTGAGTACGCGGACTTCGTCGACGCGCTCCGTCGGGGCATTGCGGGACATCACGCCGGGATGGTGCCGGCGTTTCGTGAGATCGTCGAGGCCTGCTTTGAGCGCAATTTACTGGGCGTGGTCTTTGCTACCGAAACGTTGGCGCTCGGGGTCAACATGCCCGCTCGTTCTGTCGCATTAGAGCGATTCACGAAATACTCCGACGCCGGTCGCCAGTTTCTTACGAGCGCCGAGTTCGCGCAGATGACCGGTCGTGCGGGACGTCGCGGTCTGGACGACGAAGGCCACGCCATCGTCTGTTTCGCCAGTGATCTCGCCTTGCACGACGTGGGACGCGTGGCTCTCGCGCCCCCCGCAGACCTGCACTCTTCGTTTCGCCCGACCTATAACTTTACGGCCAACCTCATCAATCACTTTGACTATGACACGGCCCTTGACGTCGTGCGACGCTCCTTCGCCCAGTTCGAGAACGATCGTCGTCCGGCCGGTCGCAAGCGGCCCCTCACCGATCAGATGATCGCTCGCCACCGCGTTCTTGAAGAATTCGGCTACGCGAAGGGTTGGACGCTTAGCCCCGATGGACAGTTGCTTCGTTCGATCTATCACGAGTGTGATCTCTTGATCGCAGAGTCCATCAACGCGGGTGTCTTTGAGGACCTTGAGCCCGCCGAGTTGGCCGGACTTCTGTCGTGCTTCGTATATGAGTCAAAAAGATCGACTCGGGCCGTCAACGCGGCGAAATCGGTCTCCACCAAGAAGAAGCGAGTTCACCACGACCGACTCGGCCAAGTCCGGCGCGTCAGTATCAGCGAACGGCTTCGCGAGATCGCAACCATCTCGGTCACCATCCGTGAGGTGGAAGAACGCTACAAGGTTCCTCACTTCAAGGAGCCCGACGGTCACTTTGCGACCGTCATTGCCGCCTGGGCGCGCGGGGTCACGCTCGGCACCGTTCTCGACCTGGCGGACGCCGAGATTGGCCAGACGTCGCCGGGCGATTTTGTCCGAAATGCCAAGCAAGTAGCCGATCTGTGCGAGCAGCTGGGCCGCATGCGCCACCTGACGACAGTCGCCGACGTGGCTCTTGACGCCCGTGACGCCGTGCTGCGAAGCGTGGTCGCGGGGGCTTCCAGCGTCCACCCACGGGGCTAATTTCGCCTCTAGTCTCGTAACTCCATGCACCCCTACGTTGCCGAAGACTTCACCGACGCCGAGGTCGCAGTCCTAAGGCGTTATTTCACCAATCTCGAGGGCCCGGTCTTTGCCCTCGTGAACCTGCCCGAGGTGGTGAAGGGGGCCCTTTTCGCGCGCTACTCACGATCGTCCAAGAGTCTGCGTCGCCTTTTCCTCGATGAGTTCGTGGGCGACCTTGAACTGGCCGGCGACGCGGGTATAGACGCCACTGTCGGGCTGGAACGGGCCGACGACCTGTATCAAAAGATCTTCTTCGAGTACGGAGACGATTCCGTCGCTCAGCTGGGCGGGGTGCACCTGGCCTGTGAGCAAGCGAGCAACTTGCTCACGAAAGTCCTTGAGCGCGGTCGGCTGATGAGCTACCTCGAGCAGTCCACTCGCTACCTTGGCTACGACCGTCGTCTGGCCAACGGGCTATACCGGTTTTACCGCGACAACGATCTGCTGGAGTCGCGCTTCGGCGCTCGCTACATCGGCGAGATGGATCGCATGTTCGACACATACCGCGAACTGTTGCCGGTGCTCACCGATTGGCTCACCCTCAAGTACCCCAAGACCCCGGAAGACACCGACTTCGTCTATCGCCAGGCGATACGCGCAAAGGCCTTGGATGGACTGCGTGGACTTCTGCCGGCGAGCGCGCTCTCGAATCTGGGAATATACGCCTCGGGCCAGGCCTATGAGTCGTTGCTCCTGCGCATGCGTGCGCACCCGTTGCCCGAGGTGCGCGAGTACGCCCAGTTGATGTTGGACGAACTCGTGAAAGTCATTCCGTCGTTCCTTCGTCGTCTCGATGTACCCGAGCGGGGGATCGCCTGGACTCGCTATCTGGCAGACACTCGCAGCGCCACGCGAGCCCTCCTTGCCGACGACGTCGTGGACAACTCTGAGGACGAAGAGAGCGTTCGACTCGTGGCTTTTGATCCCCAAGGTGAGTCGCGAGTTCTCGAAGCGATCGTCTTTGCAAACTCCGCCGGTTCACACGACGACGCGGTTCGACGCGTGGGCGGTATGAGTGGCGACGAACGTCAGGCACTCCTCGCCACCTACGTAGGGGCGAGGGGCAATCGTCGCCATCGTCCGGGGCGCGCCTTCGAGCGAACCGACTACCGCTTTGAAATTGTCAGTGACTACGGAGCGTTTCGCGACCTTCAGCGTCACCGTCTTCTCACCATAGAGTGGCAGCCCCTCACCGTCGACCTCGGATTCGACGTGCCGGAGGTCGTCGTTGAGGCGGGCCTCGGCGAGCGGTACCGCGAGTCGCTCAGCCGCTCCGCCGACCTGTTCTTCGACGTGCGCAAAGACTTCCCCGAACAGGCGCAATACTGCGTCGCGCTGGCCTTTCGGATCCGCTACGTCATGCAGATGAACGCTCGTGAGGCCATGCACCTGATCGAACTGCGCTCGGGGCCACAGGGTCATCCGAGCTACCGTCGCATCGCCCAGGAGATGGCCCGGCTCATCCGCGACGAGGCCGGCCACCATGGCATCGCCGACGCCATGACGTACGTCGATTTCTCGGACACCGACCTCGAGCGCCTCGAAGCAGAGCGCACGGCCGAACGAAATCGACAGAATCGCTAGAAATTCGAGATTTATGCAGTCTTTACGTTGAAAGAGCGCACGAACCGGGAAATTAGCCGTACAATGCCTGCGCTACAGAAGAGGAACTTATGGCAAGTGATGTCGAGAATGATGAAGTATTTGACGAAGAAGAGCTCGCGGAGGGCTTTGACGAAGAGATTGTGAGCGAAGAAGAGCTCGAGGACGTCGTCGATGAGATCGACGCAGACGGTGATGAGATCGACGACGTGGCCGTTGTCGATACTGAAGACGAAGAAGAAGAGGTCGTCGTGGCGGCCGTCCCCGTGGAGGCCGATGATGACGACGTCGTGGACGACGCCGACGTGGAACTGGCCTTAGACGAGGTGCTGGCCGAGACGATCCTGCGCACCTCGGTGCCCGAAGACGACGATGAGGCTCCGATCGAGGTTGATCCGACCCTTGATACCACAGAGGCGATTCTGCCCAAACAGGACGATGAGTTTCGCTGCAAATCGTGCCGACTGCTGAAGAAGACGAGCCAGTTGGCCGACCGGCCGAACATGCTGTGCCGTGACTGCGTCTAAGAGTTACGCGTTGATGTGAGCGTTCTGCTCGCGACGGTCGTCACGCCCGAACTGGAGTCTCTCTGGAGTAGGGCGCATCACGACGTTCTGGTCAAGCGTGGGGGAGTGGCAATGATGGCCACCCTGAGCGAGTCCACGCCGTATGAAGAGCTCCTCGCGGCCGTCGTCGCGGCGTCATCGCTGTGGGTGTACCACGATGATCAGTTGAAGGGTTTCACCCTCTGTCGAGGTCAGCTCATTGAAGCGATCTACGTTGCGCACGACTTTCGACGACAGAAAATCGCGACGACCATGGTGCGGGCTCTCTTGGATAGTGCGGCACCGCCCGTTGACGCGTACGCGCTTCCCGGTGATCGAGCGATGAAGTCGCTCTATGAGTCAATCGGCTGGAAGGCGCGTCTTCTTACGATGCGCGGCGCGTAGGCGGTCGCCGTGCGATCCGCGTCGGCGGCGGCGGTGGTGGGACCCTCATCCCGAGCAATTTCGCTAATTCGGGAATAGCCCCGGCGTTGTGCACCGCAACGGCGTGGCTCGACTCGTCACTCGGAATCCCGAGGGGCTTCACGTTCCGCCGGATCGAGGTGTCGGCGGTGAGTTCGACGATTTCGTTCCACACCTTGGGCTCTTGATCGGAATTTAGGGTCTCGGACACGAGCGCCACCACGCGGGTGGCCGCGTCGGCGCTAACGCGCGTTGACATGTCTGGTGGACGCGCGACGAGAGCCAACGCCTCTTTGACGTTCTTCGAGGTGATCGCTGCTTCGAGCTTCTCGTTCCACTGCGTGCGCAGATGCTCAACGCGTGCCGTCAAGGAGACCTGGAGCTCCTTCAACTGCGTGCGTGCTTCATCATCCAGTGACACCGTCTTGGCAGAGGTCACCACCGCGCGAAGATCACGGAGACGAAGTTCACGCCCGGCGCCGATGGCGCCCGCAGCACGGTCTTTCCAGAGCGCCAGATTCGTACGATTCAAGAGATCTTCAGCAATGCGATCGATCGTCGTGGCGTCAATAGTTGGACGGCCCTGAGCCGCTGCGTTCTTATTTTGTAGCTCGACTGCCGCGCGCACCGCGGGCATGCCACCACGCAACAACTGTTCGGCGACGGGAAGCTGCTCCGGCGAGAGCGTCGCGAGCAGGGCGTTGCGATGCGTCGTTGTGAGCGGCGGCTGTTGAGGACCGTGCGGACGCTCGGGGCGGGACGGGCGACCGCCGCGGTCCGGACCCGAGCCGGTGCGAGGACCGCGGTCCGAACTGGGACGCGCCCCTCGCTCAGAGCCGGTGCGCGGTGGGCGACTGGTGCGCTCGCCCGTGGTCGAGTCGGGGGAGTCACCGCGAGGTTCACGAGCGGGACGATCACTACGGGGACCGCGTGAAGGGCGTTCTCCCGTGGTCGACGCGTCCTTGTCGCGCCGGGCGGTTGGGCGCTTCGCCGCGGGTCGACGTGCTCCGTCACGGCCACCGTCTCGCTCTTCAGAGTCCCGGCGAGGTCCACGGCCCTTCGAGGCGTAGGTCACGACAACGTCGGGGCCTTTCTTCGTCTCGGGGATGAGTTGGATCCGCTCGTTGCGTGGATCGATTGGCGACGCCGTCTTTGGTGCCGTCACCGAGAGCACTTCAATGCCCTCCATGTACTGCTCGATGTCGGCGCGATAGACGTGCCCAACGACAGGACCGCCGGGCACGAGTGACGCGGCAAGTACGCCCTTGGGAAGCTTCGCGCCCGCGGCGCGCCACGTGGCGAGATCGCCGCTCAAACTCGTGATTTCGATCTCAATGCGTCGAGACATAGGGTAATAATCTACTCGTTCGGGCGGAACCCGACATTTCATCAGTTTTAGTTCGTTATTAAAAACGTTGCGTAACATGGCTGGGTGAGTGACACCCCAATGGACGCGTCGGACGAGAACAACTCGGTTCCTCCTTTCGGCGCGGATAGTAATTCCACTTCCCCGGTCGAAGAGTCGTCTCAGGAGTCCGACAAGGTTCCAACCCCCGCTATAGCCCTTGGTCCGAGTGAGTCGGCTCACGCTGAGGAGACTCCTTCTCGCGAACCACTGCGTGATCCCGCGTCGTCGAACTCGATGACCGACGAAACGCCCCTGTCATCACAAGTTCGGCGGAATCGCGGGGGCCTTTGGTCGACCCGTGTCTCGCTCCTCTTGGTCGCCGCCCTCGTGGGCGGTCTGGCGGGACATTTCGCCTCGTCGTCAACTTCACACGGTGGGGAAGTGACCATCAACGAAGTGAGTAACGCTCCTGGAACTGGCTCCACATCAGGTGGCATGAACATCCCCAAACTCGTGCAGAAAGTCCTTCCCTCCATCGTCAGTATCAAAGTGATCGGTAGCGGATCTGAGGACCAGGGCACGGGCATGATTATTTCCAAGCGCGGTCTGGTCGTGACGAATAATCACGTGATCGCCGCCGCCGTCGACGGTGGGACAATCACCGTGACACGAAGTGGCACCACCAAGAGCGAAGCGGCAACACTCATAGGAACGAACCCTGTCGATGACGTAGCGCTTATACGCATCAACAATGCATCCAACTTGACGCCCGTGACCTTTGGTAACTCCAACAAACTGGAAGTGGGCGACTCTCTCGTCGCCATCGGCAACGCGCTTGGACTCGCAGCCGGGACGCCCACTGTGACGTCGGGGATCGTCTCCGCCCTCGGTCGAACTGTCACCGCGGGCACCAGCACGTCATCCGAAACCTTGAACAACATGATTCAGACTGACGCCGCTATCAACCCTGGCAACTCGGGTGGCCCGCTACTCGACTCCAGCGGCAACGTCATTGGTATGAACACGGCCGTCGCGGGAACGTTGTCGGACGGTGAGAACAGTCAAAACATTGGCTTCGCTATTCCGGTGGCCACGATCCAGTCTCTCCTGCCGACTCTCATGGCGGGGGAGAGCGTGGTCACGCACGGCGCCTTCATTGGGGTAGAGATCGAGTCCATGACGCCTTCCCTGCAATCCCAATACGGATTTACGGTGTCCTCCGGGGCGGTCGTCATGAGCGTTATCTCCGGCACGGGCGCCGCTGCGGCGGGCGTCAAACAAGGTGACATCATCGTTGGTATTAACAGCACGACGATCGAAAGCGCGCAGGACGTAAGTTCGGTGATCTCGTCACTGCACCCGGGCCAGCGCATCGCGCTGCACATCGTGCGCGGTACGAAACACCTGGTGATTGAGGTGACGCTCGGGAAAGAACCCGCGAGCTAAGAGAGCGTCGCGAGTCCACCGTCGACGGGTATGACCGCGCCGGTGATGTAGCTCGCGGCGGGTGACGCGAGAAATATTGCCGTTCCCGCCATGTCGGAGGGTTGCCCCAGTCGCTTCATCGGCGCCGCGCGCACGATGTCGTCACCGACCGCCTGGATCGTGGCGTGCATCATTCGCGACTCAAATGGGCCCGGGGCGATGGCGTTGACCGTGATAGTTGGAGCGAGGAACTTCGCGAGGTGGCGAGTGAGTTGATGCACCGCCGCTTTGGACGTCGAGTACGCGTAGGTCTCCATGGCCGGCACCCGAAGCCCGTCGATGGATCCAATGTTGATCACCCGTGAGGGCTCTTCTGAGCTCGCTCGGGCCTCAAGGAGCGGACGAAGGAATTTGGTGAGATGGAAGACACCCTTGACGTTGAGTGAGAGCACGCGTTCAAATGCCGCCTCGTCGTACTCGTCCATGGGAGCGCCCCACGTTGCCCCCGCGTTATTAACGAGAACATCGAGGTGATCAGTGATTGTGCCCACGACCTCGGCTAGACGTCGACACTCCGCCTCAGTGGAGAGGTTGGCCTGAATGAAGGTAAAGGATCCCTTTTTGGAGAGCTCCTCAGTGAGAGCCTCGCCGACGTCTGCCTTACGCGACGCCACCAGGACGACCGCGCCGGCATCAAGGAATCCTCGGGCGATCATCTCGCCGATACCGCTGGTGCCGCCCGTAATCAGAACGACCTTGCCCGAGACATCAAAGAGTGAACTCATGGGCGAATTGTAGGCCAGCGTTCTACTGGGGAGAAAATGCTGATCATTCAGTCAGCCTCGTGGAGAGGCCGGAAACCAGATTACGAATTACTGACGCGCAGACTCGTAATTGACACGGAGGAGACACCCAAGATGGTATCGATGCTGTACTGAGACTTGATCTCCCAGACGCCACTCGAGGGGAAGTTGAATCCGCACTCGACTTGACTTTGCTGCACGGGTTGGAACGGGCACACAATGTTGTTCGCGCCCGACGTCGCGGGCGCAATTGCGACCATTCGCACAAAACCACCGGTATTTGCAGGCAGCACGTCAGAGGTGACATTGAATGCGTTCGCGCACGCCACGCTCGCTGCTGACGCTGACGCCACGCAGGATTCGCCCGACGCTGCGCCGGAACTTATCGTCGCGGGACCCGAATTATCGCTGAAGTCAAAGGACAGCACCACGTTCGTGACCGAAAAACTATCGGCACCTGTTGGTACTACGTATATTCCGAAGCTGGCCGCTACAAAGAAAACAGCCAAAAGTACCCGACGCATGCGAGAAATGCTAGCAGAATCTCCGTGGTCTCTCGCCGATAATGTTCGTTATGTAAAGTTAGAAAGAAATCACCTTTAACGGACACCGCGACGCCATAATCCCCCTTTTTAAACGGCTCGTAGAAGGAGCGGTACCTGGCTGGGCGAAAAACCTTAAGTAGTTTCTGTTTAGCCCCTATGCCAGCAAACCTCACATTACGCCCGCGTCAACTCGCGTTGGCGGTCGTTGCAACGGCCGCTGGAGGGTTCGTGGGAACGTTGCTTCGCGCTTGGCTGACCGGACTCGAACACTTGCCAAACCCCACCGGAACTGTGACCTGGCCCCAAGAGATCCCTTGGGCGCTCCTCGCCATCAATTTCGTGGCCGTCTACCTAGCCACCTACTTGCTGCGAGGACCACTTCGACGTCGCGATCCCAACGAGCTCAGCCGTGTCCTCATTATCACGGGTTTTTTCGGTGGTCTTACCTCTTACTCGGGCCTTTTCGTGGATCTGGCGGCAATCTGGCACGTCTGTGTCGGAGGATGCTTTGCCGTCCTCTTAGGGGCGATTCTGAGCGGCCTCTTCGCCGCCTGGCTCGGACTGCGTTGGCACCGCACGTGATTCTTCTTCTCGCGTCCCTTTTTGGCGCGCTCGGCTGCGTCGTTCGATATCTGGCCGAGTACTCGGTGCGCCGACATCACCCCACCAGCCGACCCTGGGCGACTGTCGCGGCGAACGCGATCGGCTGCGGAGTCGCGGGCTATGTCGCGTATCGCTTCACGGGCGTGCTCAACGTTCACCTTCGCGAGGTCGCCATTACCGGGTTTTGCGGGGGGCTCACGACGTTCTCCTCTGCCTTCGCGATACCCGCGATCCTCCAGCGCGAACATCACTGGGGCTATTCGGTTTCGCTCATCGTCACTACCCCACTCCTGTGTGCGGGACTTTTCGTTGCGGGTATGTCACTCGCCCATTAGGTGAATGGGACGTCATCTCATCAGATTGGTCGCTAGTCGTCCGTCAGACGATCAACAACCACCTGAATTCGACCTGTACGCGATAACTCTTTCGGCCCCGTGTTTCCAACCGATCCAGCAGTCGGAAGCACCGTGTGTCCCACTACCCCAGTACGACCACCCGGCCGGGACTTTCGGGTCGT
>Ga0182030_10017777_pt1 | contig 13690 bp, 8 predicted proteins | sample 812S3MmetaG_FD_121299 | JGI IMG/M metagenome (GOLD analysis project Ga0182030, IMG submission 121299) | Permafrost microbial communities from Stordalen Mire, Sweden - 812S3M metaG (Illumina Assembly) | ecosystem: Environmental > Terrestrial > Soil > Wetlands > Permafrost | place: Sweden... | reverse complement strand
TGTCTGGTGGCAGATGGAGCGCTTTCCTAGTTATGCCACGGACATTGGCGAGAGGCGTTCGATCACCCTTACTGACGGATCGACTGTGGATTTGAATGCTCACTCGAAGCTCCGGATCGAGTTCACAAAGAATGAACGCCGCGTCGAACTGGTGGATGGCCAGGCGCTCTTTCAGGTTGCAAAGGACAAGAACCGGCCCTTCGTTGTGAGCAGTGGGAGTGCAACGGTGCGCGCCGTTGGTACCCAATTCGACGTCTACCGCAAAGAGAACGGTACCACGGTGACCGTACTAGAAGGCCGAGTGGCTGTATATTCGGCAGTGCACGTCGAAGCGGCTACAGCAAATCTTTCGTCTGCGCTGCCTGCCAGCGACTTATGGCACGCGCCCGCACAGGCGCAGACCTATCCCGCTGCCGAATCCCATCCGTCGAGCCAAACAACAGGCTCAGAGCCTCGAGTTCAGTCCAATCCTCCTGGACTGACCGATTCTTCAGGCTCAGGCGCCATCTTCTTATCAGCCGGCGAACAGATAACCGTGACGCCGGCTGAGGCTATGCACGCTCCGGCACACGCTGATATCGGCGCCACGACTGCCTGGATGCAGCGTCGCCTCATTTTTGATGGATCGAAGCTCTCTGATGTCGCGCAGGAATTTAATCGGTACAACCGTCGCCAGTTGATCATCGACAGCGCGCAGCTTTCCGACTTTCACGTGAGCGGCGTCTATTCCTCTAGTGATCCCGCCTCGCTGGTTCGTTTCTTACGCGACCAGGCGGGAATCAAGATTTCAGAGGATGCCAATGAGATCCGCATTACCGCTCAATGATTGGGTCATGTGCCGTAGATCCATCTTGTAGCTCCGACCTGCCTTTCGAAGGCAGTGCGTTCTTGCCCGGTCCGCTTATATCTGAGTGGATCTGATGATCCGGTCTTGCTCTGGGTTTCCTGGGCCTCGGTATATGCGAGTCGTTCGCACGCAGCCCGGAATGACGGTGCTTCCAGAGCCGGCAAAGCACAATTCTCACGTGCACAAAGATTTCTTCCCGATTTCGTATCCACTTTTCGCTGCAGAGCGCTCTTCTTCACCCATGACACCGCGGCAACTTGAGTCGACGGTCACAACAGACCTCTTGAGAGGCATGGGGGCTTTGATGCGTACTAGTGTGGTCGCCACTGCGATTTGTATGTGTATGTTTAGCCTTTCGTACGCCGATAATGCCAAGGCGGCGATTAGCAAGCCGACTAGTATCCCGGCCGAAGCATTGGGAGCGGCGCTTCAGGCGCTGGCCAAAGAATATGATTTTCAGGTCCTGTATCGCACGGAGATCGTAAGCGATCTTAAGAGCCAAGGTGCCGTCGGAACATTGACGTCCGATGAAGCACTGGGCAAAGTCTTACACGGCACGGGACTCACGTATAAGTACCTCGACGATACGACCGTCACGATTGTGCCTACGTCTGGCGTAAACCACACACAATCAAACACTGAGAACGCTGCGGGATCGTTAGAGGATTCAAAAGCATCCAAGGAGGTCGGGAAGAAACCTTCCCAGGACTTTCGTGTGGCTCAAGTGGATCAAGGAGCAAATTCGCAATCTTCTGTGGTAGGAAATAGTAAGCCGGCTGCCGAAGACAGCTCAAGACAGCTTACGGAGATCGTAGTCACTGCTGCGAAGCGGACCGAGAAGCTGCAGGACGTCGCCGGGTCCGTCAGTGCCATCAGCGGCGATTTGCTCGAACAGCGCCATGCGGAAAGTCTGCTGGACTACTCCCAGTATCTGCCGGGTCTCGATGTCTCCAGCAAGGGTTCTCCCGGATACGGCGGAGTGACCTTGCGCGGCATCGCTCCTCTGGGCATCACCACCTCAGTCGCGGCTTATATCGATGAAGTTCCAATGGGATCGAGCAGCGGCTGGACGGTGGGCCAGACCGAGTTCCTGGATGTCCTTCCCTACGATCTTGATCGAGTCGAAGTTCTGCGCGGCCCACAGGGAACCTTGTACGGCGCGAGCACCCTAGGCGGCTTGGTTAAATACGTGATGAAAGCTCCGAACCTGCAAGATTACGACGCCCAGATTGGCACCGATCTCAGCACGGTGGATGGCAGCTCTCGTGCAGGCTATTCGGTGCGCGCCGCTGCCGACGTCCCTCTGATCCGCGATCAGTTGGGACTGCGAATCAGCGTTTACGACAAGTACATACCGGGGTTCATTGACAACGTTCTTACCGGCGCATCGGACGTCAATCACTCGCAGCAGTCGGGTGGCCGACTCGCGTTGCTCTGGCAGCCGTCTATGGATCTTTCGGTCAAGTTCAATGCACTTCGAATGCACACCGAGGATGCGGACGGCGCCGTCGAAACCTATGCGGGCGGCACCACGGTTCCAACCAGTGATGGAGCACTGATCGCGAACCTCACGATGCCCGCCGGCGAGTACAAGGAAAGCCATGCATTCCCAGCGACATTCAAGAAGGACGTGACCTTCGCGTCATCCACCATCGATTGGAATGCCGGTCCATTCGATGTGATCTCCGCGACGGGCTGGACCCGCAATACTGTTTACCGCGCCGCTGACGCCACGCCCATGTTCGGCGGTTTGTTGGGGCTTTTCGGTGTACCGGGCGGTTTAGCCCAGAACGAATCGCCGATCGGGACTGACAAAATCACGCAGGAATTGAGGCTGGTATCGGCAAAGGGTCACGCGCTCGATTGGTTGCTTGGCGGCTTCTATACCCGCGAAACGAGTTATTCGAACCAGGACATCCTCGCCTACGACGCAAATTATGCGCCGGTCTCAGGCGTATCACCCCTGATTTCGATCGTGGGGCCGCTCACGTACCGTGAATATGCGGTGTTTGGCGACCTTACCTGGCATATCACAGACCGCTTCGATGTCAGCGGCGGTGCCCGTTACGCCGAAAATCGGCAAACCATGTCATTTGATGCGAGCGGCACTCTGCTGGGGCCACCCAGCAACGTGACACTTGCCCCTATCACCGCAGGCGTGACGACGTGGTCCGAGGACGCCAGGTATCACCTAACAAACGATGTGATGATCTACGAACGTGTGGCGACCGGCTACCGGCCGGGCGGCTTTAACAATCCGCTGCTGCAGGGCGAGGTCCCGGAGGAATTTCGTGCCGATACCTTGACCAACTATGAGGCGGGCGTGAAATCGGTCTTCCTTGATCATCGAGTCTTGGTCGACTTGTCGGTGTTTTGGATTGACTGGAAGAACATTCAAATTTCGGGCGCCTTTGGCGGCAGTAACTTCACATACATTGGCAATGCCGGCGCCGCCACTTCTCGAGGGGTCGAGTTGACGACGACTTATTCGCCGGTCGCCAATCTACAGCTTGGGTTCAACGGCGCTTTCACCAAGGCTGAAATCGACACAGCCCCAACGGGGGTCGCTTACAGCACAGGCTATCAACTCGCTCAAGTGCCGAAACTCAGCTGGTCGCTGACGGCGGACTACGCCTGGACGTTACAACAGGGCTGGAATGCACACGTTGGCGGAGGCCTTCGATGGAATGGTCGAGAGTGGATCAGCGCTGTCGAGCATGGCGCGAGCGCGATCCCGACGTTCGAGGCACCGTCGTACACCGTCCTCAACCTCAACGCGAGTATCGGCAGGGGCCACATCACATACCGGGCCTTCGTCAATAACGCGACCAACGAGCACGCCATTTTGGGCGCCGCCTTCAACGGGACAACCCCGGCAAGCGGGGCGGACGTTTACGTCATGCAGCCGCGCACCGTGGGCGTGGGGGTCGAGGTGACGTTTTAGTGGCGGCGATCGCGATCGAGTCAGGCCCTGCTGATGTGGCACCGGCGGCATCGCGAAGGGCCTGGTGGGGACTCGCGCTTCTGATCGTGGCGACGGTGTTCAGTTTCGTCGATCGGCAGATCTTCTCGCTAGTCGCCGACCCCATGAGCCACGAGTTGGGGCTCACGAATGCCCAGCTCGGACTGCTCCAGGGGCTGGGCCTGTCGTTTTTCATGGTGATCGGCGGGCTGCCTCTTGGTTGGCTGGCAGATCGGATGAACAGATCAGTGCTATTGGCTATCTGTGTCCTTGCCTGGTCCCTATCGACTCTGGCTTGCGGGCTGTCGCAGAATTTTACGCAGCTGCTCTTGTCGACGATCGGTGTTGCCTTCGGCGAAGGAGCACTGGTTCCGATCATCTACTCCCTGATTCCTGATTTGTTCCCGCGCCATCAGCGCGTGCAGGCCAATTCCATTTATTTTCTGTCCGCGGTACTCGGCGCTGCATTGGGCCTGGCGCTATGCGGCGCCACCCTCGCCGCGATCGAAGCCGCGAAATCGACGCTGCCGACTTTTAGCCACATAGCCTCATGGCGGCTGGCTTTTTGTGCCGTCGCGTTGCCCGGCCCTGTGCTTGCCATTGCGATTCTCAGCATCAAGGCAACGAGAGGGACCGAAGCGTCGCTGGTGCGCGCGCAACCGACGCTAGGATTGAAGATCTATTTGCGCCGTCACTGGCTTGCCTGCATCAACGTGTTCTGCGGCTTTGGTTTCTATGCGTTGGCGCTCGCAGCAGGAGTCTCCTGGTTGCCGATCATCTTGACCCGGGAATTCCGCGAGGCGCCCGCCAAAGTGGGCATTAGGCTGGGAATGTCGATCGGACTCGGCACGTGTATCGGAATTCTGGTTGCCTTCCTGCTCGCGCGCCGCTTGGATCATCGATCCAACCCCACCGTGCCACTGATCATCAGCCGGTACGCCTTTCTGCTGTCGGCGCTTCCCATCTTCCTCATGGTGTTTGCACGATCGCCGCTGGAAATCTATGGGCTATTTGCGGCCCTGATGGTGGCATCAATGGCGGCATCGTCGCTGATGCCCAATATCCTTCAGGACATGGTGCCACGCCATCTTCGCGCCCGATTGATCGCGATCAATTCGATCGTCTCGGTTTGTTTTTCAGGCGCAGGTCCGATCCTATTGGGGGTATTCTCGTCGGCGGGGCCTGCCTCCGCTCACCCGCTGGTCATGGCACTGGTCATTATCGGTTTGCCTTGCTGTCTTCTAGCCAGCCTTCTGATGAAGGGTTCCGAACGCCCCGTGAAGAATGCGCTGACCGAATTCGACGAAACGAGCAGTTTGAGCGCAGCGTGAACGAGCAATTGAAACCGTTGGCGCAAAGGATCGGCGATATCTTCGCGCCATTCGGCCGTTCGGATGCTCCGGGGCTGGTACTGGGCGTGGCTCGCGGCAACAACATCGTCTTCCGCCAGGGCTTTGGACTTGCGAGCATCGAACACGGACTCGCCAATGGGCCTACCACGAGAATGCGCATCGGCTCAACGAGCAAGCAATTCACGTGCCTCGCCACGCTGCTTCTCGCAGAAGACGGAATGTTGGACGTCGATGCAAGCGTACGGGCTTATCTGCCGGAGTTGCCGACGCTCGAGGGCGAACCGACACTTCGTCAACTCATGACCCACACTGGGGGACATCGCTGCTATCTCGACCTCGGGTTCATCGCGGATGGCATGGCGATTAAGCCGGTTGGCGAAGTCCTCGCGGTCCAAAGTCGTCAAACCAGCGTGAATTTTCGACCCGGCGATGGAATGCTCTACAACAACGGCGGCTATCACCTCTTGTCGATTGTGGTCGATCGAGTGGCGGGCATGCCTTTCGAGCGCTTTCTCGAAGAACGGATTTTCGCGCCACTGGGCATGGTGGACACCCAGTCGATTCCCAGTGATTTCGAGATCCATCGGGGGCTCGCGACCCTGCATGTGGCCCAGCCTGGCGGCGGCTTTTGCCGTGGCATCTTCCCAAGTCTCGAGAATCGCGGCGATGGCGGTACCGTATCAACGGTAGATGACATGTTGATATGGCTCGCCCATCTGCGCGGCACGAAGCGGATTGGAAACGAGTCGACCTGGCGGCAGATGCTCACCAAGACGCGGCTCGGCAATGGCCAGGAACTTGAATATTGCTTGGGGTTGGTGCGCTCTGACTATCGCGGCATCGAGTGCATTCATCACGGGGGCAGTGTTATCGGCGGCACTTGCCAGATGCTGACCGCGCCAAGCCACGATGTCGATGTCATTCTCATCACCAACGGCGCGGCGGCTCATCCCGGAGAGTTGGTGCACAGGGTTATCGACGCAGTGCTCGACGATGAGGAACTCGCGCAGCCGCCGGAAAAACTCGATGTAGCGGGGTACGAATCCCTTCTAGGCCGTTACGCCGCTGCCAAATCTGGTCTCATCTTTGATCTTGGGAATGCGGGCGGCAAGGTAGGGCTTGGCGTGCTGACCAACGCGCCGTTAGGCATGCACAAGGTGGGCGAGGAGCTTCAGCTGCTCTTTTCAGACAGCGGAATGGGGCCTTACCGCATTGAGATCCCGAGTGCCATGAACGCTGCACCCGTCGAGAGCCTCGTGTTTCGCGATTGCGGAGAGGTCGATCGGCTCGACCGGATCGGCGAGGACCCCGATGCGGGGGAATTGATGTCCGCTATCGGCGGCGATTATTTTTGCGCCGACCTCGACACCACGGGGAGTTTGTCGCTGAGTGAGTCCAAGCTCGAATTGGACATCGACGGGCACTTCGGCGGTAATCACCTGAGTCTTAAGCCAATCTCAGGTGATGTGTTTGAATTCGTCATGTACATCTCGTCTTTTCCACTCAAGGGTACCTTGAATGTGCAACGGAGCAACGGGACGGTCGCCAGCTTCACTTTGAATACGCCGCGCACCCGCAATCTTCTCTTTACCAGAACCCGTCCGTGAAATATTTCATTGCGCAGTTTGCTACGGAAACCAACACCTTCGCGCCAAGTCCCACCGGGTGGGGCGGGTACCGCGAATTGGGTATTTTTCGCGGCAACGCCAGCACCCTGGAACCCTTGGGCGCTGGTATTTTGCTCGCGGAGCTCAGGCGCATGGCAGAGGCCGACGGGCACGAGGTGATCGAGAGCATTTGCGCTTCGGCTCACCCTTTAGGGCCGACTGTGCGCAATGTCTACGAGACTCTGCGCGATCAGATACTAGAGGACCTCGCGGCTGCTATGCCGGTCGGCGCGGTACAACTCGCGCTGCATGGCGCTATGGTGGCAGAAGGCTATGACGATTGCGAGGGTGACCTCATTGCTCGAATCCGCGCGCTCGTCGGCTCAAAGATTCCCATCGGTGTGGAGTTGGATCTGCATTGTCATTTCACCAAGCTGATGAGGGAACAAGCCGACGTCATCATCTGCTTCAAAGAATATCCACACATCGATGCCATCGATCGCGCTAGGGAGCTTTATCGCATCGTCGTGGACACCGCAGCCGGCGTTGTCCGACCGACTACCGGCGTAGCCGATTGCCGCATGGTGGGTCTCTGGCACACCACGCGCGAACCAATGATCAGTTTCGTCAAACGGATGCAACGCCTGGAAGGTCAGGACGGCATTTTGGCGGTCTCCTTTGGTCATGGGTTTGCCTGGGGCGACGTGCCGGAATCCGGCGCCAAGATTTGGGTGGTGACCAATGACGATCAAGCCAAGGCGGATGCTATTGCGGCCGAACTCGCGGGAGAGATCTGGTCGATGAGAGACGCCACAAAGCCTCAACATGTGGATATGGATGGAGCCCTAGCTCGTGCCGAGGCGATAGACGGCGGCCCTATCATACTCGCGGATATTGCCGACAACCCCGGCGGCGGCGCGGCCGGGGACAGTACCTTCATTCTGCGACGAATCATAGAGTGTGCCGTGAAAAATTACGCTATCGGCTGCTTGTGGGATCCAGGGGCCGTTCAGATTTGCAAGGACGCCGGCGAAGGGGCAAACATCAGTCTGCGCCTGGGCGGCAAATGCGGCCCGGGTTCCGGCGATCCACTGGATCTTCGGGTGACGGTAAAAAAGGTATTGGTAGAGCACTCCCAGACTGCTTGGGGTATGAGCGTTCCATTTGGTACGGGCGTGTGGCTGCGGACAGCCGATGGGACCGGCGACATCGTTGTCACTGCGCAGCGCTGCCAGGTCTACGGACGGGACGCCTTTACCGGTCTCGGTATCGACCTTGCGTCCAAAAAGCTCGTGATCGTCAAGTCAGCGCAGCACTTTTTCAGCGACTTTGCGCCAATCGCCAAAGACGTAATCTATGTTTCAACGCCGGGCGTGGTTGCGTGGGATTTCGCGACAATCCCCTATCGTCGCCGCGACCTCAATTTTTGGCCGCGGGTCGAGGACCCATTCGTCGATCGTTAAAGCTATGAAGGAATCCCCGCGCTATCGAATCATTAACGGCCCGAGTTACACTGAGAACGCGTTACGTCTCTAGGGGCTGTTCGGTTTCAACGGGATCCGAATGAACCTTTGATCAACGTAAGCAGTTCGGCCCGGGTGTCGGCGTCAGCGATAAATGCGGAATGCACTTAAAGGGTAGCCTGTGAAGCGCCTCGATCATTACTTCGTGTTGTATTCGCATGGACGCGACGGCGAGGAAAATTGGGCGAGTACATTCCCACATTCCACGATGGTTGGCGGTGGCGGAGGAACAGGGCAACGAACGCAATTAGAGTCGTCGCGGTCTATGACTCGAGGCAGACGAGCCAGCCGAAGTTAGGAATGCGTGACCGCACGCCGCTCAGCGGAATGGTTGATCGAGTATTACGGCGACCACCGCGGGCCGGTGGCGTCAGGATCCCGAGGTACCTTGTACACGTGCGAGCTGGTGTGCGAGCTCGATTGCTCACCCGCCAATATCTGGCGCAGCTGGCCGCGAGCGTAGAACAATTGTCGAAGTAGCACGGGCTATCGATCGAGATCCGCCGTTCAAAGTCGCATGACCGCTATGTTTTCATCGATGGGACTGAATGCCACCACTCCAGCGCATCCTTCCAGGACGGCGGCGGCAAATCGGCTGCCATGCTTTCTCAGGTCACGGGTGCGTTCGATGGCACCAAGCAGGTTTACGAAACCGAATGGAGCGGCGCCGTCGTGCGGGCGCCATAAATATGCCCAGCTGCCTGCTGCGCGAATATCAAACCCTAATCGTGGGTGCGGTCGGCTTCGCCGGAGTGATCGCAACCCTATTCACGAATGCGTGGCTGAGCCGCAAGGAGCACACCAGACAAGTAGACCACGAGAGGACCGCGCTGAAAGCGGCGCTCAGCGCCGAACTCTCGATAATTCGCGACGCCTATCGAGACCGAATCGAAATGATTGGCAATCCGCCTGAGACGCCCTGGGCAGCACAAAGCGGGCCGAACGCGCCGTCGCCGAGCGATACGATTTCGATCCCAAGAGTGCAGAAAAATGTCACTCAATCCGCAATTCTCAATAAATACCCGTGCGGTGGAAGGTTTGAGGATCGGCGGGGCCGACGCGCTCTCCGGCCAATGTGAGCTCGTCATTGGCCAAGCCCAGTGTGAAAGCGTTGTGGTCGTGCATGACAAATGTGACGGGCCCTTGCGGCGTGGAGCGCATCGCGAAGCTCCCGTTCTTTTGTTTCAAGAGGCGCTCGGGTGTTTCTCCCCGAGCTTCGATCATCAGGCGTCCATTTTCGTCGAAGACGCGGTAGGTTCGGCGGTACTGCGCGAATGAGTCGTGATAAGCCCCTGCCACCACCTTCAGCACGTAGGTTCCTGTCAATTTGCTTCGCTCGTCGGCGGAGACCGGCTCGTCGGTCAGAACCGGTTGCTGCGCTCGTGCGGGCGGGGTTGGCTTGGGAGGAAGCGCAAGTACCTTTCGGGCTAGCGCGCTTCCGATGGCTTTGGCGTTCTGGTCGGAGGTGTTGGTGAGAACGATGACGGTCAGGTCATCTGCGGGGAAGTGGTACATGCTGCCGCTGTAGCCGAGGAGGGAACCGTTCTGGCCCACGTCGCGATGGTCGTCTTCGTGGCCGAGGAGAAATGCCATGCCGTAGTGCGTATCCGGATCGCTGGCCGTCATCTTGATTCCTGGGCCTGCGGCGGTGGTCATGAGTTTGAGAGTTTCAGGTTTCAGAAGCTTACCGAGTTGTACGGCGCGCCAAATGTGGAAGAGATCGGAGACGGTGCTGCAGAAGCGCAGGTCGTAACTGACTGCACTGCTGTTTTCGGTGGCTGTCTGGTAGTGGTCGCCGACGCTCTGATAGCTATGCGAGAGTCCGTGAATAACAGAGGAATTGTCGCACGAGGTAGTCGCAGTGGTACCGGCGGGGGCGAAGAGGTTCTTCTGCATGTATTCGGCGAAGGGCTGGCCGGTGACGCGCTCGAGAATGATAGTGAGGAGTTGAAAATTGGAGACGGACCAGTCCCACACGGTTCCGGGTTCGTGGACCCATTGGCCGTTGGCGAATAGTGCCATGACTTCATCCATGGCTTTGGGCTGGCGGTAGGTGGATTCGAGCGGGTCGCCGAGGTAGTGGTAGTCGACGATGCCGGAGGTGTTGCTGAGGAGCTGGCGGATGGTGACGTGATGTCCCTGATTGGGAAACTCGGGGAGATACTTCGCGATGTCGTCGTCGAGGGAGAGCTTGCCGCGTTCGACCTGCTGCATGACGGCGACTCCGGTGAACGGGAGCATCGGGCCGACGATGTGATACACGGAGTCTGCTTTGGCGGGTGCTTCGAGTCCTATGTCGGACACACCGTAACCCTTGAGCAGGAGGATGTGATCGCCTTTGGCAACCAGCACCGAGGCTCCTACCACCTGCGATTGCGCGACAGCCTGTCTGGCAATGGAGTCGAGATCCGACTGCGAGGTGTCGGCTAGAGACACGGCATAAACGCTTAGCGAGAGAATCGCGGTTGCGAATAACGAGCAGGGGATGCGCATCGGCTGATTGTAGTCTAGGAACTTTCTCGTATTCATGTAATTTCCTTGGGGTCCGATTAAGACGGTCCAATCGAATCTTTCCCTCCCATTATTTTCAAGTCTCCCGCTCCGGGCATCAAACGACCGCAAGCTGGTGGCTCGCGCGGCTGCAAACGATGTAATGTGTCGTCATGGAGGAGCCACTCGACAGTTGGTTCAAGCGCGAGATCTTGACGCACGAGGGCATCCTCATGCGTTTTCTCGCTCGCGTCTGGTCACGGCGCGACGAGCTCCCGGACATCCGCCAGGAAGCCTACGCCCGTGTCTATGAGGCCGCCCAGAAGGCCCGCCCGCAGGCCCCTAAGGCGTTTCTCTTTACCACCGCTCGACACCTGATGGTCGATCGAATCCGCCGCGAGCGCATCGTTTCCATACAAGCCGGTGGGGAAAATGAATATCTGAACGTCTTAGTAGACGAGATCTCTCCCGAACGGAGGGTCAGTGCCAACCAGGAGTTGGTGCGCCTTGCGCGGGCCTTCGATCGCCTCTCGCCGAACTGTCGAGAGGTGATCTGGTTGCGCCGCGTGAAGGATCTCTCCCAGAGGGAGGTGGCCCATCGTATGGGGCTGGCGGAAAAGACCATCGAGAAGCACTTGCGACAAGGCGCTCGCCTGCTGGCGCATTACATGCGCGCGCATGTGCCGCCGAACCGCCTGCACGCACCCGAAGTCGACGCACGAGATGACGATGAGATCGAGCATGGGCACCGAACGCACCAACCAGATTGACGCCGCCGCGAGCGCGTGGCTCATCCGTCGTGACTCTGGATCCTGGAGCGCGGCCGACCAAGCGTGCTTGGAGGGATGGTTGAATGCCTCGACGCGGAACCGCGTAGCGTTCCTGCGCCTAGAGCTCGCCTGGGAGGACGCCGCGCGCTTAAAAGCCTTAGGCGCGGGCGTCCCGGGCGACAGGCCCCCGCCGCCCGGACACTGGAACCTCACCCCCTTTTTTGACCCCCACGCGTCGGTGTCCGCCGAGGAGTCGCCCTTGACCCTCACGACGCCCGACTCGAGTCAGATTGACGAAAACATCTCGGCGCGACCTGAAACCGGAAGCTCTCTTGGCGAAGTTCGCGGTAGCGGCATTGCCGATGGCCCAGAGCAAATGCTGCTTGCCCGCCCGACACCGGCCAAGCATCCCTTTACCAAGCAGGGCAAGTATCTTCACCTCGGCCGGCGAAGGCTCCGCTTCGTCGCCGCAGCAACGCTGCTACTCGTCATCGGAGTCGGCGCCTACCTAGAGTTCGCCCCGAACGGAGAGCTCTACGCTACCCCCATCGGCGGCCTCGCATCCGTGTCGATGGCCGATGGCTCCCAAGTCCTACTCAACACGGACAGCCAGATTCGCATCGCGCTCACCGACACCGAGCGACGCGTCGAATTAGGTCATGGAGAGGCTTTCTTCGAAGTCTCCAAAGACGCTGCCCGGCCCTTCGTTGTGCGCGCAGGCAACAAACGTGTCATCGCTGTTGGCACCAAATTCTCTGTCCGGCGTGAGGGCAATAACATCGAAGTCGTCGTCACTGAGGGCAAAGTGCGGGTCGAGGATCGTGCGGCGGCACACGGCTCTCGCGCCGACGGGTCCGCGGATGTGTTTCTAACGCCCGGCAGCATTGCGCGTGCCGATGACGCGGGCGTCCTGGTGCAGCGAAAGACGCTACCTGAAGCGGAGGAGCAGTTGAGTTGGCGCACCGGCGTGCTCATGTTCCGCGACCAGAGCCTCGGAGAGGCTGCCGCGGAATTCAATCGATACAACGTGCGTCAGATTGTGATCCGGGACCCCACCGTCGCAGCCCTGAAGATCGAAGGCAATTTTCGCGCAACGAACGTCGAGGCGTTCGTGCGACTCCTGGAAAGTGGCTTCCCCGTGCGTGCCGAGACGCAAGCGGATCAAATTGTCCTCGCAGCGAAGTAGGCATATGAATTAGGCATGTCCAGATTTGTTTTCGGAGGGATTTCGCATCGCCGACCGTCTCCCCTTCTAACAACGGACCAAACCAGAGTCTGTAGGGAAGATCAAGGGTGCTGTACAAAGTGACTGCTCGCGCTACATTAATCGCATTGTGTACGATGTTGTCTGTCGGGGCGTATGCCATGGCCGACGCGCCCAAACGGGTGAACATTCCCGCAGGCGAACTCTCCGTCGCGCTCCTGAAGCTCTCCAAACAATACGGCACCGAGCTTGTGTACCGGCCGGAACAGGTCCGCGGTCTCAAGACGCGCGGTGCCCACGGGCAGTTCACCAGCGAGCAAGCGGTCACGCTGCTTCTTCAAGGTACGCCGCTCGAACTGCGTACCGATCCCAGCGGCGCAATGCTGATCGCGCCTCCCACCTCGAGAAGCGCGCAAGCGGCCGACATCGCCCCACAAGCATCAGGCGCCGCTTCGCGGGATGCGAGCGATGGCTCAAAGGAGGGGAAGAGTTCTTCCGGCGACTTTCGCGTGGCTCAGCTGGATCAAGTCACTCCTGGGGTTTCGCCAGTAGACACGGGCGATGCGCGCGAAACGAATTTGCAGAACAACCTCCAGCTCGATGAGATCATCGTCACCGCCCAAAGGCGTGCCGAATCGCTCGATAAAGTGGCGGTGAGCGTCACGGCGTTCTCGCAGAAAACCATGGATGAGCTCCACATCCAGTCCTTCGACGACCTCGCCAGCGTGGTGCCAGGATTATCCATTCCCCCCGTGGGAACAAGCCAACAGCAGTCAAATACGGACGTTGCCATTCGCGGCATATTCAGCGGCGGCAACTCTCCAACAACCGGCATTTATATCGACGAGACACCCATTGCCGTTCGACAGAATTTGGCCGCCGGCTTTTCCGGCAGCCCCCATCCCGATATCTTCGACTTGGATCGCATCGAAGTG
>Ga0182030_10017776_pt1 | contig 13691 bp, 11 predicted proteins | sample 812S3MmetaG_FD_121299 | JGI IMG/M metagenome (GOLD analysis project Ga0182030, IMG submission 121299) | Permafrost microbial communities from Stordalen Mire, Sweden - 812S3M metaG (Illumina Assembly) | ecosystem: Environmental > Terrestrial > Soil > Wetlands > Permafrost | place: Sweden... | reverse complement strand
TCGAGGTTCAGGTGATATTTCTGCTGCACCTTTTCACGCAGGTTCTGCACCGACATGTTTTTCTGCGCCAACTCGATTTCCACCGCGCCGCGCGAGTTCTGCAACTCGGTCAACCGGGCGCGCTGCGAACGCAAATTTTCTTCGCGCGCTGAAATTTCGCCGTCCTGTGAATTCTTCCGGCCAATCAGCTCCGCCGTCTGGGCGCTGACCAGTTCGCGCTCGTGCTGCAGCCGTTCAATCTCACCGCGCGATTCCTGAATCTCGGTCTGCGCCTGTTCCTGCTTGGCGATGAAGGAGGAACACTCGTTCTTGCGCAGCTCGACAATCTGGGTGAGCTCGCGAATGCGCTGTTCGAGCGAGGTGAGCTGGAGCTTGAACGACGACGCGAGCTGCTCGTCCGACGCGAGGGCGACCTTGCTCTCGGTCAGCGCGGCGTTGGCGGCATCGCGCGCAGCGCGGAGGCTTTCCAAATCAACGGTGAGCGTGGCGACCGATTCCTGACCGGCGCGTTCGCGGGCTTCGAGTTCATTCAACCGGGCGGCGAGCGCCTCGCGCTTCTGCAAACCTTCCTGTTCCTGGGCGGCAAGATTCTGCACCTCGAACATCACGGTCTCAATTTTTTGGTGCAGGAGGCGGTTGGAATTCTGGAGCGCCTTGAACTCGCCTTCGCGCGTGGCGATGGCGACTTCCTGCACGCGCAACTCGGTCTGCGCCTGTTGCAACGAGGCTTGCAGTTCCGTCTGCTCGTTCAACAATTCACCGCGCTTGCGGCTCGCGTCCTCGACGAGCTTTTGCAGTTCGGCCAACTCGGCTTGCAGTTCGGTGATCTGATTTTTACGTCCGAGAATCGAGCTGGGGGCCTTGCCGTTGCTGCCCTTGTTCAGATAACCGCCGGTGTAAATGCCATGACGGTTCAGGAGTTCGCCGCCCATCGTGACGAAATCGCAGCCTGCGTGGCCGTTCTGGATCTGCGCCGTGGCGGTGCCGAGGTCGGACGCGATGAACGTGCGGCCGAGCAGCGATTTCAAAAGCGCTTCCACCTGCGGCTCGGCGTGAATGACGCTCATCGCATGGACAATCTGGCCGCTCTGCAAGCCGGCCTGCGCCGCCTCGCTCTTTTCGCCCGGAGCCATTTCGCCGGCAAACGAAAGCTGCTTCTCATCCTCATACTGATGGATGGCGAGCGCGGCCACACTGGCACGACCGGATTTATTCGTGTTGAGTTCCGCCAAAATTTCCTGCGCGGACGACGGCTGCTCGGTGAGCACCAGTTGCAAATTATGGCCCAGCGCATTTTCGACTGCGGTGACAAATTGATCCGGCACGCGAATCCGGTCCGCCAGCGAACCGATGACCGAGCGCGACTGGCGTAACGCCGCGACCGCACCGGCGTCAAAACCTTCGTGCGAACCTTCAAGCTGCTGCAACACCGTGAGCCGTGAACGCTTGTCGGATTGCTGGTGCAAATACTTGTCCTGCTCGGTGGAGGCCGTCTGCAATTCGGTTTGCAGTTCGCGCAGGCGATTTTGCCGCTGCTCGACGGAACCGCGCGTGGTGGCGACGTTCAATTTTTCCACCTCGACGCTGGCGGTGAATTCCTGCAAGCGCGATTCCAGACCGGTGCGCTCGACTTCCAACTGGATTTTTTCGGCGGACAGCTTTTCCAACCGGACAATGTTGCCCTGCTTCTGCAAATCGAGCGCCGTGATTTCGTTGCGCAGCCGCGATAAATCCTGCGCGGCGGCAAACGCCGTGGACTGCGCCAGGCGTAACTGTTCCTGCCGCTCGCGCAAATCATTTTCAATCTGCTGCAAGCTTTCGCGTTTCGCCTGCAAACTTTCGCGGTGCTGATCCAGCGCGGCCTCAGCCACAGCGAGCCGTTCCGTGACGGAAAGCAGTTCGCTCGACGCCGCGTGGCAGCGTTCCTCGGCTTGCGTAATCTCGGCCAGTGCCTTGGCGTTCTGCGACTCGATTTCGCGGAGCCGCTCTTCGTTGAATTGAATGCGGCTTTCGTTGCGGTCAATGCCAGACTTCAATTCCAGCCCGCGCTGTTGCTGCGCCGCGACTTCGTGTTCGAGTTCGGAAAGATGCTCGCGCAGCTTCGAGATTTCATTTTCAAAACGAAGGACATCATTCGAGCCGGTTTCAATTTCGTTCCGCAGATTTTCAACGGTGGTCTGCCGTTCCGCAATTTCGCCTTGAAACACGTCGAACTGATGCCGCGCCAGTTGCGTTTCCAAATGCTGTAGTTCCTGTGAAATTTGTTTGTAGCGCCGCGCCTTGCCAGCCTGACGCTGGAGCGAACCGATCTGGCGTTTCACTTCCTTGATTGTGTCCGCAATGCGCAGCAGATTTTGCTCGGTGTATTCCAGTTTGCGCAGCGATTCTTTTTTCTGCGATTTGAATTTCGTGATGCCGGCGGCTTCCTCAAAAATCATCCGGCGGTCTTCGGGCTTGCTGGAAAGAATTTGCGTGATGTGGCCCTGCGCCAAAATGCTGTAGCTCGTCCGCCCGATGCCCGTGCCCATAAACAACTGCTGAATGTCTTTCAGCCGGCACGGAGTCCGATTGAGAAAATATTCGCTGCCGCCGTCGCGAAAAATCCGGCGCGTCAACGTCACTTCATCATAAGAGACTTCCACGCCCGCCGCCTTTAAACTTTCTTCGCCGACGCCGCCGAGCGTGAGCGAGACTTCGCCCATGCCCATCGGTTTGCGACCGTCCGTGCCGTTGAAAATCACGTCGGCCATTTCGCCGCCGCGCAACGCCTTGGCCGACTGCTCGCCGAGCACCCAGCGGATGGCGTCCGAGACATTGGATTTGCCGCAGCCGTTCGGCCCGACTATTGCGGTGACGCCGGGCTGAAAGTTCAGCGCCGTCTTGTCCGCGAAGGACTTAAAACCAAAAACTGTAAGATTCTTGAGATACATGATCTGTTTCGACTAGCCAACCAAAGCTGGCGTTTCGTGTAAAGCGGAAAACACAATATGTTGTGCATAATCCAGCTAGTGGCGCAACTAATGGTGAGGAACCGTGGTTAGTGTTGCGCCAAAAACCGGCGCTATTACCGTTAAATAAAGTTATCTCTACGCCCGAAACGGCAGTTCGTCAAATGGAATTCCGATAAAAACCCACTGGTGAAATACACTGTCGGCAGATGGTTTAATCCACAAACCGCTTCGTCAAATTTCCGTAGGCGTCAATCCGGCGGTCGCGCAGGAAGGGCCAGTGGGTGCGGGTGGTGTCCACATTGGCAAGATCAACCGGCACGATCAAAATTTCTTCCGCGTCGGCACCGGCTTTGGCGATGATTTCGCCGGCGGTGCCGGCGACGAAACTTTGGCCCCAAAATTCAATGCCGTCACCGCCCACGCCGTCGAGGATTTCATGGCCGATGCGGTTCGTCACGGCAACGTAGCAGCCGTTGGCGATGGCGTGGCTGCGCTGGATGGTTTCCCAGGCGTCGTGCTGTTTCGCGCCGTATTTTTCCTTTTCGCCGGGATGCCAGCCGATGGCGGTCGGGTAAAAAAGAATTTCCGCGCCCTGCATCGCGGTCAGGCGCGCGGCTTCGGGATACCATTGGTCCCAGCAAATCAACACGCCGATTTTCCCGTAGCGTGTTTTCCAGGTTTTGAAGCCGAGGTCGCCGGGCGTGAAATAAAATTTTTCGTAATAAAGCGGATCGTCGGGAATGTGCATCTTCCGATAGCTGCCGAGCAGCGAGCCGTCGGCGTCAATCACAGCGGCGGTGTTGTGATAAACGCCGGACGCGCGTTTCTCAAACAGCGATGCGATGATGACGACCTTGTGCTTTTTCGCCAGCTTGCAAAAAACGTCGGTGCTGGGGCCGGGAATTTTTTCGGCGAGCGCAAAATTTTTGTGATCTTCACTCTGGCAGAAATACTGCGAGCGAAATAATTCCTGCGTGCAAATGATCTTGGCGCCGGACTTGGCGGCGCGTTCGATGAGCACGCTAGTTTTCCTGTGGTTCGCTGCCGGGCTGGCGGAAACGGCGGTTTGAATCAGCCCCAGTTTGACGATGGTTGAGGCGGCGCGTTTCATGCGCATCAAGGATGCGGGGGTTTCAACCGCACGGATTCTTCGAGCACGATGGTCTTGAAATGCGGATGATCGGGCGCGGGTTTGACGGGTTCCTGGCCAAAAAGTTCACGGATGAACTTGCCGAGCGTTTCGTTGGTCGGACCGTAGCCGGCACCGTAGATATAAAGCTCCAAGTCGTGCATCAGCAGTTCGGCGCTGGCGTAGCGGCGGTTGGCGTCATGCGCGAGGCAGTGGTGCAAAATGTCGTTGAGCCGGTCGTCAATGCGCGGATCGAGCGCGCGAAAATCGGGAATCGGCTGGTGCATGATGCGCTGGCGGGACTCCTCGGCGGTCGCGCCCTTGAAAATATTCCGACCGAGCAGCAGATGCGCGAGCACCACGCCGGCGGAAAATAAATCGCTCCGCTGATCGGTGATTTGAAAATCCGCCTGTTCGGGACTCATGTAATCAGGCTTGCCGGCGACGACTTCGCCTTCCTGATCGGTGAGAAAACCCTTGGCCTTGGCGATGCCGAAATCGGTCAGCTTCACGTCGCCCTCGAAGGCGATCATGATGTTTTTGAAGCTCACGTCGCGGTGGACGATGCCGAGCGGGTGGCCATGCTTGTCGGTTTTCGCGTGCGCGTAGGCGAGGCCGCGCGCGACGCGGCTGGTGATGAACACCGCGAGTTCCTTGGGCAAAACGCGCTTCCGGTCGGCGAGCTGATGGGTGAACTGCTCTAGGTTCACGCCCCGGATCAATTCCATGGCGATGAAGGCCAGGCCGTTGGTCTCGCCGAGATGATAGGTCTGGACGATGTTCGTGTGGATCAGGTCGGCGACGAGCTTGGCCTCGCCGATGAAATTGTCCATGAACATTTTCTGGCTGCCGAAGTTGGGCCGGATGATCTTGATGGCCACGCGCTTGACGAATTCGCGCGCGCCGTGCTGCTCGGCCTCATAGACAATCCCCATGCCGCCCTCGAAAATCTTGCGGACGATTTCGTAGCGGAATTCGTTCTGGATGGTGAAGAGCGCCACGCGCGCATGGTCGGGAATTGGCTTGTTTTGTCAAGTCCGGCACGCGCGGAAGCCTGAAAAAACTTTGATTTTTTTGATTTTTTCGCTTGCACGGCGGGCGCGTTGGATTTTTACTCGCATCAAGTCTGGTGACGATTTCGGACTAGACCAACAAACAACAACAACAACCAAGACAACAAATATGGCAAAAGCACTCTCCAAAGCTCAAATCGCCTCGCTCATCGCGGAGAAAAACAGTCTCTCCAAGAAACAGGCCGTTGAAATCCTCGACTCCATCGCCGCGCTCGCCTACAAGCACGCGAAGGACACATTCACCCTGCCCGGCATCGGCAAGCTCGTTCTGAAGAACCGCGCCGCCCGCATTGGCCGCAACCCCAAGACCGGCGAACAGATCCAGATCAAAGCCAAGCGCGTCGTGAAATTCCGCGTCGCCAAGGCCGCGAAGGACGCGATCCTCGGCACCAAGTAATTTTAATTACTTTCAGAAAAGAGCGCGCCGGCAACGGGGCGCTCTTTTTTCATTCGCCAATCAATTCAATATCCGCGTAATCGCCCGTCAGCGTTTTCCCCAGACTGTCGCTGTCCGTCATCACGCCCAAACCCACAATCTTCGGCATCGCCTTGTCGGGAAAAACTTTTTTCCAGTCCGCCGCCACGTCGCGCTCCTCGGCAAGCCACTGACCAGCCTTCGCGTTGCCGGATTCCAAAACAAAAATCTGCGCGCGGCCGGACTTGGGATGTGCCAGCACCGCGCCCACCGGCTCGGCGTTCGCCCAGAAATAATTCAGCGTGCGCGGCGGCCCGATGAAAATGTCGAACGCCACGAACACCCGCGCCGCGTGGTCGAATTTCTTCAAGTCGCGCTCCGAGCCGTTGGTGTTCACGCCGTCAATCCGCCAGCGCCAGCGCAGCGTCAATTTCACCGGCGGCGCAAGCTCCAGTTTTTTGCTCAACGCGGAACACGAATTCGCCGCCACGCCATGCAGGAAAAAATTCGTGCCGGTGGCGGCGGCTTGATAATCCGTGGGCTTCTTGAAATACGCCACGTTTTCCCAGCCGTTGGAAAGACCGCGCGAAAAATTTTCGGCGAACAGAATTTTCTCCGCCGCCGGCGTGCGCACGGGCGGGAAAACCAGAACCAGCAGGGTGATCGCAAACCATTTCGTCATGCCCCGACAATAACGGCTTTGGCCGCAAACCAGAAGTGACAATTCAACGGCGGCCCGGTTCGCCGCGCCAGGCGTTCCAATCCGCTTTCAGCCGCGCGCAAACCGCCGCCAACGCTTTTACCGTTTCAGCAGCGGCAGGGTGTCGCCGGAATTCGCCGGCTGATAAATGGCGGGCGGCAGGTTTTTGAGCGGATCGCTATTCTTGTGATGCCGCCAGGCGAGAAACGAAAGCACCGTCACCACCGCCACGCTGAGAAGAATGACACCGGCCACGCCCAGCTTCCAGTTCACCTTCGCCAGCAGCAGCGTGAGGTGGTCCAAAAGAGTTTTCCTGGTTTCGCCCAGCGGCGGCGGCTCGCTGTATTTTTCCGTGGCCCCCAGTTCCGTGGCGAGCGTGGCCAGCAGCGCGGCGGAATCGAGTTTGAGCGCCTGGGCGTAAAGCTTGACCGAGCCGCGGATGTAAATCGGCGCGGAGAACACGTTGAAGTTCCCTTCTTCGAGCGCGCGAATGTGGTCGGTGCGGATCTTGGTGGTCTCGGCGACCTGCTCGACCGTGAGGCTTTTGGCCTCGCGGGCGGCGCGGAGTTGTTCGGCGACCGTTGACATTGGCCTTTATTTAGCGGTTTTAATGCGCGCTTGGCAATCTTGGATTTTTTTCATTCCGATTGAACCTTTGCTCGCCTCGCGCATTCTACTTGCCGACAATGCCGGAAGTGGCCGACATCGAACAATTGCCCGTGCCGCAGGCCCGCGCCGGAAATCCGGCGGCTTGGGACGCGCTCTTCCGGCGCTACCAACTGCCGCTTTACGTTTATGTTTTTGAACTCGTCCGCGACGAACAGGCCGGCCTCGACCTGGTGCAGGAAACTTTCATCGCGGCGGTCAAACACCTCGGCAGCCTGCGCGAAGATGCAAAATTCGGAAGCTGGCTCTTCGGCATCGCGCACCAGAAATGCCTCCAGCGCTGGCGCAAACGGAAGGAATTCCTGTTCGACGAAATCCCGGAAGCGCCTGATGAATTTGAAGCCGCGCCGGACGACCTGCTCATCCGGCGCGAACAAGAAACTGATTTTATGAATTTGCTGAACCAGCTTCCCTTGCCGCAGCGCTCGGTGTTGCTGCTGCATTTCGTCGAGGATTTCCCGCTGGAAGAAATCTCCCGCATCACCGAGACGCCGCTGGGCACCGTGAAATCCCGCTTGCACTACGCCAAGAAATCCCTGCGAAAAATTTTGGAGGAAAACAAATGAAAACGCCGCTTGAAATCCTGTTGGCCCGCCATCAACCCGCCACGCCGAAGCTCGACGCCCTCCGCCGCTCGGTCGTGGCTGAATTGAACAACCAAGCAACCAAGGAACAAAGTCTTCCGGCTTCCTTGGTTGCTTCGTTCCTTGGTTGTTCAAACAAGCTCTGGCTGGAATTGGTTTTCCCCTGCCGCCGGATTTGGACGGGGCTGGCGGCGGTGTGGGTTTTGCTTTTCATCGTCAATTTCTCCCAGCGCGATAGCGCGCATCTGGTCCTGGCGAAACCGGCGACGGCGGGAATGATGATGTCCTATCGCGACCAGCAAAAATTGTTGAACGAACTGTTCGCCGACCGTTCCCCGCCGGCAGACGCGGAGCCGCCAAAAACTTTCTCGCCGAAACCTCGGACGGAAACCCTTAACATCTTTGCCGCATGAACGACACCTCGAATACCAATCCCGCGAAACCTGCTTTGGCCGGACACTTTTCCCGCTGGCTGTTCAGTTGGCGGACGCTGCGCTGGGCGCTCGTCGGCGTGGCGGTGCTTGCGACGCTGCTCGCGCTGCTTGTCACCGAGGAAAACTGGCGCGGCAAGCGCGACTGGGAAAACTTCAAGCGCGCCGCCGAGGCGCGCGGCGAACGGTTTGATCTGGCGTCGCTGATTCCGCCGGTGCCGGATGACCAAAACTTTTTCTGCGCGCCCATCGTGGCCGAGGCGCTGAATGCCATGCAGAACGTCAACCCATACAGTTTGCAACCGCACGGCACCAACCGGGTCAACCGGATGGATTTTAATATTTACCGGGGCGACATGGCGAATTGGGTTACGAACGGCGGCAACTGGCAGAAAGGCCAGCTCATGGATCTGAATGAATGGCAGGCCGCTTTTAGAAGATACAGCGAAACGCCCGAAGCCAAGACCAACGGCTTTCCCGTCGCCGCGCAGCCGCAGACGCCGGCCGCCGATGTTTTGCTGGCGTTGAGCGTCTTCAATCCTGCGCTCGAAGAACTGCGTCAGGCCAGCCTGCGTCCCCATGCGCGGATTCCGCTGAATTACGAAAATGGTTTTGACGCCGCCAGCGAACTGCTGCCCTGGCTCGCCAACATGAAACGCTGCGCGCAGTTCCTGCATTTGCGCAGCCTCGCCGAACTGCAAGTCGGGCAAGGTGAACCGGCGCTGGCGGACATCAAACTTCTGTTCCGCGTGTCCGACTGTGTCCGCGAGCAGCCGTTCCTGATTTCGCATCTCGTCCGCATCGCGATGACGGCCATCAGTCTTCAGCCCATCTACGAAGGACTGGCGCAGCACCGCTGGTCGGAAGCCCAGTTGATGGAACTGGAACAGTTACTGGCGCAGCAGAATTATCTAGCCGACTTCGGGTTTGCCCTGCGGGGCGAAAAAATTACGGCCATTGAAACCTTCGAGAAGCAGCGTCTCACCTGGGAACAGAAATACGACGAAGAAAGTCACGGCACCAACAAGATTGTGACCATCAGCTTTCGCTTCATGCCCAGCGCCTATTTCTATCGGAACGAACTGGAATTCGCGCAACTACACCAGGAGTTTATTGAACCGCTGGTTGATCTGACGAACCGGATTGTCGCCCCTGCTGCGCTACGCCGGACTCAAGCGGCGGTGGAAGCGAGACTAAAGCATTGCTTCCCTCTTTACAAAGCCCAGGGCCTGATGGTCATTCCCGCCATCAGCGCCTGCGTGATGAAGATTGCCAAGATCCAGGCGCAGGTGGATTTGGCCCGCATGGCCTGCGCGCTTGAACGCTTTCGGCTGGCGCATGGCAATTATCCCGACACGCTCGACGCCCTCGCGCCGCAATTCATCGCGCCGCTGCCGCATGATGTCATCAACGGCCAGCCGCTGCATTATCGCCGCACGGACGATGGCAGGTTCGTCCTCTACTCCGTCGGCTGGGATGAAAAGGATGACGGCGGGAAAATCTTCCTCACCAAAACCGGCGCGGTGGATCAGAAGAAGGGCGACTGGGTCTGGCAATATCCGGTGCCTTGAACCCATCCGTAAAAAATGGCGTCAAGGATTTCAGTCCTTGACGCCTTCGGGTTCATGCTTCAAGCGCGTGGCCCGGTTGTTTTCGACCCTTATGTGGGATTATGTCGTTCAAAACAATGCGGGTAGGGCGCGACACTCCGTGCGCGCCGCTTGGTTTGCAACCGACGCCCCGGCGGGCAGAGAACTGCCCGCCCTGCCTTTGGGCTTTTTTCCGCCGTGAGATTTCCGTGAGATTTGGTAATTATCCGGTCATGGACTTGCCGGTCCGTAAAAAGCTGCCGCACACCGTCCCGCAATGGGTGCCTGAAGGCAGCTCGTTTTTCATCACCATCAAATGCCTGCCGCCGGGCAAAAACCAGCTTGGTCAGGCCGGCACGGGTGATGGCGTCCTCGGCGCGATGGCGCACAACCATGAAAAACTTCTCTGGCATTGCCGCCGGTGCCTGCTGATGCCCGACCATCTGCACGCCATCATCGCCTGCCCGCGCGAACCGGGCCTGAAGACGCTCGTCACCAACTGGAAGAAGTTTGTGGCCGTCCAGTTTGGCGTGGAATGGCAGCGCGATTTTTTCGATCACCGATTGCGCGACCATCATCAGTTGCAGGAAAAGACCGAATACATCCTGATGAATCCCGTTCGCCAAGGCCTTTGTGAACGGATGGAAGATTGGGTATGGATATATCGGCCAAATGATCGTCCGCCACCTTAGCACGATGGCCGGTAGGGCGCGTCACTCCGTGCGCGCCGCCGGTTGCAATCCACGCGTTCGGCGGGCAGAGGACTGCCCGCCCTACCAGGCTTGCCATCCTTGTTTGTCAAAGACAAATCCCACCCTCACGGCTGCTGGATCGTCAGCGTGCGGACGCTGCCCGTCGTGGTGCCATTGGCGTTTGGTCACGCGCGTGCGGAGCTTCACCGTCTGGCCCACGGCGGACGGCCCCAGCGGGTTGCCGCTGGGGTCCGCTGCGGCGCTGTGCGTAAAATCATTGTCCACCCCCGCCACCAGCCATTCGATCACGTTCGTGTTTGAGTCGTTGTAGCTGTGCTTGGCATAGCTCACCAGCAGATGCAAATGCTCGGTGCCGCCCTGCACGATGGCGTCAATGCTCAACGTGCCGGGCAGGTTGGCGGACTCGGTGAGAATTTGCGTCATGGCGGCGGCCAGGGCCGGATTCGACCGCCCCTCGGATTGCAGTTTGGCGTAAAAACGCTTGTTCAGCCGGTCCACCGTCGTGGTGGCCGTCGCCAACGCGGTGCGGGCGGAGGACACGTCGGCCGCCTTGTCTTTCGCGGCTTGTTGCCGCGCCGGTTGCGCGTCCATGAGCGCGGCGAGGTCGGCCACGCCTTTGCTGGCGCTGCTGATGGGTCCGCGCACGGGGGTTTGCGCGGCGAGATAGGTGTTGATCTTGACCAGGGCGCTTTTGAGGATCATGCCGCGCTGGAGGGCCAGGGCGGTGGTGCGCGGATTGATGGCGTAGGCGGGGGCGAGCAAATCCAGCAGCGCGGCTTCCGCCGGCTCGCGGTTGGACAATTCGCCCTCAACGTTTTTGGGCAGGTCCACCACGAGGTTGCGGATCTGGCGGCAGGCCAGTTGCTCGGCGTTGTTGGCGGTGTCGGCATTGGCCAGGGCGTCGTCGCGCCCCTGCGCCAGTCCGGAGAGGGCCACGCGCTGGGCTTGCAACCCCGTCGCGTCCACGCCGGCCACCTTGAGGGTGGGCAGGTGGCTGTTGATGACCGCCACCGTCTGGGCGGCCCGGTTCTGCACGCGCTGATGGTATTCCATAGGCTTGAGCTTTACGACGTTTATCGCATGCTTCCCGAAAACCGTCAACGCCATATCTAATTGCGAAATACGAATGTAAATCTGCTTCTCATCAGCCTCATTTTGCCTAATATAAAGGGATTGCCGGCTCAATTAACTCAGCGTCACCTATGCCACCATCATAGTCCATTAGGGCGCAAGCCAGATTGCTGCATGGCGATGGCCTGGTGCCAAGATTGCGGCGTCGGTTTTCATCAGCTAAAGGCAAGTTTGCCGACAAAAAGCCACTTACGCTAGTGCGCCCGACGCTAATACAGCCAATAAAGACGCTGACATAGCGCAACCAGACGTTGATGCTTGGCATGGAGATGATTACTAGTGCCATTCAGACGCTAATGCGCCTCAAGAAAACAATAATTTGTGGCAATCAGACGATGATATACTTCAGCCATACGATGATAAGGTCAAACAAGACTCCGACACGCCGCATAGAGACGATTATTGCCTAGAAAAAGACGTTGACGCCACAAAACCGGTATTTTTGCAAAAGCGTCCGGACCAGCGCATTATGGAATGCACCTTGGCCGCCTCTGGTAGGGCGGGCAGTCCCCTGCCCGCCGGGGCGTGGGCGGAGGGAAAAGCGGATTATTTGACGAAGTTCCGGGTGCTTTGAAAAGATCCCTGCTATTCATGGCTGGGAAAAGCGCGTGGCCGATGAAAAAGTCCCCTGGTGGGACGGCAGAAGTGGTTTCGTCCCTGCTGGACTTGGAACCGGTTGACCTGGAAATCCCAGCCTCGAATGGCTGGGCTGTTTTTCAGATGGAAAAAAGCGGCGCGTAGGGAGTGGCGCGGCTGATTGTCTTGTTATGGGGGGTGGATTCAAGTTTGAAGTGCGACAACTCGAAAGAGGCTGCTGCCCAGACATTTCTGTTCCGACGCAAGCCCCTTCTTCCTGTGGGGTAAGGGTTTGCATCGAAACAGAAATGTCTTATTTCATGCAAACTGTTGCTGATCAAATGCATGTTTTGTCGCACTACAAACTTGAAACTAAAGGGATTCAAACCGGCTGGATAATGCCCAATCGCGTAGCCTCGGCGGCAATCGCGATACCGATGGGCTTTTTCATTTCCTCAATCTGGGCGAAGCGTTCTTCCTCCAAGCCGGCTTCCGTCAAGCACCGTTTGATTTGCCACCAGCCGGCGTCCCAATGTTCCACCTTGTATTTGGTGGTCTCCAGATCTTTGAAGTTTTTATAAAACGATTGGTAGATTTCACGGGCGACGGACAACAGTGCCTCACAAGCCGAGTCCAATTTTTGCGCCGCGAGCCAGTTGGCCATGAAGCGGTCGGCGTCATCCTGCTTGAGCGAACGCGCGATGTCCGAATCGGAGATGTTCCATTTTTTCAACACGGCGGTTTTGAACGGGAAAAAGTGGTTGGTGATCTGATAGCTGTCACCTTGGTAGCTCACATTTCGGAGTGATGCAGTCTGGTTGGAGTCCGTGAAAAGATTCCAGACGGTGCATTGCCGGATGAAGGCGATGCCCGGCTTGGTTTCTGGAATCAAAAACTGGTCGCGGTCATTCATCCAAGTCTTCTTAACATTTTTGCGCACGGCATGGACGATCATTGCTTTGTCGAAATTGTCCGGCGTGACGGACAAGGCACCCGCGCTGACATATGGGCCGGAGAGCAGGGCGACATTGTTGTAGTTCTGCACGTCGTTGCCCTTGCACATGAGCGAGGCGAGAAAACCCGGCGCGATGCGGTCGCGCACGTCGCCATTGCCGCCCTTCACGGAAATCGCGCTGCCCAGCGGCGGGAAAATCTCGGTGGCATTGGGGCGGTCAATCCACTTGCTCAAGAAGCGGTCACGATGTTCGGAGGCGATGATCTTGCGGCCAATCTTGCTCGTGTCGTCGTCCAGCACCATGACTTCAATCTTCTGGTCTTCGAGTTTTTTCCGTTGCGCCAAATCCCAGACGAGAAAGCCCACCGGGAAAGGATTGGCTGCTTGGGTGCCGGAAAAGTTTGCCGAGGAGAAGATGAAGCCATCCTCGAAGCCGAATTGAAACACCTGGTCACGGAATTTTTGGTCGTTGTTGGCGTTGACGTATTTCAACGTGGAGAACAGGCCCAGGTGCGCCTCCTTGCCGGCAAACTCTTTGCGGATGCGGAACAGAAATTGGGCGAACAGTTCGCGCGAAACTTCGCCGAGGTCATGCGCGTGCATGAGCGGGCGGATTTTCGTGTCGCTCACGCTCTTCTTGCTTTCACCTGAATAACCGGCCTTTTGGGACGTGGCGAACGGCGGGTTGATGAAGATGATCCACTTGAGGTTTGGATTGTAGAGGTCGCGGATGAGGTTCTCCGGTTTCTTGTTCACGCGGTCAAACAGGGACTGGTCG